>Ga0187809_10001350_pt1 | contig 11581 bp, 8 predicted proteins | sample NC_wetland_sal_i_8_FD_132415 | JGI IMG/M metagenome (GOLD analysis project Ga0187809, IMG submission 132415) | Wetland sediment microbial communities from Neuse River Estuary, North Carolina, USA - ASW_4 | ecosystem: Environmental > Aquatic > Freshwater > Wetlands > Sediment | place: USA: North... | reverse complement strand
CGGGATCGAAGCGCTGGGCCTGGTGGGTCGTCGCTTCGCGCTCGACGGCGCGTTCTGGCGCGCCGTCGGGGCGCTCAACGACAATTTCGGCATGCTCGGCTATCTGATCGTGCTGGTGTTCGTGGTCAGCTGGGCCGGGTCGGTGCTGCTCTACCGCCTCAAAGGCTACGACGAGCTCGAGCCGAGCGCCTAACGGAGCACTCGCGTCCGTCAGGCAGCGGAGTCAGGTTCCGAGCACGAGCAGGGTGAACGTACCGGGCAGCATCGGCGGGCGGCGCCGCGGGTTCTGGGCGGTCGACTCGGCCGGCGGCGGTCCGAACTTGGCCGAGACGGTGAAGACGCGATGGGTGTGCTCGTCGATCTCCATCGTCCGCGCGCCCGGCATCGTGGTGTCGGTTTCGGCCACCGTGAACTTGTCCGGTGCGTCTTCGTGGATCACCGTGAGCGTTCCATCGCCGGTGGATGCGAAGGCGTTGCCCGTGCCGGGATCGTAGCGCGTGGCATCGACGCCGGCTCCGATCGGCAGCGTGGTGATGAGCTTTCCATCGGACGCGTTGGAGATCGCCATCACTTTCGTGCGGCATCCGCTGAACAGGATGTGGTGCGCGCGGTCGATCGCGAGGCCGGTGGCGCCCTTGCACGAGCCCAGCGGCCACTTGCGCGTCACCTTCATCGCTTTCGCATCGATCTCGGCGACCTCGCCGTCTTCCTCGAGGTTCACGAAGACGTTGCCCGCGCCATCGGAGACGCCGAACTCGGGGCCGGCGCCCAAGTCGATCGTGCCGACCTTCTTACCGGACCGGCCGTCGATCACCGACGATGATTTCGAGTCGCCGTTGAAGGTGAAGATGTTCCCGGTTGCCGGATCGAACAGAATCGCATCGGCGTCGGGCGCCGCCGTGGTCCTGCCTAACACACGGAGCGACTTGAGGTCGAACATGATCACGGAGCTGTCGCCGCCGGATGTCGCGAAACCGTGGCCGGTCTTGTAGTCGAATGCGATGCCGTGCGAGCGGTTGAATCCGGGGATTTCGCCGATCTGCTTGCCCGTCTCCGGATCCACGACCATGACGCGGTTCTGGCGCGAGATGAAGAGGCGGTGTCCGACCGTGTCGAGCGCGAGATAGTCCCACCCACCGTCTCCGCCTAACGTGTAGCTGTGAACGATGTGGTAGCCTGGGCCGTGCGCCGGCACGGCTGCCAGCGTCGCGATCGCCGCGGCGGCCAGCACGAATCGGTGGAATCTCATGGTGGTCGAAGCCCTCGAGCGTGAGAGGTCGATGCCCGGTTCGCACGCCCAACGGCGCGCGATCGTGTGGGGAATAGTAGAGCACCGACCTGTCAGCGCGATTACACGCCGGCCGTGCCGGTCTCAGCGAGGCGCCGCTCCGACAGTCGGTGCGGCGGCACGGGTCCCGATCACCTCGCGCAGCACGACGCCATCCAGCGGCTCGCTGGGCTCGAGGCCAAGGTACGCCGCGAGCGTCGGCGCGATATCCACCGTGCGCACGGGGCGGTCGACGCGCCGCGGCACGATGCCGGGTCCCATGAACACGATCGGGACGTTGAGATCCGCGGCGTTCGCCTGCCCGTGGTCGGCGCCCAAGGATTTTCCGTTAGACCAGACCCAATCGGGCGAGACCGCCGCGCAGACCAGCCACGGGAAATCGGCCGGCAGCGTGCGGCGCCAGCGGACCGCGGCGGGGCCCGACGCGGTCCGCAGCGCGCGCGGTGTGTAGGCGTGCGCGATGCCCGTTCGCCGGCGCACCTCGCTCGCGATCGCGTCGGCGAGACTGTCCACGTTCACACCGCGTGCACGCAGGGCCGGCACATCAGCGAACAGGAGGCCGCCCGAAAATCGCACGTCGAAGTCCACGCGGTATCGCGCCGTGAGTGCGACGCCGATCCGTCGCGCGACATCGTCGAGCGAGACGCGTCCCGCCGGCTGGTGCCGCACGGCCAGGGTGTATTCCGGGATCGATGTCACGCCGTGATCGCCCGTGAGCGCCACCACCATGCGGTCGCGCGGCACGCGCGCGGCGAGCGAGTCGAAGAACCAGCCTAACCAGTGGTCGACGCGCAGCAGCTGGTCGTGAATTTCGCGCGAATCGGGGCCGTACGCGTGGCCCACGGCGTCGGTCGTCGAGAGCGAGATCACGAGCAGGTCGGTGGCGGCGCGCTCGCCTAACTGCAACCGGTGCGCGCCCTCGAGCGCGAAATCGAGCGTGAGCGAATCCATCCAGGGATAACTCGAGATGCGCGACCCGATCGAGTCGGCCGTGGACGGCAGGCGGTGGGGAAACGCGACGTCGGCGCCGTCGTGCTCCCAGGGTTCGCTGTCGGGCTCGGGGTAATCGGCGCTGGGGCGCAACAGCGTCCACGATGTGCCGGCCAGGGCACCGATGCCTGGACGCGCATCGTATGCGCGCACCCACGTCGGAAGAGAATCCGCGTAGTACGTGCTCGTCGTGAATTTGCCGCCCACGAACCAGTAGACGTTTGCGCGCGCGCGACCCACGGGGAGTATCGCGCCGCGATCTTTGCGCGACACCGACAGGATGCGGGTGCCGGTGTCGCGCGCGATCAGCCAATCGGCGAGCGTCGTACCGCGAAAGCGCGCGGGCGATGCGCCCATCGCGCGCGGCGCGTCGATGATCGACACCGACGGGTCGGGGACGCCGAGGTCGTTGAGCACGATGCCCGTGTGAACCGGTTCACGGCCCGACAGCATGGTCGAGTGTCCCGGCGCCGTCTCGGTCGTCGCGTGGTCTTGCAGACCGCCCATGAACACCGCCCCATCGCGGCGCAGTCGCGCGAGACCGCCGGTGAACTGCGCGCCGAATCGATCGAGGTAGTCGGCGCGCATCTGATCGATGGCAATGAGCACCACGAGCGATGGGCGTCGTTGGGCAGGCGTTGCGCGCTGCGTCGCGAGTGGCGACGCGATGAGGGCGAGCGCAATGGCGGCGATACGAGGTGCGCGCACGGAGTTTCTCTGGCGTTGCGATCGTGGTTGTCGGATCCGCCATAATTTCGCGTGCGGCCGTGCCTCCGCCACCGCCGCGCGAGCACCGTGACCGATTTGTTGCGACGTACAGCCGCGTACGGTGTGAAGCGCTCGTGATATGAGGGTCGACGTATCGCAACACATCTGAGACCCACGGCCGCGACCGGGTGCCCTATGGTGCACTGCTCACGCAGCAGGGCATCCACGGTTGACGGGAGGGACTATGCACTCTGTCGTACGGGCGGTGGCGCTGATCGCGGGAAGTGCCGCACTGGCCGCCGCGGGCGCCGCGGCGCAGGGCGGCGCGCCGAATTCGCCTAACGGGACGGGCCGGGTCGTGGGCTACGTCACCGACTCCGCCGGCACACCGCTCGCCGGGGCGACGGTCCAGGTGATTGGTACGCGGTTAGGTGCCAGATCCGCCGCCGACGGCCGCTACCATCTCGAGGCGGTGCCGGCAGGTCGGGCCGCCGTGACCATCACCTACGTCGGGTTCGCGCCCGACACCGGCACGGTCGATGTGGGCGCGAATCGAACGACGACGCACACCGTGCGGATGCGCAGCCTCGGCGCGTACGCGCTCGCGCAGATGCTCATCCTGGCGTCTCCGCGGCTCAGCGAAACGAAGGCCGCCGCGCTCGCCAGGCAACGGGATGCCGACAACATCCTGTCGGTGCTCTCCGGTGACGAAATCCGCTCGCTGCCTAACTTCAACGCGGCGGAAGCCGCCGGCCGCATTCCCGGCGTGTCGCTGGAGCGCGACGAGGGCGAAGGTAAGTTCGTGCAGGTGCGCGGCACCGAGCCGCGTCTGTCCAACGTCACGATCGATGGCTCGCACGTCCCCGGCACCGAATCCGATCGCATCCCGAAGTTGGACGACGTTCCGTCCGACCTGCTCGGCGCCATCGAGGTGAGCAAGACGCTCACCGCCGATATGGACGCCGATGCGATCGGCGGCTCGGTGAATCTCGTCACCAAGACGCCGGAAGGAGCGCCGCGCGGGTACGTGGCCGGACAGTATGGGCAGATCAGCGTTGCCGGCCGCAACACCTACCAGGGCGGTCTCACCTACGGCGGCCGATTCGGCGACGATGGCAAGCTCGGATTCCTCATCGGCGGTTCCGCCGATCAGAACAATCGAGCCATCGAAGACGTCGAGCCGAGCTGGGGCGTGTACAACGGAACGGTTTCCGCGCCTAACGATTGGAGCCAGCGCGACTACCGATACGACCGCTCCCGCTACGGCATTGGCGGCGACTTCGACTACCGCTTCGACAGCCAGAATCAGGTCTACGTGAAAGGCCTGTGGAGCCTGTTCCACAACTACGGCACGCGGTACGTGTTCGATGTCTCCGGCGACAGCGCGGCACCGACCAGCCCGATTGGCGGCGCGCTCGTGAATCCGGCGCTCCAGCGGCAGTCGGAATTCCGCACGCCGTCCGAACAGATGTGGGGCCTAACGGCAGGCGGCAAGCACGACATCGGGCGCTGGACCATCGACTACACGCTCAACTGGGCCGGCACGCGGCAGCAGGACCAGAACTATCGCTCGTCGACGTTCGACTACGACGGCCCCCAGCTCGCGGACCTCTCCTACAGCACCGCCAATTCGACCTATCCGGTCTATCACTATGAGAGCGCCGGCGACTCGTCGGCCGCCGTGAATCCGAACAACTACATGCTCGCCAAGTACAGCACGAGCGACCACATCACCACCGGTCGCGACATCGGCGGCGGACTGAACTTCCTCCTGCACTGGGTGCTCGCCGATGATCCGTCGCAGCTCAAATTCGGCCTCCACTATCGCGACGAAAAGAAAGCGTTCACGGATCAGGAGCAGTCCTTCAAGTTCGTCGGCGGGACGCCGCTCGCCATGTCGCAAGTCATGAGCAGTTTCAGCGACCCGGGGTTCTACAATTATCTGCAGAACGGCTACTCCATCGGCCCCGTGGACAATAATTCGGCGACCAATGCGTTCGAGAATGCGCACGGCGCCTTCTTCGAGAACACCACCGATCCGTTAGCCGATGATTCGCTCGGCAGTTTCAGCGGATCGGAGAAGATCTACGCCGCCTACGTGATGAACACGACGGACGTCGGTGCACTGCGCCTGAACCTGGGTCTCCGACTCGAACAAACCCACGCGACGTATCTCGGTCACGCGGTGTCGCAGGCCGTCGACTCGAGCGGCGATCCGACTGGTCCGGAGCAGCTGCAGCTGATCACCGGGACAAAGGACTACACGGATCTGTTCCCCAGCGTGCAGCTGCGGTATGCGCTGGACACCGCGACCAACGTGCGGCTCGCCTTCACGCGGGGGATCGCGCGGCCCAACTATCCGGACCTCGCGCCTAACTTGTCCGGCACCATCAACCCGCTGTACGCGCACGATCCATCGCTCAGCGGGTTCACGTCGGGCAATCCCAATCTGCGCGCGCAGCACGCGTGGAACTACGATCTGTTGTTCGAGCACTATCTCTCCGCGACGGGCATCGTGTCCGGCGGCGTGTTCTACAAGAACCTGAGCGACGTCATCCTGACGCGCACGTTCACGTACACCGGGCCAGGGCCGTTCAACGGATACGTCGGCCTGCAGCCACAGAACGGCGGCAATGGCTGGTTGTTTGGGCAAGAGATGGAATGGGCCCAACGATTGTCGTTTCTGCCATCCTGGCTGTCGGGCATGGGCTTCGACGCGAATTACACGCACACCGATTCGCGCGTTCTCGTGGACCCGACCGGCGGACGTCGTGCGCCGCTCCTTCGGCAATCGCCCAACATCGCCAACGTCTATCTGACGTACGACAAATCACCGGTCTCGGCGCGGATCGGTTGGACGTACAACGGCGCGATGATCGACTCGTATGGCGACGGAACCCCGACGGCGAACGGCGACAACTATTTCTACGCGCATTCGCAGTTCGACGGGTCGATCGTGTACAACCTCAGTCAGCAGGTGCAGGTGCAGTTTCAGGTCTTGAACATCAACAACGCCGTGTTCGGCTTCTTCCAGGGTACGCCGAGCCACGCATTCAATTTTCAGCGGGAGTACTACGGCCAGACGTTCTTTCTGGGAACCAAGTTGGCGTTCTGACGCGGCATCGAGCGTGGAACGGCGCGCCGTCCTTCGGGGAGGCGCGCTTTTTCACGCCCAATTGCATTTTTGGACGCACTAAATTATTAATTCGCCATGCACGAAACCCGCCTCGTCGGCGCCGCGCCGCCCCGAGCGTCATGGCCACGCGCCTGACCGAGCGCGAGCAGAGCGCACACAAGCCGTCGACGGCGCGCCCCGACCATCCGGGGTGGCGCCGCGCGCGCGTGACGCCCAGTCTGGCGGAGGCGTATCGCACCGTCGCGATTCCGGGCGTGAGCCGGTGGCGCAAAGCGCTCGCGTTCGCCGGACCAGGATTTCTCGTCGCCGTCGGATACATGGACCCGGGCAACTGGGCCACCAGCCTCGCCGGCGGCTCGTCGTTCGGCTACACGCTGCTCAGCGTCATCGTCATCTCGAACCTGCTGGCGATTCTGCTGCAGGCGCTGGCGGCAAAGTTAGGCATCGCCACGGGACGCGATCTCGCGCAGGCCGTGCGCGACAGCTATTCGCGTCCCGCTGTCATCGTGCACTGGCTGCTGTGCGAGGTCGCGATCGCGGCCTGCGACCTGGCGGAAGTCATCGGTTCGGCGATCGCGCTCAACTTGTTGTTCAACATTCCGATCGTGGTCGGCGTGCTCGTCACGGGACTCGATGTCCTCATCATCCTGGTGCTCCAGCACCGCGGCTATCGCACGCTCGAGGCGCTCGTCATTGCCCTCATCGGTACGATCGGCGTGTGCTTCATCTTCGAGATCGTCGTGTCGCGCCCCGACCTCGGCGCCGCCGCGCGCGGCCTGCTGCCGTCGGTCGAGATCATTCGCAATCCGGCCATGTTGTACATCGCCATCGGGATCCTCGGCGCCACGGTCATGCCCCACAACCTCTATCTGCACTCATCTATCGTGCAGACGCGCCGGTACGACGAAACCGTGCGCGGGAAGCGTGAGGCGATCCGGTACGCGATCATCGACTCGACCGCCGCGCTCATGGGCGCGCTGTTCATCAACGCGGCCATTCTCGTCGTAGCGGCGGCGACCTTCCACCGGTCGGGCCACACCGAGGTGGCGGAAATCCAGGACGCGTACAAGCTGCTGACGCCTCTGTTAGGCGTCGGCGGCGCGAGCACCGTGTTCGCGCTCGCGCTCCTTGCGTCGGGTCAGAACTCGACGCTCACGGGGACGCTGGCCGGCCAGATCACCATGGAAGGCTTCCTCGACATTCGCATGCGACCGTGGCTGCGCCGCTTGCTCACGCGCGGGATCGCGATCGTTCCCGCGGTCATCGCCGCCGGGTATTTCGGCGAGAGCGGCACGGCCAAGCTGCTCATTCTGAGCCAGGTGGTGCTCAGCATGCAGCTGTCCTTTGCGGTATTCCCGCTCGTGATCTTCACGTCGAGCAAGCCGAAGATGGGAGAATACGTGAATCCGCCCTGGCTCAAGCGCCTCGCGTACACGGTCGCGTTCGTCATCGCGGGGCTCAACCTGTGGCTGCTCGCGCAAGTGGTGCGCGGCTGATGGCGGCGCGCGCGAAGGGCCGCAAGTCCCACGCCGGACGGCCGCGGGGCGGAAACGCTCGGCTGCCCGATCTCACCGCGCCGGTGGAGGACTACCTCAAGGCGATCTACGAGCTGGAGCGGGCCGGCGAGCCCGCCGCCACCACGGACCTGGCGGCACAGCTCGGCCTAACGCCCGCATCGGTGACCGGTATGGTCCGCCGACTGGCCGGGCAGGGGCTGCTCACGCACGAGCGGTATCGCGGCGTTCGCCTAACGGCGAAGGGGCGGCTGGGCGCGCTGCGCACGCTGCGCCGACACCGGGTCATCGAGTCGTATCTCGTCCACGCCCTCGGCTACGGCTGGGACGAGGTCCACGTCGAAGCGGAGCGACTCGAGCACGCGGCCACCGACGCCCTCATCGACCGCATGGCGCTCGCGATCGGAGAGCCCACCGTCGATCCCCACGGCGCGCCGATTCCGAGCCGCGAAGGCGCCGTCGAGGAAGCACGATACCGCGCTCTCGCCGACCTCGGCGCCGGAACCGCCGCGACGGTGATGCGCGTTGCGGACGAAGACCCCATGCTGCTGCGGTACCTCTCCGATCTCGCGCTCACGCCCGGCTGCACCGTGCGTGTCGTCGAGCGCGCGCCCTACGGAGGACCGATCACCATCGAGATCAATCGCCGGCGCAAGCTCATCGGTCCCGCGCTCGCCGAACGCGTGCTCGTCCGGGCCGACCGCGCGTAAACGGCAGGGCTCGCCGCCGCGCGTTGCCAGGCCTCGGGTGCACGCGATATGCTTGCGATGGCGCACCACGAGACGAGACGACGCATGCGCATCGACATCGAAGTGAACGGCAGCCGTCATTCGGTGGACGTCGAGCCATCGCAAACGCTGCTCGAAGTGCTCCGCGACGAGCTCGGCCTTACGGGGACGAAGTACGGATGCGGTGAAGGCCGATGCGGCGCGTGCACGGTCCTCATCGGCTCACACGCGGTGGCGTCGTGTACGATACCGGCGCAGTCGGCCAACGGCGCGACCATCACCACGATCGAAGGGCTGGAGCACGACGGTCATCTGCATCCGGTACAACAAGCCTTCCTGGATGAGCAGGCGTTCCAGTGCGCGTACTGTACGCCGGGGATGGTGATGGCCAGCGTCGCGCTGCTGCGGACGAATCCGCAGCCGAGCGCGGAGGAAATCGCGCGAGGGCTCGAGACGAACATCTGCCGCTGCGGCACCTATCCGCGCATCATCGCTGCCGTTAGGCGCGCCGCGGCGGCCGGGGCCGGGGAGGCGCGGCCATGATCGTGGGCGCCGAAACCGAGGGCGCATCGCGCCGGGAGTTTCTGAAGATGCTGGGTGGCGGACTTCTGGTGGTGCTCGTGACGCGCGACCTGCTCGCGCAGCCCGCTCCGGGTGCCCGCCTAACGGAAGCGGCACCGGGCGAGCCGCAGATCCCGGAAGACGTGGGCGCGTGGCTGCACATCGACGAGAACGGCGCCGTGACCGTCTTCACGGGCAAGGTCGAATTCGGGCAGGGCATCCGAACCTCGCTGGCGCAGGAACTCGCCGAAGAGCTGCGCGTCCCGCTGTCATCGGTTCGTCTCGTCATGGGCGACACGATGCTCACACCGTTCGACATGGGCACCTTCGGCAGCCGCTCCACGCCGCAGATGGGAACGCAGCTCCGCAAGGTCGGGGCGACGGCGCGCGAGCGTCTCATCGCCCTGGCCGCCGAGCACTGGCACATCGATCCGGGTGGCCTAACGGCAGCCGGCGGCCGCGTCACGGACCCGCGCACCCACCGCTCGCTGCGCTACGGCGAGCTCACGGCCGGCCGAACCATCACGGCCACGGTCAACGACGCCGTCGCGCTCACGCCCAAGGCGCATTGGACGGTGGCGGGAACTTCGGCGCCGCACGTCGGTGGGCGCGATCTCGTCACCGGACGCCACCAGTACACGTCCGACATGAGCGTGCCGGGCATGCTGTACGCGAAGATCCTCCGCGCACCTTCGATCGGCGCCACGCTCGCGTCGCTCGACGCGAGCGCCGCCCAAGCGATCACCGGCGTCGTGGTCACGCGCGATGGGGATTTCGTCGGTGTCACCGCGCCCTCGGCGTCGACCGCCGCCAAAGCGTTAGGCGCGCTGCGCGCGACGTGGGCGCCCGCATCGGGACCGGAGCCGTCGTCGCGCGACATCGCGGACTACCTCCGCCACACGCCCGCCCAGGAAGCGGGTCCCGGCCACGAAGGCGGCTCCGCCGAGCCGTTCGAGCGCGGCGATGTGACCGCGGCGCTCGCGGCCGCGCCCCATCGCCTGACGCAATCCTACACAGTGGCGTACATCGCGCACGTGCCGCTCGAGCCCCGTGCCGCGCTCGCGCAGATCTCGCACGAAGCCGGCGGCGATCGCCTCACCGTGTGGACCGGCACGCAGCGGCCGTTCGCCGTCCGCGATCAAGTCGCCCAAGCGGTGGGCATGCCGATCGATCGCGTGCGCGTGATCGTACCCGATACCGGCTCTGGGTACGGCGGCAAACATACCGGCGAGGCGGCGGTCGAGGCCGCGCGGCTGGCCCAGAAGGTCGGCCGCGCCGTCAAGCTCGTGTGGACGCGCGAAGAGGAGTTCCGTTGGGCATACTTCCGTCCGGCCGGCGTCATCGACGTCGACGCCGGCGTCGATGCGAACGGCATCATCACGGCGTGGACGTTCGACAACTACAACTCCGGTCCGGCCGCCATCCGGCCGCCGTACCCGATCGCGAACCAACGAGTCGTCTTCCACCCATCGGTATCGCCCCTGCGTCAGGGCTCGTATCGAGCGCTCGCGGCGACGGCGAATCACTTCGCGCGCGAATCGCACGTGAGCGAGCTCGCGCACATGGTCCAGATGGATCCGGTCGCGTTTCGCCTCAAAAACATCGACGACCCGCGGCTGCACGACGTGGTGCAGAAAGCCGCCGACACGTTCGGATGGCCGGGGCCTAACCGCCAGCCCGGCCACGGTGTGGGCGTGGCGTGCGGCTTCGAGAAAGGCGGCTACGTCGCGACCTGCGCCGAGGTTTCCGTGGACCACGGGTCCGGCGGCGTGCACATCGTGCGCGCGGTGACGGCGTTCGATTGCGGAGCCATCGTGAATCCCGATGGTTTGCGCAACCAGATTGCCGGCGCGCTGGTGCAGGGGATTGGCGGTGCGCTGTTCGAGGCCATCGAGTTCGACCACGGAATGATCCGCAATCCGCACCTGGCCGACTATCGCGTGCCGCGATTCAGCGATGTGCCGGCGATCGACGTCGTGTTGGTCGACCGGCCGGAGGAACCGTCGATGGGCGCGGGCGAAGCACCGATCATGGCGCTCGCACCCGCCGTGGCGGCGGCGCTGTTCGAGGCCACCGGCGTCCGGCTGCGCGCGTTGCCCATGGCGCCGAGCGGCATCAAGCTTGCTGCCGCGTCCGGCAGCGGCGCCCGTTAGGCGAACAGCCTAGGGCTTGCGGCCGGCGCTGTCGAGCCGGAATCGGCGGCCGCGCCGGTGCTGCCGCAGCGACTGGAATTTGTCGCGCTGCTCGGGCGTCAGTACGCTGTCGATCTGCGCTTGCGTGGCGCCGATGAGCGAGCGGATTTGCGGCATCGTCACTTTGCGGATCGAATCCAGCACGGCCATCCGCCGCTGCATGATCGTGTCGATGCGCGCCTGCTGATCGGGCGTCAGATGCAGCTGCCGGGCGAACTCGGCGCGCATGCGCATCCGCGCGCTGTCCGCGTTAGGCGCGCCGCGGAAGGCCCCGAACGACCCGAACGGCCCGTGCCGCGGCCGGAAGAACGCCCGGTCGAGACCGATCCCGACGAGAATGCCGGCGATCAGCGTCACGCACACCACCACCGCCGCCATCGCCCGCGGCGAGAACGCGCCCTCGGGTCGATCCCCGCGCGGACCTGTCATTGCGCCAGCACCTCGGCGGCGAAGGACGCCGTCGT
>Ga0187809_10001349_pt1 | contig 11581 bp, 8 predicted proteins | sample NC_wetland_sal_i_8_FD_132415 | JGI IMG/M metagenome (GOLD analysis project Ga0187809, IMG submission 132415) | Wetland sediment microbial communities from Neuse River Estuary, North Carolina, USA - ASW_4 | ecosystem: Environmental > Aquatic > Freshwater > Wetlands > Sediment | place: USA: North... | reverse complement strand
GCGTCACGGTGTGCTGCCGCAGCGTGGCGGCGCATTCCTTGCCGAAGCCGATCAGGAACTGGACCAGGGTGAGCAGGCGACCGATGCGTTCGGGCACGGTGTTGCGGCTCCGATTTTGCTGGGTGAAGGGGGCGAGGAAGTGGTCGGCTCGCTTGGAACGTATATAGAACACAACTCGCCTTTCCTGTCAAGGGATTTTTTTCTGGGAGGGCGGGGCGCCCATCCGGCCGGTGGCGGCATCGCCTTGATGGGGGCGAATGGCCCCCGGACGAGCCCCGGAGCGTCAAGCCCGGCAACGACACGAGAGAGCGGCGTTCGCGCGGGCTTAGCCGAGCGCGCATGACCAAGGCCGGCCATCCACGTCTGGTTGGCATTGTCTGCCGCTGGCAAGGACATGGATGGGACGGCCGGAGCCTGTCCTCGGGCGCGCGTTCCGCGCGACCCGTGGGCCGGTCAGGAGGGTGAACGGACCAGCCGCCGGGTCAAGGCATTGGGCCGGCGGTATATCGCGTCGAACCGGGCACGGCACCGGACCGTCCTTCGCCGCCTGGGCGGCTCGCCCGCGCTGGTCTATGAGGCCGGCGCAACCGCACCGCCGCTGGTGCGCCCGGCGACGCAACGCTGCGTGCCGGTGCCGAACGAGGAGACCAGGATGGACCTGCAACTGCGGGACAAGACCGCGCTGGTGACCGGCGCAAGCATGGGCATCGGCCGAGCGATCGCCAGGCTGCTCGCCGCCGAGGGCGTGCGTGTCGCCGCCGTCGCCCGCCGGGTGGAACCCATGGCGGAGATGGCCGACGAAGTGGCCGCCGCCGGTCATCCGCGTCCGGCGCTGATCCAGCAGGACTTGATGGCCGAGGACGCCGCCGAACGGCTGCGCGACGCCGCCCTGTCGAGCCTCGGCCGCGTCGATATCCTGGTGAACAACGCCGGCGGCAGCCGCGTGCTGCCGATCGATGCGCCGGAGGAGAAATGGGTGGAGGCGATGACGCTGAACTTCACCCGCCAGCGCCAGTTGGCGCACGCGCTGCTGCCGCAGATGATCGCGCGGAAATGGGGCCGCATCATCAACATCACCGGCAAGAGCGAGCCGGAACACCTGAACGCCGCCTTCGCCGCCAAGGCGGCGATGCATGCCTGGGCGAAGGGCCTGTCGCGGGAGATCGGCCAGTACGGGATCACGGTGAACTCGATCCCGCCCGGGCGGATCATGAGCGAGCAGATCCGCCGCAACTATCCCGAGGACTACCGCAAGCAATTCGCCGAGACCGAGATTCCCGTGCGCTACTGGGGCGAGCCGGAGGATTTGGCGGTGATGGCGGTGTGGCTGGCCTCGCCGCTGGCGCGCTACGTCACCGGGACGGTGATCCCGGTCGATGGCGGCCTGCGGCGCTACCAGTTCTGAGCGGGTTCCCTTGTCCGGAGTAGGTGTTTCCTCGGCAGCCCGCGTCGCCGGAGCGAGGGTCCCCTCGCCGGCCCGCTTGGCCGAAGTGAAGGTCCCCTTTCCGCCCCGCATCGCCGGAGTGAAGGCCCCCTCGGCACCCCACGTCGCCGGAGCGGGGGTTCCCTCGAAGCCCCGCCTGGCCGGAGTGGGGGTCCCCTCGCCGCCCCTCTGGGGCGGAGAGGGACAGGGTGAGGTGGGGGCCGACTCACCGCTGCAGTGCGGCGGGTCCGGTCACGATGCCGGCTGTGGCGGAGGATGGCTGGGAAGGGTGCCGGTTTCCCCCGCCTCACCCTGTCCCTCTCCACCCCAACGGGGTGGAGAGGGGACCCTCGGCGCGACCGCCATTGCCTCCCGCAAACGCCTTGCCGTGCCCCTGCTTGCCGGGCTGCTGGCGCTTGCCGGCTGTGCGCATCCGCCGGGAGCCGACCTCCGCGTGCCGCCCTTTGCCCGCGGGCCGTACCAGCCCATCAGCCGCACCGCCGTGGTCGCCATCGCCCTGCGCGAGTGGCGGCTGTTCGGCGCGCCGGTGAACGATGCGCCGCCCGGCAGCCAAGAGGCACCCTCGCCGCAGGACAAGCCGGAACGCGAGCCCGGGCTGTGGCAGCGCGTCGGCGAATACTGGTGGATCGGAATGCCTCCCGGCACACTGGAATCCGCCTGGACCGGCAAGCATGACGCCAACGGCGCGGTGTTTCCCGCCAGCGAGGACGGCGAGTACGCCTGGTCCGCCGCATTCATCGATTACGTCATGCGCATCGCCGGTGCCGGGGAGCGGTTCCCCTACGCCGCCGACCACGCGCACTACATCGACATCGCCAAGCAAATGGCACTGGGGCAGACCTCCGGCTGGCTGATCGCCGCGGAACGGCCGGACGTCTATGCGCCGCAGCCCGGCGACCTGATCTGCACCGGGCGCGGCTCAGCCGCCGGGTTGACCTACGCCGACCTGCCGGTGGCGCATTTCCCGGCCCATTGCGACGTCGTGGTGGACACCAGTGTGCCCGGGCAGATCGGCGTGATCGGCGGCAATGTGGACGATGCGGTCACGCTGAAGCATGTGCCGGTGACGCCGGCCGGCCGGCTGGCAGGTCCGGATGGCGTGGTGCTGGATACGCGGTATCCATGGATGGTGGTGCTGCGGCTGCTGGTGCCGGACGCGCCGGTGGCGTGAGCTTCCGGGGGAGGGTGTGACCGATGGAGGGTTCCCCCGCCTCACCCGGACCATCTCCTCGCGGAGGGACAAACCAACCGTCTCCTCGCGGAAGCGCAAACCGACCGTCTCCTCGCGGAGGCGCAAACCGATCGTCTCGTCACGGAGGAGCAACAGGGCAAATCAGGCGGCTACGCGGGTCAGGGCTTCCTCGATGGCCTGGCGCAGGGCGTCCATCCGGTAGGGCTTGCGCAGGAAGGGCAGGTTCGCCGCCGCCAGCCGGTGGGTCATGCCGCCGCCATAGCCGCTGGTCAGGATCATCGGCACGCCGATCTGCCGCCGCGCCATGTCGCGCGCCAGGTCCAGTCCGCTGCCGCCGCCCGGCAGCAGGACATCGGAGAAAACCAGGTCGATCGACTCCGCCCCGGTCAGCACCGCCATCGCGGAAGCTACCGTACCAACCCGTGTGCCGCTGTGGCCAAGCTGGGTCAGCATGTCCAGCACCAGCGCGGCGACGTTGTCGTCATCCTCCACCACCAGCACCTTCAGCTTGTCGCGCCGCGGCGGTGCGGCCGGACGCGGCGCTTCCTCGATCGGTTCCGGTGCGGGGCGTGTGCTGCGCGGCAGCAGCAGGCGCACGGCGGTGCCCTGGTTCGGGGCGCTCTCCACCCAGGCGGCACCGCCGGACTGTTTGACGAAGCCGTACACCTGCGGCAGGCCGAGGCCGGTGCCCTTGCCCTCCGGCTTGGTGGTGAAGAAGGGCTCGAATACCTTGTCGAGCAGTTCCTTCGGCATGCCGATTCCGGTGTCCGCGACGCCGATCTCCACGTAATCGCCGGCCGCCACCGCCAGCCGTTCGGCCGCTTCCACGTCCAGCGGTGCGTTGCGTCCCGACAACACCAGCCGGCCGCCGTGTGGCATCGCGTCGCGCGCATTCACCGCCAGGTTGAGCAGCGACAGTTCCAGCGCGGCGACGTCGACCTCCACCGGCCAGATTTCGGGATCGATCTCGCTGTGCACCTGGATGTTCTCGCGCAACCCGTGCGTCAGCAGGTCGCGGATGCTGTCCATGTGACGCGCCAGGTCCAGCCGCTCGGGGCTGAGCGCCTGGCGGCGGGCGAAGGCGAGCAGGCGCTGCACCAGATGAGCGCCACGCCAGGACGCTTCCTCGGTGCGGCGCAGCACGCGGGCGCGGTGGTTCTCGTCCTTCACCTGGCCGAGCAGCTGCAGGCCGCTGATGATCACGGTGAGCAGGTTGTTGAAGTCGTGCGCGATGCCGCCGGTCAACTGGCCGACCGCTTCCAGCTTCTGCAGCTTGAACAATTCGGCCTGCGCCGCGGCACGCGCGGCGCCTTCCGCCTCGACGCGCTGCCGTAGCTCCGCGTTCAGGGCCGCGAGTTGCGCATTGGCGCGATCCAGTTCGGCGGTGCGTTCGGCGACGCGGCGGTCCAGCGCTGCGTTTGCCTCGCTGAGCGCCTCGTTGCTGCGCCGCAATTCCTCGGCAAGCGCCGCGGTCTCTTCCAACGTGATGCGCAGTTCCTCGCCCTCGGCACTCGCTTCGCCGCGCAGCCGGTCGGCGGCGGCGGTGAGTGCGGCGATGTTGTTATGGCGCAGGCGTTCGGCGTCGGCCTCGGCGCGCTCGCGTGCCGCCAGCTGGGCCGATGCGACGCGGCGGAGGCCATCGCGTTCCGCGGCCAGCGCCTGAATTTCGGCGTGCGCGTCTTCCAGCGCCACGCGTGCCTGCTCGAACTCCTGCTGCAGGCGCGCACTCTCGTGCGACGGCAAATCCTTTGTGTTGTCCGTGCCTGCCATATCTCTGCGACGCTGCGGTATCGGGCTGCGCGTTCACTGTAACACCGTCGCGAGCCCACCTGGGCGACACGACTTCGTGATTTCGATGAGCGAAAAGTGTGGATGCGGCATGACGGGGCTCGACATCGTGGTCAGTCGCCGATCCGCCGGCGGGCTGCAGGCCGTCATGCGACTCTGTGTCGTGGATTGGTGGCGAACAATGCGCGCAGCCGTTGGTGCGCCCATCCGGAAGGCCGGCACGTGCAAACTCCGGTCGAGGGCGGCATGGCCGGTGCACGAAAAGCGGGAGGAAAAGGCAACCACGAGGCCAGCCCGGCGTACGGATCGCCCGCACGCCGGGCGTCCTCCCTAAACTTGGCGGCTCTCTGTGGAGCAAGCAGCATGTTAAGCCACAACCTGGCAGAAATGGCTTCGCAAGTGCGTGAGGTGAGTCGGCCGGGCTGACCGGCGACCGGTACCCGGCCCTTCCTCGTCGCCGCGGCCTTCGAACCGCGCTCCCGCGTCCCGTATGCGCCTCGGCTTAGCGGCCTGGCTTGCGGCCTTCGTCAGCCAGCCAGTTGCCGCTGCAGCGCATTCCACCGGTCCATGATCGGCCGCAGCTCATCCGCCTTGCCTGCCGGCAGGCCGAACACCACGCGCGACACACCCAGTTCGCGGCAGCCGAGCAGGTACTCCGGGTCGTCCGGCGCGCGGAACAGCGTGATCGGCAGCGTGGCCGGATCGCGTCCGGCCTCGACCGCCATCTGCCGGAATTTTCCCAGCACCTGCGCCAGTTCGCCGATCCGGTCGGCGCGCGGAATCCAGCCATTGCCGTAGCGGATCGCCCGCCGCGCCGCCTGCGGGAAGGCACCGCCGACGATCACCGGCGGATGCGGGCGTTGCACCGGCTTCGGCCACGCCATCATCGGATCGAAGCTGACGAATTCGCCGTGGTACTCGGCCTTTTCCTGCGTCCAGATCGCCTGCATCGCCTCCACCCGCTCGCGCGACAGTCTGTGCCGCGTGGCGAAAGCGGTGCCGTGGTCTTCCATCTCCTCGCGGTTCCAGCCGTTGCCGACACCGAACAGGAAGCGTCCGTTGGAGACCTGGTCGATCGACGCCACCAGCTTCGCCGTCTGGATCGGATCGCGCTGGTTCACCAGGCACACGCCAGTGCCGATCTTCAGCGTCCGCGTCGCCGCGGCGGCAGCGGTCAGCGCCACGAAGGGATCGTAGATGTCATAGTATGGCCGTGGCATTTCCCCGCCGGCGGGGAACGGCGTCCTGCGGCTGACCGGCACGTGCGAGTGCTCCGGAACCCACAGCGACTCGAATTCCCGTTGTTCCAGTTCGCGGCCGAGTTCCACCGGCTGCATCGAGTACTCGGTGAAGAACATCACGGCGCCGATCTGCATTGTCCCCTCCCGTGCCGGTTGACGCGGAGTGTGCGACGGACCTGGACCCGGGCGCAAACGGGGTTGCCGTCCTGCGCCAGCCGGCGCTCAATCGCTCCGCCGAGGGAGGGACCGAAGATGAAGATCACCGCGATCACCACGCAGGAATACCGCTGGCCGCGCAGCAAGCCGATCACCAACGGCCTGCACACCTACACGCATGTGGATTTCGCCGTGGTGCGGATCGAGACGGATCAGGGCGTTCTCGGCACCGGCCTGGGCAATGGCAGCCCGATCTGGCGCGCCTCGGTCGCCACACTGGCGCAACAGCTGATCGGCGAGGACCCGATCGACGTCGAGCGGCTCTGGCACAAGATGTGGAGCCCGAAGCTGACCGGCAGGCGCGGGCTGGTGACGCGGGCGATCTCGTCGATCGACATCGGCTTGTGGGACATCCGCGGCAAGGTCGCCAACCTGCCGCTCTACAAGCTCCTCGGTGGCTTCCGCGACCGCGTGCCGACCTACGTCGCCGGCGGGTACTACGAACCAGGCAAGGGCCTGAAGGAACTGGCGCAGGAGATGGAGCAGAACCTGCGCATGGGCGCCAAGGCGGTGAAGATCAAGGTCGGCGGCGTGCCGATCGCGGAAGACGTGGAGCGCGTGCGCACGGTGCGGGAAACCATCGGCCGCGACGTCAAGCTGATGATCGACGCCAACTGCGCCTATCGCTGGCACCAGGCGGTGCAACTGGCGCGGCGGGTGGAAGCCTACGACATCTACTGGTTCGAGGAGCCGGTGCAGCCGGACGATTACGAAGGCCACCGCAAGCTGGCGCAGGCCACCATGATCCCGATCGCCACCGGCGAGAACGAATACACCCGCTACGGATTCCGTGACCTGATCCGCCATGATGCGGCGGCGATCCTGAACCCGGATGCCAAAATCCTCGGGGGGGTCACGGAGTTCATGAAGGTGGCGGCACTGGCGCAGGCGGATGACCTCGACATCGCGCCGCACGGTTCGCAGGACATTCACGTGCACCTGGTGGCGGCGATCGCCAACGGGCTGATCCTGGAGTTCTACCACCAGTCCACCGACCCGATGTGGGGCCGCGTCTATCGCAACACGCTGCGGCTGAACGACGACGGCACGGTCAGCGCGCCGAACGAACCGGGCATCGGCATCGAGCTGAACGAGGAAGCGCTGGCGCAGTACCGTGTGGCGTAGCGTCGTGAAGGGCAAAGGCCACGCCCCGTGTCATGGCCGGCTCAGGCCGATCATCCATGGCTTGCAGTGGTGGCCAAAGCCAGTCGTGGATGGCCGACCTTCGCCGGCCATGACAAAAGGAGCGCGACATGAAAATCACCAAAGTCCAGCCGCTGCTGGTGGACCGCTTCTGCCTGGTGCGCATCGAAACCGATGCCGGCATCACCGGCATCGGCGAATCCGGCGCCTGGGGCCAGCTTGAAGCCAGCGCAGCGGCAATCGAGAAATACGCCGAATACCTGGTCGGCCAGGACCCGCGCCCGATCGAGCACCATTGGAACGTCATGCTGCGCGCCAACCACTTCACCGGCAGCGCGATCAGCGGCGCAGTGTCCGCGATCGACATCGCGCTATGGGACATCAAAGGCAAATACCACAACGTCCCCGTCTACGAACTGCTCGGCGGCCGAATGCGCCACAAGGCGCGCATCTACGGTCATGTGAAAGGCCGCAGCATCGACACGCTGCTCGCCGAGGCTCGCCGTCTCAAGCAGGAAGGCTTCACCGCGCTCGGGCACCTGAACCCGCTGCTGGATGAAGACATCGACACGCCCTATTACAAATCGCACGCCAGCAAGATCGGCACCGCGATCGACAACGTGCGCCGGCTGCGCGAGGCGGTCGGCCCGGAGGTCGATCTCTGCATCGAAATCCACCGCCGCCTGACCCCGCCCGAAGCCATCGCGCTCGGCCGCGGCATCGAGCCGTACCTGCCGATGTTCCTGGAAGACCCGCTGCGCCCCAACAGCTTCGACGCGATGGCGTTGGTGGCGGAGCACATCGACATTCCCATCGCAACGGGCGAGCGCTTCACCAGCCTGTACCAGTTCCAGACGCTGCTGACCCGCAACGCGGTGCAATATCTGCGCCCGGATGTCTGCCTGTGTGGCGGCATCACCGGCACCAAGAAGATCGCCGCGCTGGCGGAAGCACATGACGCCTGGGTCGTGCCGCACAACCCGCTGTCGCCGGTCAGCACCGCCGCGTGCCTGCAGATCGCCGCCTGCATCCCGAATTTTTCCATCCAGGAATATCCGTCGCGCACGCCGGAACTCGACGGCGGCAAGGACCTGCTGGGCAATGACCTGGCCACGGGCCTGTCGGAGCAGGTGGGCGGCTTCCTGGCGATCCCCGATACGCCCGGCATCGGCCTGTCCCTGGTCGACGATATCGAGCGCCGGTTCCCCGCCAAACCGCGGCCGATCCGCATGCGCCCGCACGCGGACGGTTCCGTGGTGGACATGTAGCCATGATCGTCGTTTTCAGCCTGATGCAGCGGCGCGCGGATGTGTCGCAGGCGGAGTTCTTCCGCCACTGGCTGGACCCGCATGGGCCGCTGGTCTGCAAGTTTCCCCGTCTGCGTCTCTACGTGCAGAACCATGTCGTCGAGGCACCGTCGTCACCCCTGCGCGACCGCCTGCGCACCGATGGCTTCGCGCAGCTCGGCTACGACAGCGACGGCGATCAGGAAGCGGCGACCAACTCGCCGGAAATGGCCGCGTGCGACCGGGATTCACCCCTGTTCATCGGCGGCGTGCTGCGCGTGGTGACCGAGGCCCGGGTGGTGATGCCTCGGCCTGCCCAGGCGGACGGAACGGCGAAGCTGATCACCGTGTTCACCGGCGGCGAGACCACGCTGGCGCGGCTGGCCGAATTCGCCGCCGCCGTGCGGCAAACCGACGGCGTCACCGGCCACGTCGAGAACGTTGCGCTGCGGCAGCGTGGTCCGCGCAGCGCGGTGCCGGTGCTGGACGTCGCGGTGGATGCGATCGTGGAAACCTGGTTTGCCACGCAGGATCGCATGCACGCTGCGCTAGCGGGTCTGGCAGGCGCCGCCGGAGAACAGGCGGTGACGTACGCGATCCGGGAATATCGGTTCATCTGACGGTTGCCGAGGTGCATGGTCCGGCGTGGCGGGTGTCAGCGAGAAGCGCAGCCGCACAGCGCCGGACACATCACGCTGCAGTGCTGCGCCACTGCGTGCGCCACCAAATGCCACGTCGCATGCGTCGGTGGCTTGCGTGCAGCAAGCACCCGCGGGTTGCCGTGCAGCAACAGCAGCGACGGCGGCCGGATCGCCATGCCGCAGTAGGATGCTGCCGCCGTGCACCGGCACCTCGGTCAGGGTGACGCATGCAAGGAACATCGCGGTCACTCCCCGCCACAGACCCGCTCGAATGCCGCGAGGTTGGAGCCGCTGGCGATGCGCTGCCAGCAGGGGGTGGCGAAGGCCGCCAGCATGTGCGGCAGCGCAGCGCGGCTGGCGGCATCCTGCGCCAGCGGCGCCAGCACCACGCGGCGCGCGCCGGCAGCGCGGGCACGGATCTGTGCGGAGGAGTCATCCGGCCTGATGACCAGCAGGTTAAGCGCTGTGGGCGCCTCGATGCCGAAGGCGCCGACGATCCCGACGCCGTCGTTGCCGCGCGGCAGCAGCACCAGTGCGCCGTCCGCCGACGATGCGGCGGACCTGGCCGCGGCGCGGGCGGGCTGCATGGTCTCCGGCCGGGTCAGCAGTCCGGCGAGGGCAGCGGCCTGCACCGCCAGGACCAAGCCGGCGGCAGCCATGCTGGCGCGGCGAGGCAGGCTGGCCAGCGCGCCGGCCAGCAGCAGGGCGGCGAAGGGGGCGGCGAAGGCCAGGTAGCGCAGCTCGATCGGCGTGGTGTTGAACGCCAGCCCCAGGCCGAGCAGGCCGAGTGGCGGCGCGAGGCTGGCCGCGGCGAGCAGTGTCCGGGCGTGCGGATAGCCGATTCGCTGCCACCGGTGTGCCACCAGCAGGCCCAGAACGAGCAGCAGCGCGGCCAAAGCGGCGACGAGTACGGTTCGGCTCCCGGTCGGGACATACAGCGGCAATCCGCCGAACAATGCTGCCGCCGTGTAGGTCGTGAGGCGGCGCAGAGCATCGGTCAGGTGGAACGGCGGGAACTGTCCCGCTCGCGAGCCCCGCTGCGCCAGGAAGAACCATAGATCCAGCACGAGCCACGGTGCGAAGCCGACGCCGGACCAGATCGCGGCACGAAGGAAAGCGGGAGATGGGAGACTCTTCCCCCTCCCCTTGCGGGCTTGGTCCGCTTCGCGACCCATGGTTGGGGAGAGACGGTGTTCGTGGGTTCCCGGGGATTGATCGCAAGCCCCCTTCCCCCTCCCTTGGTCCGCTTCGCGGCCCAGGCCCGCAGGGGGAGAGGTCGTTCGCCGACGCAGTCCCACCCCCAACGCGGCAATCCCCACGAACACCGCCAGGTAGTTGCTCGCCGCAGCGGCGCCGAACAGCGCCCCCGCCGCCCACCACATCCCCCGCCGCCCGCGCGCGGCCAGCAACGCCAGCACGCCCGCCACCGACAGCAACTGCGCCAGCGCGAAGCCACGAGCGATCGCTCCGGTGTAGGCGAAGCCGTAGCATCCCAGCGTCAGCAGCATGGCCAGCCCCGCTGGAATTCCGGCGCGCCGAGCGATCGCCCCCACCGCCGCCAGCGCGCCCAGGCTGCACGCCACCGACAGCATCCGCGCCGCTGGCAGCGAGGGTCCGAACAGGCGCCGCCACACCGCTACCGCCCAGAAATACAGCGGCGGATGCACATCCGTGGCGCGCAGGTCGCGAGCGATGTCGGCCAGGCCTGCACGCCCTGCCTGCAGCCGCTGCACCTCGCCGGCGCGGAACGGCGTATCCGGCCAGACCGGCCGAGGGACGCCGGCGGTCAGGAACAGCGTGTATTGCTCGTCGTATTCCGCACCGCGCAGCACCGCGGCACCGGTCAGCACCGCGGCTGCCAGCAGCAGCACCGCACTACAGCGCACGACGGCGGCGTTTACCAAAACTTCACCCGAACCCTGCTTCACTGCACGCCGGCCCAGGCTAGCGGGCAAACCTTAACAAACGGACTCGACCATGCTGGACGTTTCCGCCCTGCCCTTCCGATCCGCCACGGCCTCGCCCGTTTTCTCCGTGGTGGTCCCGGCGTACAACGAAGCCGCCGGCATCGCCGCCTTCCACCGCCGGCTGGCCCAGGTGATGAACCGCCTCGGCACCTGGGAGGTCATCTACGTCAACGACGGCAGCGAGGACGCCACGCTCGCCCGCCTGCGCGGTCTGCAGCGCGACGATCCGCATGTCGCGCTGCTCAACCTGTCGCGCAACTTCGGCAAGGAGATCGCCACCACCGCCGGCCTGGACCACGCCGCCGGCGAGGCGGTCATCGTCATCGACGCCGATTTGCAGGACCCGCCGGAGGTGATCCCCGACCTGGTCGCCGCCTGGCGCGACGGCTGCGACATGGCCTATGCCCAGCGCCGGGCGCGTGCCGGTGAGACCAGCCTCAAGCGGGCCACCGCCCACCTGTTCTACCGCCTGATGCAGCGCACCGGCCGGGTGAAGCTGCCGCCCGATACCGGTGACTTCCGGCTGATGAGCCGGCGCGTGGCCGATGCGGTGCGCCAGCTCCGCGAACAGCACCGCTTCATGAAAGGCCTGTTCGCCTGGGTCGGGTTCGACGCCCGCGCGGTGCCGTACGATCGCGATCCGCGCTACGCCGGCAGCTCAAG
>Ga0187809_10001348_pt1 | contig 11593 bp, 6 predicted proteins | sample NC_wetland_sal_i_8_FD_132415 | JGI IMG/M metagenome (GOLD analysis project Ga0187809, IMG submission 132415) | Wetland sediment microbial communities from Neuse River Estuary, North Carolina, USA - ASW_4 | ecosystem: Environmental > Aquatic > Freshwater > Wetlands > Sediment | place: USA: North... | reverse complement strand
GTCAGGGAACTGTACCACATGGGCATTCAAAGTGTGCTGCTGTTCGTCAAGGCGCCCGACGAACTCAAGGACAACACCGGCCGGGAGGCCTGGAACGACCAGGGCCTGATGCAGCGCACCATCCGCGCCATCAAGGACGCGGTCCCGGAGATCGTGGTGATGACGGATGTTGCGCTGGACCCCTATTCGTCCTATGGCCACGACGGGATCGTCGAGAACGGCGAGATCGTGAATGACCGGACGGTCGAGGCGCTTGTAAAAATGAGTCTCAGCCACGCAAAGGCGGGGGCGGATTTTGTGGCGCCCAGTGATATGATGGACGGCCGCATCGGCGCCATCCGCCAGGCATTGGAGGAAAGCGGTTACACCAGGACCGGCATCATGGCCTACAGTGCCAAATACGCTTCCTGCTTTTACGGTCCGTTCCGGGATGCGCTGGACTCTGCGCCGGGTTTTGGTGACAAGAAGACCTACCAGATGGATTATGCCAATCGCACCGAGGCGGTCAAGGAGGCGCTCATGGATGAAAGGGAAGGCGCCGACATCATCATGGTCAAACCGGCAATGGCCTACCTGGATATCATAAGAGAGGTGAAGAACCGCGTGGAAGTACCGGTAAGCGCCTATCACGTGAGCGGTGAATATGCCATGATAAAAGCAGCCGCCGCCATGGGCTGGCTCCACGAAGGCAAGGCCATCCTGGAGTGCCTGACGTCCATCCGGCGCGCAGGAGCGGACCTGATCGCCACCTATTTTGCCCGGGACGCCGTCACCCTTTTAAACGGTTAATGTTACCCGTATGGATACCAGCCTCGTTCGAAAATATAATATACCGGGCCCCCGGTACACGAGCTACCCCACCGTTCCCTACTGGGACGAACATTCCTTTTCAGTCGACCGCTGGAAAGAATCCGTGTGCAGGAGCTTCCGGGAAAGTAATGAACGGGAGGGGATCAGTGTCTACATCCACCTGCCCTACTGCGAGCAACTTTGCACGTTCTGTGCCTGTCATAAAAGGATCACCCGGCAACACAGCGTGGAGCGCCCCTACGTGGACGCGGTGCTGGAGGAATGGAGAAGCTACCTGGCGCTGCTGGGGGAGCCGCCCGTGATCAGGGAACTGCACCTGGGCGGTGGCACGCCGACGTTTTTCAGCCCGGATCACCTGCGGTACCTGCTGGAGAACCTTTTTTCCCTTTCCCGCATCGCGGCGCAACCCGAGTTCAGTTTTGAAGGTCACCCGAACAATACCACGTATGATCACCTGAAGACCCTGTATGACCTTGGGTTCAGGAGGGTAAGCTTCGGTGTCCAGGACTATGAGCCGAAGGTGCAGCAGACGATCAACCGCATCCAGCCTTTTGAAAAAGTGAAAGCGGTCACCGATGTCGCCCGGAGCCTGGGATACCAGAGCGTCAGCCACGACCTGATATTCGGATTGCCCTTCCAGACGTGGGATTCCATGGCGCGCACCATCGAAAAGACAAACTCCCTGAAGCCGGACCGGATCGCCTTTTATTCGTACGCCCACGTGCCCTGGATCAAAGGAGTGGGTCAAAGGGGTTTCGAGGAAAGCGACCTGCCTTCCCCCGACGAAAAAAGGGCCTTATATGAAAATGGCAAAAGGATGCTGGAGGACTCGGGGTATATCGAAATCGGGATGGATCATTTCTCCCTTCCGTCGGACAGCCTGTATGCCTCGATGAAACAAAAAACGATCCACCGGAACTTCATGGGATATTCCTCGTCCTCCACCCAGCTGATGATCGGCCTGGGCATGTCGGCGATCAGCGACAGCTGGTATGCGTTCGCCCAGAACCATAAATCGGTGGAAACCTACCTGCAGCAGGTCGGGCAGGGAATCCTGCCGCTGTTTCGCGGACACGTGCTCGACGGGGAAGACCTCGTCGTGAGAAGGCATATCCTGAACCTGATGTGCCTGCTGGAAACGAACTGGGAAAGCCCCGAGATGGCCCTGCCCCAACTCCCCGGGATCCTGGCCCGAGTCGTAGAAATGGAAAAGGACGGCCTGATCGAAACCGGGGACAAATTTGTGAGAGTTACTGAAAAAGGAAGGAATTTTGTACGCAATATCGCGATGGCCTGGGACCTGCGGATGATTCGGCAGGAGCCCCAGACCCGGATTTTTTCGATGACCGTTTGACCCGATTGTTGACCAACCTTTTTTCGATGAAAGAATATCTGAGCAGTAAGACCCTGTTTGAACGTGCGCTGCAAAGCATCCCCGGCGGCGTGAACTCGCCGGTCCGTGCCTTCAAAAGCGTCGGGGGCACCCCCATCTTTCTCAAATCTGCCCGGGGCGCCTATCTCTACGATGAGGACGGCAACCGGTATATCGACTATATCAACTCCTGGGGGCCCATGATCCTGGGACACGCCTATGGGCCGGTCATCGACGCCATCCGGGAAAAAGTAGCGGACTCCACCTCCTTCGGTGCGCCGACGGAGCTGGAGGTAAGGATGGCAGAACTGATCAGGAGTATGGTTCCGGGCGTCGACCTGATCCGGATGGTAAGCAGCGGCACCGAGGCCTGCATGAGCGCGGTGCGCCTGGCCAGGGGTTATACGGGGAGGGACCGGATCATCAAATTCGAAGGATGCTACCACGGCCATGCAGACTGTTTCCTGGTAAAAGGGGGCAGCGGGCTGGCGACCCTGCAGATCCAGTCCGTTCCCGGCGTTACCGAGGGTACCGCGAAGGATACGCTGACCGCACCCTTCAATGACCTGCCCGCCGTCGAGGCGCTGGTCGAACGGTACCGCGGACAGATCGCTGCCATCATCCTGGAACCGGTGGCGGGGAACATGGGTTGCGTCCTTCCGAAACCCGGGTTCCTGGAACAACTCCGGAAGCTTTGCACGCAGGAGCAGATCGTGCTCATTTTTGATGAGGTCATGACGGGGTTTAGGCTGGCGCCCGGCGGGGCGCAGGAACTTTTCGGCATACAGGCGGACCTGGTCACCTATGGAAAAGTGATCGGCGGCGGTATGCCGGTGGGGGCCTTCGGCGGGAGAAAGGACATCATGGAATGCGTCGCGCCGACCGGTAAGGTATACCAGGCGGGTACGCTGAGCGGCAATCCCATCGCCATGATCGCGGGATACACGCTGCTGAAAGAACTGCATGAGCACGGCGATATTTATACCAGCCTGGAAGTAAGGGGTTCCCAGCTGGAAAAGGGCCTGCAGGAAATCCTGGCAGCCCGGAACATACCCTGCCGGGTGAACCGGGTGGGAAGCATGATCAGTCTTTTTTTTACGGCCGGGGACGTCGTGGACTTCGAAAGCGCCTCCCGGGCCGACATGCAGCGGTTCAGCCGCCTGTTCCACCACATGCTGGACAGCGGCATCTATCTTCCGCCTTCCGGGTATGAAAGCTGGTTCCTCAGTAATGCACTCACGTCCGATGACGTCCATGAAACCCTGGAAGCCCTGGAACGATTTTCCATCCGGTAAAAAAAGGGCGCAACCAGTTGGCTCCGCCCTACCCCAATAAATCCTAAACAGCTGGAGCTCTTTAAGATTCTTTCAAATCACTATACCAGGTCCTGAGCCAGAAATTATCAGGGATTTTTCCGTAGCAACGGCCGTACACCTTTCGATGTATTCAATGTATAGCACTGCTGTTAAAATAAATATTGTGCCAAACGACCGGGATTTTGAAATTTTATGGAATAGTTGATCCCGGATACGGGTTGATCCGCCTGATTACCACGCGGCTGCCGGTGCCTGGTGACGGCCCGCTGCCCGTTTACGGGAGCGGCAGGCACCCGTAAATGGCCTGTGAAATCATTACCTTTGCACTCTTTTTTAACCGGAAAAGAACATGGAAAAAAAATACCCGGAGTATAGCCAGCTGGACCTGACCGCCATCGGTCGCGAGGTCCTGAAGCTTTGGGAAAAGGAGATGACATTCGAAAACAGCGTTTCACTTCGCGAGGGGCAGCCCCCCTTTGTTTTTTATGAAGGTCCTCCCAGCGCCAACGGAATGCCGGGCATTCACCACGTGATCTCCAGGACACTGAAGGACCTGGTATGCCGCTACAAGACCATGCGCGGATACCAGGTAAAACGGAAAGGCGGCTGGGATACGCACGGGTTGCCCGTGGAACTGGGCGTGGAAAAGCTCCTCGGCATCACCAAGGAGGATATCGGCAGGAAGATCTCGGTGGAAGAATACAATGCCACGTGCCGGCGCGAAGTCCTCAAGTTCAAGGACAAATGGGACGAACTTACCCGCATGATGGGATACTGGGTGGACCTCGAAGATCCTTACATCACCTTCGAGAACCGCTATATCGAAACGCTCTGGTGGTGCCTGAAAGAACTGTATAACAAAGGATATCTCTACGAAAGCGTCAGCATCCAGCCCTATTCGCCCGCGGCGGGCACCGGTTTAAGCTCGCATGAGCTGAACCAGCCGGGAACCTACCGGGATGTCAGGGATACCAGCGTCGTAGCCATGTTCAGGGCCCTCCATGATGACACGTCCGAACGGCTGTTCCGGGCCGCGGAAGGCGCCGACGTGTTTTTCCTCGCGTGGACCACGACCCCGTGGACGCTCCCGTCGAACCTCGGACTGACCGTCGGGGGGCACATCGAATATGCCCTGGTGAAGACCTTCAATCCCTACACCCATCTGCCGGTGCACGTGATCCTGGCGAAAAACCTGCTGCCACGGTATTTCAAAGAAGAATATGAAAATGCGGATTTCGCCACCTACGACGAAACCGCCCGCCACCTGCCGTGGAAGGTCGTGGCTACCTTCACGGGGAACGACCTCGAGGGGATCCGGTACGAGCAATTGCTGCCGGGCGAGGCCAATACACCGGAACGGATCGGGGAGATCACCCCCGGAGCGGATCCCTTCCGGGTCATCACGGGTGATTTCGTGACGACGGAAGATGGTACGGGGATCGTGCACACGGCGCCCGCTTTTGGCGCGGACGATTTCAGGGTGGGGAAAAAGCATCACCTCGGCATATTGACCCTGGTCGACCGGGAAGGAAAATTTACGGAGGGAGTCGGTGAGTTCAGCGGCAGGTACGTCAAAAATTACAAAGACGATCCGGGTTACGTGGACGTGAACGTGGATATCGCGGTGAAGCTGAAGAAGGAGAACCGGGCCTTCCGCGTCGAGAAGTTCGAACACAGCTACCCGCATTGCTGGCGAACCGATAAGCCCGTCATTTACTACCCGCTGGATGCCTGGTTCATCAGGACTACGGCCGTAAAGGACCGGATGATCGAGCTGAACGGGACCATCAACTGGAAGCCGGCGTCCACCGGCACGGGCAGGTTCGGCAACTGGCTCGAAAACATGGTTGACTGGAATTTAAGCCGCAGCCGTTTCTGGGGTACACCCCTGCCGGTCTGGAGGACCGCAGACGGTTCCGAAGAAAAATGCATCGGGTCGATCGCGGAACTCGCCGGCGAAATAACCAGGTCCATCAACGCCGGTCTCATCCCTTTGCAGACGAGCGCTTCCGAATACGTGGAACGCATGACCGCCGACCTTCACAAACCCGGCGTCGACGATATCATCCTGGTATCCGGTAAAGGCCTGCCGATGACCCGCGTGCCCGACCTCGTGGATGTCTGGTTCGACAGCGGGGCGATGCCTTATGCACAATGGCATTTCCCGTTCGAGAACAGGGAGACCTTTGAGAAGGCGTTTCCCGCCGACTTCATTGCCGAGGGGGTCGACCAGACCCGCGGCTGGTTCTATACCCTCCATGCGCTGGGCGTATTGCTGTTCGACAGCGTCGCGTTCAGGAACGTGGTCAGCAACGGGCTGGTGCTCGACAGGAATGGCAACAAAATGAGCAAGCGCGTCGGCAACGTGATCGATCCCTTTGAAACCCTTGTGCTCTTCGGCCCCGACGCCACGCGGTGGTACCTGGTCACCAATGCCGCCCCCTGGGACAGCCTGAAATTCGATATGGAAGGGATCCGGGAAGTTCAGCGAAAGTTCTTCGGGACCCTCTATAACACTTACCAGTTTTTTGCCCTGTATGCCAATGTCGACGGTTTTACTTTCCGGGAGGCGTACGTCCCCGTACGGGAACGCCCGGAACTGGACCGGTGGATCCTCTCCTCGCTCCATTCCCTGGTCCGTACGGTCTCCGGCTACTTCGACGACTACGAACCCACCCAGGCAGGGCGTGCCATTGAGACCTTTCTCGACGAACAGCTGAGCAACTGGTATGTTCGGCTGTCCCGCCGCAGGTTCTGGAAAGGGGAATATGGTCCTGACAAGATATCCGCCTACCAGACCCTGTATGAGTGCCTGGAAGTACTGGCCATTCTGTCAGCCCCGATCGCCCCGTTTTTTGCCGACTGGCTGTTTCGTAACGGGAACGACATCGCGGGCCGGCTCCCCGTAACCTCGGTGCATCATGCCGGGTTTCCCGTCGCCGATGAGCAGGTCATCGACCCGGCCCTGGAGGAAAGGATGCAGCTTGCACAGGACATCTCTTCGCTGATCCTGTCCTTGCGCAAGAAGGTGAACCTGCCCGACGGGCAGACCGGCATCAAGGTGCGCCAGCCGCTTCAGAAGGTGATCATCCCCGCTACCGACAGCGCCTTTGCCGGAAAAGTGAGGGCGGTCCAGGACATTATCCGGTCGGAGACCAATATCAAGGAAGTCGAGATCCTGCCGCCGGACAACCATTTTATCGGCAAAAAAGCCAAAGCGAACTTCAAAACCCTGGGTAAACGGTTCGGCGCCCGGATGAAATGGGCGGCGGAACGCATTCAGCGCCTGGACGATACGGAGATTTCCCGGGTGCAGCAGGGGCCGTTCGTCCTGAACCCGGAGGAGGTGGAGAACGGTGAAAATCCTCTCATTATCACGTCGGAAGATATTGAGATATCCACAAATGAGATCCCCGGCTTCGAGATCGCCGTGAAAGGCAATCTCACCGTGGCCCTGGATGTAATTTTGACAGAATCACTTAAAAATGAAGGATTTGCAAGAGAGTTTATCAATCGAATTCAAACAGTTAGGAAAGAGCAGAATTTCGGTCTTACTGACAAAATTGTCGTAAATATTGTTAATGATGCCTCGGCCCGGATTCCAATTACTGAATTTAATAACTATATTTGCGCCGAAATTTTGGCAGATAAGCTTGAATTTGTTCCAAAATTGGCCCATGGCATCACTATTGATGTTAACAATCAACCTTTACTCGTAACGGTAAATAAAAAAGGACAGTAATTATGGCTACTCCGAAAAAAAAGGTCCCGGCTAAAACGGCGAAGGCAAAGAAGCCTGCACCCAAAAAGACCAATGATAAAAAATCATCAACTAAAAAGGTAGCTGTTACGAAAAAGGCAGCCAAACCCGTAAAAAAAGCCGCTAAACCGGCACCGAAAAAGGTGGTTGCCAAAAAGGCGCCTTCCCGCAAATCGCTACCCGTTGTAAAGAAACCTAATGTAAAAACGACCCTAAAAAAAGACAAGGCTGTAAAGGCCCCCGTAGTACACATGAACGAACACAAGAAAGAATTGAAGAAGGCGTTGAAAACAGCCACCAAGAGCACCGAGGTGAAGAAGGCGGAAAAGCCTTTTGTGATCCCGAAAACGCACACCGACAAATTCCGGAAATACGAACCGCCCTTTGTAAAATCGGTACTGGACCAGACACCTGAAGAAAACACCGGCCCCACCCTTCGTTACAGTGACAGCGAATTGAATGAATTCAGGGAACTCATCAGCAAGAAGCTGGAAGCTGCCAAGAAGGAACTGGCCTACTTACAGGGACTGATCACCCGCAAGGACGAAATGGGCGGCGATGAAACCGACAACCGGTATATGACCATGGAAGACGGCAGTCTTAGCATGGAACGGGAGCAGCTCAGCCAGATGGCCAGCCGCCAGATCACCTTTATCGACCACCTCGAGAAGGCCCTGATGCGCATTGAAAACAAGACGTACGGTATCTGCCGCGTCACGGGCAAACTGATCGACAAGGCACGCCTGAGAGCCGTACCCCATGCCACCCTGTCCATTGAGGCAAAGATGGGGATCGCCAAATAAAAATTAGCGGTCAATAAGCTGGTTTTGTAAATCCATTTACGGTAAATCTTACCGGGTCATCTTTATTTGACTTCCTGCATTGCCACCAGTTTGCGGTAAATTCCATCGGTCGCCATCAGGGTCATATGACTGCCCCGTTCCGCGATCCTTCCACGGTCCAGTACGATGATCTCGTCGGCATGGCGAATGGTACTGAGCCGGTGTGCGATGACAATGCTCGTACGGTTGCTCATCAGGTGATTGATCGCGTCCTGCACCAGGCGTTCGCTTTCCGTATCCAGGGACGACGTCGCTTCATCCAGGATGAGGATCTGAGGGTTTTTCAGCAATGCGCGCGCAATGGTCATGCGTTGTTTTTCACCCCCGCTGAGCTTGTTTCCCCGTTCGCCGATATTGGTTGCATATCCCTGTTCTTTCTGCATGATGAAATGATGGGCGTTGGAAATTTTCGCGGCTTCGATGATCTGTTCGCTGGTCGCTGTTTCCATGCTCAGGGCGATATTGCTGGCGATGGTGTCGTTGAACAGGATGGCTTCCTGGGTGACGATCCCCATGTGGCTCCGCAGGGACTCCAGGGAATATTGGCGGATATCAATACCATCGATGAGGAGTTCGCCGTAAGAGACGTCATGAAAACGCGGAATGAGGTCCACCAGCGTGCTCTTCCCCGAACCCGAAGAACCGACGATGGCGACGGTCTTTCCCTTTTCAATGGTCAGGTTGATGTCTTCCAGGATCTTCTTGTCCTCGTAATAAAAAGATACGTTCCTGAATTCGATGCTGTTCTTGAAGGCCGGCATGATCACCGGGTGTTCGGTTTCCCGGATGTCGCTGTCTTCGGCGATGAGGTGCTCGATCCGCTCGATACTGGCCGATCCCTTGCGGATGTTATAGAATGCGGAAGAAAGGCTTTTGAGCGAAGGAATCACCTGGGTGGCGAAGATCAGGATATAAGTGATAAAATCCCCGGGATTCAGAAAGGCATTGCCGAGCACGAGCCTTCCCCCGAACCACAGGACGCTCACGACGGCCAGCACACCCAGGATCTCGCTGACGGGGGACGCGGCATCCCGCCGGATATTGGCGCGGTTCTTCTTGACGAACAGGTCTTCGTTCTGCGCGGTGAGCTTCCGGTGCAGCTTCTTTTCTGCGTTGAAAGCCTTGATGATGCGGATGCCCCCCAGGGTCTCGTCGATGGTGGACAGGATGCCGCCGAGGGTTTCCTGGACGGCGGTACTTTGCTTTTTTAGCGACCGCCCGATCCTGCCGATAATAAAACTCGACACCGGCAGGAACAATAAAAGGAAGAGGGTCAGCTGCGGGCTGAGCACGACCATGTAGAAGAAGAACAGCAGGATCGTAACCGGTTCCCGGAACAGCGTCTCCAGCAGGTTCATGACGGACGTCTCCACGTCGACCAGGTCATTGGTCATCCGGCTCATGATATCTCCCTTTTTCTGGTCGTTGAAGTACCCGATCGGCAGGACCAGGATCTTGGAGAACATCCGCTCGCGCATGTCATTGATCACGGCATTGCGAATGGGCGTGATGAAATAGATCGAGCAGAACAGGAACACGTTTTTGAGCAGCACTGCACCGAAAACCAGCAGGCAGATCACCCCCAGTGCCCGTACATCGCCTCCCGGTCCCGCGATGATGCCCGCGAGCCAGTCCTTGAGGTAAGTGATCGGGTTGAGCTGGTCCAGGAGGCCCCGGTGTCCCTGCATCAGCGGCAGGGACTTGCTCTGTTTGAATATCAGCAGGAGAAAGGGGCTCAGCAAACCGAGTGAAACAAGCGAAAAAAGAGTCGAAAGTATGTTGAAACCGAAGTAGGCAAAAATCAGCCGGGGATACTTCGCCACATACCGGAAAATAATACGCAAACTCTTCATCAAAAAATTAAAATGACGGGTAAATGGGAGCAAAGTAACTAATTTTACCAGGATCAATTACGAACTATCATGACAGAAGGTAAAAGGCAAAAGCAGGTGGCAGGCGTCGTATTAAAGGAATTGAACGAGATCTTCCTCAAGATGGGACTGAACATGCAGGAGGGCGGAATGGTCTCCATCGCCTCGGTCAAGATCACGCCGGACCTTTACGAGGCAAGGGTGTACCTGAGTCTCTTCCAGGTGGCCGCCAACCAGGCGGTCCTGGACCGGATCCGGGACAAGGGCGGCGAGATCCGCAATGAACTGGGCAAGCGGGTCCGTCACCAGCTGCGGATCATCCCGCAACTCAGTTTTTACCTCGACGACACGCTGGAGTACGTTTTCAAGATCGAACAATTGCTGGACACCATCAAAAAACACGAAGACCCTGAAAAATAAACCCTTCACCAAAGGGGTGATCGTCTCACCCGATCTCAACCGGATGCGTGCATGTACCTGAAATTTGCCTGGAGATATTTTAAAGCGAAAAAGAGCACCCATGCCATCAATATCATTTCCTGGGTAACCCTCGGGGTGATCGCCTTTTCCACCATGTGCCAGATCCTTGTGCTGAGCGTTTTCAACGGCTTTGAAGGACTGGTCCGCTCCCTGTATTCCAATTTTTATTCGGACCTCAAGGTGCTTCCCCGCCAGGGCAAGACCCTCGTGCTGACCGCCGGCCAGATCAGGGCCGTTGCCGGCCTGCCGGGCGTCCGCGGGGTAAGCAGGATCGCCGAGGAGAAGGCCCTGTTGAAAAACGGCGACCAGCAATCCATTGTGTACCTCAAAGGCGTCGACAGCAACTTCCGGCATCTTTCGGGCGTTCCCGCGAACATGTACCACGGCCGTTTCAACGTGGGAACGACCGACGAGCCCTTGCTGGTGCTGGGGGTAGGGATCGAAAGCGCGCTGGGAACCGAAGCCCAGAAGAACCTGTATCCCGTGACCGTATTCCTGCCCAGGAAAACCTCCCAGTCCAACCCGCTGGCGGCGCTCAGCGAAGGAAATGCGGGCACTTCGGGCAGCTTTGCCATCCAGCAGGAATTTGACAACAAGTATGCGATCACCAATATCGGGTTCCTCCAGCAGCAAATGAACTATGCCCCTGACGAATTCAGTGCGCTGGAAGTCTCGCTGGTGGATCCCGGGCGCTCCGATGCGGTCGCCCGTAATATCCGGGACCTGCTGGGACCTGCCTGCAAAGTGGTTACGAAGTATGAGCAGAATGCGAGCCTGTACCGCTCGATGCGACTGGAAAAATGGATCATCTACGCGATCCTGACCCTGATCCTGGTCATTGCCGCCTTCAACATGATCGGGGCGCTCACGATGCTCGTGCTGGAGAAACAAAAGGATATCCAGGTACTGCAATCACTGGGCGCCGCCCGTCCGCTGATCAAAAAGATCTTCCTGAGTGAAGGGATGCTGCTGGCGGTCGCGGGTGCCGCGGCCGGTATCCTGTTGGCGGTTGTCATTTGCGAGGTGCAACTGAAATTCAAATTGATCAAGCTCGCGGGGGTTTCCTTCCTGATCGATTATTTCCCGGTAAAAATGCAGGTGACGGATTTCCTGCTGGTTGCCTTCACGGCCATCTTCATTGC
>Ga0187809_10001347_pt1 | contig 11613 bp, 7 predicted proteins | sample NC_wetland_sal_i_8_FD_132415 | JGI IMG/M metagenome (GOLD analysis project Ga0187809, IMG submission 132415) | Wetland sediment microbial communities from Neuse River Estuary, North Carolina, USA - ASW_4 | ecosystem: Environmental > Aquatic > Freshwater > Wetlands > Sediment | place: USA: North... | reverse complement strand
CCCCACCAACGCGTCCGGATAATCATCACCACGCGCCAACACCACAGCCCCCGCCCCACCATTGGGAAACTCCGCCTTCGACACCGCCACCGCCGTCCCAAACCGGTCAGCACCAGCAAGGCGGACCACCGGGCTGACGCGGGTGACAACGGAGACGGTGCCGTCGCTGTCGTTCACGACATATGCGGTGTGCGAGGCAGAGTCGACCGCAAGCGTGTAAGGCGCCGAACCAACCGGGACGTTCGTGAGCGCGGTCAGCGTCGGTTCCGCGACCACGGCCACCGAGTTCCCGTTGACCGACGTTGCGTACAGCGTGTGCGCGTTGCCGTCGAGCGCGAGGCCACCCGGCTGTCCCGTCAATGCGACGCTCCCCGTGACCGAAAGGGTCGCTACGTTGATGCTCGAAAGCAGCCCGTTCAAGCCCGACTCGCTAAGTGCGTACAGCACGTGGGTGGCGGAGTCGAAGGCAAGGGCCACCGGCACCGCCAGTTGGATCGTGTTCGACACGGCGCCGGTCGACTCGTTGACGACCTGAATTCCATTGATCTGCGGGTCGTTGTTGACGACGAACAGGGTGTGCGTGCTCGGGTCGACCGCGAGGTCACCCGGGATGCCGCCAACCGCGATCGGAGCGCCCAACTGATGCGTTGACGTGTTGATGACCTGCACAGTGCCGTTGCCGCGATCGGCGATGAAGGCCTTCTGGCTGGACTCGTCAACCGCGATGGCGCTCGGATTTCCGTTAGCCGGGAGGCTCACCGTGGCGATCACCGCGTCCGTGGCGCCACTGATGACAGACACCGTGTTGCTGAGTCGGTTGACGACGTAGATCGTTGACGTTTGCTGCAGCGCGATGGGAGGCGAGATGGCCGGCCGAACCGCCAAACCGGTTAGCACCGGCTGGGACGTCGCCACGACGACTCCGACCACCACGGGCTCGGATCCAACGGTGACGTTGTCTATGACGGCGCCGGTCGTCTCGTCGATCACCGCGACCTTGTCGCTGTCGGCGCCGCCAAGGCCTGCGACGAAGACGTGGTGCGTGACCGGGTCGACGGCTGCGCCGAAAGCACTGGAACTGACGCTGATCGTGCTCGCGACTGAGTAACTCGGCGTCGCGGCCGCCGAACCCGCCCCGGCAGCGGCGGCGACGACCGCGACGCCGAACGTGAGCGGCAGGGCGAGCACTCGACCCGTCCGGCGGCTAAAGCGCGACGACACACACGACTGCGACATGTTTCCCCCTTGTGACCGCGGCGCCGCGTGACTCTCGGCCGCCGCTCCCCCCCCGCGAATGGCGATCACGCTAGCCCTCGAAAGGCAAGCTGGGAAGACCCGTCGTCGAACGAGAAGACTCAGGCCTGGTCCGCGAACCGCGGATCGTGCAAATGGCAGGCGACCTTGACTTCGCCGTGCTGGAGCAGCGGCGGGTCGACCGGCTCTTTGAAGCCGACGCGCACCCCTGCGTCGTCCTTTTGCACTGAGCTGACGCCCTTCCAGAATTGTTCCGCGGGGTCGCTCGCGCGCACTTCCTCAAGCAGCGCCGCAGCCGCGCCCGACCCAGCTCGCGAGTCGGGCAATCTGGCCACTAACCCGGCGTCGTCGACGGCGGCAGGATCACCGACGGCCGCCCGCTCTTGTTCGTACTGCTGCTCGGAAACGTTGGTCCACCGTTGCTCAAGCAGCGCGGTGAGGTCTCGCGCTTCCCATCCGCACGGCGCGAACGCAGCCGGACAACGCGGATGAAATGAGCAGCCGAGCGGCGGGCTCGCGGCGTCCGGGACCTCGCCGCGTGGCAGGTCGCGCGGCGCCGCTCGGCGCGGATCCGGCTCGGGGATGGCGGCGAGCAGCGAGCGGGTGTAAGGGTGCTTTGGATCGGCGTAGATCTGTTCGGCAGGGCCGATCTCGACGATCCGGCCTAGGTACATGATGGCGATCGTGTCGCAGAAGAACTTCGCGGTCGCAAGGTCGTGCGTGACGTACAGGTAGGTCAGCCCGAGGTCGCGCTTCAGATCGAGCATGAGCTCGAGGATTTTGGCGCGCACACTCATGTCGAGCATCGACACCGGCTCGTCGGCGACGAGCAGCGCCGGGTCGAGCATGATGGCCCGCGCCAACACGGCCCGCTGTTTTTGACCTCCCGACAGGTCGGCCGGGTACTTGTGCAGATACCGCTCCACCGGCGACAGACCGACGCGTTCGAGCGCGTCGCGCACCCGCGCCGCTATCTCGTCGCGATCTTTCGTGACTTTGTGAATCTTCAACGGATGCGCAAGTGCGGTCGCGATGTCCATGGCAGGGTTCAGCGAGGCGTGCGGGTCTTGGAAGACCAACTGGATTTTGCGCCGCAACGTCCGGAAATCCCGCTCCCGCAACTTCGTGAGGTCGACCTGACCGCCGAACTCGGGGCCGGCGTCGAAGCGCACGCTGCCCCCTGTGATCGGCGCCAGGCCGAGCATCGCGCGCGCGGTGGTGGTCTTGCCGCTGCCCGACTCACCGACCAGGCCGATGACCTCACCCTTGCGCAAGGTGAACGACACACCGTCGACGGCCTTCACCGAGCCCGACGATCGGCCCAGCAGCCGATCGAGAAAGCCTCCGCGCAGGGCGAAATGCACTCGCAGATCCTGAACGTCGAGTAGCACGGGCCGCTCGTCGAGCGGCCGGGCGTCGTCGGTCGTCTCAAGCTTCGTCGGCACTGGCCAACTCCCGTCGTTCGAGCGGCGCGGTTTGGCCGGGTGGGATCAACTCGGCAGGGCCGTGCAGCCAACACTCGACGCGCTCGCCGGTCTTCGTTCGCACCTCGACCGGCTCAAGCCGCGGGCAGACCTGCATCGCGTCGGGGCATCGCGGGTGGAACCGGCAACCGGACGGCGGCTGCACCAAGTCGGGCGGCGCCCCCGGTATGTAGTGCAACGCCGTCGTCGAAAGCGAGATGGTCGACCGCAACAGCTCGCGGGTGTAAGGGTGCGCGGGCTCGCTGAACACCTGCCGCGCGTCGCCTTCCTCGACGATGCGGCCGGCGTACATGACCGCGACTCGCTCGCACGCTTCCGCGACGATGCCGAGGTTGTGGGTGATGAGCAGCATCGCGGTGTCGAAGTTGCGTTTGAGGTCTTGCAGGATCGACAAGATCTGCGCCTCAACGAGCACGTCGAGCGCGGTGGTCGGCTCATCGGCGACCACAAAGGCCGGCCGGAGCACCAACGCAAGGGCAATCATGATGCGCTGCCGCATCCCGCCGGAGAACTCGTGCGGGTAGTGGCGATAGCGGGTCGGTGGAATTCCCATACGCCGCAAAGTGTCGATCGACCTGACGTCGATCTCTTTGCCGGTGATGCCGGGCTCGTGCGCTCGCAGCGTCTCGGCAAAGTGCTCGCTGATGCGCATCAACGGGTTGAGCCTGGTCATCGGTTCTTGGAAGATCAGGCCCATCTCAACGCCGCGCAGGGAACGCAAGTCCTGCTGGCGCATCCCCACCAACTCGCGGTCTTTGAAGCGCACGCTGCCGTCGGTGGCTGACCCCGTTGGCAGCAATCCGAGCACGCCGCGGCCCAACGTCGACTTGCCGCAACCCGACTCTCCGACCAGGCCCAGCGTCTCGCCGGGGCGTAGGTCGAAGGAGACGCCGTCGACTGCACGCACGGGGCCGCGTTCGGTGCCGTACCACACTCGCAGGTCGCGGACGGAGATCACCGGCTCCACGTTCATACCGGCTCCTCCTCGCGCCTCGGCAACGCCCGTTTCGGCAGGACGACGGGCCGCCCGGTGCGCCGTCGCAGCACCGGGTTCAACACGTCGTTCAAACCCTCGCCGACCAGGGTCAGACCAGTCACCAGCAGCACGATCGCCAGACCGGGGAAGACGCTCGTCCACCACAGGCCCGCCCCCATGTCGGCGACGCCGCGCTGCAGCTCGTAACCCCACTCGGCGGCCTGTGTCGGCTGGATGCCGAACCCGAGGAAACCCAAGCCCGCCAAGGTCAAAATCGCGTCGGCGGCGTTCAGCGTCGCGATGACCGGCACCGATTGAATGACGTTGAAGAAAAGATAGCGGCCCATGATGGTGCGCGGCTTCGCCCCTAACGCCCGCGCCGCCTCGACGTACGGCTCCTCTCGCGCGCTGAGCACCTGGCCGCGGACGACGCGGAAGTACTGCGGCACGTAGATGACGGTGATCGCGATCGCCGCCGTCAGCACACCGCTGCCCACGCTGTTCTGCAGCAGGAATGCGATGACAATCGCGAGCAGCAGGTAGGGAAACGCGAACAGCGCGTCCATGACGAGGACCAGGATGCGGTCGAGCCATCCGCCGTAGTAGCCGGAGACCAGACCGAGCGGCACGCCGACGAGCAGGCTGAACAACACCGCGAGCACCACGACCTCGATGGCGGTCCGCGAGCCGTAGATGACGACGGACAGCACGTCGACCGAGCGCACGTTCGTGCCGAACAAGTGCCCGCCGCTCGGTGACGCCTGCTTCGGGAAGCGCACGCCGCCGCTTTGGTATTGGTCGAATCCGTAGGGCGCGATCAGCGGGGCGAACACCGCGAAGACCACGAAGACCACCGTGATCGCCGCGCCGACCCACAGCAGCCATTTCGACAATCCCTGCGCGCTCTTGACCTGCTGCCAAAGCCGCTTGATCGGCCCTTGCGGCCGGCTCGGCATTTCGGGCGCGGGCTCCAGAATCGACTCGCCGCCCGGCTCGGCCACACTCGCCGCTGTCATCAGTACCTCACCCTCTGCTCGATGCGGCGCGCCATCAGTAGCGCACCCGAGGGTCGATGGCGGCGTTGACGAAGTCAATCACCAAGCTGATGACGACGACGGCGAGCGCGAACACTGTGATGATGCCTTGCACAGCGGCGTAATCGCGGTTCGTCAAGTAATAGACCAGCCGGTTGCCGATACCTGGCCAGTTGAAGGTCTCCTCCGTGAGCACCGCCCCCGACAGCAGCAACGCCACCTGCAATCCCATCACGGTCACCACTGGCACGAGCGCGTTGCGAAACGCGTGGCGCCACACCACCTTGCCCTCCCGAACACCGCGTGCCCGGGCGGCCTCGACGTAGTCGCCCTTCAACGTCTGAATGATGTTCGTGCGGATCAGCCTGATGACGACGCCGCAGAGCAACAGCCCCAAGGTGAACGCCGGCATGATCAGGTGCTTCAACGCGTCAGTGAAAGCGGCGCCGTTACCGTCCCAGATCGCGTCGACCAGCGTGAGATGCGTGTGCTTGGCCAGCAGCGCGTTGTTGAGGGCGCTCAGTTGACCCGAGTTGGGCAACACGTCCAACCATTTGCTGAACACCAACTGGAACAGCAGCCCGACGAAGAAGACCGGCGCCGCGTAGGTGATGATGCCGAACAGCCGGCCGAAGCCGTCGAATACACCGTCGCGCAGGCGACCAGCCCACAAGCCGACCGGCACACCAATCACCAGCGCCACAAACAACGCCGCGACCGAGAGTTCAAGCGTCGCGGCGCCGTTTATTTTCAGGATCGTGGTGATCGGCTGGTTGTCGGTGATCGCATGCCCGAAGTTCAGCGTCACCACCTGACGCAGATACTCGCCGTACTGCACGATCATCGGCTTGTCGAAGCCGGCGGCGTGCCTTTTCTCGGCAAGCTGCTCCGGCGACAGCTTGCCGCCAAGCGCCGCTTGGATCGGGTCGCCCGGCGCCACGCGCATCAACACAAAAACGAGCGTCAGCAGGATCAAGACCATCGGGATCACCAAGGCCAGCCGCGTCAGCGCGTACCGGCGTAATGATCCTGTCGAGGTGGCCACGAACTAAGCCGCCTTCCGTGAGTCGAGCAGGAGTCGAGCCCGTCCGGTTCACCGCGGGCGGCGCGACGTCAGTCGCGCCGCCCGCGGCGTCGTCCGGTCTTTAACTCTTGCCGATGAGCCACATCCGGAAGGTGTAGGACGGGTCGAACGTCTTGTCGACGCCGGTGACGGTCAGCCCGGTCGCGGCAACCTGGTTTCCTTGCCACAACGGGATGGTGGGCACGTCCTTGGCGGCCAGGTTCTGAATCTGGTCGATGATCTGGACGCGCTTGCTCTGATCGGTCTCGCCCTCTTCTTGCGTGATGAGCTGGTCGATCTGCGGGTTGTCGTAGTGGTTCTTGTAGAAGCCGCCCTGGACGTAGAACGGCGCCAGGTAGTCGTCGGCGTCGGGGTAGTCAGGGAACCAGCCGAGCTGGAACGCCGCGTACTGGTCGGCCGGGTAGGCCTTGCTGTAGGCGTCCCACTCCGCGCTTTGCAGCGTCACCTTGAACAGCCCGGTCGCCTCCAGCTGGCGCTTGATCTCGGTGAACTCGTCGCCAGAGACGGCGCCGTAGTGCGACGGTGTCCACCACAGCGTGAGGTTGACGGGAGTCTTCACCCCGGCTGCCTGCAAGGCCGCGGCCGCCTTCGCCTTGTCGGGCGCGGATCCGTATGCGTCCTTGTACGCCTGGTTGGCGCCGTTGAGACCCTGCGGAACCATCGAGTACAGCGGCTGAACCGTGCCGTTGTAGACGTTCTTCGCGATGCTCTCGCGGTCGATGGAGTAAGCGACGGCCTGCCGCACCGCGACGTTGTCGACCGGCGCGAGCTTGGTGTTGAAGACCAGGTAGCGAATCTCGATGCCGTTACCGGTCACGACCTTGACCTTGTCGGTCTCCTTCTGCAGCGAGGCGACGTCGGTCGGGCTCAGGCTGCGCCACGCGACGTCGACGTTGCCCTGCTCGACGTCCAGCTTCAATGTCGACGCGGTCTGCTCGTACGTGACGACGACGCCGCTGTTGGCCAGTTGGTCGTCACCCTTGTACTTGGGGTTGGGGTCGAGGACGGCCTGCTGGTCCTTGGTGAAGCTCTTCAACAGGTAAACGCCCGAGCCGACGACCTTGCTGTCGTCGAGCAGCTTGTCGGGTGGGAATACCTTCGGGTCGACGATGTTGCCGGCGCCGGTGGTCAGGATGTACGGGAACGTCGCGTTGGGCGACTTGAGCTTGAACACCACGGTGTCGGCGCCCTGCGTGGTGACGTTGTCGAGGGTGCCGAGCAGGCTCGACGGGCCGTTCGGGTCGTTGATCTTGATGACCCGGTCGATCGAGAACTTCACCGCGTCGGCGTCGAGCGGGTCGCCGTTGCTGAACACCAGACCTGGGTTGAGCTTGCAGGTGTAGGTGGTGTTGTCGCCCCAGGTGCAGTTAGAGGCGGCGTCGGGCACGACGTCCGACGTGCCGGGCTTGATCTTCAGCAGCGACTGGTAGATGTTCCACTGCAACGTCCACGACCCCATGTCGTAGGCGCCGGCGGGGTCGAGCGAGATCACCTTGTCGGTCGTGCCAAGAATGATTTTCTTGCCGGTGCCCGTGTTGCCCCCGGTCGATCCACCGCCACCGCTGCTGTTGCTGGCAGCCGGCGACCCGCCGCCGCCGCCAGAGCTCGCACTGGGCTTCGGCTTACTTGAACTACACGCCGCAGCAGTCATGCTCAACGCGGCCGCCACGGCCACGGCTGCGAACAGTTGGTGTCGTCGACGCATGGATGGCCTCCACCTCGTCGCGTGCGCGCCGGGGTGGCGGCGGGCCCGCGTGTCATTGACTCACCGCGGTCGGCGGTGATTGGAGGTAGCTAATCGGTCAGGGCGATGTGGGGGAAGATCCGCAAGCCTGGTCTTCCTCAAATCGTTATGTACCGGTTCAGCGCGTAACCCAGGAGTAACCCGGCACACGCCGCCCCAGCGCGACAACCCGGTGATCATGCAAATAGGTGCGACATTTCATGATGCTGCTCGCCCCTAAGTGCATGATCACGAAGAAGGGCGGCTCAGGAGGCGGCGAGGGCCGCGACCCGGGCGGCCGCCTCCGCCACCGCGACGTCGAACCGCTCGCCGCTCGCCCGGTCGCGCACCTCGACCACGCCGTCCGACAGCCCGCGGCCGACCACCACCACGGTCGGGACGCCGATCAGCTCGGCGTCCTTGAACTTGACACCGGCCGACACCCCCGCCCGGTCGTCAAGCAGCACCGCGACGCCACCGGCGTCGAGCGCCGCCGCGAGCTGCTCGGCGGCGGCCAGTTGGTCGTCCTTGCCGGCCACCACGATGTGCACGTCGGCCGGGGCGACCGACCGCGGCCAGATCAGGCCGACATCGTCGTGGTGCTGTTCGGCCAGCGCGGCCACCGCGCGCGAGACGCCGATGCCGTACGAACCCATCGTGATGCGAATTGGTTTGCCGTCGGGCCCGAGCGCGTCGAGCTCGAACGCGTCGGCGTACTTGCGACCGAGCTGGAAGATGTGGCCGATCTCGATGCCGCGCGCGATTGACAGATGCCCGCCGCAGCGGGCGCATCGGTCGCCGTCGCGGATCTCGACCGCGCCGATTTCGCCGTCCGGCTCGAAGTCACGACCTCGGACGACGAACGCGGCGTGCTTGTCGGGCTCGTTCGCGCCGGTGACCCACGCGCTACCAGGGACGACGAGCGGGTCGACCAGGTACCGCACGCCGATCTCCTTGAGGATCTGCGGCCCGATGTAGCCCTTGACCAGTCGCGGCTCCTTCGCGAGGTCGGCGGGCTCGGCCTGCGCTACCTCGGTCGGCTCGAGTTGGCCGGACAGCCGCTTCAAATCGACCTCGCGGTCGCCTGGAACGCCGATGACGAGCAGCTCCCAGTCGCCGCCTGGGGCCTTCGCCTTCAAGACCACGTTCTTCAAGGTGTCGGCGCCGCTGAAATCGCGCCCAAGCCCGAGCGAATTCAGCCGGTCGACCAACGTGGCGATGATCGGAGTGTCAGGGGTGTCGAGCAGCTGCGCGTCCGGATGCGCGGACGCGTCGACCGCGGGCGGCACGGCGATCTCGACCGCCTCGGTGTTCGCGGCGTAATCGCAGTTGTCGCACTGCACGAAGGTGTCTTCGCCTGATTCGGTCGGGGCGAGAAACTCCTCGGACGCCGAACCCCCCATGGCCCCCGACACCGCGGAGACGATGCGGTAGTCAAGCCCGAGGCGCTCGAACGTCCGCTGATACGCGACCCGGTGCGCGGCGTACGACCTCGCGAGCCCATCGTCGTCGAGGTCGAAGGAATAGCTGTCTTTCATGACGAACTCGCGCCCGCGCAAGATGCCGGCGCGCGGGCGCGCTTCGTCGCGGTACTTGGTCTGGATCTGGTAAAGCGAGACCGGATAGTCCTTGTATGAGGAGTACTCGCCCTTCACCAGCAAGGTGAACAACTCTTCGTGCGTGGGGCCAAGCAGGTAGTCGGCGTCCTTGCGGTCCTTCAGCTTGAACAGAGTCTGGCCGTACTCGGTCCACCGGTTGGTGGCCTCGTAAATCTCGCGCGGGATAAGGGCGGGGAAATGCACCTCCTGCGCGCCCATGCGATCCATCTCCTCGCGCACGATCGCCTCGACCTTGCGCAAGACCGTGTAACCAAGCGGCAGCCACGAGTAGATGCCCGGTGCGACGCGACGAACGTAGCCGGCTCGCACCAGCAGCTTGTGGCTCGGCACCTCGGCGTCGGCCGGGTCCTCGCGCAAGGTGCGTAGGAACAAGGTCGACATCCGCAGGGTCACAGCGCAACTCCTTAGCCGGGCCGGTTCGTGGGTGTCCGCCGAGGATATCGGCTAAGGCCGGGCGGCAGTCGCCGTCGGCCACCGGCCGGGACCTGCAAACCGGCTGACCGACAGCGCGAGAGTCGATCAGGCGGTGTAGCCGATCCGAAATCCGCCCCAGTGCCGACCGCGCACCCAGATCGGCGCCGACACGTCCTTCATCATCACGAACCGGCCGCCGCCCATGTCGCGGCGATACGTCTGCAGCACAAACGGCTCGGTGTTTTGACCGCAAAGCAAACCGGTGCGGTCGTTGAAAATCCGGCGGTTGCGGCAGTTCGCCGCGTTCCACACCGGGTCAGGGCCTTGCGGCTTCGACACCCGCAACATGTGCGTCGGGATGTAGCCGTTGCGGTCGGTGGAAATCGCGAACGCGATGCGCGGATCGCGGTCGGCGAACGGCTCTTGAATCGCCGGCAGCACCCGGTCGGTGAACGTCGTGAACCGGGTCAGGTGCTGCGCCGGGTTGCTGCCTTCGATGAGCCGGTAGTTCTCATCGAACAGGTCGTCGACGGTGATCTCGCCATGGTCGAGAGCGGCGGTGAACACCGCGGCGACCATCGCGGCGCCCTCGAGCGCCGCCTCGATCAGCGGCGAGTCCGTGGTCCGCACGCCGGTGCGGGCGCTCGTCGACACCAGCTTTTCGCTCAGCGACAGCAGGTTCGCCACCCGCTCGCGCGCCGAGTTGAGCTCACCACTCGATTGCTCGAGACCACCCGACAGCGTCGACAACGACGACAAGAATCCGTCGACCTCGGCCCGGATGGCGGCCGCGGCGTCCTTGATCTCGGCGACTTGGTCGTCGGCCGACGCGAGGGCGCCGGTGACCGCGTCGATCATCGCCGAGATCGACTCGGTGCTCGCGCGCATCGTCTCCGCCTGCGCCTTCGCCTGGCGCCCGCGGTCGGTGAGCTCGCCGATCTGCCCGGTCAACGGCCGCACGGTGGCGTCGATCTGCTGGGCGGCCGTGATCGTCTCGTCGGCGAGGTCGCGCACCGAGTCGGCGATCACCTGGAACCCGCGGCCGGCGGCGCCTGAGCGGGCCGCCTCGATTCGCGCGTTCAGCGCCAAGATGTGGGTCTGCTGAGCGATCCGGTCGATCTGCCCGGCGGCCGAGGTGATGCCGGCCAGCGCGTCGGCGACGACGCTGAACTGGTCGCTGATCTGGCCCACCCAGTCGACGAAGTCGCCGAGTTGGGCCAGCGACACCTCGACCGTCTGGCGCGACCCGGTGGCCTCCTCATGGGCGACTCTGGTGGCGGCGTGCGCCTGCGTCACCGCCGCCTCGACCTGATGGTTACCCGCGGCGATCTCCTCCGCCGCGGCGCTCAACTGAAGCGAAAGTTGCGCCTGCTCGCGCACCACCGACGACAGCGCGTCGACGTTGCCGGAGATGTCGGCCACTTCGATGCCGACGCGTCCCGACAGCTCGGCGAACTGCGACAACGTGTGATCGAGGGCCGCGTCGTCCGAGTGTCGTCTGGCCGGTCCGAACCGACCGCGTTCCAGCCAGCGTGCACGGCGTGTCGCCCCCGCCCGACCCATCCTCGGGTCGACGTGCGTCGACATCAGCCACCTCCGGCGCCCGACTGGCGGGCGTAACACCCCTGCTTCACTGGTCGGCCCGCCAGGCTGAAGGTTGAGTCGAATTCCGACATTCTTCGACCGAACAACCGCGCTCGATCAAGGTCAGTCGGTAAACCCGACGGAAGCTGGGGGTTTCCTTAGAAAAGCACCGACATGAACGCGCCGACCTCGACGAAGCCAACCTTTCGGTAGGCGGCCCGGGCAGGCGTGTTGAAGTCGTTCACGTACAGGCTGACCAGTGGCGCGATCGTCGCCTGCGCTTGCATCACGACCGCCGCCATGCCGCCGTTGGAGATGCCCTGGCCGCGCAACTGCGGGTCGACCCACACCCCTTGGATCTGACACGCCTGCGAGGTGGCCGCGCCGACCTCGGCCTTGAATACCACTCGGCCGTCGTCGATCCGTGCGAACGCCCGGCCT
>Ga0187809_10001346_pt1 | contig 11613 bp, 10 predicted proteins | sample NC_wetland_sal_i_8_FD_132415 | JGI IMG/M metagenome (GOLD analysis project Ga0187809, IMG submission 132415) | Wetland sediment microbial communities from Neuse River Estuary, North Carolina, USA - ASW_4 | ecosystem: Environmental > Aquatic > Freshwater > Wetlands > Sediment | place: USA: North... | reverse complement strand
GGTGTGCGGCGTGACCACGTGTCGCCGCGACAACTCGGCGACCTCGTCCCAGCTCATCGCCAATCGTCGGCCCGGCACGGCCAGATCCTCGGCGACCAGGCCGATGTGGTGCGCGCGGGCGAAGACCTCTTGTTCGGCGACTGGGCAGTCGATGAACCCGGTGCAGACGAAGAACCAACCGGTCAGCCCGAGTTCGTCGCAGACTTCGGCTGCGACCTCGATGCTGTTGCGGTAACCCTCGTAGAACACCGGTAGAAAACCGGGCTTGTCGGCCCGCCAACGTCCGGACTGGAAGAAGTCGTCGAGCTGGTCCAAGCCGACACAGGAGAACTTGTCGGCATAACCGGCAAGTTCCCGGCGCAAGGAGTCCCGGCCGGAGTTCGGCGTGTTGTGGTAGTTGACAACTCGCAGGTAGTGGCCGGAGGCGATGGCATCGCGGTGCGCGGAATAGGTCAGCGCGGTCACAGTCGACCACCGAGTCTGCCGAAGTCGGCGTAGGACACCGCTTGCAGCACGTTGATGACCTGCCCCATGTCGGCGTCCCGGCCGCTAGGAGCGAGCTCCAACCGCCAACGGTCCATCCGGTCAGCCAAGGATCCGCCTTCGGTAAGGGTGTCCGGTGCGGCCGGCATCTCACCGACCTCGCTCACCAGCGCGAGGACCATCGGAATGCCTTCCCGTTCGAGCACGCGGTCCTGGCATTCCCGCAGCAAAGCCAACGCCGATTGGGGTTGGATAGCAGTCATGGAGAGTTCCCTTCGGGTTGGTCGGTGGCGATCGCATCGCTACCGTGTCTGGCCTCAACAGGTGATGACGTCGACGCCCTTGCCTCGCAGCGCGGTCAAGGCATCGGCGGGTGCATCGACATCGGTGATCAAGCAACTGATCTGCTCCGACGCTGCCAGCCGGACCGGCCCTCGTCGGTTGAACTTGCTGGAGTCGACCAGGACCACCAAAGTCTGGGCGGACTGCAACATCCTGCGGTCGGTGCCGGCTTCGGCCACGTTGATTCCGGAGAGCCCGGCGTTGGCGTCGATACCGAAGGCGCCGGAGAAGACGGCGTCGACGTGAAACTCCAGCAAGACCTGCTCAGCGATCGGTCCGAGCAGCGACATCTCCTCGTGTCGCAGGACGCCACCGAGCACCACAACGGCGATGTCGGGATAACGCGCCAGCTGGTAAACGATGTTCAATCCGTTGGTCAACACGGTCAAGTTCTCGATACCGCCGAGGTAGGGCAGCATTGCCTCGGTCGTGGTGCCGCCGGTGATCAGAATCGTCGAACCTGGGCTGACCTTGGCCGCCGCCGCCTCGCCGATCCGTCTCTTCTGCTCGGCGTGTTCGGTCTCACGAGAGCTGAGTACCGGCTCGAGATCCGACTCGAGCACGCTGGCCCCGCCATGCACCCGGGTAAGCAAGCCGCGCTGATTCATCTCGTGCAGATCACGCCGCACCGTCGAGGCACTCACCCCGAGCGCATCGGCCAGTTCGGTGACGTTGCCGGAGCCGCGCTGCCGCAGGTGCTGCAGCAGCCGGCGTTGCCGATCGGAACTGAGCACTGTCAGTACCCTCGTTCCCGATCAACGAGGTTGAGCAGCGGCTCGCCGTTGACGAACCGCCGGAGATTGGAGCTCACCAGGTCCAGCACCTGATCAGAATAGAGAGGGGCCAGACCTGCCACGTGCGGGGTCACGAAGCAGTTCGGCTCGTCCCACCACGTAGCCGTCGGCGGTAGCGGCTCGACCTCGAAAACATCGAGCACCGCGCCGCTGATCGCACCGGAGCGCAGCGCCGCTGCCAAAGCCTGCTCGTCGACAATCCCGCCGCGCGCCACGTTGATCACGGCGGCCCCTGGCTTCAGGCCGGCGATGACCTCCGCGTCTACGAGGTTGCGGGTTTCCGGCGTGAGCGGCACAATCACCACCAGGTAGTCGGCGGTCGCGGCGACCTCCTGCAACCGCTCGGGACCCACGATCTGCGCGGGATCCGGAGAATGCCGTGACGGTGCGAAGTCTGCCAGCAGCGGTGCCTCGGCCCGACCGGCGGATCCGCTGCGCGTGACTCCGACGACCTTCATGCCGAAGGCGTCGGCCAATCGGCCGATCTCGCGCCCGATCCGGCCATAGCCGACAACGACGAGGGTCGCTCCCGGCAGCGAGGCGGGCAGAAAGCGTTGCCATCTGCTGGTCGGGTCGGGCCATTCGCGGCTGGTGGTGACCTGGCGCAGCTGCGGCAGGCGGTGCGCTGTTCCGAGGATCGCCCACAGCACGTATTCGGCCAGTGGCACCGGAGAGACGCCACCGATGGTCGTGACCGCCACATCGGAGGCCCAGATCGGCTCGGCTGAAACGTGGTCCACTCCCGAGGTGTCGAGTTGGATCCAGCGCAAGCTGGGCGCGGCCGCCGGAGCCGGAAACACGGCCGAAGTGTGCAGCACGTCGACCTCGGCCCAGACCGAGCTTGGCACCTCGGCCGGCGACCGCGCCGGAATCTGCCGGACCTCAACCTCCGGAACCGCGGCCTGCAGCCGAGCCAGCCAGTCCTCGTCGAAACTGAGCGTGCTCAAATAGCGAACCGGTTCACCCACGTGCTGATCGCTCACTTGATGCCACTGCGCGCCAGGCCCTCGACGAAGTAACGCTGGAAGGCCAGGAACAGCACCACCATCGGCAGGATCATCAAGATGCTCATGGCCATGATCGCTCCGTAGTTCGAGGAGTACTCCCCCTGCAGATCGGTAACCATACCGATTGGCAGGGTGAATTGGCGCTCGTTGCTGAACAGCGCAACCAGCGGCCAGGCGAAGGAGTTCCACTCACTCATCGCGGTCAGCAGGATCAGGACCGCCACCAGGGGCTTGCACAGCGGCAGGACGACGCTGCGGAAGGTCCGGAACTGGCTGCAGCCATCACACCGGGCCGCTTCGAGCAACTCGTCCGGGATCGCGATGAAGAACTGGCGAGCCAGGAAGATACCGAAGACCGTCGCGCTCTCGGGCAGGATGACCGCCCAGATGCTGCCGTACAGCCCCAGATCGATCGACAGCCTGAACTGCGGCACCATCACAGCCTGAACCGGAATCATCATCGTGGACAGGAGGAACAAAAACAGCGCATTGCGACCGCGAAAGCGCAGCTTGGCGAAGGCGTAGCCGGCCAGCAGGTTGACCACGACCGTGATGACCGTGACCGCCACCGCGATGATGGTCGAGTTGAGGAACCAACGCCACACCGGGAACTGCTTTATCGGCAGGGTGAAGTTGTCGAACGTGAAGTGCTGCGGCCACAGATGAACGCCCTTAGAATACAGGTCCCCCATCGGCGAAAACGCGGTGACCAGCATCCAGTAGACCGGGAGCAACATGATCAGCGTGATGACGATTGCCGTGACCAGGCGCAACGCGAAGAAGCGACCGCGCCGGTTACGGCGGGGCTGCGAGTGATCACGGCCGGACTCCTCGCTGGCTTCGGCCAGCATCCCAGCACCAAGACTGACAGACATGGAAGCCTCCTCCCGACTAGCCGGACTGGTCGCGGTTGCGGCTGTAGCGCCACTGCACGATGGTGATCACCAGGGTGATCAGGTAAATCACTACTCCAACGGCCGCGCCGTAACCCAACTCCTGAGGCCCGTGCTCGTCGAAGGCCGTGCGGTACGCGTAGGTCACCACCGTGGTGGTCGAGTAGTCCGGGCCACCCCGGGTCATCGCCCAGACCGTATCGAAGACCTGGAAGGAGTAGATGACGTTCATGATCAGGAGAAAGAACGTTGAGGGCCCCAGCAAGGGGAATGTGATCTGGCGGAACCGCTGCCAACCGGTGGCACCGTCGACTGTGGCCGCTTCGGTGAGCTGCGGATCGACGCCTTGCAATCCGGCCAGGTAAATCAGCATGTCGAAACCGACGCGCTGCCAGAGAGTGACCAGGATGAGCGACGCCATGGCCCAGTGCCCACTGGACTGCCACTGAGGGCCGCTGATACCGACGGCGCTGAGCAGCTTGTTGAAGAATCCGTTGTATTGATCGAACATCCAGGCGCCCAGCACGCCGGTCGCCACGCCGGAGATCACCAACGGTAGGAAAATGATCGAGCGATACAGTGTGCGGCCGGGCAGCACGCTGTTGAGCAGGACGGCAATGCCCAGGCCGAGCGCCATTCCGACCGGGACGGTGAACAAGGTGAAGACGCCGGTGTTCCAGAGCGTCTGCCAGAACACCGAATCACGGAGCAGGTCGGCGTAGTTGTTGATTCCTAGGTACTGCGATCCGCCGAGGGAATCGAGCTTCTGGAAGCTGATGACGAATGCCAGCGCCAGCGGAAATAGCAGGAAAAGTCCGACCAGGACCATGTTGGGCAGCAGGAAGACCGCGGCGGTGCTGGCCTGTGCTCGCCTAAGGATACTAGCGTTCTTGGGTGGGGTCGGTCGAGCCTTCTCCGCCGGCGGCGGGCGGCGCCCGCTCACGACCTCGGGACTCGATGCGGTCACGGTGCCCTCCGCTGTTGTTCTGCTGGCTCGGACAGCCACGGGCTCATAGCGCCGCGTTCACCTTGGAGGCGATGTTGCGAATCGTGTCAGAACTGGACTGGCCGTGGAAGGCAAGTTCGAGCTGATCCTGCAATATGGTGTTGACGGTGGCGAAGGCCGAGGTGGTGGACTCCTTGACGATCGTGTCGGAGATGGTGGTCGCCTGCTGGGCGCAGACCGCGACCACGTCGGGCCGGTAGGCGTAGTTCAACGACTCGCTGGCCAGCGACTTCAAGGTCGGCAGTTCGACCGCCTTCTCACAGAAGTACTTCATCATGTCCTCGGACGCCAGGAACTTCAGGAACGCCGCCGCCAAATCCGGGTTCTTGGTGTTCTTCAGCGCCACGATCGCGTTCCCACCGAGATCGGAGGCCGCACTCTTGTCCTGAGGCATGAAGGTCGCTCCCCAGGCACCGCCTTTGTAACCGGTCTTGGGGTCGGCCAGTTCCGGGACCAGGAAGTCGCCGACGAAGGACATCGGCACGGTTTGGTTCAGGAAGAAGTTGTCGGAGTACACGCTGGTCTTGATCGTGTTGTTGGCCGGCACCCACTTCTTGTCGAAGAAGCTCTTGGTGAAGTCCATCGCCTTGGTGGCCGGGTCGCTGGGCAGTGCGGCCTTGGTCAGGTCGGGAGTGAGCAGGGTGCCGCCGGCCTGATAGAGCCAACTGAGCCAGCGGAACGCGCCGGCCTGGGTCCAGTCGTAGGCGAACGGGAACTTCGAGGACGGCAGGCTGCTGCGAAGCTTGTCCGCGACTTGGCTGAACTCGTCCCACGTCCACGCGTTGGAGAGCTTGTCCGGTACCGAGGTGATACCGGCCGAGGCAAAGGCGGCCTTGTTGTAGACGATGCAGGTGGTATCCGTCTGGTGCGGCACTCCGTACGGGGTTCCGTTGTACTTGACCGCATCCCACAGCGCCGGCAGGAAGGCCGAGACCTCGTCGTTGCTGAAGTAGGGCGTCATGTCGAGCAACGCGCCCTTGGCGCTGTACTTGCCGATGGTGGTGTAGTCGACGCGGAAGATGTCCGGAGCTGTGCCGGAGGTGATGCCGCGGTCGATGCCGGAGAAGAAGCCGTCGTAGGGCACGACCTTGAGGTTGACGGTGGCGCCGGGGTTAGCCGCCTCGAACTGCTGCTTGGCGTAGTTGAAGCCGGCGGTTTCGCCGGTGCTGCCGCCCCAGAACGCGAACGTCAGGGTTCCGGTCACCTTGCCTATGTTGGACTTCGCGCCGGCACCGGACGTGCTGCCGGTACTGCTCGTGCCGGCCTTGCTACCGGTTCCCGAATGTGTCGATGTACAGCCGGCGAGCGCGGCCAAAGCAGCGGCTCCAACCGATCCGGCGAGGAAGTCCCGACGTGTCACACCCATGCGTGTTCTCCTACATCGAAGGCCAGTTGCTCGCTGCGTCGCCGCGCGAACCGATGGCGGGAAGCCTGACACTCGGAAACACGCTAGTCAAGAGTGAGCAGACTTTGCGTATTTCTGGATGAACGTGCTCGATCACGCTTGACCGGCGCGAGATCAGCTCGTTACGATCCCGTCGCCGCCGGACCGCGCGGCACTGATCGAACTGGTGAGGAAACGGTGGCGGCGGTGAGCCCGGAGCTGGATCTGCTCGTGCTGTGCGAGCTGAATCCGGATGTGCTCGTGGTCGACGCCAACCTGGACATCCGCCTGGGCCAGGTCGAACGTCTCGTCGCCGACGCCGAGATCACGCTGGGCAGCAGCGGTGCCATCACGGCGGCCGCGGCCGCGGCTCAGGGTTTGCGGGTGGGGGTGTGTGCCGTCGTGGGGGCGGATCTGGCCGGTGAGGTGGCCACCCGTCGGCTGGCTGAGCTCGGCGTCGACGTCGGCGCCGTCCGTGTCGAATCGGGCCGCCGGACCGGTCTGACCGTGGTGCTGAGCCGGCCCGACGGCGATCGCAGCCTGCTGACCTTCCCCGGCTCCATGGCTGACTTGACGGTGGCTCAGCTGCCGACGGTGGCGGCGCGGCATGTGCATGTGAGCTCGATCTTCCTGCAGACCGGCCTGCATCCCGGCCTTGCCGCCTGGCTGACCGAGGCTAGAGCTCAGGGCGCCACCACGTCGCTGGATCCGGGCTGGGACCCGGCGGAAGCCTGGACAGGCGCGCTGTCGTTTCTGCCGGCGATCGATTTTCTGCTGTCCAATGCGGCCGAGACGCTGCACTTGGCGGCCGCGTTGACCGGGGCGCCGGTGCTCGAACTGGCGTTGGCGGCTCGCACGCTGGCCGACTGTGGCCCGATCGTGGTGGCCAAGGCCGGCGCCGACGGCGGGCTGGCCACCGACGGGACGTCGTTCTGGCGATGTGCGGCCGCGCCGGCCGAACTCGTCGACACGACCGGGGCCGGTGACAACTTCGACGCCGGCTTCCTGGCGGGACTGCTGTCGGGTGCCGACCTCCCTGCCTGCCTGGCCCGCGCCGTGGCTACCGGATCGTGGTCGCTGGCCGGCCGCGGTGGAACCGGTCGGCTCGCCTCGGCCAGCCAGGCGCTCGAGGCGGCCGCGCGATTGACCTGCACCCCCATCCGTCGTCCGGCCGAGGAGCTTGCATGACTGCCGACCAATCGCTGGATCTGCCCGCAACCATCACCCGCTCGGAGGTGGAAAGCCAGCCCGAGATCTGGGCCCAGGTGCTGTCCGCGACCAGTGCGCTGATCAAGCCCCTTCCGCAAGTCGGTGAGCCGGTTCTGTTCGTGGGCTGCGGCACCTCCTACTACGTGGGTGAGGCCTACGCCCGGCGCCGCAACAGCCAGGGGCTCGGACGCACCCGTGCGGCCATCGCCTCCGAGATTCCTTATGTGGAAGATGACGAAACGATCGTCGTGCTGTCGCGCTCGGGCACCACCACCGATGTGATTCGGGTGGCTGAAGCCCTGCGGGACGTGCACCGCATCGTCGGTATCGTCGGAGCGCCGGACACACCGATTCTGCCGGTATGTGATGCGGTCACGATGTTGGATTTCGCCGATGAACGCTCGGTGATTCAGACCCGGTTCGCCAGTTCCGCCGTGCTGTTGTTGCGGGCCTCGCTCGGCGAAGATCTGGCCGGGCTGCCCGATGCGGCTCGGGCCGCTCTGGCGCTGCCGCTGCCCGAGCTGCTGCCGCAGCACACCGTCTTCCTCGGCACCGATTGGACCGTAGGCCTCGCGCACGAGGCCGCGCTGAAGTGCCGAGAGGCGGCCGGAGCGTGGACCGAGGCCTATCCGATCATGGAGTACCAGCACGGTCCGATCGCCGTGGCCGGCCCGCACAGTTTGATCTGGTCACTGTCGCCGCTGCCGCACTTCGTCCGGGAACCGATCGAGGCCACCGGCGCAACCGTGATCGCACCGGAGCTCGACCCGTTAGCTCAATTGGTGGCCGCCCACCGGTTGGCTCTGCGACTGGCGGCGGCGTCGGGACGGAACCCGGATCAGCCCCATTACCTGTCGCGTTCGGTGCAACTGGCCTAACCGTGCCGACTTTGATATTGACCGCGCCGAAATTGGTTTCCGCCGACGAGGAAAGCTCGGCGTTGGAAACGATCGCCCGGGCGGTGAGCACGGCGCTGGCGCTACCGGTTGACGGCGTTGTGATCTCGTTGGTGCACGCAGCTGCCGGGTCGGCCGGCCCGGTGTTGATCGGCTACGGCCGGCCACGAGCGCCTGACGCCATGGCTTCGGCGCTGGCCGCCGCGCGTGCGGCCGCGGCCCTCGCTTGGCGCACCGAGCCGGACAGCGTCTGGGCGCAGTGGGTGCAGACCAGCCCGTGATTCTCTGTGTCTGTCTGAACCCGGCCGTGGATGTGACCTATCACGTTCGGTTTACTGGCGTCGGCGCCTCCCACGTGGTGCCGCGGGTCAGCAGTCGAGCCGGCGGCAAGGCGACCAACGTCGCCCGGCTGCTCCACCAGCTCGGAGTGCCGGTGCGATTGCTGGTACCCGTCGGCGGCCCGGCCACAAAGCTGTTCGAAACCGAGCTGGCCGCGACCGGGTTGCCGCTGACTGCAGTACCGATCTCCGGCGTGACCCGGTCAACGCTGAGCCTGGCCGACGGCACCATCTTCAACGAGCTCGGGCCGGAGCTGACCTCGAGTGAGTGGCACGCGGTGCGCAACGCCTTCTCGCTCGCGTTGGCCGGCTGCGCCGTGGTGGTGTTCGCAGGCTCGATACCACCGGGCGCCACCAGGTACGCGCCGCTGATCGAGCTGGCTCGGGCGGCCGGCGTTCGTACCGTGGTGGACACCTCCGGTGCGGCGTTGCTGGACGCGCTGGCAGCCGGACCGGATGTGGTAGCCCCCAACCTGGCCGAGGCGCGAGCTGCGCTAGGCGATCAGACCCTCGACCCTCAGTCGGCCGGCGTCGGATTGCGGGCCCGGGGAGCGATGGCCGCCGTCGTCTCGGCCGCCGCCCGCGGCCTGGTGGCGAGCACGCCCGACGGCAGCTGGCGGGCCGAGCCTCCGCACCGCGTCGCAGGCAACCCGACTGGTGCCGGTGATGCGGTGACGGCGGCGATCGCGACCGGGATGCTGGCGTCGGCACCGTGGCCGGAAGTCATCGGTGAGGCGGTGGCCCTGGCCGCGGCAGCGGTGGCGACCGACTCGGCCGGAGAGTTCGCATCGCCGGTGCGCGACGAGGTCCGCCGGTTGGTGTCGGTGGAGAGGCTGGTTTGAGTTCATGCCGCTTGTAACAACAAAATCTTTGATAACAGCGGCCAGTGCGGCCGGAACCGGGCTGGCGGCGTTCAACGTGATCACGCTTGAGCATGCCGAGGCAATCGTGGCCGGAGCCACCGCGGCCGGCTGCAGCGTCATCCTGCAGATCAGCCAGAACGCGGTCAAGTTTCACGGCGGCCGGATCTCCCCAATCGCGGCGGCCGCTCAGGCCGTGGCGATGGAGGCGACCGGTCCGGTGAGTTTGCATCTGGACCACGTCGAGGACGAGGCGCTGGTGGCCGCGGCCGCCGCGGCCGGCTTTTCGTCGGTGATGTTCGACGCGGGCGCGCTGCCCTATCCGGAGAACGTGGCCCGGACAGCGGCCGCGACCACGGCTGCCCACGCGGACGGATTGTTCGTCGAGGCCGAGCTGGGATTCGTTGGAGGTAAATCGGAGGCGCCGCTCAGCGCGCACGCCCCGGGTGCCCTGACCGATCCAGCCGAGGCACGCGACTACGTGCAGGCGACTGGGGTGGATGCGCTGGCGGTGGCGGTCGGCAGCTCACACGCGATGACCACCCGGTCGGCTGAGCTCGATCTGACCCGGATTGCCGAACTACGCTCGGCCTTGGCTGTGCCGCTGGTGCTGCACGGCTCCTCCGGAGTTCCGGATGCGGTCCTGGCCGCAGCGGTGCGGGCCGGCATCGTCAAGATCAACATCGGCACCGCACTCAACATCGAGATGACCGGCGCGTTGCGAGGGTTCCTGGCCGGGGATGCGGATGCGGTGGACCCGCGCAAGTATCTGGCGCTAGGCCGGTCGGCGATGGCTGAGACGGTGGAGCATCTTTGCCGGATCGTCACGAGTCCGACTGCGGTTGTAGCGGACGCCGACGGGTCCGAATAACGGTCGCACGCGGACGGGCTCAGGGTGCGACGTCCGCTCAGGACAGCCCTAACGACTTTCCCCCTGATGGGCCCCGGGGGGTGGACGGACAAGCGGGTCAGCCGTTGTTGCCGCCAGGCGTACAGGTCGAAGCGGTCAAGCTCCATGACCTTCACCCACGCCGCCTCGAAGTCCTGCTCGAACTGCTGCCTCGCGTCATCGGCCGAGTGAACCTCGACGATGCCGCGCAGGATCGAGTTGGAGTGAACACGAGGTCGGCGGCGGTTGCCGTCCGCACCACGTTGCCCCCCGCGTCCAGCCCCTCGTAAAACAGCGTCGGTCGACGAGGTGCGCCGCGTGGGACAACCGTCGCTCATGCCGCTGATCGTGAGCGCTATCGCTCGGCGGCCGCGCGAGCCTTCGCTGCCGTGACGCGCGCGGCGTAATGGTCGGATGTCTGCGGCTGGAGTGCGCTTTCCTTTCGCGAAGCAGCGGACGTAGGTGATGACCGCTCCGTCGGGTAGACCTCGGCGGGCGAAGTGGTGAGCCCAAGTCAACCAGCGGACTCGCTCCCGCTATCGCCAATCGTCAGAGACGACGTCGGCAGCCTCGCCCTCGGCAGTCATCGTTGTCACCCACCAACCATCCGGCATTGGCGCGACGCCTGGCCGCGGGAACTCGTGGGTTGCGACAGCGTGGAGCTTGGTCGCGGCGGCCGCCAGTGCTGCGCGCAACACACAGAACGCTAGGCGCTTTCCGTTATGATCAATACTTGATCACGATTTGCAGCCGACTGCGGTCCGGTGTATCTGACGACGACATGCACCACTGAGCCCGGCGTGATCTCTACATTCACGGGATTGCTTGAGATCTTGCGTACTGAGGCGTTTATGCGATACGACTCTGCAGTCAGTTCGATTTCCCGCGTTTCGTTTCTCCGAAGCTCAAGGTCAGTCTCGTCCGACAGCCGAACAATCAGTGGGCGCCAAAGGGCGAAGATGCCAGTCTGACGGCTTATGCGTAACGTTCCTAACGAAATCAAGGCTTACCTCTGTGGATAGACGGTGCCGCGGATGGCCGGACCAATGGCAATCAGACCACCGATAACTATGGTCACAATTAGCGCAGGCCAATTTCGATGGGCCGCCGCTACGACGATTCCGCTAACGATCCAACACGCTGCGATGATCCAGAGAATAGGTCGCCATCCAACCCGGTGATTTCGCATAGGGGGCTGCCGTCCTATCGCTGCATAGTCATGAAGTTTGAAAACTAGAGGCCACTGTACAGGCGCTTCACAATTGACGGTGTGATCTGGCGGACGTGTTCCAGGTCGTCAACGGCCCACCGGGGTCCGCGTCAGCGGGCGCGCATTTTGTCCAGGCCGGTCGCAGCATCGCGGTAGCTGGTGGTGTCTTGCCGAACTCAGGCGGCGTACCGCGCTCAGCCCGCGCTCCAGTCCCGAAACACCACGCAGACCGTGGTGGCATCGAGCAGGGCGAACTCGCGAGCGCCCCATTCCCGCCGGGTCACCCGGTTCAGGTTCGGATG
>Ga0187809_10001345_pt1 | contig 11629 bp, 11 predicted proteins | sample NC_wetland_sal_i_8_FD_132415 | JGI IMG/M metagenome (GOLD analysis project Ga0187809, IMG submission 132415) | Wetland sediment microbial communities from Neuse River Estuary, North Carolina, USA - ASW_4 | ecosystem: Environmental > Aquatic > Freshwater > Wetlands > Sediment | place: USA: North... | reverse complement strand
TCGATGTTACCAGTGGTGGTCACGAAGATGTCGGCCTTGTCGGCTGCGTACTCCATGGTGACCACTTTGTACCCTTCCATGGCGGCCTGCAGCGCACAGATCGGGTCGATCTCGGTGACGATGACACGGGCGCCCTGGCCGCGAAGGGACTCCGCGCACCCCTTGCCCACGTCGCCGTAGCCGCAGACGACCGCGACCTTGCCGCCGATCAGCACGTCGGTCGCACGGTTGATGCCGTCGATGAGCGAGTGACGGCAGCCGTACTTGTTGTCGAACTTGCTCTTCGTCACGGAGTCGTTCACGTTGATGGCCGGGAACAGCAGCGTGCCGGCCCGCGACATCTCGTACAGGCGGTGGACGCCGGTGGTCGTCTCCTCGGTCACGCCACGGATGCCTGCGGCGAGGGCCTCGAAGTCGAGGGACCCGTCGGCGAGCACCGCCTTGAGCTCACCGAGGATGACCCGCCACTCGTGGGAGTCGGTCGGCGACGGCTCCGGCACCATCCCGGCCCGGCTGTACTCGAGACCCTTGTGGACGAACAGCGTGGCGTCGCCACCGTCGTCGAGGATCATGTTCGGCTGCTCGGTGCCCCAGTCGAGGATCTGACGGGTGCACCACCAGTACTCCTCGAGCGACTCACCCTTCCAGGCGAACACCGGCACGCCGGCGGGGGCCTCCGGGGTCCCCGTACGTCCGACGACGATCGCGGCGGCAGCCTGGTCCTGAGTCGAGAAGATGTTGCAGGATGCCCAGCGCACCTGGGCGCCCAGCTCGACCAGCGTCTCGATGAGCACCGCGGTCTGGATCGTCATGTGGAGCGAGCCGGCGATGCGGGCGCCCTTGAGGGGCTGCGAGGCGCCGTAGCGCTCGCGCATCGCCATCAGGCCCGGCATCTCGTGCTCGGCGAGCTCGATCTCGCGACGGCCCGCGGCGGCCAACGAGATGTCAGCAACCTTGAACGGCACTGGCTGCGACTCGAGGGTGTCGTGGGGGGCTGCAAGAAGGTCGGTCATGGTGCGGATCATACCTGGCGTGCTCGCTGGTCCCGTCATCGTGACGAGCGGCCCGAGTCTGCAGGATCAGTGGCTCAAGGGCGTGGCCGCGGCCTGCTGGGCCAGGTCGGGCCAGTGGCGCGAGGCGGTGCGAGGGACGCGAACCCAGCCGCCCATCCTCCTGCCGGGCATGGGCTCGAAGAGAGCGGCGTCCGGCAGCGCGAGTGCCGCCTCGAGGTCGGCACCGGCAAGGCGGAACACGATGTCGTCGCCCCACAAAGACATGAACGGCTTGCCACCGTCGTGCCAGACCGCCGGGCAGCCGAACAGAGGTCGCCTCTTGACGAGGTGCACGGTGCCGACGGCGGCCATCAGGTCGTCGAGGTCCGCGAGCCCTGCAGCGGTGGACGGCGGCATCTCCACGGCTTCACCCCAGCGCGGCGAAGTGGGTGAGGGCAAGGTCGTAGCCGCCGAGACCGAGCCCGACGATCACGCCCGTCACGTACGGGGAGACGACCGAGTGGCGGCGGAAGTCCTCGCGGGCATGCACGTTGGAGATGTGGACCTCGATGATCTTCTCGACCTGCACGACCGCGTCCGCGATCGCGATCGAGTAGTGGGTCCAGCCCGCGGGGTTGATGACCACCGGCACCTTCTGCTCGGCGGCCTCGTGGAGCCAGGCGATCATCTCGTGCTCGGCATCGGTCTGGCGGACCTCGACCTCGATTCCCAGGCGCGCGCCCGTACCGACCAGGTGCGCTGCGAGCTCGGCGTAGGTCACGTGTCCGTAGATCGCCGGCTCCCTCTTGCCCAGCTGGCCGAGGTTGGGTCCGTTCAGGACGAGGACACGGGTCATGGCCGACATCCTGCCAAATGCATTGCCCCGGTGCCCACGAAACCGTCAGGTGGTCTGCGCGAGGCCCAACGACAGGTAGGCAGCCCCGTACAGCCCGTTCAGCAGCAGCACCGAGTAGCGCTCCACGTCGTTGCCGGCGTCGTGACGGATCGTCCGTACGCGCACGTCGTGGCGCTCCGCCAGCGCGAGGAGCTGGCCGCGGGTACGCAGCACGACGGAGTCGTCCGACGCGTCATCCAGGACGACGAGCGACGTGCAGAGCCGATCAGTCGGGTCGTCGAAGGGGTCCGCGAACGGGTCGCGGCTGCGGGCGGCCTCGATGACCGGTACGAGGTCTCCGGCGTCGGCGGCCAGCGCAGGCAGGCCGCTGGCCTCACGCAGTGCCTCGGCGATGCGCCGCGAGGCGCGGGCGGCGAGCACGGAACCGCCCCAGACCAGCGGCAGGTCGTCGCCGATCGTGAGCGCGAGGTCCTTGCCGGGGTTGGTGGCGAGCGTCTGGTGAGGCGAGCACGCCTCGGCGACCGCGTCCATGGCGTCCGCGACGCGCTCGCGATGCACCTCCGGCCCGAGGCCGATCCGGCTCAGCCCGTCGAGCACGACGATGGCGGCGGCCAGCGGGTCGCCCGTACGAGTCGGGATGATCGTCGTCGACGAGCCCACGGCCTGCTCGGCGACGGGCGACCCCTCCGGGCAGGCGACGATGACGCGCGCGCCCCTGCGTACAGCCTCAGCGATCGTCGCGCTCACGTCCGGGTCGTACGTCTTGTCCGTGAGCACGATCACGAGGTCCAGCGGTCCCACCCACGCGGGCAGGGCGTGCATCGGCCATGCGACGAACGGGACGGGGCAGGCCGGCTCGAGCACGGCTCGGATCAGCCGGGCCTCGGGACCGGACGCGATCACGGCACGCGGCCGATAGCGATCGCCCAGGTCCCCCAGCGTCGACAGGTCCGCCTGCCCAGCCTCGATGCGCAGCCGGGCTCCCGCCTGCGCGAGGTGTCTCAGCGGCGCGTCGATGCTCGCGAGTGCCTCAGAGTCCTCCAGGCGCGAGTCGTCGAACACGGCTCACTCGTCCTCGTCGCGGACGACGACGTGTGTCTCGTCGGCGGCGGTGTTCGCGGAGTCCGCGTCGGCACCGGGCCGACGGTGTCCGGGCGCGCGGGCCTCGTCGACCAACAGGATCGGAATGGAGTCCCTGACCGGGTAGGCCAGACCGCACTCCGGCTTCGCGCAGACGAGCTCGGACGCCTCGTAGTCAACGACCAGCGAGGAACGGCAGCTCGGGCAGGCGAGGATCCCCAGAAGGGCCTCGTTGAGCTGTGTCATGCGTTCTCCTCTTCCCGTACCAACCTCAGTGTCTCGTCGCGCCAGGCCGCCATGGTCTCCTGGTCCGCCGCCTCGACGTTGAGCCGCAGCAGCGGCTCCGTATTGCTCGAGCGTAGGCTCACCCACCAGCGCTCGCCGCGGACGACCAGTCCGTCCTCCCACGAGACCGAGCCGCGGTCCGCGTAGGCCGCCGCCACCTTCTCCATCGTCGCCTGCTGGTCGCTGACATGGGAGTTGATCTCGCCCGACGCCACGTACCGCTCGTACTGGTGCGCCAGCGCGGACAACGGCCCGTCGGAGTGGCCGAGCAGACCGAGGACGTGCAGTCCGGCCAACATCCCCGTGTCAGCGCCCCAGAAGTCCCGGAAGTAGTAGTGCGCCGAGTGCTCCCCGCCGAAGATCGCCCCGTGCTCGGCCATGAGTGCCTTGACGTACGTGTGGCCGACCTTGCTCGTCACGAGCTTCCCGCCGTTCTCGGCGACGACTTCGGCAACCGAACGGGAGGTGATGGTGTTGATGACGATCGTCGAACCCGGCTCGCGGGCGAGCTCCGCCGCGGCGATCAGGGCGGTCACGGTGGACGGGGCGACCACCTCTCCGCGCTCGTCGATGACGAAGCACCGGTCGGCGTCGCCGTCGAACACCAGCGCCAGGTCTGCCTGGTGCTCGATGACGGCCCTCTGGGCATCGACGAGGTTCTGAGGCTCGAGCGGGTTCGGCTGATGGTTCGGGAAGGAGCCGTCCAGGTCGAGGTACAGGCCGATCACCTCGACGTCGAGCGGTCCGAGCACGCTGGGCACGGTGTGTCCCGCCATCCCGTTGCCGGCGTCGACGACGACCTTGAGCCGCCGGATGCCGTCGAGGTCGACCAGCGAGCGCAGGTACGAGCCGTACTCCGGCAGGATGTCCTGCTCGCGGACGGTCCCTGGCTCGGCGACGGGAGCCGGGAGGCCATCGGCGTCGTAGGCCATGGCGAGCGCCTTGAGCTGAGTCAGGAAGTCGCTGGTGACCGGCTGGGCCCCCACCTTGCAGAACTTGGCCCCGTTGTAGCGGGCCGGGTTGTGCGAGGCGGTGAACTGGACGCCGGGGAGCCCGAGGTGACCGGAGGCGAACCACAGCCCGTCCGTGGAGGCCAGCCCCACGTCGATGACGGACGCCCCGCCCTCGGTGGCACCCTCAGCGAAGGCCTTCGACTGCTGGGGTCCGCTCATGCGCATGTCACGGCTCATGACGAACGTCGCGCCCGCAAGGCCGGCGACCTCTACGTACGCCCTACCGAGCGCGCGAGCACCCGCCGCGTCCCATTCGGCGTCGGGTCCACCGACGATTCCTCGGATGTCGTTCGCCTTGAAGATCGGGGTCGTCAGCACGTGGAAGAGCCTAGCGGTGCAGCCCCGCTGCAGGGTCGGCGTCGGTGAGGAGCGTGAGGTGCCCGCGACGTGCCACCTCGACGATGCCGGCGGGACGCTTCGGGGCTTCCTCCGGCACTCCTGCCGCCTGGCGCACGGCGTCCGCGAGGGCCATGAGGTCGTCGCTCGAGTAGGTCGGCTGGGTCTCGTCCAAAGGCAGTCTGATGACGTCCCAGCCGCGGGGCGCCGAAAGGCTCTGCGAGTGTGCGCGGCACAGGTCGTAGCAGCCCGGCTCCGCGCGCAGGCCCAGCGGTCCGAGGACCGCGGTCGAGTCCGCGTAGACGTACGTGAGGGTCGCCACCGCGACGTCCGAGCAGCCCGTCCTCGAGCAGCGCCTTCTCACGCTCGCACGCTAGCCCTCCGAGCGGCACCGGTCGCGGATTGTCCACGCATGTCGCCTTGTCCGTGCGCGCTCTCTGGTTCGGCGCCGCCGGGGCAACTACAGTGAGCCGCATGCCCGACCGCCGAGACCGCCATCAGCGGGGGATGCGCGGCCCGCTGGCCCCGGCCAACAGCGTGGCCGGACGGGCCCTTCGGCGCGACCGTCCCGTCGCACGGTCCGAGTTCTTCGTCCAGAGCCTGGCTGAGTCACTGGCCCGGATCACCGCGGCGGCCCCCGAGGCACTGGTGGGCGTCGAGGTGGGGCTCGAGGACGTCCCCGACATGAATGGCCAGTGGTCGACGCGGGTGCCCTTGGCCGCGGCTCAGGAGGCGACCCCGACATCTCCGGCCCGGATCGTCGTCTACCGGCGACCGATCGAGCACCGGGCTACCACCCGCCGGCAGCTGCGCTCACTCATCCACGGCACCCTCGTGGAGCAGGTGTCCGCGCTGACGGGGATTCCGGTCGAGCGCCTGGATCCTGACGACGAGGACGACGAGGACTGATCCCGTTCCGCGTCAGGCGAGGTTGGGGTCGAGCGTCGGCGTGACCTCGGCCTCACCCGGACCACCCGGACCCCATGCCGCCACGCCGATACCGGCCACCGAACCGAGTGTGGTGACCAGCGTGGTCAGACGCAGGTCCGTCGAATCCGTGGACAGCTCCATCGACGTACCGGTCGTCTGAGGCACCTGCAGCGTCGTGCCGGGGCTCACCGTCATCGTCTGGGTGTCGACCAGCGAGGCACCGTTGCGCAGCGTCACGGTCAGGGAGGCCGGGGACGTGCCCGGGTTCGAGGCCACGAGCACGCTGCCAGGGACGAGCGGTACGACGGAGCGGCCCTGGAAGGCCGGCCGGGCCGGGGTGACGGCCAGGTCACCGGTGGTGCTGGTCGACCACAGCGCCGCGACCACGGGCTGCGTCGCCGTCACGCGAAGGCCCGACACGTCGCCGTCCAGCGCTGCGTCGAGCGGGATCGTCACGGTGGAGTCGGCCTCGACGGCCACGGACTCGGCACCGGCCGCCACGAAGGACGAGGTCGCTCCGAGGACGTCCACGGCGACGGTGGTCCGGCGGTCCGACGTGTTCGTCACGACGAGCGTCCGACTGCCCGTTCCGCCCGGGGCGCCGGCGATCGTCGCCGTGGTGGCTGCGGACGCCGAGGGGGTCACCCAGTCGCTCCCACCGGCACCGCTGACCCGCGCGAACGTGGACGTACGACCCTGGGACGCACTCACCACCGCGGTCACAGGCCCCTCGCCACTCACCAGGGGAGCAAGTGCCAGCTGACGCGTGCTGTTGCCCAGCACGGACAGACCGCGAGAGCCCTGGCTCATGATGCGGCCCTTCGCCCCGTAGAACGCCACGTCGACAGTGGCCTGCGTCGGGTCGGGGTTCGTGATCATCAAGGAGACCGCGTGGGTGGGATCGACCACGAGCCCCACGAGCGACTGCTCGACGGACGCCGGGCTGCACGCCGCCAGCCAGAGGCCCTTGAGGTCACCGGTGCCCACCGCCGCGGACGAGAGCCCTCCGATGGCCTGCGACCCCGACACGACGTGCGGCTGAGCCGTGCCGGTCACCCCGGCCTCGGGAACAGGTGCGCTGGTCGTCGACTGGATGGCTCGTCCCGTGACGTTGCCGGTGTCCGTGGCATGGATCGTGGTCGGAAGAACCGCAGGATCCTGCGACGGGCAGACCAACGACTGGGTGCCGGTCACATGGACCGACACCGTCGGAGCCGTGGCGGACGGGACGTACGTCAGGCCGACGGCGACGAGCGCCACGGCCACGAGCGCCACCAGCGCCCTCCACAGACGCGGGGTCATGCGGCGCCCTCCAGCGAGTGACGGCCGACGCTCTCGTCGGCCTCGGCGGACCGGCGGCCCGGCCGGTAGTCGTCGGACTCCCGGCTCACCGCCGGTGCCGCGAACAGGGCGAGCAGCAGCATCGCGACGAGCTGCGCGAGAGCGACCCATCCCGACCAGCGGTCCGGCGCCAGCCGTACGGTCACCGCTCCTGTCTGGCCGGTCAGGGCGAACGCCGGACGCCAGTCGGGCGACGTCGTACGGTCCAGGGCGACTCCCCCGACCAGCACCTGCCAGCGTGGGTCCGACGCCTCGGAGAGCAGCAGCGTGCCGTACGTGCCGGCGTCGACCTTGCCGGTGACCGACTGGGTGTCCTCGCCGGTGACGAGCAGCAGCCGCGACGGACGAGCTGCGACCGTGTACACCGTGACCCCGCCCGTCTCGCCACCCCGCGAGATGCCCGGTGAGGCCGCGAGGGCGGCGCTGACGTCGGGGGTGACCCCGCGCACCTGCACGTACACCACGCCGAGCGCGCTGAGCTCCGAGGCCACCTCGTCGTCCTGTCGGGCGGCCGCCACCTGGGCCACGACGGTCTCGACGGCGGCGCGCACCTCGGGCTGTACGGGCGTCAGGCCGGTCTCACCGTCTCCCCAGACGGTGTGGTCGGCCTGGTGGAGGAGCCAGGTGACGTGACCGTCGCGGCCCAGCGAGATGATCAGCGTGCGGGCCTGCAGGCTGCTGTTCTCCGTGTCCGTGATGTAGGGCGGAAGCGCCGACGACGGACCTCGCTGCAGCGGTGCGCCGAGACCACCGACGACCCACCAGCCGAGGGCGGCCAGCGTGAGGACGGCCCCGACGCCGACCACGGTCGCGCTGACGGCCTGCCCACTCCCGAAGCTCTGCGCGGCGAGTCGCCGTCGCGCCTGGTCAAGCCCCGACACCATCGCGACCACCAGGCAGCCGAATCCGGCCACGAGCCACATGGTCACCTCGGGTCGTACGTGTCCTGTCGCGACCGGCACGACCGTACGGCTCAGCAGCGCGGCCAGGGCGACCATCGCGGTCCCGGCCGTGGCGAACCTCCAGCTGCCGGCGGTCTGGGCGAGCGCGAGGGCCGCGCCCAGCCAGAGCAGTCCGACGATCACGGCGGACAGCCACAGCGGCGGGAGCCCTGGACCGGCGGACCTGCCGAGGAACAGCCACCAGGCCGGCACCGTGCTCGGGTCGCCCAGCATGGGGTCAGGGCCGGTGAGCACCCGCCACGGGTAGCGCACCAGCGATGTGAACCAGGGCGAGAGAACAGCGAGCGGGACGACCGCGGCGATGGCGGCGCGGACGAGGCCGTCCCGACGACGGATGCCGACGGCGACCAACGCGCCGGCACCGAGGACGTACGACAACGGCGCGATCGCCGTGGCCACGGTGAGCAGCAGCGCGGCCCAGGCCGGCTCCCTCAGCCGGTCCACGACGCTGCCCGACCCCGGCCAGCGGTCGAGAGACGCACCGTACAGGGGAAGCAGCACGGCCCAGACCGCGAGCCACACCTGGCCGCGGGAGTAGCCCCCCACGACGGCGGGGAGCAGCGCGTACGCCAGGGCGGCGGTCCACCGCAACGGCGCGCTGCGTACGAACGGCTGGAGGAAGGAGGCCATGGCCAGGGTGGCCGCCGGAACGGCCAGCCACAGGGCGACCACGGCGGCCCAGGTCGGGATGATGCCGGCGATCGAGCCGATGGCCGCCAGCCCTTCCCACGGCGCGGACGAGACCGCCGCGCCGGCCGGACGCTGCACGTAGGCGTTCACCGCCGCGGCCACGGAGTCGGGTGCGGCGAGAAGATCTGTCGACGTGAGAGCGCCGCCACCGATGAGTCGCCGACCTGCCACGACCAGTCCGATCAGCGCGACCGTACCGGCGACCCACGGCCACACGGCCCTGGCGCGGACAGGGCCTCCGGAGAAGTCGTCGCCCGTGAGCTCGTCGAGTGACACGTCGCTGGAGGCTGTGAGGAGGCGCATCCGCTCCTGCCCTCGCAACCACAGGCTGCCCAGCGCACGCCCGATGCCCGACAGCGTGTGCGGACGGAGCTCGGCCACGCGGCGGCGGGTCTGCGGGGTCGCGCCGAGAGCAGCCACACGGCGTCGCAACGCGCTCGTCCCCCGACCCGACGCGATCAGGTCACGGAGCGCCTGCAGCTCCTCCAGGCTCGCTTCGGGCCGCTTGCCGAGCAGGAGGCCAAGGGCTCGCAGGAGTGTGCCGAGGGTCAAGCGGAGCGCTACGCCCAGGGCGACCACCCCCCGGTGGTGCGCCAGGACCGTACGCATCCCGAGGTACTGGTCGTAGCCGGTCTCGGTCCTGTGGTGCTGCTCGGCCAGCGTGCCCGTCCGGATCCCGCGCAGCGAGGCCTGCCGATGCACGATCCGGGCGTCGGGGCAGGTGATCACCGTGGCTCCCGCGAGCGTGGCGCGCCAGCCGAGCTCGACGCCGTCGCGGTGCATGGGGATGGCAGGGTCGAAACCGCCGAGCCGCTCGTACAGCGACCGCCTCAGCAGCATCCCGCACGTGGATCCGCCGAGGACCGGCGAGGGGTCGTGCTGGCCCTGTCCGATCTCTCCCGGCTCGAGACCGAGCTCCCGGTGCCCGGCGTGGGAGATCGAGACGCCGAGCTCGGAGATCCGGGCCGCGTCATGCCGACGTCCGGGACGTACGAGCATGGGGACGACCACGTCGGCCTCCGGCGAGCGAGCCGTCTGCGTGAGCAGGTGCTCCAGAGCGTCCGGGGCGATCCGTACGTCGTCGTGGAGGAGCCAGAGCCATTCCGTCGGCTCTCGCCCGTCCAGAGCCGCGTCGACGGCCTGTCCGAAACCCCACGTGGCGTCGCCCTCGACGACCGCATCGAGGGTCGATCCCAGCGCCTCCTGCAGGATCTGGGGTGTGGAGTCGTCCGAGCCGTTGTCGACCGCGATGACCAGCCCCGGCCGTGTCGTGAGCCCGGCGACGGACCGGAGGGCATCCCTCAACCAGGACTCGGCGTTCCGCGACACCAGGACGGCAGTGACCGAAGCGCCCTCGGGCACGTCGGCAAGGGGCTCGGGCTCAGCATCGACCCAGCTCCAGAGCTCCGCAGTGGTGTCGGTCATGCGCTCCCTCGATCGGTGGGCGGCTTCCCGCCCGCGACCGGTCAGCCTACACAACCCCTCCGAGGGCACAGGGAGGACGAGGTGCGAGGACCGCTGGTGAGGTCGGTCATCGCGAGGCGCAGGTCAGACCGCGCGCTTCTTCAGCCGACGGCGCTCACGCTCGCTCAGCCCGCCCCAGATGCCGAACCGCTCGTCATGCGCGAGCGCGTACTCCAGACACTCGGACCTGACATCGCACGAGCGGCAGACCTTCTTGGCTTCGCGGGTCGAACCGCCCTTCTCCGGGAAGAAGGCCTCGGGGTCGGTCTGTGCGCAGAGGGACCTCTCCTGCCAGCCGAGTGTGCCTTCGTCGGCGTCGTCGCCGACCTCCCACACTTGCTGCATCTGCCGCCTCCCCGCCAGTTCTTTCCACCACCTACGGAGAATTACACGCGTGTGACTCGCAATAGTCAACCCGAATGGACGAATCGACAAAGATCCTCATAACCCGCTTCCTGAGGCCGGGCTAGAGGCTAGGGTTCTCCTCGCCGTTGCGGGTTTTCCAGTCCTGCCGGGTCGTCTCGGCCGTGTCCCAGCTCGGCGGCCCGGACCGAGGAGATCCGGTCCCCTCCTCGCCTCGGATGATGCGAGGGCTGGTCGCTTCCTCAGGCTCGGTCCCCCGCACGGGAGGCAGCTCCGCGGCCTCACTGCTGACGTCCCACCGACGCCCGCCGCTCGGATAGGTTCCGGCTGCTGCCCCGCTGGCGGCGTCCGCCGCGCTGCGCCACACGACGCCCGTGGCCTCGTCCGGCCGCCAGGTCGGCGTGCTCGAGGGCTCCTCCTGGGGTGTGGGCTCAGCCTGTTCCTCGGGTTCGGAGGGCGGAGCAACAGCGGGTTCCGACGCTGCGGCGACCCGCCGGCCGAGCAGGAGGACGTATCCCATCAGAGCCCGGAGCGCGATGTCGGTCAGGCCCCCGACCGACTCGAGGATCCGCGACAGCGACGTCTCCCCCGCAGCCAGCAGGGAGACGACGAGGAAGACCAACCCGACCACCGCCCCCAGCCACAGCAGGAGAGATGCGGCGAGCGTGAGCTGCTCCGCGTGCCGCGTCTTCGGCGCCACCAGGACGCACGCCAGAGCAAGGACCGTGAGCACGAGCGCATCAACGAGTCCGTACAGCCCGCTGACGCCTCGGAGAACCTGTGCGATCGGGTACGTGTGCAGATCCGTGGCGATCCGGCCCGAGGTCGTAGCGATGCCGACGAGAACCACGACGATGGCGATGACGGTCGCCGGCTCGCGGAACGCCTTCACCCGGTCGATCATGCGTACGTGTCGCCCACGGTCTGCCTCACCGAGGCGACGAGCTTCTTCACATCCTCGGCGCGGTCCTTGGGACACACGAGCGTGACACCGCCCGCGGTCACCACGATCGTGTCGCTCAGGCCGACGACGGCTACCAACGCCCCGTCGCCCCCTCGATTCACGATGACGTTCCCCGTGCTGTCCAGGGCCACGACGCGGCCCTCCACCGCGTTGCCGTCCTGCTGGGGCAGGTGTTCGGCGAGAGCGACGTAGCCGCCGACGTCGTACCACTCGATCGGCAGTCTCACCGCGACCACGTGCGCGCTCGCGAGGCCGTGGGAGACGGGCTCCATGACCGCGAAGTCCACACTGTTCTTGGGGAGGTTCGGATAGATCCGTTCCAGCGATGTCGGGTCGGAGGCGAGCTCCATCAC
>Ga0187809_10001344_pt1 | contig 11634 bp, 12 predicted proteins | sample NC_wetland_sal_i_8_FD_132415 | JGI IMG/M metagenome (GOLD analysis project Ga0187809, IMG submission 132415) | Wetland sediment microbial communities from Neuse River Estuary, North Carolina, USA - ASW_4 | ecosystem: Environmental > Aquatic > Freshwater > Wetlands > Sediment | place: USA: North... | reverse complement strand
CTTCGGGCATGGAGAATGCGAACATCCGTTCCGGTCGGATCACCGCGATAGAACCTCAGGCTCGACACCCTGAACGCGTGAACCTCTTCATTGAGGGGGAATTTGCGCTCGGTTTGGCGGCGTCGGTTCTGCTAGATTTCGGTATTGCTGTTGGCAAACAGTTGGATGATGCCGATGTCCAGGCGCTGCTGCAGGCCGAAGAAGGGCATCGAGCTACCGAGTCCGCGTTGCGTCTCGTCTCTTACCGTGCGCGCTCGGAAAGTGAGATCAGGCAGCGGTTGAGCCGCAAGCACTTCTCGGTACCAGCCATCGACGTGGCAATCAATCAGATGCGAGACTGGGGCTACATCAACGACCAGGAGTTCGCGCGTCAATGGGTTGCCAGCCGGGAGAGCCATCGACCCAGATCCAGTCGGCTGATGAAGCGTGAGCTGGCCAGCAAAGGGGTCGACATTCAAACCGCGGAGAAAGCGGTCGAGGAAGCCGATATCGACGACTTCGCGGTCGCGCTCGATCTGGCTCAGCGGTGGATGCCGCGCATCGAGCGGGAGGACGCCGAAACACAGCGGAGGCGTTTGACCGGTTATCTGCAACGTCGAGGATTCGGCTGGGACGTGGTGCGACGAGTGCTTGAGCAGATCCTCTCCGGAGAGGGCGAATCGTGATGGGAAGGCCACTGTGGCGCCGGACAGCATGAGCTTTCCCTTCTGGCATAGCGAGCGTGTGCGCTTTCGCGACGTCGACTTGCAGCACATCGTCTATTACGGCAAGTATCTCGACTATTTCGATAACGCCCTCTATGAATACCTGCGTTCCCTCGGGTTCGATACCGGCGAGATCGACGAGCGCCACGGCTTCGATACGTCGGTCGTCCGCGCCGAAATCGACTATCGCGCTCCTGCCCGTTTTGACGAGCTCCTGCGCATCGGAGTGCGCATCACCCGACTGGGAAATTCAAGTTTCGACACGATGTATGAGGTCCAGAATGAGCGCGGCGTCGTCTGCTCCGCGAAGCTCATCCTGGTCAACTACGATGCGAGAAGCGGGAAGGCGCGACAGATTCCCGCTGGTATTCGGGATGCGATCGAGCAGTCGAACGCTGGCGCGACGCCATCGGAAGAATCGTCTGATGCAAGACTGGAAGGTGTCTGAAGAGCCTGATATACTCGTCTAGGCCGCAGGAGACTACCTCCCAGTTTTGCCCAATCAAATAGTCGAATCATAGTGCGAGCAGGTCAGCAAATATGGCTGAGATTACCTGGTTGGGCCATGCGTGTTTTCGTATTCGGGGGCGGGAAGCCGTCGTATTGACCGACCCCGCGTCTGCCTCGTCCGGTTACGACATCGGCAATCCCACTGCAGACATCGTCACCATCAGTCATGACCACGCCAATCACATCGCCACGGACAAGGTCAAGCCGGGTTTCCACGAGATTCGCGGTCCCGGCGAGTACGAGATTCGTGACGTCTTCATTCGGGGCATCCGCACCTACCATGACGCCGAAAAAGGCGCCAAGTTCGGGAAGAACACCGTCTACCTGATTGAGATGGAAGATCTCCTGATCTGTCATCTCGGAGATCTTGGGCATCCCTTGACCGAAGAGCAGTCCGAAAGTATGAGCTCGGTCGACGTGTTGATCGTGCCCGTTGGTGGTGGGCCAACGATCGACTCCACGGCCGCGGCGGAACTGGTCGGCCAGATCGAGCCCTCGGTGGTGATCCCAATGCAGTACCGAACCGACCAGGGGGATTTCGATCGTGAGCCGCTTGAGTCTTTCCTCAAGAAGTTCGGCATCACCGAGACCGAAGTCCATGACCGCATCTCGATCAAGAAGAGCGACCTGAGTGAATCCGTCGACGTGGTGGTGTTGAAGCCACCGCGATAAAGCCGTGTTCGCCGTTTACGCACCGGATGTTTGGGGGCTTGGCTGGCGTCGACGCCGGGAAGGTTCAGTGAAGATGCCTAAGTATATTTTCGTGACCGGAGGAGTGGTCTCTTCGGTCGGAAAAGGGATTACGACCGCGTCGATCGGACGGCTGGTCAAGAGCCGGGGCCGCAGCGTCCGCATCATGAAGCTCGATCCGTATCTCAACGTCGATCCAGGAACGATGTCGCCGTATCAGCACGGCGAAGTTTTTGTGACCGACGATGGTGCCGAGACTGACCTTGATCTGGGCCACTATGAGCGCTTCATTGATGAAAATCTTAGTCGCGCCTCCAACGTCACCACTGGACAGATCTACTCCTCCGTGATCGCCAAAGAACGGCGTGGCGACTATCTGGGCGGGACGGTCCAGGTCATTCCGCACATCACCAACGAGATCAAAGATCGCATCAGATTGGTGGCGAATCAGGAAGGGCTCGACGTCGTCATCGTGGAGGTCGGCGGCACGGTTGGTGACATTGAGAGCCAACCGTTCCTCGAAGCCATTCGCCAGATGCGCAAAGAGGAAGGGCGTCGCAACGTCCTCTACATTCACGTGACGCTCTTGCCGATGATCGGAAGCACCGGCGAGCTCAAGACGAAACCGACCCAGCACAGCGTCAAGGAACTGCGGGCTATCGGCATCCAGCCGGACGTCATCGCCGTTCGCGCCGATCATCCAGTCCCTGACGACGTTCGGGCCAAGATCTCTCTCTTCTGTGACGTCGACGAAGACGCCGTCATCCCGCTTACCACGGCCGAAACGATCTACGAAGTCCCGCTGGTCCTGGAAGATTCCGGCCTTGGCAGGTATGTGGCGGACTACTTCGGTTGGGACGGTTCCGTCCCCGATCTCACGGAGTGGGAGCAGCTCGTCGCGCGGATCAAGACGCCAAGGCGTCGAGTCGAAATCGCGCTGGTTGGGAAGTACGTCGAGTTGCACGATGCGTATATGAGTGTTTCCGAGTCGCTCGCGCATGCGGGGCTGGCGCACGATGTCGATGTGGACATCACCTGGATCAACTCCGAGAAATCGACGGTTCAGGAGATTGAGGAAGAGCTTCGAACCGCCTCAGGCATCGTGGTTCCCGGCGGGTTTGGTCCACGAGGCGTGGAAGGGAAGATCTTCGCGGCCAGGTACGCACGAGAACGTCAGGTACCATATCTCGGTCTGTGCTATGGTCTGCATATGGCGGTCATCGAGTTCGCGCGCGACGTGCTCGGTCTGCCACAGGCCAACAGCACGGAGATCGATGAGCTGACGCCGGATCCGGTTATCGCCCTGATGCCCGACCAGCGGGACGTCGACATGGGCGGTACCATGCGTCTCGGACTGTACCCGTGCAAGCTGGTCCCGGGGACGCGGGCAGCGGAGTGCTACCAGGAACCGGTTGTCCAGGAGCGGCACCGGCACCGGTGGGAGGTCAACAACGCCTACCGTGAGATGATGGATGAGGCCGGAATGATCGTCAGCGGCACGTCTCCGGACGGCAAGCTGGCAGAGATCATGGAGCTTTACGATCACCCGTGGTTCGTCGGGGTGCAGTTCCATCCGGAGTTCAAATCACGGCCTACCAGACCGCATCCATTGTTTTCCGGGTTCATCGGTGCGGCCAAGGAAATCCTGCACGAAGGTGACCAGCGACCGCTTCCGTGGCAGCAGGTGGCCGTCGAACGGGTGAGTGATTGACGCGATTGCGTCAAATCCGGAGATTGTGATAGGATTCGCAATCGACAGGAGGGAAGATGAGCCTCTCCCCTCGTGGCCAACAGGACTGGCGAGCAATCGGCGCGGCATCCGGATTAGGTTGCTCAGTTGTAGCCAGTCTTTTACTATGCATCGGGGGAGGAATTCTTCTCGATAAGTGGCTGGGCACTTCGCCTGTGCTGACACTGGTGGGCGTCGCGCTGGGCCTCATACTTTCAGGTTATTTACTGTACCAACTCGCCGTGACGACTCTGCCAAAGAAGCAGACTGTTCGGTCCCAGGACGAAAATCGCAAGAATCAGTCCGGGGATTTTGACGAGTAAGGACAACCATGAACGTCGATGTTCAAGTAGCTCCCGAGCCAATCTGGAACATACCGCTTCCTGGCAACCACTCCATTCCCATTACCAATACGATGTTGATGATGTTCATCGTGATGATCTTGCTCACCCTGATTGGTGCGCTGATTGCGCGGCGATCGTCGCTGATTCCGGGACGCGCTCAAGCCGCGGTAGAGATCATCGTTGAGTTTCTGCTTGGTCTAGTTGAGGGAGCCGCCGGGAAACGTCTTGGACGGACCATATTCCCGATCATCGGCGGGCTCTTCATCTTCATCTTATTCTGTAACTGGATCGAGCTCTTGCCCGGTATGGGCACGTTCTGGGTGCACCGGACGATCCACGGCGAGCTCGTCAAAGTTGAGCTGGTTCGCCCGCCGACATCTGACCTGAACATGACGATCGCCATGGCGCTCTTGAGCTACGTTATGTTCCAGTACCTGGGCATCAAGGCGCACGGCTTCAAGGGACGAGTCAAGCATCTGGCGACTCCGTTCTTTGTCTTCCCCATCGAAGTCATCAGCGAGACGGCTCGCATCATCTCACTCTCCTTCCGACTCTTCGGAAATATCTTTGCCGGTGACGTGCTGTTGACGATCATGTATGCGATCGCCAACGCCATCAAATACTCCGTCATCGGTCTCGTCGTCCCTGTGGTTTTCCTGTATCTCGAGGTTCTGTTCGGGTTTATTCAAGCCCTGGTATTCGCGATCCTGACGTTGATCTACATCTCTCTGGCCGCGGCCGAGACACATGACGATCATGTCGAGGAGCCTTTCGAAGAGGAGTTTGACTCGCGGGCGCAGCGGCGTGTTGAGTCCGCGGCAACGGGTGATTAGCCTGTCCCGACGTTCGGAATAGGCACGCATGGATTTAGGCGCAGGTTGAGGATCGTGGTTTGAATCGGTTCGTCGGGTGACGAGCCGAAGAGGGGAGAACGTCGCAAGTGGTATCCAATATTACCGATCCCAAAGTTGTCGTCCCGATGGCGGCGGCTCTCGCAATGGGTCTTGGGGCCATCGGTCCTGGCATCGGCATCGGTCTGGCGGTAAAGGGCGCGCTCGAGGCGCTGGGACGCAACCCGGAGGCGGAAGGCGCGATTCGTACCACCATGATCATTGGTGCCGCACTGGCTGAAGCAGTCGCCATCTACGCTCTGGTTATCGCGATCATCATCGCGTTCGTGCTCTAATCTGACATTTGTGATGGCGCTCCAACTGGGAGCGCCATCATGCATGACATGAGGCAAACGAACGGCGTTCGACGCGTTCACGGTTGATGACGTTGATCTCTCAGAGGCAGTCGCGACCATGAGGTAGTGTAAATGAGTGCACTTGGAGTAAATGGCTGGGATCTGATCGTCCAGCTCATTGCGTTTATCATTTTCCTCTTTGTCTTCTGGAGATTTGCGTTGGGTCCGATCACCGGTATGCTCGATCAGCGACGGCAGCGCGTCGAAGAGAGCATGCAGGCGGCCGAGCGCATGCAGAAGGAGCTTGCGGCGACGCAGGCTCGCAACGAGGAAGTCCTGGCCGAAGCCCGACGAGAGGCGCAGAAGGTTCTCTCGACGGCTCGCGAGAGTGCGGATCAGACATTGGCACGCGCTCGCGATCAGGCGCAGGTGGAAGCGAACCAGATCATTGAGAAGGCTCGGTCGGCAATCGTCGCTGAGACTGAGCAGGCGTGGCAACAGCTTCGTCAGGACGTGGCCGATCTGGCAATAACCGCCGCGACAAAGATCGTGCGGAAAGAGCTCGATCGTGCACAGCAGACTCGGCTCATTGAAGAGACGCTTGCCGAGGCTGGCACTGACGGCCGGTTCCAGGCCTAGGAGCAGGCCAGGGGAGGAACTTGGATGTCCGTTGGCGGAGCAGCCAAACGATATGCACAGGCGGCCTTTGACGTCGCCAAGACCCACGGCAGACTCGATGAGTGGGAGCAGCAGCTCAACCGCATCAACGCGACGCTGCAGAATCCTGAGGCCGAGGAGTTCTTCGTGCACCCGGCCGTGCCTCCCGAAGCAAAGCAGCAGGCGTTGCGGACGTTGGTGCCCGGTGAGGACAACAAATACGTTCGCAATCTGATGCTGTTGCTGCTCGAACGAGATCGACTACAGCAGCTTCCGCAGATCGTTGACGTTTTTCACGAAATGGTATTGCAGGATCGGGGCGTCGTTATTGCTGACGTCACGACTGCGGTCGTACTTGAGGCAGCTGAAACCGAGCGTGTTCGTGCGCGACTCACGCACATGGTCGGCAAGGAAGTACAGATCCGAACGCATGTTGATCCGAACATCATCGGGGGAATCGTCATTCACATGGGCGACACGATGATCGACGGAAGCGTGCGCACGCAATTGCGACAGCTGCGACAGAGCATGGCTCGCTGAGGCGAGGTTCGTGCCCTGTCTTTTTGACTGCATATGAGACACGCATACGCCGATCCGAACTGACGTACCAGCAGGAGGAACTATGGTCGTACGGCCAACCGAAATCAGCGACATACTGCGACAGCAGATCGAAACCTACGGCGAAAAGATGGTCGTCACCAACGTCGGGTACGTTGTTGAGGTCGGTGACGGTATCGCCACGGTTCACGGCCTGCGCGAAGTGATGGCCAATGAGCTGGTCGAGTTCTCCAACGGGGTGATGGGCATGGCCTTCAACCTCCAGGAGGATTCGGTCGGTGTCATCATCCTCGGCGAGTTCACCGACATCGAAGAAGGCGACGAGGTCAAGTCGACCGGGCGTATCGCCGAGGTACCGGTCGGCGAAGCGCTGATCGGTCGCGTGGTGAACGCACTCGGCCAGCCAATTGACGGCAAGGGGCCGATCCAGACCACCAAGACCCGGCCGATTGAGCGCATTGCTCCCGGCGTGATCGCGCGTCAAAACGTCGACACTCCGCTGCAGACCGGACTCAAGACTATCGACAGCATGATCCCAATTGGTCGTGGGCAGCGCGAGCTGATCATCGGCGACCGCCAAACCGGTAAGTCGGCCATCGCTATTGACACGATCATCAATCAGAAGCGTTCGAACGTCGTCTGTATTTACGTGGCTATTGGCCAGAAGCGCTCCCAGATCGCTCAGACGGTGGCGATCCTCGAGCGTGAAGGCGCCATGAACCACACCATCGTCGTCGCGGCCGCCGCTGCCGATCCGGCGCCACAGCAGTTCATTGCCCCGTACGCTGGAACGTCCATGGGCGAAGAGTTCATGGAGAACGGCGGAGACGCGCTGATCGTGTATGACGACCTTTCCAAGCACGCCTGGGCCTACCGGCAGGTGTCGCTGCTCATGCGCCGACCTCCGGGACGTGAGGCGTATCCCGGTGACGTCTTCTACCTTCACTCTCGCCTCCTCGAGCGCTCGGCTCGTATGAGTAACGAGCTCGGCGGTGGAAGTCTGACCGCGCTCCCGATTATTGAGACGCAAGGGAACGACGTTTCGGCTTACATTCCCACGAACGTCATCTCGATCACCGACGGCCAGATCTACCTGGAGTCTGACCTCTTCTACGCGGGCGTTCGCCCTGCCGTGAACGCAGGACTCTCCGTCTCGCGCGTTGGCGGTGACGCCCAGATTCGCGCCATGCGCCAGGTCGCTGGTCGTATGCGTCTGGATCTGGCCCAGTTCCGTGAATTGGCAGCCTTCGCGCAGTTCGCGTCGGATCTGGATCCGGCCACCAAGCGTCAGATCGATCGCGGCCAGCGTCTAACCGAGGTCTTGAAGCAGCCGCAGTATCAGCCGATGCCGGTCGAAGAGCAAGTTGCCATCATCTGGGCCGCGACAAACGGTCCACTTGATGACGTGCCGGTCGAACAGGTTCGCGCGTTCGAAGCCCAGTTCCTTGACTACATGCGCGCGTCAAAGGCCGATCTGCTCGGACAAATCTCGGAGCAGAAACGCTTGAGCGATGAGCTGATCGAAGAACTTCGTACGGCCGCGAGTGAATTCAAGAGCAGCATCTGGTCCGCGGCGGCAGTCCGCTAGACGGCCATCGGTAAGAGAGGGAGTAGGGCGTGGCCACACTACGTGAGATCCGCCGAAGAATCGGAAGTGTGCGAAACACGTCGCAGATCACTCGCGCGATGGAGATGGTTGCTGCGTCGAAGATGCGTCGCGCTCAGCAGCACGTGGTGGCGACCCGCCCATATGCCGATCGAATCCGCGCGATGGTCGGTGACCTGGCGGCGGCAGGAATCGAAGATGAGTCGATGTTCCCGCTGCTTGAGCAGCGTCCGATCCGCCGTTCAGAGATCATCTTGATCACGTCAGACAAGGGCCTGGCCGGCGCGCTCAACACCAACGTCATCCGTGCCGCGCTCCGGTTCATGACGAACGAGCGCCCAGAGGGCGTCGACAACGTCGATATGGTCGCTGTCGGGCGCAAAGGGCGCGACTTCTATACTCGCTTCGGGAAGCGCCTGACGGCTGACTTCCCGCAAAATGGCGAGCAGCCAACCATGGAGTCGATCCGCCCAATCGTGCAGATCGCCATCGACGACTTCGTCAGCGAGCGGGTGGACGCGGTCTATGTGGCCTACACGGAGTTCATCAACACGCTACGTCAGGCGCCGCGTATCCGACAGGTTCTGCCGATCGTGACGCCTGAGGCTTCTGGAGAAGTCACCGACTACATTTTCGAGCCGAACGCGGCGGCTGTGCTTCAGGCGCTGCTCCCGCGGTTTGTAGAAATTCAGATCTATCAGGCGTTGCTTGAATCGATCGCCAGCGAGCACAGCTCGCGCATGGTGGCGATGCGCAACGCGACTGACAACGCACGAGATTTGGTACGAGAGCTGACGCTGACCTACAACAAGGCGCGCCAGTCACAGATCACGCGAGAGGTCTCCGAGATCGCAGCCGGAGCCGCCGCGCTGTCGTCATGACGCGCCCGTTGAGTCTCTCACGGGTGGCGCGCTATCGGGAGGAATCAGGATAGATGGCAACAGGAAGTATCGTTCAGATTCAGGGCGTCGTGGTCGACGTCGAATTTCCACCGGATGGACTGCCAGAGATCTACAACGCGCTGACGGTTGAGCGCGAAGGCAATGACCAGCCGCTGATCCTGGAAGTTCAGCAGCACCTGGGTAACGACTGGGTTCGCGCGGTGGCCATGTCAACGACGGACGGGCTGCGCCGCGGGGCGAAGGCCGTCGACACCGGCCAGGCGATCCAGGTGCCGGTTGGTCCGGCAACTCTGGGCCGAATCTTCAACGTCGTCGGACAGCCGGTGGACAACGCCGGCCCGGTCAGCACCGAAATCGAGTATCCGATTCACCGACCGGCTCCTTCGTTTGCCGAGCAATCGACCGAGGTCCAGGTCTTCGAGACCGGCGTCAAGGTCATCGACCTCATCGCCCCGTTCACCCAGGGCGGCAAGACCGGCGTCTTCGGAGGCGCTGGAGTCGGCAAGACCGTCATCATCATGGAGCTCATCCGCAATATTGCCGCCGAGCATGGCGGCTATTCCGTTTTCACCGGCGTGGGTGAGCGCACGCGCGAAGGCACGCAGCTCTGGGGCGAAATGCACGAGTCCGGTGTGGTGGACAAGACCGTCCTCGTCTTCGGGCAGATGAACGAGCCACCAGGAGCGCGTCTTCGCGTCGGTCTCACCGGCCTGACAATGGCCGAATACTTCCGCGATGAGGGCCGTGACGTCCTCCTCTTCATTGACAACATCTTCCGCTTTGTGCAGGCCGGTTCAGAAGTCTCCGCACTTCTCGGACGTATGCCGAGCGCCGTTGGTTATCAGCCGACGCTCGGTTCGGAGATGGGCCAGCTGCAGGAGCGCATCACGTCGACGAAGCGGGGTTCGATTACGTCAGTGCAGGCCGTTTACGTGCCCGCTGACGACTACACGGACCCAGCTCCGGCCACGACCTTCGCTCACCTGGACGCGACCATTTCTCTGGAGCGATCCATCGCTGACCAGGGCCTCTACCCGGCAGTGGACCCGCTCTCGTCAACGTCGCGCATTCTCGATCCGCAGATCGTGGGCGATGAGCACTACAACGTTGCCCGTGAAGTGCAGCGCGTGCTGCAGCGCTATCGTGACCTGCAGGACATCATCGCCATTCTGGGCATGGAAGAGTTGAGCGAAGACGACAAGCTGACTGTCACACGCGCGCGCAAGATCCAGCGCTTCCTGACGCAGCCGATGTTCGTCGCCGAAGCCTTCACCGGTCGACCTGGTCGCTACGTCGACCGTGGCGAGACGGTGCGCGGCTTCAAGGAAATCCTGGAAGGCAAGCACGACTCGCTGCCTGAGCAGGCCTTCTACATGGTCGGAAGCATCGATGAGGCGGTCGAGGTCGCGCAGCAGATGGCGACCCAGGACTAAGCGATCGCGAAGACCAGGCGGCTGAGAGTCGGGTGGTGAGGGAGAAGCATGGCAAAACTACGGGTCGAGGTGGTGACCGGTGACCGCGTCGTCTTTGAAGAGGACGACATCGACATGGTCATTGCGCCTGGCGCGGATGGCACGCTGGGTATTCTGCCGCGCCACGCGCCGATCGTGTCACTCCTCACCATGGGCGAGATGCGCATCCGTAAGGGCAACACTGAGGAATCGCTCGTCGTCTTCGGCGGATTCCTCGAGGTGGCGCACAACCAGGTGCGCGTGCTGGCGGATACGGCGGAACGGGCTGAGGAGATCGACATCGCACGTGCTCAAGCTGCGCGTGATCGCGCCGAAGCGCGGCTCCGGGAGCGAACCGCGGCAGTTGACTTCGCTCGGGCAGAATTTGCCTTGCGTCGATCGACGATCCGGCTGCGGGTCGGACAGCGCAGTCGTGGTCGACAGCCCGTCGCCCCCAGAGTGGGCGAGTAACGTTTCGCATCGACAGAACAATCCAGCAGTGACTTTGAGGCGGAAGATGGCAATCACCATCTTCCGTTTTCATATATGCTTGTGGCGGTGACGGACCATTGGGGATGGACCGCGCCACGAACCCGCGACAGCACGCTATGGCCCAGAAACTGGCCAGACTGGGGAGTTCCGCATGCAAGTAGCCACCGAGGCCAAGACGATCGTCACGACCGGCGGGGTGAAGCTCACCGGGAGGGTCGGAATCGACGGCGCCAAGAACGCCACGCTTCCCGCGATGGCCGCGGCTCTTCTGACTGATGAAGAGTGCTTGCTGGAGAATGTCCCCGTCCTCGAAGATGTGCTGGTGATGGTCGATCTGCTGCGGTGGCTCGGAGCCGACGTTGACTTCGATCAAGAGGGGCATCGTCTGCGTATCTGCGCGCGCAACGTCACGCAGTTTGACGCACCGTCACATCTGGTGGAGAAGATGCGCGCCTCCTTCCTGGTCAGTGGCCCACTGTTGACCCGCTATGGCCAGGCCGGTTCGACCGCTCCGGGCGGTTGCAAGCTCGGGACGCGACCAGTGGACGTCGATCTGCGCGGATTCAGGCGCATGGGCGCCAAGATCGAAAATGACGATTCGAGCTACCGCATGTCCGCCAGCCGTCTCTACGGCGCTGAGCTCTATATGGACTATCCCAGCCACACCGGAACCGAGAATTTGCTTATGGCCGCGACGCTCGCGCGTGGTCGAACCACGATCGTGAATGCCGCCTCAGAGCCGGAGATCGCCTTTCTCGGATCACTGCTGGAGGATATGGGCGCGCGCGTGCGTGGCGTCGGAACG
>Ga0187809_10001342_pt1 | contig 11646 bp, 8 predicted proteins | sample NC_wetland_sal_i_8_FD_132415 | JGI IMG/M metagenome (GOLD analysis project Ga0187809, IMG submission 132415) | Wetland sediment microbial communities from Neuse River Estuary, North Carolina, USA - ASW_4 | ecosystem: Environmental > Aquatic > Freshwater > Wetlands > Sediment | place: USA: North... | reverse complement strand
TACCTACCAGTCGGCGGTGACGAGTTTTCCCTTCACCATCCCGGTACCGGGATTCAAGTTGCCACAGTACAGCCGCGACCAGTACCGTTTCAATGCGGAAGCCGACCAGGTGGTTTATGACGGAGGCGTCATCCGCAACCAGCAGGAGGCCGCGGAGGCCAGCAAGGTGGTGCAGCAGCAAGGCGTAGAAGTCCAGCTGTACGGGTTGTACGAGCGGATCAACCAGCTGTTCTTCGGCGCGTTGCTTGCCGGAGAGGAAATCAAGGAGAACGAACTTCTGATGGCGGACCTCCAGAATGGCGTTGACCGGGCCCGGGCACTTCTTGCAAACGGTGTAGCCTACCGGAGCAGCGTGGAAGAACTGCAGGCCCAGTTGCTGGAAGCACAGCAGGCGGGACTTCAGTTCCGTTCGGTACAGACGGCTTTCCGGGAGATGCTCGGCGATTTTATCCAACGCCCGCTGGGTGACAGTGTTGTCCTGGTCAAGCCCGAAGCGCCTGCCGAAACCAGCGAGATCACAAGACCGGAGCTGCTGCAGTTCCGGTACCAGCGCCGTGTGTATGACCTCCAGGAACAGCTCCTTCATACCTCGCTCCGGCCACACATCAGCTTTTTTCTGCAGGGCGGGTACGGCCGGCCGGGGTTGAATGTCCTCAGTAATGCCTTTTCGTGGTATTATCTCGGCGGCCTGCGGTTCAACTGGAACATCGGCAGCCTGTATACCCTGAAAAATCAGCAGCACCTGCTCGATATCAACCGGCAATCGCTGGACGTGCAGCAGGAGACATTCCTGTTCGACACCCGGCTGGCGCTCCGGCAGCAGGGGGCGGAGGTGACCCAATACCGACAACTCATCGACCGGGATGATTCCATCATTGCCTTGCGGGAATCGGTAAAAAAGGCGGCCTATGCACAACTGGAGAACGGTGTGCTCAGCGCGCACGATTATATCAACGAGGTGAATGCGGAAGACCAGGCACGGCAAAACCGGATCACTCATGAAGTGCAGCTGCTGCAGTCGCAGTACAGCTACGAGAATACCTCCGGTATGACCAAACAATAACGTAAACTTCTTAAATCATAATCAGATGAAAGGTCGGATCTTCTTATTCCTGGGTGTGTTTTCCGGTTGGCTTGCCAGCTGCCAACCGGCACATGAAAACTTCGATGCATCAGGCACCTTTGAAGTGGATGAGGTGGTGGTGTCCGCGGAAGTCGGCGGGCAGATCAAGTCCCTCAACCTCCAGGAAGGCTCTGTACTGGCGAAGGACAGTATCGTGGGTTATATTGATTCAGTGCCGCTGGAACTGCAAAAGGCGCAGGTCCTGGCGACGATGAACGCGCTGCATGAAAAGACAGCGGATGTGGAACCGCAGGTGAAACTCCTCCAGGACCAGATCGGTGTGCTGCACGTGCAGCTCAGCGATGCGATCCATGAAAAAGAACGGACCGAGCGGCTCCTGAAAGCAGACGCGGCCACCCGCAAGCAGCTCGATGATCTTACCACGCAGATCGGCGTTTTGCAGAAGCAGATCGCGGTGGATGAACAGCAGATCCGGGTAACACGATCCTCCACGGGCACCCAGAACAATGCCGTGATGAGCGAATACACACCGCTCAGGAAATCGGTCGCCCAGATCGAGGACCAGGTGCAGCGCGCCAGGATCCGCAACCCCGTTAACGGCACCGTCCTGACCAAGTATGCAATGGCCGGGGAAATGGCGGCTCCCGGTAAGGCGTTGTATTCGATCGGTGACCTGTCGGTGATCACCTTGCGGGTGTACGTTACGGGTACCCAGCTGGCGCAATTGAAACTGGACCAGCCCGTGAAAGTGTTCGTCGACAGCACCGCAGACACCTACCAGGAATACCCCGGCGTGATTTCCTGGATCTCGGACAAGGCGGAGTTTACGCCGAAGACCATCCAGACCAAGGATGAACGGGCCAATCTTGTGTACGCGGTCAAGATCCACGTAAAGAACGACGGCCGGCTGAAGATCGGCATGTACGGGGAAGTCAAATTTGAATAGCCATGCAGTCAGTCATCGTTGACCATATCGTCAAAACGTACCGTACGAAAAAATCAGCCGTGGAAGCGCTGAAAGGGCTGTCGTTCTCAGTGGACAAGGGTGAGATCTTCGGGTTGATCGGCCCGGACGGGGCCGGTAAAACCTCCCTGTTCCGGATTCTCACGACCCTGTTGTTACCCGATAGCGGAAAGGCCTCCGTGGATGGATTGGACGTAATCAGGGATTACCGGCAGATCCGGCGCCGGGTAGGGTATATGCCCGGCAGGTTTTCCCTGTACCAGGATCTTTCCGTACAGGAAAACCTGGAATTTTTTGCAACGATCTTCAACACCTCCATCCGGGAAAACTATGATCTCATCCGCGACATATATCAGCAGATTGAACCCTTCCGGAACCGGAAGGCGGGGCAATTATCCGGCGGGATGAAACAGAAGCTCGCGCTGAGCTGCGCCCTCATCCACAAGCCCAGTGTCCTGTTCCTGGACGAGCCCACGACCGGTGTGGACGCCGTCTCCCGGAAGGAATTCTGGGAAATGCTGCACCGCCTCAAGGAACAGGGGATCACCATCCTGGTCTCTACCGCATACATGGACGAAGCCAGTCTCTGCGAGCGCGTGGCCCTGATACAAAAGGGTTCCCTGCTGACCGTCGATACGCCGCAGGCCATCACGCGGCAGTTTGGCCGACCGCTGTGGGCGGTGAAGGCCGGGGAAATGTTTGAACTGATGAACGCCATCCGGCAGGATCCGGGAGTCGAAAGCTGTTTCCCGTTCGGGCAATATCATCATGTCGTGTTCAGGTCTCCCGGCGATCACCGCGGTGAACTGGAAGCGATCACCGCGAGATTCACGAACGTAGAAATGCGCCAGGTACCACCCAATATCGAGGATTGTTTCATGGCGCTCATGAAGGAATAGATCAAATAAACCGTATGTCCATTACAACTGAAAAAGTCATCACCGCCCGGGAGCTCACCAAGAAGTTCGGCGATTTTACGGCCGTCGACCGGATCTCCTTCGAGGTCAACCGGGGTGAGATATTCGGGTTCCTGGGAGCCAACGGGGCGGGTAAGACCACGGCCATGCGCATGTTGTGCGGGCTCTCGTTGCCCACGTCGGGTACCGCGTCGGTGGCGGGTTACGATGTATACCGCCAGAACGAGCTGATCAAAAAGAACATTGGGTACATGAGTCAGCGTTTTTCGCTGTACGAGGACCTGACGATCCGCGAAAACATCCGGCTGTATGCCGGCATCTACGGCCTCACCGACCGCCAGATCCGGGAGAAGACGGCGCTCCTGGTCCGGCAGCTTCACCTGGAAGGAAACGAAAAAACACTGGTGCGGGCCCTCCCCCTGGGATGGAAACAGAAGCTCGCCTTTTCGATCGCCATCGTCCATGACCCGGCCATCGTGTTCCTGGACGAACCCACGGGCGGGGTGGACCCTGTTACCCGCCGCGAATTCTGGGGCCTGATCTACGAGGCGTCATCGCGGGGTATCACGGTCTTTGTCACGACGCATTATATGGACGAGGCAGAATACTGTAACCGGGTCTCCATCATGGTGGACGGCAGGATCGACGCACTGGATTCTCCCGCCAGGCTGATGCAGGAGTTTGCGGCGACATCGATGGACGGCGTTTTCCTCCAGCTCGCCAGGAAAGCGCAGAGAAGCGCTGACTAGTAGTTCCCGCAAGGGCGGGCCAAATGAAATTATAAAACGATGAAACAGTTTTTCATTTTTGTAAAAAAGGAATGGCTGCATATCTGGAGGGACCGGCGCACGCTGGTGATCCTCATCGGTATGCCGATCGTGCAGATCGTGCTCTACGGGTTCGCGCTTACCAACGAGGTTAAAAACTCCCGGGTGGCTGTTTTCGATCAGTCCAACGACGACGCGACCCGTGCGATCATCCAGGAGATCAACGCCAGCCGCTATTTCAGTGTGACGGATTACGTGCATTCCTACCAGGCGATCGGGGCCACGTTCCGCAAGGGGAAGATCCGGCTGGCGGTGGTGTTCCCGCAGGACTTTCAGAATGACCTGCTGCAGCGCAATACGGCCGAGGTGCAGCTGATTGCAGACGCCTCCGATCCCAATACTGCCAATACACTGACGAACTATGCCGCCGCCATCATCAACGATTACCAGCAGCGCGTCGATGAAAACCGCGACCTTCCCTATACGATCAAGACACAGTTGCGGATGCTCTATAATCCGGAATTGAAATCCGCATATAATTTTGTTCCCGGCGTCATGGCCCTCGTACTGATGCTCGTCTGCGCCATGATGACCTCCATTGCGATCGTCCGGGAAAAGGAGTTGGGAACCATGGAGGTCATCCTGGTCTCGCCCTTACGTCCTTTCCGGGTGATCATCGCCAAAACGATCCCCTACCTGGCAGTTTCCATCCTGAACATCGCCTGCATCCTCGTGCTGAGTGTCTATGTACTGAATGTCCCGATCAACGGGAGCCTGCTGCTGCTGATCGCGGAAAGTGTATTGTTCATCGTCACGGCGCTTTCCATCGGCATCCTGATCTCCAACGGGGCCCGGACGCAGCAGTCGGCCATGTTCGCGTCCATGCTGAGCCTGTTTTTGCCCACGCTGCTGTTCAGCGGATTCCTGTTCCCGATTGAAAACATGCCCTGGCCCCTGCAGCTGATCTCCAACCTGGTGCCGGCAAAATGGTATTATAACATCGTGGAAGCCGTCATGATCAAGGGCCTGGGCTTTTCCGCCATCTGGAAAGAGACGCTGATCCTGGTAGCGATGACGGTGTTCCTGCTCGGGCTCAGTATCCGGAACTTTAAAATACGCCTGGCATGAGAACGTTGAAATTTTTGCTGCAAAAGGAATTCCGGCAGATCCTGCGCGATCCTTCCATATTCAGGATACTGTTCATCGCGCCGATGATCCAGCTGCTCATATTGCCGCTGGCGGCCGATTACCAGATCAAGAACATCAACCTCGGGGTGGTGGATCAGGATCATTCCCAATATTCCCAAATCCTGGTCAACAAGATCGTCTCATCGGGATATTTCAAACTGAAGGATTACAGTGCATCCTTCCCCCAGGCGCTCCACGCCATGGAGCTGGACAAAGCAGACGTGATCCTCGAGATCCCCGCGCATTTCCAGCGGGATCTCGTTTCCCGGGATGCCGCGCCGTTGTTCATCGCGGCCAACGCCATCAATGGCATCAAGGCCGGCCTGGGCACCGCTTATATCCAGCAGATCATCCAGCATTATAACCAGGACGTGCGCACGCAATGGATCCAGTTTCCCCGGTACGCGCCCCAGCCCACCATCGACGTGGAATATTCCGACTGGTACAATCCCTATATGAATTACCAGTTTTTCATGGTCCCGGGTATCCTGGTCATGTTACTGACCATCATCGGTTCCAATTTTGCGGCCCTGAACATTGTAAAGGAAAAGGAACTGGGCACCATCGAGCAGATCAACGTCAGCCCCATCAAAAAAACCTATTTCATCCTGGGTAAACTGATCCCTTTCTGGGTGCTGGCCCTGGTGGTACTGACCCTCGGGCTCACCATTGCGCGTTTCGTATACGGGATCATTCCGCTTGGGCACTATATAACGATCTATATTTTTTCGGCGGTGTACCTGCTGGCGGTGCTCGGCCTGGGATTATTATTGTCCACTTATGCGCAGACGCAGCAGCAATCCTTCCTGGTGGCTTTTTTCATCACGATGATCTTCAACATCATGAGCGGCCTGTTCACGCCGATCGAGAGTATGCCACATTGGGCCCAGGTGATCACCTGGTTCAACCCGGTGGCCTACTTTATCCAGGTCATGAGGATGGTGATCCTCAAGGGGAGCGGGTTGTCAGATATCCGCAACCAGCTCTTCGCGGTGCTCGGCTTTGCGGTCTTCCTGAACACCTGGGCCATCCTGAACTACCGCAAGCGAACCTGAACCGGTTGCTGTCCGGCACCCGGCATGCCCGGAAACAAACGACCCGGTTTCTTACTAAAAACCGGGTAGTATCCAATATATTTTGACCGGACGAAGGTACCGGTCCTCCCTGGAGTTCCGCTTATTTATGGGACTCTATCTTTTTGACAAAATTGGATTTGGGCTGCGCACCCACCAGTTTGTCCACGACCTTGCCTCCTTTCACGAACAGGATGGCCGGGATGCTGGTGATGCCATAATTAATGCTCAGTTCGGGGTTTTGATCCACGTTTACCTTGCCGATATTCACTTTTCCATCATATTCTTTCGAGAGTTCTTCCACCATGGGGCCGATCGCGCGGCACGGGCCACACCATTCCGCCCAGAAGTCGATCATGGTCAGTTTATCTGAATCGAGAACTTTTTCCTTAAAGTTCGAATCTGTAAGTTCTACTGTCATAGTTGTGCTTTTATTGATTTTCGTAATGAGTCTGCAAATTTACATCCAATATGATTTCCTGATTTTTTGGCATTTCCACACTATGTTAATTCCACCACAATATCCAGTTCCGGCTTTTGTTGCAGGAAAAGGGCCATTTCGTCATTCATTTCGAAGCCTGTATCCATGGTGAGCATGCCGAATTTCAGGTTCGGTTTCCCGTTGTTGATGCAGAATTTCAGGGAGGCCTGACCGGGGTGACGCTTCATGTTATGTACCAGGAAATCAATCATTTCCCGGGAAATCACCTGGGGGTCGGCTTCGATCTGGATCTTCCGGGTGCTGTTGCGCATCATGGATTCCAGCAGCGATATATAGTTGACCTTGAACTCGAATTCGGACTGGTTGTATCGCTGGCGAAAGGTGCCGGTGAGGTAGATCACGGTTCCGGCTTCCAGGTAGTTGCTGAAACGCACGTAATCTTCCCGGAACAGCATGACTTCCATTTTGCCTGAATAGTCTTCCATGCTGAAGACACCGTACTTGTTCCCTGATTTGGCGATCTTGTGCTGGGCCTCCGTGACGAGTCCCGCCAGCCGGAAGGACTTGGCCGGGTTGGGCTGCAACCCGATCCCTTCCCGGAACTCATTGAAGGCCGCGATCGGTGTCAGTCCATAGTGCTTCAGCTGGAACGAGAAATTATCGAGCGGGTGACCGCTGAGGAACATCCCCGTAATTTCTTTTTCGAAATCGAGTTGCTTTACCAGGGGCCAGGGTTCGCAATCCGGCAGGGTGGGAGCGGAGACCTCGCCCATCTGGAGGTCCCCGAAAAGCGTATTGGTATTGTTGCTTAGCTGGGCCTGGAACTGGTTGCCGAAGCGAATCACTTTCTCAAGCCCGTTGACGGCTTCACCGGGAACGGTAAAAAAATACTGTGCCCGGTGAATGTCCCCGAAACAGTCAAAGGCTCCTGCGTATGCGAGGCTTTCGAGCGATTTCTTGTTAACGGTTCGCTGGTTGACCCTCTTGACGAGATCATAGATCGAGGCAAAGGGCCCCTTTCGCTCGCGTTCCAGGATGATACTTTCCAGGGCGGCATCGCCGAGGCCTTTCATCCCGCTGAACCCGAAACGGATCTCCCCGTTGCTGTTCACTGCGAATCCCTTCTGGGATTCATTGATATCCGGGCCCAGGACCTTGAGCCCCATGCGTTTGCACTCTTCCATGTAGAACGTGATCTTGTCGATGGATCCGGCATGGTTCAGCACGGACGCCATGTATTCCCCGGGATAGTGCGCCTTGAGGTAGGCCGTCTGGTAGGCCACCAGCGCGTAGCACGTGGAATGCGATTTATTGAAGGCGTATTGCGCGAAAGATTCCCAGTCACTCCAGATCTTCTGCAGCTTGTCCTCGGGGTGGCCGTTACGGGAAGCCCCTTCAATGAACTGCGCCTTCATCTTGTCCAGCACCGAGCGCTGTTTTTTACCCATCGCCTTGCGCAGCATGTCGGCGTCCCCCTTGCTGAAACCGGCCAGTTTTTGTGAAAGCAGCATCACCTGCTCCTGGTAGACCGTGATGCCGTAAGTGTCCTTCAGGATCTCTTCCATCGCGGGAAGGTCATAGTGGATCTCCTGGCGACCGTTCTTGCGTTCGATGTAGTCAGGGATATAGGCCATCGGTCCCGGGCGGAACAGGGCGTTCATGGCGATCAGGTCGTCAAATTTGTCCGGTTTCAGGTCGCGCAGGTATTTCTGCATGCCCCCGCTTTCAAACTGGAACGTAGCATTGGTATCGGCGCGCTGGTAAAGCTGGTAGGTTTTTTCATCATCGAGCGGGAGGGTGTCCAGGTCGATATGGATCCCGTGATTCTCCCCGATGAGCTGCAGGGCCGTTTTCAGGATGCTCAGAGTTTTCAGTCCCAGGAAATCCATCTTGAGCACCCCGGCGCTTTCAATGTTGTTGCCGTCAATCTGTGTCAGCCACAGATCCGAGTCCCTGGACGTTGCCACCGGGATCAGTTCGGTCAGGTCCTGGGGAGCGATGATGATCGCCGAGGCATGGATACCGGTATTCCTGACGGACCCTTCCAGGATCTCGGCCTCATGAAGGACATTGCTGCGGGGATCGGTCCCGTTATAGATCTCCCGGAGTTTGCGGATATTATCGATATCATCGGCGCCCAGTTCTTCGGACAGCGAGTTCGCGCCCGTCAGCGGGCTTTTCAGGATCCGGCGTAGTGAAGTGCCGGGGCGGTCAGGAACCAGTTTGGCCAGCGCATTGCTGTCCGCGAGGGGCAGGTCCATGACCCGCGCCACATCCTTGATGCTCATCTTGGCTGCCATGGTTCCGTACGTGATGATCTGCGCCACCTGGTTTTTCCCGTATTTCTCTACGACATAGTTCATGACCTTCTGGCGTCCTTCGTCATCAAAGTCGGTGTCGATATCCGGCATCGTCTTCCGGTCGGGATTCAGGAACCTTTCAAAAAGCAAATTATATTTGATCGGATCGACGTTGGTGATGCCGATACAGTAGGCTACGACAGACCCGGCCGCGGAACCGCGCCCGGGTCCGACGAACACGTTCATGTTCTTTCCCGCGTTGACAAAATCCTGCACGATCAGGAAGTATCCCGCAAACCCCATCGTCTTGATCGTGAACAGTTCAAATCCGATACGCTCTTCGATCTCCGGCGTAAGGGTCTTGTATCGTTCGCGGGCGCCCGTCCAGGTCAGGTGCTCCAGGTAGGCGTCCTGGCTCGGAAATTCACGGGGGACCGTGAAATGCGGCAGCAGGATGTCCCGCGACAGGTTGAGCACCTCGATCTTGTCGATCACTTCGCCGGTATTGTCAAGAGCCTCCGGCAAATCTTCAAAAGCCTTGCTCATTTCCTGGGTGGTCTTCAGGTAGAACTGGTTGTTGGGAAAGGCGAACCGCTTGTTCTTGACGGACACGTCGTCATCCACGAACTCGCGGATGGCGGGGGTGGACTGCTTTTCCCCGGTATTGATGCACAGCAGGATGTCATTGGCGTTAAAATCCTTTTCATCCACGTAGTGGGAATCATTGCTGGCGATGACAGGCACCTGGTATTTCCTGGCAAATTTCAGCAGCACCCGGTTCACCTTCTCCTGCTCCGGGATCCCATGCCGCTGCAGCTCAACGTAATAGTCTTTCTGGAAGATATTCAGCCACCACCTGAATTCATTTTCGGCTTCCGCCTCCCCCTTCTTCAGGATGGTTTGGGGAACCAGGGCGCCCAGGCAGCACGTCGTGGCGATCAGGCCCTCATGATATTTATGGATCAGCTCCTTGTCGATACGGGGATATTTCGAATACATACCCTCCGTGAAGCCGTACGAGGTGAGTTTTACGAGGTTTCGGTAGCCGGTCGCGTTGCGGGCCAGCAGGATCTGGTGGTGGCGCGGATCGCGCTGCTCCTTGGTGAACTGTTTCTGGAACCGGTTCTCGGTGATATAGAACTCGCACCCCACGATCGGTTTGACCTTCAGGGAGCCGTCCGGGTTCTTCAGGGTGTGCGCATGCTTCACGAATTCAAAGACCCCGAACATATTGCCATGGTCGGAGATCGCCAGCGCCGGCATACCGTCCACTTCCGCCTTGCTGTACAATGCCTTGATGGAGGCCGCGCCGTCAAGCAATGAAAACTGGGTGTGAACGTGCAGGTGTGAAAATTTCATAAAAATTTGCGGAAAAACGGGTGACAAAGATCGTAAAAAGGGCCCGGTTGGACGGTTCGATTTACCCACATCTGGTTCATAAACAATTCGCTGATTCCCATCAAAATTTGATTTGCCGCTTTATCCCTAAGGCCTTATCTTCGCAAATCACGAAAAATAAATAAAACAAATTTTCGTTTATTAAAAATTTATTTTTTCAGGTTTTTGAAAGATAAATGTTAATAACGGTTTCGTTTTATTGGCGAGACCCCCAATACCCCGGAAATGAAAAAACTCCTTTTTGTAACCTGCTGCTTGTTCCTGTCCCTGGCCGGGCAGCACGCCTATTGCCAGATGCAGCGCGACAAGACGCCCGCGTCCCAGACAGGCGACGAGAACGCCCCGAATTTCATTGACGATATTTCCTTTACCCCCGGCGGGATTCGCCAGAAAGCAGAGATCAAGGCATATACCTCCGCTGCGCCGGAAAATGCCGATCATGTCGGCAAATCGGCCGGCTCCCTGATCGAACAGCTTACCGGGCTGCAATACAAATACGCCATGATGCTCAATGTCGAAGTGGAATCCCTGAAAAATCTAACCCTGCTGGGATTCATAGACGACTGGTTTGGTACCCGTTACCGGATGGGGGGAGATACGAAGTCAGGTATTGACTGCAGTGGTCTGACCAGCATGCTCTTCCAGGCTGTCTACGGCCTGGTGATCCCGAGAACGGCACGCGAACAGTACAAGGCCACCGTTCACGTCAGGCGCAATGAGCTGCAGGAGGGAGACCTCGTGTTCTTCCATACGACCCGCCGCGGCGTCTCCCACGTGGGACTCTACCTGGCAAACGACTATTTTCTCCAGGCCTCTTCGACCCAGGGGGTCACGATCAGCAGCCTGGATGATAATTACTACTCCCATCATTTTATATGCGGCGGCCGAGTATTAAATGACTAATTTTAAATAGATTACCACCTTTATTGCATATTAAATAACAGGGGCTGCTCCAACGGGCAGCCCCTGTTGCATTTACGCCCGCGCCTAGAAGGTCGCCAGTCCTGTGGCGGACTCCGGCAGGTCTCCCGTGGCATCGATATATGCCAGGCCTCCCAGCGCCTCCCGGTGGTACGACCCGATCGTGTGGGACGCCGCATTCAGTTCAAAGACAAAATAATTGTTGGCAGCCACCACGATATCCAGCGGCTTCACACCGGTAGCCGCCGCTTCGCTGTGAACGAGGTACAGGGCACCCCGCGGAGCGACATAATAAGAGGAGATGGTATTACTGCCCGCGTTGGTCGTATAGGCAAACCGGCCAAATTGTGTCACCGCAAACCAGCAGGGAGCCGAAGCGCCGTCCGCTACGGACCCGTTGATAGCAGTGGGCATTCCGCCAGGTCCGATGCGGTAAGAGGTGGCAGAACCGGCGAGTGCCGCACCTCCGGCTGCATTCGACACGATCGCGAAATCCCTGGAAAAAGCGAATCCGAAAGGTGTGGCGGCGGCTGAAGGGGTAAAGATACCGGCCCCCGGTTCACCGCCGGCTGTTACCGGGAAAGTGGTGAGG
>Ga0187809_10001341_pt1 | contig 11650 bp, 14 predicted proteins | sample NC_wetland_sal_i_8_FD_132415 | JGI IMG/M metagenome (GOLD analysis project Ga0187809, IMG submission 132415) | Wetland sediment microbial communities from Neuse River Estuary, North Carolina, USA - ASW_4 | ecosystem: Environmental > Aquatic > Freshwater > Wetlands > Sediment | place: USA: North... | reverse complement strand
GCGACCGCAACGCGGTGGACCTGGGGTTCATGGGCGACACCACCGCCAGCCTGCTGTGGCGCATCGAGCATGGCGAGCTGGAGGGCATCGCGCCAAAAGTGGCGGTGGTGCTGATCGGCGCCAACAATCTCGGTCACCTGCGCTGGTCGGCGGACGACACCGTGCTTGGGATCGACACGATCCTGCGCGAGCTGCATCACCGGCTGCCGCACACGCAAGTGCTGCTGCTGAGCGTGCTGCCGAGCGACCGCACGGCGTGGGCGACGCGGACGACGGCGGAGATCAACCGGATGCTGGCGGCGAAATATCCCCGCGGGCAGGGCTTCGTCACGTTCCTGGACGTGACGCATGTGTTCATGCGCGACGGCAGGCTGGACCGAGACCTGTTCTACGATCCGAAGCTGACCCCGCCGGAAGCGCCGCTGCATCCGACGGCGCAGGGTCAGGCGATGCTCGCCGAAGCGATGGAGCCGACTCTCGCCGCGATGCTTGGCGACCACGTGCATCGGTGAGGGTGGCCGGCTGACTCTTCCCCCTTGCGGGAGGGCTTTGGGGAAGCGGGCGTTCGGTGGGTCATGGGAGCCGATCGAACGACCCCTCCCCCCAAGCCCTCCCGCAAGGGGAGGTGAGGGCCTCGCATGTCTACGTTGCGCTCATCGCCCTGTCGCGCAGCCGGTTGCTCTGGCGATCGCCGCCGAAGAAGATGTCCGGGCTGAGTTCGTCCACCGAACGGCAGCCGGTGTAGGCCATCGTCTTGTCCAACTCGTTGCGCAGGATGTTGACCGCCTTCAGCGCGCCGGCCTCGCCGCCCACTGCGGTGCCGTACAGTGTTGCTCGCCCGGTCAGTACCGCCTTGGCGCCGAGGGCCAGGGCCTTTGCGATGTCGGAGCCGCGGCGGATGCCGGAGTCCAGGATGACGGTGGCGCGGTCGCCGACCGCTTCGGCGATCTCCGGCAGCACGTCGAGCGTCGCCGCGGAGCTGTCCATGTTGCGGCCACCGTGATTGGACACCACGATGCCGTCCACGCCGTATTCGATCGCCTTCACCGCGTCGTCCGGCCGCTGCACGCCCTTCAGCATCAGCACGCCCGGCCACATGTCGCGGAACTTCGCGATGTCCTCCCAGGCCAGGGAATCCGCGCGCATGCCGTCACGCGCGCCGGCGCCGCTGAGGATGGAGCGCTGGTACTCCTCCGGGTAGTTCTCGTGCCGCGGGAAGCCGCCGCCGGTGTAGTAGCGCAGCAGCACGTCGCGCGCCCAGAACGGGTGCCGCGCCACATCGACGGCGAAACGCGGCGTGAGCCGGAAGGGCAGGGCGAAGCCGTTATGCGTGTTGTATTCGCGGTTCGGCGCCACGGGTGAGTCGACGGTGACGATCAGCGCCTCGAAGCCGTTGCGGTGGGCGCGGCGGATCAGCTCGTGCGACAGCTCGCGCTGTTTCCAGACATAGAGCTGGAACCACAGCCTGCCGCCCTTGTCCGGCCCGCCGGCCGCGGAAATCTTCTCCATCGCGGTCATCGACGCGGTGGACAGGGTGAGCGGGATCTTCGCGGCGGCCGCAGCCTTGGCGAGTTCCAGCTCGCCCTGGTGCCAGCACAGGCCGGCGGCGCCAGTGGGGGCAATGGCCATCGGCAGGCTGGCGGGCTTGCCGAACAGCGTGGTGCCGGTGCTGCGGCCGGAGACGTCCACCAGCGCGCGGTGGCGCAGCTTGATGCGCTCGAACGCGGAACGATTATTGGCGACCGCGATGTGGTCCTCGGTGGCGCGGTCGACGAAGTCGAACACGCCTTTGGGCAACCGGCGGCGGGCGGCGTCGCGCAGGTCCCAGATGTTCAGGCAGCGATCCAGGTTTGGCATGGGGAAACGGTAGGAGCGGCGCGGGATGGGGTCAATCGCCGGGGTGGATGGCTCGGCGCCGCCGCGCCACGACATTGAAGCGGCCGACTTGAGCGGGCAAATTCCAGGCCTTCGCAAACGGGATAAGGCTCCGATGGCCGGACGCATCGCCTACAAAGTCATGAGCGCCGATGAGTTCGCGCGAATGCGGCGCGAGCATGAATTCCACGGTTCGGCTGCGGATATCGCCGACGGCTTCATTCATCTGTCCACCGCGGAGCAGCTTGCGGCGACGGTGGACAAGCATTTTCACGGGCAGGCCGGCCTCGTTGTGGCCGCTATCGACCTGTCCTGCCTCCGCGACACCGTGAAGTGGGAACCGTCGAGGGGCGGCGAGTTGTTCCCGCATGTCCATGGCGTGCTGCCGATGGCGGCGGTGGTGGCTGACTGCCCACTCGAGCGGCGCACGGACGGTTCGGTGAAGCTGCCGGACTGAGCGCGAGCGCTGGTCGTGGCTGACTGGGTGTTTGCTGCGGCCGGTGCGCCTGATGTTGCAGGCCGCCGCTTTGCAGCGGCCCTGCGCTGTTGAAGGGCGGTACTTCAGGACATCCGCACCGCATGGCCCCGCGCGCGCAGCTCGGTCGAGGAGGTGTCGAAGCGGAAGCGGTGCTCAGGAATTTCGGTGAAGAGATCGACAAAGCGGCGGGGTACCTGGATGTCGGTCAGCGCGCGCACGCGCCCCGCGGCGTCGACGCGCACGGCCACCAGGAAGTTGCCGCCGGCATTGCCGATTTCCTCCAGCGCGATGTGCATGCGGTCTTCGTCATCGCCATAATAGCGCGGCGCGACCAGCCGCTCCGCGGTATCCGCGCCGATCACGAAGGTCGTCCGCGGAAACAGCCGCGACTTCTCCAGGAAGGTGGGCGCCCGCGTAAGTTCGACGGGCGACTTCCAGGCGAATTGCGCGAGCCTCTGCCGCACCGCCTCGTTCGGCAGTGGAGGCTTGTCCACGTTGGTGACGGAGATTTCGAACGCCAGGGGAAGCTGCCGGAGTTCTTCGGCGATCCGCGCCAGCGACAGGTGACCCTCGTGCACCGGGTTGAAGGAACCCGGCATCAGCACAGCGGGAACCGGCGCCGACAGCATCACCCGGCCATCGGGCTGGACGGTGACGCGATTCACCTCGCCGGCCAGGAGCTGATCGATATTGTCCCCGGTGCCGACGGCGGATTCGGAAAATTCCTCATCCGCATCGAGCAGGCTGCGTGGCGACGGTGCGGCGATCCCGCATGCCTGCGCCAGCCAAAGGATGATGGCGCGCGAAACGAGGTCTTCCTCGCCCGCGCGGTCGCGCCGGCCCTTGGCCAGCACGCACGTGCAGTGCGTCATGCCGGCCGCATTGGCGCACGCGATGTGGAAGCGGTGCTCGCCTTTGCGCGGGCGATCGCTCACCAGTGCCGCCGTCGCGCCGAGGCCGACCAGATCGGTGCCCGCCGGCACCAGGCCCGCGGCGCGTGCCTGCACGGTTTGCGCCATGGCGATCGCCGTCTCGGAACTGCATGCCTGGGCCGGTGCAAAGCCGAGGAACGCCGCAAGCGCCTGTGCGTCGTAAGGGATTTGCGCCTCGATCAGCAGCCGGGAGCCGCCGGGGATGCGCAGCAATTCGCCGACCGCGCCGCTGCCGCCGCCGGTGATCGCGAGTGCCGCCTTGCGGCCGGATGCGTGCAATGCGGAAATAAATTCTGGCCACGCAGTATCCGAGGGGCTCATGGTGCGTGTGTGGTCCGACGCTGAACACTATTGCACGGATGGTGAAAGGCGCTCCGCACGGAGTCAACCGGCCGTGGGATCCGACTTTAGTCTTCAGCAGAATCTCCGCCCCGGCACAGAGGAGAATTGCCCGGACCTGCCGCCACCTGCGAATCGGTGCCGGGATCGGATCAGGACTTCATCCGTGGACCGACCCGGCGGAGCCTGCCTGGCGCCGGGCAGATCAGCCGTCAGCACCACCGGCCGAACCAGGTTTTCCCTGGCGTCGTTCTTTTTCTCCCCACGCGTCATCTGGCGCGCCATCAGGTAGGTCGCCGCGATGACCGCGATAGCCGCAATCAGGATCAGCGCGCGAATGTGCCATTTGGAAAGGCGTGGCGGCGGGCCCGCGGGCACGCGCGGCGGTTGCTGCTTCATCGGTCTGGCTTCCCTGGATTCGACGGAATTGCCAAACGAAGAACGCGGGACGACGGCTTGAACGGATCGGTTCACGCCATTTTAGGGGCACGTCGCCAGGGACGAAGGAATCGTGTCGCCAAGCGCAGTCCATTTTTCTGGCCAGAATCCATCCCGTCAGCGTACCGTTGCGGCATCAGTCGCAGGCGCCGTGCAATGGCCTATTTCGCAATCAGCTTCGAACTCAGGTGCGGGAGCGAACTTGCTCGCCGGCGGCTGTGTGGCGAGATCGAGCGTTTGGGCGGCGTCGAAGCGATCGGCGGCGTGTATCTGGCGGATCTCGATGGGACGGCCGACGAGGTCCGCGAGCACCTGTCGAAATACATCGGCGCCAGGGACAGGCTGATCGTCGTCGGCTTCGCCTCGCCGCCGGAGGTGCAGATGCCGCTGGCCGGCGCGGGCGAATGGATTGTGCAGCGGTTTGCCGCAATCGGGTGACCAGGCGCCATGGCGTTGATTTTGGAGGCAGCGGAAGGAATTGAACCACGGATGAACACGGATGAACACGGATGAACACGGATAAGCACTGACGGTGTGCACCGAATCGGAGCGAAATCGCGCTTTCCGTTCAGCTGCCAACGCAATGATCAGCTGTTGCTTGTGCGGGGACATCCCACGGTGCGCCGAGCCATCGGTGTCTATCCGTGTTCAGCCGTGGTTTCATTTCTGGTATTGGAATATTCAGAACCGCTTCCGCACATTGACGCTCGAAGCCTTGCCTGGGTCGTGGCGGACGCAGGTCGATTGCAGCCTGTCCTCGGGGCCTTCGCGGCGGTACCCGATGGCCGGCCATGACGTAATCCGTGTTCGGGTGGCCAATTCGAAGGTAGCAAAAGCGCCAAAGCCGGGTCAGTCGGGCAGCACCGGCTGCTTCTTGTCCGGCAACCGCCGCAGCAGCGCCGGATCGATCTTCAGGTGCTGCGCCACCAGCTCATGCGGGGAGTTTTTCGCCCATGCGGTCAGTGGAACCTCGGCGTACTCGGCGCTGCGGAACAGCTCCAGATAACGCACCGTCTCGCTGCCGGTATTCTCGATGTAATGGCCCATGGCCCGCGGCACGGCCCGACATCGCCCGCATGGAAGTCGAAGGTGCGCGCCCGCCCGCCGGCAGCGAACACCGTCATGCGCACATGGCCGCTGATCCAGAACTGCCATTCGTCGGCATTCGGATGCCAGTGCAGCTCACGCAAGCCACCCGGCTCCACCTCCACCAACGCCGCGGCGATCGTGGTGGATACGGGAAAACTGTGCGAGTCGGCGATGCGCACGCTGCCGCTTCGCGTCTGGCAGTCCGGTTGCTTCGCACCCAGGCGGAAGCTGAAGGACCGCGGCACCACGCCGGGCGCGCCGATCTCGGTCGGCTCCGCGGAGACGATGTCGCCCTGGAAGATATACAGCTGCTCGCGGGGGATAGCGGCGAACGCAGCCTCCTCGGTGGAGAAATTCTTCGCCAGCACATCTTCGGCGTGTGGCCGGCCCAGTCCCTGATGCTGAACGTGTCGAACTCGGAGAAATTGCGGTCGTCGAATGCCAGGATGAATTCGCAGCCATCCGGTTCCAGCCCCTGGATGGAATGCGGAATGCCTGCGTGGAAGTACCACAGGTCGCCCGGTCCCACATTGTCCACGAAGCGTCGGCCGAACTGATCCACCGCGGTGATCTGCGCGGTGCCGGTCAGCATGAACGCCCACTCCGCAGCCAGATGCCAATGCAGTTCGCGGATGCCGCCGGCCGCCGCCGGAGACGTGGCTCTCGTCCCGGTTGGTTGGCTCGCCCGGCAAGGCGCCGGCTGGATCCTCGCCGCCCTTGTGGCCGGTCGGCTGGTTGTTCTTGTGCGGGTGTTCGCGGTCCTGGTGACTGCTGCCGGGACCGCTGTAGCGCTGAGTTTGCGGTGTCTTGCTCATCGGTCCTGCTGATAGCCCTGGTTGGTGGTGTTCTGTTTGGTGTTGCCTGACTGGCCCTGTTCCGCCGTATTGCGGTTGCGCGGGTCGCGTTCCGGATGGCGCGCGGCTTCGCCCTGCGGCGCTGCCGGACCGGCGCCCTTGCGCGGGCGCTGCTCGGGGGGAACCGGGGGTGGGTGTGCCGACATGCGAACCTCCTTGGTGTCTGCGGTCTGAACGGGTGGCCGGGGAGCGGGTTCGCCTCGCGGCTCCACTGTCCGACTCGTTGCGCGGACAGGGCCGGGGTGAGGCGGGCATGGTTTCCGCGCGACGGGGCGAGCGTGATCTTTGATCAGGTTGCGCAGAGTTTGGGCGGGATACCTGTGTCCCGGCCATCGTGGGTTCGCCCACCTCACCCTGGCCCTCTCCGCGCCGCGGGGCGGAGAGCGGACCGTCCCCTCGGCCGCCAGGGGGCGGAGAGGAGACTCTTACTCGGTGCCAGGGGTTGAGACGGGACTCTTACTCGGTCCCAGGGGTGGAGAGGGGACTCTTCCCTCGGCTGTCAGCGGCGGAGCAAAAAATTATCCGGCCGCCATGGGCATCGGCTTCAGTTCCACCTTCAGCCAGCCGGGCTCGCGCTTGTCGAACGCTTCGTAGGCCTGGATCACCTGCTGCATCGGCTCCGCCTTGGATAGGATCGCCATCGGGTCGATCACCCCGGCGCGCACCATGTCCACCAGCATTGGCACGTAGCGCCGGTGCGGCAGTTGCCGGCCTTCACCGTCAGGTTCTTGTTCATCGTCTCGCCGATCGGGAAGCTGTGCGCCTGCGGCGGATAGACGCCGATGATCCCGATCGTCCCCGCCTTCGCCACCGCGCCGACCGTCCATTGCAGCGCCTGCCCAGGGGCATCGCCCGGCACCCACTTGCCGTCATGCAGGTTCTGCTCCGGCGCGACTTCCTGCCGCTGCTGCCGGAACTGCTGCTCCGTCTGCTTCGCCTGCTCCGCCGCCGGCCCTCGATGCGCGTGCATGGCGTCCACGCCAACCGCGTCGATCACCCGGTCCACGCCGATCCCGCCGGTCAGTTGCAGGATCGTCTCCACCGGGTCTTCCTGTTCGAAGTTCACCACCTCGGCGCCCTGCCGGCGCGCCATCGCCAGCCGGTCCTCATAGCGGCCCGCACTGCTCGACGACCCCGACTCCTTCGTGCCCGAGAATGGTCCCGGGCTTCATCCCGGCCATGGTCCCGCGGATGAAGTGCAGGTCGGTGCCGCAGATCGCCGAGGTGGTCAGGCGGATGATCGCATCGGTCGGGTCCTGAAGCTTCGGCTCCGGCACATCTTCCAGGCGAATTCGCCGATGGCGTGAAAGACGAGGCTTCATGGGCTGCTCTCCGATTGTGGTAAGCCTCGGGAACGCCCGCGTTGCAGCACGGGTTTGGCGGAGCGGCCAGCGATGGCTCGATAACCCGCGTGCGATCCGGTAAGTCTGAGCGGCATCTCAACGAACTGAGGCTGCCATGCCCGATTCTCCCCCGCCGGCCGATGCGCCGGCGCAGCAGGGACGCATTGTTCCGGTCATCCTGTCGGGCGGCTCCGGCACGCGGCTATGGCCGGTTTCCCGCGAGACATTTCCCAAGCAGTTGTGGCCGCTGGTATCGGCCCGGACGATGATGCAGGAAACCGCGCTGCGGGCGCATGGCCCTGACTTCGCGCCGCCGATCGTCGTGTGCAATCACGAACACCGGTTCCTGGTGGGCGAGCAGCTGCGCGGCGCCGGCATCCAGGACGCCCGCATCGTGCTGGAGCCGGTGGGGCGCAACACCGCTCCGGCGATCGCCGCGGCCGCGCTGCTGGTGGCGGAACAGGATCCCGACGCGGTGCTGTGGATGCTGGCGGCGGACCACGCGGTGGCCGACACCCCGGCGCTGCACCGAGCGCTGGTGGTGGCGGCCGATGCCGCGCGCGCCGGGCGTTTCGTCACCTTCGGCATGCGGCCGAACGCGCCGGAGACCGGCTACGGCTATATCGAGCGCGGCGATGCGCTCGCCGGCATCGAGGGCGCCTACGCCGTCGCCCGCTTCCTGGAGAAGCCCGACGCGGCCACCGCGGCTCGCCTGGTGCAGACCGGGCGCCACCTGTGGAACTCCGGGATGTTCGTGTTCACCGCGCGCACCCTGCTGGCGGAACTGGAGGCGCATGCCCCCGACGTGCTGCCGCCGGTGCGCCGTGCCGTGGCCGAACGGCGCGGCGACCTGGACTTCCTGCGCCTTTCGGAGGACGCCTTCGCCGCCGCCCCGTCGATCAGCCTTGACTACGCGGTGGCGGAACACACCACCCACGCCGCCGTGGTGCCCGCCGATATCGGCTGGTCCGACGTGGGCAGCTGGAGCGCGCTGTGGGACCTCGGCGACAAGGACGCCGCCGGCAACGTGGCGCTCGGCGACGTGGTGCTGGAAGGCGCCACTAACTGCTACGTGCGCAGCGACGGCGTGCTGGCCGCGGTGGTCGGATTGCGGGACGCGGTGGTGGTGGTGACCAAGGACGCCGTGCTGGCGATGCACCGCGACCACGCGCAGGACGTGAAGAAGGTGGTGGACCGGCTGAAGGCGGCCGGCCGCACCGAGGCGGTGGCGCACAACCGGCTGTACCGGCCCTGGGGCTTCTTCGAATCCCTCATCCAGGGCGACCGTTTCCAGGTCAAACGCCTGGTTGTATCCCCGGGCCGTCAGCTGTCCCTGCAGAAACACTACCACCGGGCCGAGCACTGGGTGGTGGTGAATGGCACGGCGCGGGTAACGCGCGATGAGGAGACGCTGATCGTGCGGGAGAACGAAAGCATTTATCTGCCGTTGGGCTGCGTCCACCGGCTGGAGAACCCGGGCAGGATTCCGCTGGCATTGATAGAAGTGCAGTCGGGCGCCTACCTGGGCGAGGACGACATCGAGCGGTTCGAGGACACCTACGGGCGGGTGTGATCCCGGCGGCACCGCCCGCTCGGGAGGGCGATACAGGTGCCGGCGGTGATATCCGGGCGCAGCGGCCGCTAGCGCGCGAAGGGATTCTTCGCCTCGGCCCGTCCGAACATGCGCGCCCAGGCCGCCTCGCGCATCAGCCGCCGGGGGTCGCTGCTCGCCGCGTTGCTGATCGCCCGCTGGACGGATGCCGGCTGCGTTTCCTTCCGGGAGGCGGATGCGCGAGCCGCCGGTGCCTCCGCGGCAGATGCCTTCGCGGCGGATGCCTTCGCTGCGGGTGCGGGCTTGCTGCCCGCTATTGCGGGTGATGCCTTCTTCGTTGCCATGCCCAGGAACCTTTCTGCGTGGCCGCCTGCCTAGGCAGCAATATCACCACCTTGAGAGGTCCGCTGTCCACTGAATCCGCGGGTCGGTGAAGCCGCTGTCCACTGAATCCGCAGGCCGGTGAAGCCGCAGGCCGGTCAATCCCCAGGCCGGCGCGGCCAACAACGCGGCCAGCCGCAATCCCGCCGACCAACGCAGCCACAGTGTCGCGCAGACCCGCCCCGCCAGAGCCGAATTGCCCGGTTTCGCCGCGCGCAGGGCCGGTCCGGCCAGCGGTGCCGTGCGCATGCCCGGCAGCGCGTCCACCGCCGCACGAATCCGCCCGCGCGCCCGGTGCAGCAGCACACGCTGGTTCTCCGGGGTGATCTCCAGCAGCGCGCAGATATCCTCGGCCGGACACCCTTCGATGTCGCGCAGCAGCAGCACCGCACGCTGGCCCTGCGGCAGGCGCTCGATCGCCGCCTGCACGTGTTCCCACAGCTGCCGGCCGCCGACCACACGCTCGGGGTCCAATTCATCCCAAAGCCGCGGCGGGTCGATCCAGTGGCCATCCGGCTGGAAGGCCGACCGCGGCACCGCCCGCTCGTTCGGCTCGCCCCCATCCAGCACCGGCAGTGCCATCAGCCGGCCCTCGCGGCCGGCCCGGGTGCGCGCCCGATTCAGTACAATGCTGAACAGCCACGTTGTGAGGCTGGATCGCCCCTCGAACCGCCCGATCCCGGAATACACCGCCAGCCAGGAATCCTGCACCACTTCCTCGGCCTGCGCGCGGCTGCCGATCACTGCGGTGGCAACGCCCACCAGCGACGCATGCAGCCGGCGCACAAGCACGCGATAGGCCGCCGGCTCCCCTTGGCGCAGCCGCGCCAGGAAACCGGGGTCGTCGAGATCGCGATGGCGTCCCTCGGCCTGCCGCACCGGGCTCTCCTGGTGGCGTCGTCCCGCCGTCCCTTTGTAACATCGCTTGCCGCCGGGAGTCTGACGATTTTTGGTCCATGTACGCAAGCCGGAGAATGCTGCCGTGCCGACCTGCCGGGACATGAGTGAACTGGTGACCGACTACCTGGAGCGGGCAGTGCCGGTCCGCACCCGCCTGGAGATGCGCTGGCACCTTGCCGTGTGCGGCGCCTGCCGCAGCTATTTCGCGCAAATGCGCCAGACCGTCGGGTTGCTGGCGCGCCTGCCCCGCCAGCCGCCGCCCGCCGGAACGGAGGAGCGCCTGCTGACCAGCCTGCCGCCCGAAGCCCCGGACAAGCCGGCTGACCCAATTGAGGATTGATCTATGTCATCCGACTGCCCGGCCTCCCGGGTAATATGCATCGTAATGCCGTCTTTTCATCGCGAGATGTTGCGGTTTCGGCAGCGCGCCGGCATTGACCCGATTCGGCTCGGGCAAGTTTAAGCTGATGTTAACGAATACAGTGGTAATCTAGGCAGGCTGGGTCTGCCGGTTGACCGGAAGCCCAGCGGAGGTTGCGCAGACCGGTGCGGGTCGTTTCGGCAGAATGCCGCCGATTTGTGCGCATCGCAGACAGTTGAGGTGCAATGCCGCAGCATCCCGTTTCATCCAGGTTTCGCCCGAATGAGGCACTGGCCGGCAGCTGCAACTCTGCGCTGCTGCCGGGACGGTCCAGTTCCCGCCGCCGCAGCCGGGCGAACCTTCCGGCATCAGGTTTGCACGTCGCGGTGAGCCGCCACATTGCGGACACGCTCGATCACCTCATGTTCCTTGACGGAGCCGCGGTCCATGAAAGGAGCCACGTCGAATGGCTGACCTGCCCCCGCCGACACGGCAAACCAGATTCTCACGACTCGGCGAAAAAAACTTCACGCGACGCTGGGCGCATACGCTACGCTTGGCACCATGTTGCTTGAATGCACGAGGAAATAGCGTTCTCAACCCATTCGATGGAGCGACAGATGCAAATGGTCGATGATCTGTTCGCCAGTTACGCGCGCAGCTTCGAGGCAACCCGCGAAGCCGAGATGTCGCTGGCCGAATATCTGGAAGCCTGCCGCGAGAACCCCATGATGTACGCCACCGCGACCGAGCGCCTGCTCGACGCGATCGGCGAGCCGCAGATGGTGGATACCGCCAAAGATGCGCGCCTTGGCCGCATCTTCATGAACCGCACCATGCGCGTCTATCCGGCATTTGACGAATTCTATGGCATGGAGGAGACGATCGAGCGCATCGTCGGTTTCCTGCGCCACGCCGCCCAGGGCCTCGAGGAGCGCAAGCAGATCATGTATCTGCTCGGCCCCGTCGGCGGCGGCAAGTCGTCGCTCGCCGAACGCCTCAAGGCGCTGATGGAGGTTCACCCCATCTACGTCCTCAAGGCCGGCAGCCAGGTCAGCCCGGTCTTCGAGTCGCCACTGGGGCTGTTCGATCCCGAACGCATGGGCGG
>Ga0187809_10001340_pt1 | contig 11660 bp, 11 predicted proteins | sample NC_wetland_sal_i_8_FD_132415 | JGI IMG/M metagenome (GOLD analysis project Ga0187809, IMG submission 132415) | Wetland sediment microbial communities from Neuse River Estuary, North Carolina, USA - ASW_4 | ecosystem: Environmental > Aquatic > Freshwater > Wetlands > Sediment | place: USA: North... | reverse complement strand
TCGAAGGCGGCCCTGACGTCGGGCAGCTGGCCGTCCTCGTCGGGCAGGCTGAGCCGGGCCTCGGCGAACTGGCCCTGGGTGTTCCACCACACCGGGTCGTAGTGGAAGTGGCTGACCATCCACATCGTCCAGCCGGGCTCGGCCACGGTGATGTCCGCCTCGGCCTGCGTGCGCCCCGATCCGGTCTCGACCGCCACCGTGACCCGGCGACTGCTGCCGGGCTGGTAGGGCACCGCGATCTCGACCGGGATTTCAAAGTCTTTCCGTTCGCCCAGGGTCAAACCCGTAATGCTGAACGGGCCGGGGTCCCTGGTTCCGGGCCCGTGCACGTATACCGTGGCCGCGCCGTCCAGGGCGCTAGCGGGCCCGTCGTTTTCCAGCGTTACCCGTATGACCTGCAACGGGCGCTGCGCGGTCCCTACGAACAGGTCTGTCGATTCCACCCCGGCGATCCGCATAATTTCAGTATCTCCCGTGCAGACGACCCCCCGGGATCTTCCCGCTCACGGGGGGGCGCCCGCCTAGCTCTCAGCGGCGAGTCGCCGCGCGAAGGCCCGCGCCGCGGCGGCCGGATCGTCAGCCTCGGTGATGGCCCGGACGACGACCACCCTGGTGGCCCCGGCGGCGAGCACCTCGTTGAGCCGGGCCAGGCTGATCCCGCCGATCGCGAACCAGGGACGGGCCGGCGCCGCCTGCGTCACGTGCCTCAGCAGGCCGAGACCGGTCGCCGGACGCCCCGGCTTGGTGGGCGTCGTCCAGACCGGCCCGGCGCAGAAGTAGTCGACGCCGGGCTCGGCAGCGGCCGCATCCGCCTGGGCCGGGCTGTGGCTGCTCCGCCCGATCACCGGCCCGGATCCCAGGATGGTCCGCGCGACCGGCACCGGCAGGTCGTCCTGGCCCAGGTGCAGCACGCCGGCGCCGGCCGCGAGCGCCACGTCCGCCCGGTCGTTCACCGCCAGCAGGCGGCCATGCCGCCGGCACGCGTCGGCGAACGTCTCCAGCAGGCCCAGTTCCTCCCGCGCCTCCAGGCCCTTTTCCCGCAGCTGGACGATGTCCACTCCGGCGCCGAGCACGGCGTCCAGGAACGGCACCAGGTCGCCGCGTGACCGCCGGGCGTCGGTGCACAGGTAGAGCCGCGCCCCGGCCAGCCGCGTCCGCACATCGTTTGCCACCGCGCCATCCAATCACGGGCCTGGACGCTACCTGCGGGTGATATAGGCTGATAGCTGACCACGGGAGCCCATCGGGCTGAGAGGGAGGCAGCGCGCACCCCGCCGCGCGCCTCCGACCGTCGAACCTGATCCGGGTAATGCCGGCGAAGGGAGTGCTCTTGGCGGAGATCGCAGACGTCATCGTCGCGGGCGGTGGCGTCATCGGGACCGCGATTGCCTGGCGGGCCGCGGCCGCCGGGCTCGATGTCGTGCTGGTTGATCCCGACGACGGCCACGCGGCGTCGCTAGTAGCGGCGGGCATGCTCGCGCCGGCCTCAGAAGCCCTGTTCGGTGAGGGCGCGCTGCTCCGGCTCAACTTGCTCGCGGTCCGTCGCTTCGGGTCCTTCGCGGCCGAGCTGGAGGAGGCGACCGGCGACCCGGTCGGGCTGCGCCGCGAGGGGACGCTCGCCGTCGCCTACGACCCCGGCGACTACGCGGCGCTGATCCGGCTCACCGCCTTCCGCCGGTCGGCCGGCCTGCACGCCGAAGAACTGGACAGCCGGGCCTGCCGCCAGCTGGAGCCGTTCCTGACCCCGGATGTGCACGGCGGCGTGCTGTTCGCGGACGACTGGTCCGTCGACAATCGCCGGTACGCGGCGGCCCTGCGCGAGGCGGCCCGCAGGGCGAAGGTCCGGTGCGTGCGGGACCGGGTGCTGGCGGTGCAGGTCCGCGACGGGCAGGCCCGCGGTGTCCGGCTGGCCGAGGGCGGCGACATCGACTCGGCGCACGTAGTGGTGGCCGCCGGCTGCTGGTCCGGCGCGGTCAGCGGGCTGCCCGACGCGCTGCGGGCCGTGGTCCGGCCGGTCAAGGGCCAGCTGCTGCGGCTGCGTCACCCGGCCGGCGTGCCGGCCGTGCTCCGCCACACGATCCGGGCCATCGTCCGCGGTACGGACGTGTACCTGGTCCCGCGCGCCGATGGCGAGCTGATCGTGGGCGCCACCCAGGAGGAGCGCGGGCCGGACCAGACCGTAACCGCGGGTGCCGTCCACGACCTGCTGCACGACGCGATGAGCGTGCTCCCGGTGACCAGCGAACTGATCCTCGCCGAGACCTGTGCGGGCCTGCGGCCGGGCACACCGGACAACGGCCCGGTCGTGGGCCGGTGCGGGCCGGCCGGGCTGCTGCTGGCTACCGGACACTACCGCAACGGGATCCTGATGTCGCCGGTGACCGCGGACGCGGCCGTGGCTCTCCTGGCCGACCAGGCGCCCGCCCTGGAGTGGGAGCCGTTCACGCCGCAGCGTTTCGCCGGATCGGACGGGTCACGGTGAGCGTCCAGGTGAAGCTCAACGGCGAGCCGCGCGAGCTGCCGGACGGCGCGACCTTGGCAGAGGCCGTCACCGAGCTGACGGCGGCGGCAACTGGTGTCGCCGCCGCGGTCAATGGCGACGTGGTCCCGCGCGGTTCCTGGGCCGCCACGCCACTGCGCGACGGCGACCAGGTCGAGGTCGTCACCGCGGTGCAAGGAGGCTGAGATGACAGATGCCGATGTGCTGAGCCAGGCAGCCCCGCCGACCCGGGCGGATTCCTGGATACTGGCCGGCCGCGAGCTGGCCTCGCGGCTCATCCTGGGTACCGGGGGAGTACAGAGCCTGGACGTCCTGCGGCGGGTGCTCGACGCCTCCGGAACCGCGTTGACCACTGTGGCCATGCGGCGGGTCACGCCCGTCGGCGACGGAGCAGGCACTCTGCTTGGCACCCTCCGGGAGGCGCGGGTGAGCATCCTGCCGAACACAGCCGGCTGCCACACCGCCAGCGAGGCAATGCTCGTGGCCCGGCTCGGGCGGGAGGCGCTGGGCACCGACTGGGTCAAGCTGGAGGTCGTGGCCGACGATCACACCCTGCTGCCCGACCCGGTCGAGTTGCTCGACGCGGCCCGGATGCTCGTCGCCGACGGGTTCGTGGTGCTTCCCTATACCAACGACGACCCGGTCTTGGCCCGCCAGCTCGAACGGGCCGGGTGCGCGGCCGTGATGCCGCTCGGCGCCCCGATCGGGTCCGGCCTCGGCGTACGGAACCCGCACAACATCGCGATGATCGTGGAACAAGCCGGCGTCCCGGTAATCCTCGACGCCGGGATCGGGACGGCGAGCGACGCGGTCTTCGCGATGGAACTGGGCTGCGACGCCGTCCTGGTCGCGTCGGCCATCACCCGCGCCGCCGAGCCCGAGCGCATGGCTACCGCCATGCGGTTGGCCGTGTCGGCCGGATACGCGGCCCGGACCGCCGGGCGCATTCCCCGCCGATGGCACGCCCGTGCCTCCAGCCCGGTGGACGGACGCCCGGAGCTACCTGGATGAGCGCGCCCCTACCTAGGGTCCTGACCATTGCCTCGTCGGATTCGGGCGGCGGCGCCGGGATCCAGGCCGACCTCAAGGCCTTCGCCCGCTGCGGCGCGCACGGCATGTCCGCCATCGTCGCGCTCACCGCGCAGAACACGGTGGGCGTGACGGCCATCCACCAGCTCCCGCCTTCCTTCGTGCGCGCGCAGATCGACGCCGTCCTCGACGACATCGGGGCCGATGCGGCCAAGACCGGGATGCTGTTCTCCAAGCCGCTGATCGAGGCCGTGGCCGACGCGCTGGCGCCGCGGAACCTGCCGCTGGTGGTGGATCCGGTCATGGTGGCCAGCTCGGGCAGCCGGCTGCTCTTGCCCGATGCCGTCGGAACCCTGATCACGCGGCTCTTCCCGCTAGCCACCGTCGTGACGCCCAATCTCCCGGAGGCTCAGGCCCTCACCGAGATCGCGACCGAGGACCGCGCCAAGCTCGCCGAAGCCCTCGTCGCGATGGGCGCGCGGGCGGCCCTGGTCACCGGGGGACACGGCGCCGAGCCGGTCGATCACCTCTTCGACGGCTCGCGGCACCTGGCCATCCCGGTCACCCGTTGCCACATCGCGGCTACCCACGGCGCCGGCTGCACTCACTCGGCGGCACTCGCGGCCGGGCTGGCGGCGGGCCTGTCCCTGGCCGAGGCGGCCCAGCAGGCCGCCGCGGTAGCCGGCGACGCGGTGGCGCACGGCCTGCCCGAACTGGGCGGCGGCGAGGGTCCCGTCCACGTCCTGCACGACGTGGCGCCGAAGCCCGGCTGACCCGTGGCCAGCGCCGCGTCCTGCCACGTTGAGCTGTTCGGCGCGAGCATTGCGTCGGCCAGCCTGAGCGTGTCGGGTAGCGTCGGCGGGCATGACGGCTCCGGGGTTCGCGACCGCTACCGAGCGGGAAGCCCTGTGCGGATTTCTTGACCTGCAGCGCGCGGCCCTGGTCCGGAAAGTGCAGGGCGTCGGTGACGCGGACGCGCGCCGGGCCCCGACGGCAAGCTCGCTGTCCCTGCTGGGGCTGCTCAAGCACTGCACGTTGTGGGAACGCCGGTGGTTTCAGAACATCGTGGCCGGGCGCAGCTTCCCCGGTGAGTTTCCCGAGCTCGAGGTGCCCGAAGACGAGATGGACGCTGAGGACTTCCGCGTCGATCAGCGCGACACCATCGAGCACTGGGTAGCCAGCTTCAACGAGCAGGTCTCCCTCTCCCGCCAGATCACGGCCGAGCGGGACCTCGATACATCCTGCGCCTGGCCTCCGCTGGCCCACCGCAACCTGCGGTGGGTAATACTGCACATGATCGAGGAGACGGCCAGGCACGCCGGCCACGCCGACATCATCCGGGAAACCCTCGACGGCAGCCGCGGATACTAATGCCGTGGCGGGTTGGGTTTGCCCCGCAGGTTCAGGCGGCACGGTCAGCGGCACCTCGCCGGTGGCCGGGGTAGAGGCGAGACGGCCGGGGCTTGAGGTTCGCGTGCCGCCGCCGGGACGGGCGCCGGACGTGCCGTCCCGCGGTCTGCCGCCCGGGAATCATCATCGTGTGTCGTTACCGTGTTCTCAACGAGGTGGCGTCACACGATCCCTACGTGCCGCACACGTGAGACAGCCATGGGCGGCGGAAGCTCCGATAGGCGCAGTTAGCGGTCCCGATCGGCGTGATCTGCGGGGCGTCAGCGTGTCGTGAGATGAAACAGGCACAGGTTCCGTCGTCGTCCGCGTCCCAGCACGAGCCCATGCCACAGAACCTGCACTTTCACCGGGATAGAACGACATGAACCCGAGGTTTCATATCGTTCTGGCGGATCTGCGCCCGGCAGTGCGCTTAGATCCCGGTCGTCGCTGTCCGCCATCCTCGGAAGAAGTGTTTCGAGGGATTTGTCAAAACAACCCTTTCGAGGGTATCCTTTCGAAACATGACTTCCGAAGAAGTTCCTACCTCCGGTGTGGCCCAGACGGCCGGGCCGGAAGAGCCTGTTGACCCGGGCCGGGCATCGCCGGGGGAGGCGGGCCGGGCATCGCCGGGGGAGGCGGGCGGCGGCACGCGAGATGATCGCGGGCGGCTGAACCTGACCGATCCGAAGGCCATCCGGGCGCTGGCCCATCCGGTGCGATGGGCGCTGCTCGAGGCCCTCAGCCAGGCCGGGACCCTGACCGCTACCCAGGCCAGCGAGATGCTGGGGGAGTCCCCGGCGAACTGTGCCTTCCACTTGCGGACCCTGGCTAAATACGGCTTCGTGGAGGAGGCCGGGGGCGGCCGGGGCCGGGAACGCCCATGGCGCCAGTCGTACGACGGCATGAGCTGGCGAACGCGCGCAGATGATCCTCAGGCCTCGGCGGCGGCCGAGGCGCTGGACCAGGTATGGCTGGACCGATCGCTGACCAGGGCCCGGCAAGGCCTTACCTCGATGACGAAGTGGCCGAAGGGCCTTGAGGACTCCCTGGGCGCCACGACCACCAGGTTGTACGTGACGGCGGCCGAGGCCGATCAGCTCTACTCCGAGATATCTGAGGTGTTCGAGCGCCTCGTCGGGATGCACCACCGGTACGCCGACCGCCGGGACCCCAAGCTGCGTCCCGCGGACGCTCTACCAGTGGAGTTCGTCCTGATGGCGTACCCGGTGCTGGACCTGCCCCCGCTGCCGGAGGGCGACGAAGCCGACCAGGACGGCGAGGCCGGCAGCGAGACGGGCCCGGATGGCTGACCTCCGCCGGGGGCCGGCCAGAATGTCAGACCCCGTCGGCATAATGGCCAGGTCGAGTAAGCGCGCGCACCAGGCCGCGAGGACGCTCTGCGGTCGCCAGGAAGCCTAGAACTCCACAGACCCAGACCCCAGGGTCGGAACCCCAAGCCGCAGCTCACGCGGGGATCTCAGCACCCCATGCGCCGAGCCTTCTAGTCCGCACGCACACCTCAATCTCGAGATATATCTTGACCGAGTTCTAATCAAGATATATCGTGTCAGTAGTCGAAAGAATCATACGAGGGGAACAGCCATGATGCATCCAGAGATAGCGAAAACCCTGGTGGAGGAGCGCCGCGAGGAACTCACCCGGCACACGGCCGAGAGCAAGCAGGCCCGTCGGTCGGGATCGAGCTGGCTGAGCCGCCGCTTGCCCCACTGGCACGTCAGCTGGACCAGGACCGTCCTGTCGCCCGCCGGAGGGCCGGGGACCGCCGGCAGCGGCTACCCCGACCGCCGCAGCAAGCGCGGATCGTCCCTGGTAATCATCATCTCGGCCTACCGCTAGGCCCCCGAAGGCACTACCACCTAGTCGATCAGGCCGCAGCATCGCAGTCGGCGGCGTCAGCGGCCCATCCAGGCCTCCCCACCACCCCGTCAGCCGGACCGTCCCGACGTGCTCGGGGGCACGCCGGGACGGTGACCGCGATAAATAACCAGTCGAGGTAATGTTCGCCTGGCGGTCGCCGGGATAGTGTTAGTGCGTCCGAAGTGCGAGGACGTGCAGCAAGTACCACGCATGCGTGGTGGGGGAGCGAGAATGAGTTATGCCTGACCGGCCGGCGACCCTGCGCGACGTCGCTGCTGCGGCACGCGTCCATCCGGCCACGGCGTCCCGCGCACTCAATCCGGAAACCCGCATCCTGGTCAGCGAGGACACCGCACGGCGGGTGACCGCCGCCGCGGCCAAGCTCGGCTACCGGCCCAATCCGGTCGCACGCAGCCTGCGGACCCGCCGCTCGCACACGGTCGGGGTGCTGATTCCCGACCTGAACAACCCGTTGTTCCCGCCCATCGTCCGCGGCCTGGAAGACAAGCTTGCCGCGGCGGGCTACGTGGCGCTGATCGGCAACACCGACGCTGACGCCAGCCGGGAGCGCTTGATTTTCGAGCAGATGCGGGCCCGTCACGTCGACGGCTTCGTAGTCGCTACCGCTACCTTGCACGACCGCCTGCTCGCCGAGGTAGCAGCGGCCGACCTGCCGGTGGTCCTGATGAACCGGCTGTCACAGGACTACAGCTTCCCGTCGGTGTCGGTCGACAACGAGCAAGGCGGCCGGATGGCCATCAGCCACCTGGTCCGGCTCGGTCACACCCGCATCGCGCACATCGCGGGCCCGCAGGAGGCGTCCACCGGCGTGAGCCGGCTCCGCGGGTTCCGGGAGGGCATGGCGGCGCACGGGCTGGAGGTCAGGGAGGAACTGATCGCCTACGCCGGACGGTACACGGTCGAGGAAGGGTCCCGCTGTGCCCACCAGCTGCTGACCGCGCAGGGCGGTTTCACCGCGGTGGCCGCGGCCAACGACATGCTGGCCGTGGGGTGCTACGCCGCGCTCGACGAAGCTGGCCTGCAATGCCCCGACGACATCTCGGTGATCGGGTTCAACGACATGCCGTTCATGGACCGGCTCCGCCCGCCCCTCACCACCGTGCGGTTCCCGCACTACCAGCTGGGCACCGAGGCAGCCCAGCTACTGCTCGAGCGGATCGGCGAGCGCGAGGCACCCGTGAAGATCCTCTACCTAGCACCTGAGCTGATCGTCCGCAAGTCCGTCGCGGCACCCGCCGAGTCAGCGGCACAGGCCGATGAACAAGACGCGGACCAAACCGCCCACCTCGCGGCCGTGCCGCTACGCCGGGCTCCCTCTCGCCGCGCGGGCGAGACGGCACAGGGGTAAGGTCGCGGTCGCTAGCACAAGTGATTCCGCAGCTGACGCAATCGATTGCTAGGCGATAGCCCTCAAACTAGCCCGTACCTCCGCGCAGTAGCGGAACCCGGGCCGCGCCGAGGTCTCATCATACCGGCCCCGGTCGGCGTGTACATTGTTCCAGTGAAATGGCATGGTAGCCCCGCTATCCGACCGAGAACCATTTGGTACGGCTTTGGTAACAGGTTGGTCATCCGGCATTGACAAAACGTGCGGTGCGAGGCCAGTCTCAGGTGCAAACGATTGTGACCGGTGGCGGAGGGATCTGGCGGCATGGTCGGACATGAGGATGCGCATCGGCTTGGCTGGCTGGGCACCGGGCGTATGGGCGTGGAGATGGCCCGCCGGCTGCTAGCGGCCGGTTGCGATCTCGCCGTCTATAACCGCTCGTCGGCCAAGGCCGAACCGCTGGTGCGGCTGGGCGCCAAGCCGGCCAGTACCGCCGCAGAACTCGCCACCCGGGACATCGTGTTCATTACGGTCGGGTCATCCGATGACCTCATTTCCGCGGTTCTCGGCCGGGACGGCCTGATGTCCGGCACCAACGGGGCGGCGCCCAGGGTCCTGGTCGACTGTTCCACGGTGTCGTCGGAGGCTTCAGCGCGTGTCCGGGCGGAGATCGCCGACCGTGGCGCCGCCCTGCTCGCCGCGCCGGTGATGGGAAACCCTAAGGTGGTGCGGGCCGGAAAGATGACGGCCGCCGTCTCCGGACCCCGGGACGCGTTCGTCATCGCCGAGCCGTACCTGACCATGCTCGGCCGGGGCGTCACCTACGTCGGCGAGGGCGAGGCGGCCAGGACGGTGAAGCTCTGCCACAATCTGTTTCTCGGCGTAGTGGCGCAGTCGCTGGCCGAGATCACGGTTCTCGCCGAAAAGAGCGGCATCAGCAGACAGGCGTTCCTGGCCTGTCTTAACAAGAGTGTGATGGGTTCGCTATTCACCGGCTACAAGACACCGGCATACGTGAATCTGGACTTCGAGCCCACGTTCACGGCCACGCTGCTACGGAAGGACTTCGACCTTGGTCTTGCCGCAGCGCGCGAACACGAGGTGCCGATGCCGGTGGCCGCGATCGTCCATCAGCTCATCCAGGGCCTAGTCGGACGCGGCTACGGCGATGCCGACTTCGCCGCGTTGCTGCAGCAGCAAGCAGAGTCAGCCGGGTTGGCCCTTGTCAGCGAGCACGCGGACGTGCCCGACGGGCTCGATACCACCGATTAGCGCAGACATCAAGTTAACCAAGGATGACGGAACAAGGAGGAAGGAGGAACCAGGCGTGAGACCTAATCTGCCCTGGCTCCCCATGCGTGCCTTCGGTCTGGGCGCAGCAGTACTGTCGATGAGCGTTCTGGCGGCCTGCAGCAGCAGCTCGAGCAGCAGCAGCACCACCAGCACCAGCACCAGTTCCAGCGCCAGCGCCAGCGCGAGTTCCAGCACGCCGATCACTATCGGCGCCTCGCTCTCGCTCACTGGGGACTTCTCCGCGGACGGCCAGGCGTTCCAAAAGGGCTATGAGCTGTGGGCCAGTGACGTGAACGCCAAGGGCGGCCTACTCGGCCGCCAGGTCCAGCTCAAGATCCTCAACGACAACAGCTCGCCGACCCAGGTGGCGACGAACTACACGACCCTGTTCAGCGCGGACAAGGTGGACCTGGCGTTCGGGCCGTTCTCCTCGCTGCTGACCACGCCGTCGGCGTCTGTCGCCGCGCACTACAACTACGCGCTAGTCGAAGGCGCCGGCGGGGCGCCGTCGGTGTTCGCGAGCCCGGCCAACGTGGCGGCGCACAACGTGTTCGATGTCAGCCTGCCGATCGAAGACGAGCTGATCCCGTTCGTCAACTGGATCGCTTCGCTGCCGCCTAACGAGCGGCCGAAGACGGCTGCCTACCCGATGGCCGATGACCCGTTCGCTGACCCGCCGGTCCAGCTCGCCCAGCAGAAGCTGCAGGCGCTAGGGGTGAAGACGGTTTACTCGAAGATCTTCCCCGAAGAGCCCGCCTCCTACAAGCCGGCCGCCGACCAGGTGGCCGCCACCGGTGCGCAGGCGGTGCTGCTCGGCTCCACCGACGTCCCGACCGTGGCCGCCTTCATGCAGGCGTTCGAGCAGCAGCACTACAACCCCAAGATGTTCATCTGCGCAGCAGGGCCGGACCAGGGCGCTGCCTTCACCTCCGCGGTGGGCAAGGGCAACGCGACCGGGATGATGGTGCCGAACGGCTGGTATCCCGGATATTCCAACCCGGAAAGCCAGGCCATGGTGAATGAATACGTGGCCAAGTACGGCGGAACCCCGTCAGACGTCAACGCCGATGTGGCCGAAGCCTACTCGGTCGGCCAGGTCATGGCCCAGGCGGTGACGGCGACTGGCGGCACCGACAACGCCAAGATCATCAGCTACCTGCACAGCGGCGTGACGCTTAACACCGTCCAGGGACCGGTGAAATTCGATGAGCTGGGCAAGAACTCCAGCGCCGCGGCGTTCACCTTCCAGTGGCAGAGCAACGGTACCGCGTTCAACCAGGTCCTTCCGACCAGCGCGGCCGGGTCGGTAGCGATCATCAACCCCAAGCCGAACTGGACAAGCTGAACGTTCACTAGCTCGGCGGAGAGTGCATGGCGACGCAGATCTACCAGGCCATCGTCGACGGAATACTGGTCGGCGGGGTCTACGCCCTGATGGCAGTCGGCCTGACGCTGATCTTCGGCGTCCTCGACATCATCAACATCGCCCAGGGCATCCTGGTCGTGCTCGGTGCGTACCTCAGCTACTCACTGTCGCAGCGGCTGGGCATCGACCTGTTCGTCGGGCTACTCATCACCGTGCCCGCCATGTTCGTCCTGGGCGTTGCCATCCAGTGGGCCTTCATCAGGCCCCTGCGCGGCCGCGAACGGACGTCCATGACGCTGCTCGTCACCTACGCGATGGCGCTGATCATCGAAGGAGTCCTCTATCGGATCTACGGACCTGACGACAAGCAACTGAGTGCCTCGTACGTGACGAACAGCGTGCGCGTGCTTGGCTTCTACCTGCCGTACATCTACCTGCTCGGCTTCGGCCTGGCGGTACTGCTGGTCGTGGCGCTGTACCTGCTGCTCTACCGGACCCGGTTCGGCCGCAGCGTACGCGCCACGATGCAGGACCAGACGGCGGCGCGGCTCGTCGGCATCGACACGAGCCGCGTGGCCGCCCTCACCTTCGGCGTGGGGGTGGGGGTAACGGCGGTCGGCGGCATGATGTACGGCGCAACCAGCGGCGGCTTCAACCCCAACAGCGGTTACGACCTGATCTCCCGGCTGCTCGCCATCATCATCCTCGGCGGGCTGGGCATCATCGGCGGCGCGCTCGTCGCGTCGGTCTTCATGCTCACCATCGTGTCACTCGTGGACATCTGGTCCCCGACCTGGGCGAACGCTGTCTTCTACGCCGCCCTCGTACTGGTACTTCTGATCCGCCCGACCGGG
>Ga0187809_10001339_pt1 | contig 11674 bp, 11 predicted proteins | sample NC_wetland_sal_i_8_FD_132415 | JGI IMG/M metagenome (GOLD analysis project Ga0187809, IMG submission 132415) | Wetland sediment microbial communities from Neuse River Estuary, North Carolina, USA - ASW_4 | ecosystem: Environmental > Aquatic > Freshwater > Wetlands > Sediment | place: USA: North... | reverse complement strand
GGCAACGACTTCGTGCATCTCGTCGACCGCCGCCGGTGCCCAGAGCGCGTGCGACAGGGCGATCACCACGAGCGTGACCAGCGACAGGCCCGCCAGCAGCACCAGCACGCCCATGGCGCCGAAAGCCGGTGACGCCCGGCGCGGCGGCGCCAGCGCCGCGCGCAGGATCGTCCCCACCGTTCTCACGCTGAAGATCGAGCCGTGGAAGCGGGCCTCCGGCGGCCGGATCATCTCCCAGTAGACGGCGGTGACGACGACGGCGGCGAGGCCGTAGGCGATCAGCGCGTGCGTGTGCGCGACCTCCTCGCCGGTGAGATAGGCGAGGATGAGGAGGACGACCAGACAGAGCGCGGCCGCCCGGAACAGCACGTCCCAGACGTTGGCGCCGCTATCAGCGGCGCCCGTCATGTGCGGTGGTGCGTCGGTTCCCACGGCGACACAGGCCTCGGTTCACGCCATCGAGTGTGGCGCGGCCGGAGCCTTGGCCATTGACGTGGATCAAACCCCGGCGGTGCGGCGCTAGTGCTTCTTTTTGTCGGCTTTGCCCTGGTCTTCCTTGTCGCTCACCGCGAAGTAGACGGGCAGCGACCAACTCGGCAGCACCAGCGGCAGCGCCTGCGGGATGAGGCTGAGGTTCTTCTTGTTGTAAGCCATGGCCTCGTCGAAGGTCATTTTCTGCGGGTCCGTCTGGACCTGCGGCGCCGGCTTGACGTGTTTCTTCTTCGCCTTCGCCATGGCGGCGCCGTGCGCGGTTGCGGCGACGGCGAGCGCGAGCAGCAGAGCAAGCTTCTTCATGGTCCCCCCTTTGGCGCCGGTCGTTTGGCGCCGCCGCCAACGGTAGCAGGGGAGGTGCCGCCCGTCAGCCGGGGCATAGCGGGTAGAACCCCGGCCGCGAGGCTTTCGTCCGGCGTCCCGGGCCGCTATGGCAGGGGATCGTCTCCGTCGTGTTGGATCGCTCAGGAATGCCGCTTCATCTCGTCAAGCTTTGCGTCGGTTGCGACTCGGTCGCCGACCTCGAAGACTGGATCAAGTTGAAGTTGAAGGAGAAGAAGAGCCGCGGCCAGAAGCCGGAGCACATCCACACCACCCGGATGCTGCCGAAGCGCGCCGACGAACTGACCGATGGCGGTTCGCTCTTCTGGGTGATCAAGGGCCAGATCACCTGCCGCGAGAAGATTATCGACATCCGCTCGGTGACCGGCAAGGACGGCATCCGCCGCTGCCAGGTGGTGCTCGACGGCAAGGTGAAGCTGGTCGAGCCGCGCCCGCGCGCCGCGTTCCAGGGCTGGCGCTATCTCGAGGACAAGGAGGCGCCGCGTGACCTCGCCCGCGCCGCGCCCGGCGCCGCGAAGATGCCGGAGGCCATGCGGCGGGAGCTCAGGGAGTTGGGGCTGTTGTAAGCTTGTCGTCACAGGGCTTGTCCCGGTGACCCCGATCAGGCGGGCAGTGCCTTCCTAAGCGGGATGGCCGGGACAAGCCCGGCCATGACAGGAGGAGGAACGGTCCTGTCCACGACTGCATTACACCCCCAGATTATCGATCAGCCGCGTCGTGCCGAGCTTCGCCGCCACGAGCAGCCGGATCGGCCCGTCCTTGAGCGTGGCGACGCGCGCCAACGTCAGCGCATGGCGCGCTTCGAGATAGTCGACGGCGAAGCCGGCATAAGTGAGCTCGGCCGCGCCTTCTTCCAGAACCATCTCGACCGGCTCGCGCCGGTTGATGCGGCCGGCGCAGGCGTTGAGCACCCGCGCCAGCGCCGGGGCACGCGCGCGCTCCTCGGCCGACAGGTAGGCGTTGCGCGAGGACAGGGCGAGGCCGTCGCGTTCGCGCACGGTGGGAATGCCGACGACCTTCAGTGGAAGATCAAGATCCGTCGCCATCTGGGTGACGACGCGAAGCTGCTGGTAGTCCTTCTGTCCGAACAAAGCGACGTCGGGCGCGACCTGCAGGAACAGCTTCGCGACCACGGTGGCGACGCCGCCGAAGAAATGCGGGCGGAACCTGTCCTCGAGCCCGGCCTTGGCCGCGCCGGCCGGCTCGATCTTCAGCGCGAAGCCGTCCGGGTACATGACCTGTGCGGTCGGCGCCCAGACGAGATCGACCTTCGCTTCCGTTAACGCGGCAACATCCGCGTCGAACGTGCGGGGATAGCTGCCGAAGTCCTCCGTCGGCGCGAACTGCGTCGGGTTAACGAAGATCGACACCACCACACGGTCGGCCCGGCGCTGCGCCTCCTTGACCAGCGTCAGGTGACCGCGGTGCAGCGCACCCATCGTCGGCACCAGCGCCACGGTCTCGCGCTTCTTGCGGAACGCGGCGACGGCGGTGCGCAGCGAGCGCAGGTTACGGGCGATGGCCAGGCGAGTCGGCATGTCGGGTCATTTCACAAAAGACGGGCGCGCAAGCCCTAGCAAGCAAAGCAGCGCTCGGCCACCGATTAATGGTTAAGTGTCGGAAACCTTGACTAGAGGCGAATTATAATTTGAAGATAAGCAGATCAAAGGACGTCGCATGCTTGTTCAGCCGGTCCGTGAAACGCCGCAGTCCGCTCATGTCGTGGTGCTGGGCAACGAGAAGGGCGGCTCCGGCAAGTCGACGACCGCGCTGCACATCGCCGTCGCATTGCTGAAGGCCGGCCAGCGCGTCGCCACGATCGACCTCGATTCGCGGCAGAAGAGCTTCACCCATTATATCGAGAATCGCCGCGACTGGGCGGCCCGGGCCGGCATCAAGCTGGAGCTGCCGACGCATTACTGCATCCAGCGCGCGGAAGGCACCTCGGTCGAGGCCAACGAGGCCGAGGAGCTGACCGCTTTCTCGCGTGCGATCGGGGCCATCGAGCACAGCCACGACGTCGTCGTCATCGACACCCCCGGCCACGACTCCTACCTGATGCGGCTGGCGCACTCGATGGCCGATACGTTGGTCACGCCGCTCAACGACTCCTTCGTCGATTTCGACGTGCTCGCCACGCTCGACCCGACCAATTTCAGCGTCACCGGCGAGAGCCACTACGCGCGCATGGTGCGGGAGGCGCGCCGCCAGCGCCGGTTGGTCGACGGCAGCGTCACCGACTGGATCGTCGTGCGCAACCGCCTGTCGCAGCTCGGCTCGCGCAACAAGAAGCTGGTCGGCGAGGGCATCAGCGAATTGTCGCGGCGCATGGGCTTCCGCTGCATCGACGGCTTCGCCGAGCGGGTCGTCTACCGCGAGTTCTTCCCGCGCGGCCTGACCGCCCTCGACGATCTCGACGAGGCGACGCTCGGCACGCGGCCGAACATGTCGCACGTCACCGCCCGCGAGGAGGTGATCGCGCTTCTGAACGCGCTGCACCTGCCGTTGTCCGAGAACGGCCGCCGCCGCGCCGCGGCGCGCGCCGAATGGTACTCGGTCATGGACCAGCCGCTGCAGGTCCACGACATGCTGGCGTAAGGCCGGCTATCCCGCCAGAGCGAGCGCGGCCAGCGCCGGCGGCGACCGCCGCAGCATCGCCGTCACGCGCTCCGCGCCCATCGGCCGGCTGAAGTAGTAGCCCTGGCCGTAGCCGCAGCCCGCCTCGATCAGGAAGGCGAGCTGCTTCGCCGTCTCGACGCCCTCGGCCATGCACTCGATGCCGAGCTCGGCGGCGAGATGGATGGCCGCGCGCACAACCGCCGAATTGCGCCCGTCGTCGACGATGCCGAGCACCAGCTCCTGCGCGATCTTGAGCCGGCTGACGGGGAAATGCGTCAGGTAGTTCAGCGACGAATAGCCGGTGCCGAAGTCGTCGATCGAGATGCGCAGCCCGTCTTTCTGCAGGCGCTGCAGCAGCGCGTCGGAATGGCGCGTGACCTCCATGAGCACGGTTTCGGTCAGCTCCAGCTCGATCATAGCGGGATCGACGCGGTGGCGTGCGAGCGCCGCCGACACCACCTCCTGCAGCCCGGGCGTCGCCTTGAACTGTTGCGCCGAGACGTTCACGGCGATGACCGGCGGCGCGATGCCGTCGTCGCTCCAGGCGCGCGCCTGCCGGCAGGCCTCGTCCAGCGCCCAGGCGCCGAGCTTGTCGATGAGGCCGGCATGCTCGGCGATGTCGATGAACTCGCCCGGGGCGAGCAGGCCGCGGTCGGATGCTGCCAGCGCAGGAGCGCCTCGACGCCGACGATGCGGCCCGAGGCGAGCTCGACCTGCGGCTGATAGCAGAGGCGGAGCTGGTCGCGATCGAGCGCCTCCAGCAATTCGGCGGCGACCGTGACGCGCTGCCGCACCGCCTCGTCGAGATCTGGCGTGTGGGCGTGGAAGCGGTTCCGGCCGTCGTGCTTGGCGCGGTAGAGGGCAAGGTCGGCCTGCATCATCAAGGTGTCGACGTCGTGGGCCGACTCCAGGTCGGCGGCGATGCCGATGCTGGCGGTCACGCGCATCATCTCGCCGCCGAGATCGTAGGGTTCGCCCAGCGCGCGCTTGCTGCGCTCGGCCAGCGCCCGCGTGCTCTCGTCGGTGGCCTTGCAGTGCAGCACCGCGAACTCGTCGCCGCCGAAACGCGCGACCAGATCCTCTTCGCCCACGGTTTCGCGCAGTCGCCGCGCCACCTCGGCGAGCAGCCGGTCGCCAGACGGGTGGCCGCGCGTATCGTTGATGTCCTTGAAAGTGTCGAGATCGAAGCAGAGCAGGGCGATGCGGGGGCCGCCGTGGCGCCACGCCGCGTAGGCCGCGACCAGCTTCTCGTTGAACGCGCGCCGGTTCAGCAGGCCCGTCAGCGGATCGCAATGCGCCAGCTGGGCGATGCGCCGGTTGGCCGCCAGCAGCTTGCGCTCGTACCAGGTGGCGAAGCCGGCGACGAGCAGGTTGCAGGCGAGCACCAGCCAGGCGCGGTCGTGCCGCGGCGTGAGCGGACCGCCCGTCGCCGCCACCACGGCGATCGGCCATCGGACGGCGCCGGCATGCACGTGCCCGAAGGCGTGCGGCAGCGCCGCGATGTCGCGCATCGACAGCGCCGGGGCGACGTCGCCGGTCAGGCGCGAGGAGTGGACGTAGAGCGGCCGGTCGTCAGGGCCAGCATTCGCCGGGAAGACATAGAGATCGAAGCCGACGGGGCTCGTCGCCTCGTTGACGATGCGGGCCATCGCGTCGGCCGTCACGAACGCGCCGTGCACGAAGCCGCGGAAGTTCTCGCGTCGCGCGGCCACGGTGTCGAGCCGTGCGCCCATGCGATAAACCGGCAGCGACACGACGATGCCGGACTTCAGCCCGTCCCGGCTGTGCAGCAGGAAGTCCGGAACGGTCGACAGGCTGTCCGTGTCGATGGCGTGCAGCAGGCGGTCATGAAACGGCGCCTGCGCCAGCAGATCGAGTCCGACGATGCGGCGTGCGCCCGCCCGTTCGCTGGAATAGTAGATCGGCAGGTACGCCGCTCGCTGGCCGGCGACGGCCAGGCTGCCGTCGGGCTTGGCGTCGCGGATACGGTAGCCGGTAAGTCCGCGCGCCTGCGCCGCCGCCTCGAACGCGTCCCGTTGGTTGCCGCGCACCAGCGGAACCCAGGAGAAGTTCTGGATGCTGCGGTCCTCCGCGAGCAGGCGGCCGGTGTAGTCGGCGAACTCCTGACGCGAGACAGAGTCATCGGATGCGAACAGCGCCTGCAGCGCCTTGAGCTTGCCGAGGTATTCATCGAGCCCCGTCTGCACCGCGAGGAAATGCGTGGCGCCCGCCTGTGCAATGGTCTTGTCCGCGAGCCGGTTCTCCCAATGCCAGACGAAGCTGAACGTCGCGGCCGACCACAGCAGGCTCGCCGCGGCGATGACGAAGACCGGCGGCCTGAGCCCGGCGAGACGGCGGAGACGGAACTGGTTGAGGAGCAACATGAAGCCCGGTACGCGCTGACCACGATCGATAACGCAGAATCCGCTGCCTTGAATTCAGGCACATCACGTATTGCGCCCGTAAAATCCGCCGATGCTTTCGCGCCGGTAAAGGCGATCGCCGGCTTTCGAACAAACCGGCCCGGCCGCGTCGCGGACGCGGTGAATCGGTGTAGAGTTCTACCGATGGGCGACGACAACAGCCGACAACCTGCGCCGGCGTCCCACCGCGCCGAGATCGACGCCTTCCTCGCGAAGGTGAAGTCGGTCGGTCCTGCGCCGACCGCGCAGGGCACCCGCGGCCGGCTGATCTTCGCGCTCGACGCGACGATGAGCCGGCAACCCACTTGGGACGCGGCCTGCGCGCTGCAGGCCGACATGTTCCGCGAGGCGGCTGCGGTCGGCGGCCTCGACATCCAGCTCGTCTACTTCCGCGGCCTCAACGAATGCCGCGCCTCCGGCTGGGTCGAGGGCAGCGGCAAGCTCGCGGCGCTGATGTCGCGCATCGACTGCCGCGGCGGCCACACCCAGATCGGCAAGGTGCTGGCGCACGCGCGGCAGGAGCATGCGCGGCGGCGCGTGCAGGCGCTGGTCTTCGTCGGCGACGCGATGGAGGAGCCGCTCGACGCGCTCTGCGCCACCGCCGGCGAGCTCGGCCTCATGGGCGTGCCGGCCTTCATGTTCCAGGAAGGCCACGATACGGTCGCAGAGACCGCCTATCGCGAGATCGCGCGGCTCTCGCACGGCGCCTGGTGCCGGTTCGATTCAGGCTCCGCGCGCGAGCTCGGCGAGTTGCTGCGGGCGGTCGCCGCCTACGCCGCCGGCGGCCGGCGGGCGCTGCTGGCCTTGTCGGCGAAGGCGTCGCCCGGCGCGCAGGCTTTGTTGGCGCAGTTGAAGTAGGTCATGCCCGTTCTCATTCTCGGCGTCCTGGCGCTGGTGCTCGGCCTGTGGGCGCTCAACGTCATCTCCAAGGTCGATCCCAAGGTCGGCGCGCGCGTGGTCAAGGCCGGCGGCGGCCTGCTGGCGCTCGGCTTTGCCGTCTTCCTGGGGCTGCGCGGCGAGCTCGGCGTGGCGCTGCCGCTCGGCGCCTTCGGCCTCGGACTGCTCGGCTGGCTGCCGTTCGGGCCGGCCGGTTTCTCGACACGCACGCGCAAGAGCAGGGGGCAGACCTCGCGCGTGCGCGCGAGCATGCTGGAGATGGAGCTCGATCACGATTCCGGACGCATGCGCGGCCGCTTCACCGCGGGTCCGTATGCCGGGCGCGACCTCGACAGCCTCGACGTGCCGGCTTTGGCGGCGCTCCTGCCGGGCTTCGACGAGGAGAGCCGGGCGCTACTGCTGGCGTATCTTGACCGCCGCGACCCCGCCTGGAGTGAACACGCGCAGGGCGATCCGGCATCGCGGCGCGCTGCGGCGTTCGGCGGCAAAATGACCGAGGAGGAGGCCTATCAGATCCTTGGCCTGCAGCCGGGGGCCGCCGCCGAGGACGTCTCGCGCGCGCACCGGTCGCTGATGAAGAAACTGCATCCCGACCAGGGGGGCTCGACGTATCTCGCCGCCCGCGTCAACGAAGCCAAGGACGTTCTTACGCGCCGCCATCGCTGAAACACTCCGTACGCAACGTTACGCCAGACGGCGGCTCCTGCGACGGCTACCCTGTCGTTTGTGTCCCGCGATCGTGACGCGCCGCGGGTGACGGTCTCGTGGTGCGATCAGTTCTTCAGCAGCATGCAGGGGATGTCGCTGTGCTTGAGATGCTTGCACGCGGCTTCCGCCTGGTCCTTCTCGAGCCCGGCGAAGCGGGCGCGGTAGAAGATCTTCTTGCCGTGGTCCACCTTCTCGGTGAACGGGTCGGCCTTGACGAGCAGGTGCTTGACCTTGTCCCGCACGAGGTCGAGGCGCTGGTGCGCCTCCTTGTCGTCGTCGAAGGCGCCGACCTGGATCATCCAGCCGCTGTGCGTCTTGGCCGAGTTCTCGCTGGTCGATGGCAGCGGCACGGTGGCGCTCGCCGAGGCGACCTTGGCCCCGAGCATGGCCGGGCGAGCTGCCGGCTGCGGCGTCTCCGCCTTGACGGTCGGCACCTCGGTGACGCGCATGGCGCGGGCGGCGGCCGGCGTCGGCGCGAGACGACGCGCATCCGGCGCCGGCGGCGTCAGCGACGCGGTCTGGAACGCGCCCGGATGCACCGCGAACGTATGCACCGGCACCGGCTTGATCGGCGCGGTCGAACCCGGCTGCGGCATGTCGATCGACGCGACCTCGTCGTGCGCTGCCGTGGCTTCCTCGACGGGGGCGCGCTTGAGCGGCGCGGCGGCCGGCATCGGCGTCGGCTCGACCTTGGTCTCGATCCTGGCGACGGGGGTGTTCTCCCAGCCTTCGCGCACCAGCGGGGCGGTGCGCGTGCCGACGGTCTTGGAGAAGTTCTCGGCGATGAGCTCCGCCACGTGCGCGTCGCGGGCCGGCGTGGTGCGGCCGCCGAACATCACGGCGATGAGATAGTGGCTGCCGCGATGCACCGAGGTGACGATGTTGAAGCCGGATTCGCGGATGTAGCCGGTCTTCAGCCCGTCGACGCCGTCGACCCTGCTGAGCAGGTGGTTGTGGCCGCGGATGGTATGGCCGCGGAAGGCGAAGGCCTTGGTCGAGAAGAAATGATAGTACTGCGGGAAGCGGTCGCGCAGCGCCCGGCCGATGATCGACTGGTCGCGCGCGGTGGTGATCTGCGCCTCGTCGGGCAGGCCCGAGGCGTTGTGATAGAAGGTGTGCATCATGCCGAGCTGGCGCGCCTTGGCGGTCATCATGCGCGCGAAGTTCGGCTCGTCGCCGCCGATCGCCTCGGCGATCACCACTGCGATGTCGTTGGCGGACTTGGTGACGATGGCGTCGATGGCGTGCTCCACGCTGATGCTGTCGCCGGGCTTGAGCCCGAGCTTGGACGGCGCCTGCGCGGCCGCGTGCGCCGACACCGGCAGCCTTGAATCGAGCGTGAGCTTGCCCTGCTGCAGACGCTCGAACAGCAGGTAGAGCGTCATCATCTTGGTGAGCGAGGCCGGATGGCGCGGCGCGTCCGGATTGGTGGCCTGGAGCACGGCGCCCGAATTGGCGTCGATCACGATCGTCGAGACCGGCGGGTTGTAGCTGTAATGGCTGGCGGTTGCCGCTGCGCGGTGATGAACGCGATGATGATGGCGGGTGCGGGCGTCGGCAGTGCCGGCAGTGACGACGATCAGCGTGGCCAGTCCCACAGCGCCCCAGCGGATGCTGCAACGGACGGTAGCATCGCGACCCGACATTCGCGCTCCCCTCAACCCATACGCAGGCGGCCACAAAAGGCGCGCCATCATGGCCATATTATAGCGTGCGCTCACTTTTTCCGCGGTGAGGCAATTCCCGACCCTAGGAGAGCAGGGTTACTAAAGGCTTAAACTTAACTCTCGGATTTTACTGATATTTTCGCGCTGCACCATTGTTCTTGACATTTTTGTGCAGCGCAATATATGAATACCGCAAGTCCCCGGGAGGTTGCCGGGTCGAATTCACTCGTCATGGGCATCGCGACAGGCGGGCCGGGAAAGGGCAAGACCATGGTCAAGAATTTCGAGGACCTCCAGCAGGTCGGCAAAGAGAACGTGGATATGGCGCTGAAGACGATGGGCGCGCTGTCGAAGGGCACGCAGGCCATCGCCGTCGAAGTGGCCGATTATTCCAAGAAGGCGTTCGAGGACTCGACCGCCGCCCTCGAGAAGCTGTTCGGCGTGAAGTCGCTGGACAAGGCGATCGAGGTGCAGACCGAATTCGCCAAGACCGCCTACGAAGGCTTCGTCTCCAAGGCCTCGAAGATCGGCGAGCTCTATGCCGATCTCGCCAAGGAGAGCTACAAGCCGTTCGAGGCGATGCTGGCCAAGGCCAAGTAACGGCCGGGCGACACGCCTGTCCGGGTCGCGTTTGTAGCGTCCGCGTTTGAAATGAAGAAGCCCGGCTCGATCGAGCCGGGCTTCTTGTTTGCGTGGGGTCGGCCCGCCGCTATTTGGCGACGCGCAGCTTGGTGATGTTGGTGTAGATCTTCTGGAACGCCGTCGGAATCTGGTCGGCGCTCGTCAGCAGGAAGAACTTGTCGGACGTGCTGGCGCAATACTGCAGAACGGACGAGGTCGCCTCCTGGTCGGTGTTCACCTGCAGCGTATAGATCGTCACCCCGGCGCTCTTCATGTTGTCGCACAGGATCTTCTGCCGGGCGTCGATCGCCCCGTTGTACTGCGTGCTGCCGTTGCCGTAGCTCGGCCAGCGGTCCTGCGTGTTCAGGCCGTCGGACAGCAGGATCACGATCTGGCTGTAGGTGTAGTTCGGGTCCAGCGGCGGCGCCGTGAACGGTCCTCCGCCCGTCAGGCTGAGCCAGCCGGCCTGCAGCCCGACCACCTGGTTGGTGCCGCCGTTCGGCGACATGGCGTCGACCAGCGACGACATCGTCGACCAGTCGTAGCTCAGGCCCATCGCGCCGACCGGGCAGGCGGAATACTGTTCGGCCGGGTAGAGCGTGGCGGTGTTGCTGGTGACCGCCTCGGCGACATTGGCGTCGTAGTTGCCGGTGTCCGGACCGTTGGCGTCGCCGCGGTCCATCACGCAGCCGTTCCAGGTGTTGTGGTTCGCGGGCTTTTGCGTGCCGAGACAGAAGTTGCCAATTTGCCATCCCGAGCAGGTCGTGTTGGCCGCGTCCCACGCGGTCCAGTCGATCCAGCTCTGTTTGTAATTGGCGCTGCCGAAGTTCACGTCCTTCGCGAACGGGACGATGGAGACGTAGACGTCGCCGTTCTGCGAGGCGGCGGAGCTGAGCTGGTTGAGCAGGTTCTTCGTCGCGCTCTTCAGCGTCGTCAGCTTGTTGGCGTCGGCCATCGACCCGGTGTTGTCGAGCACCAGCGCGACGCGCAGGCGCGTCGAGCCCCAGGCCGCCGTCGAGCTCTCGCTCAGGGCGATATAGGGCACGTCGAGAATGCTGACGAAGCTGGTCGGGACGTTGACCTTGCCGGTGACCGTGACCTGCGGTCCGCCCGTCGTGGTGTAGGTGGCGCTGACCGTGATGTTCCTGGCGTCGATGCCGGGCGCCGAGAAGTTGGCGAGGAAATATTTGGCCGCGTTCGTCTGCAACTGCGCGGTGGTGTCGGTCCCGGCCTCTTTCGACAGCATGAGCGCCGTGCTGTCGAGCGCAGTCTGGATCGCGGCTTTGACGGCGTTCGCGTGGCTGTAGTCGATCGCCGCGCCGACGAACCCGACCATCGGCAGCGTGGCGATGGCGAAGGTGATGGCGACGTTGCCGGAGCGCGCGGCGCGAAAATCGCGGAGGGCGCGGCGGAGCTTCGAGATGAAGGGCAGCATGTGCCGGGTTCCGGATATAAAGAATGTCCGGTATCGGCTATAACTGCTGAAATTGAAGCGAGACTTTTCCGAATTGCGCGAAAACTCGCGGTCGCCGTTAACCTTGCGGCGGCGGCGGCACCCGTTCGCGGCGCTGGCTCAGGCGCTTTGTCGGTTAATGGACATAAGACACTGACGTGCCCGTGCCGGCCGTTCTTCGGCCGGCACGGTTAACACCGTCTTTCTATTCCGGGCCCCGAACGGGCCGCGGGCGCCTTGCGGCTATTTGGCGACACGCAATTGCGTGAGGTTGGTGCCGATCTGCTGGAAGGTCGTCACGATCTGGGAAGCGGAGGTCAGCAGGAAGAACTTGCTGGAGTCGCTGGCGCAGTCCTGCAGCAGCGTCGAGGTCGGGTCGCCGCCGGTGTTGACCTGGATGGTGTAGAGCGTCACGCCGGCGGATTTGATGTTGCTGCAGGTGACTTCCTGGC
>Ga0187809_10001338_pt1 | contig 11676 bp, 6 predicted proteins | sample NC_wetland_sal_i_8_FD_132415 | JGI IMG/M metagenome (GOLD analysis project Ga0187809, IMG submission 132415) | Wetland sediment microbial communities from Neuse River Estuary, North Carolina, USA - ASW_4 | ecosystem: Environmental > Aquatic > Freshwater > Wetlands > Sediment | place: USA: North... | reverse complement strand
GGCAGGTTCAACCGTGGGCCTGTTTTACTATCTGCGGGTCTTGCTCGCCCTCTATACGCGCAGCGGGGAAGAGCCCGGCGGCCGTGTCGTCTATCTGCTTCCCACCATGCCTCTGACTGGAGCGGTTGCCCTCATCGGCCTGACCGTGCTTGTCTTCTGGTTGGGCATCGTCCCAAACCTGTTTGTGCATGGCATCCAGACCGCTGTCGCCGCCCTGCTGTGATGGCCGCACTGGAGCGTCACAGATGAAGCGGGTTGTAGCAGAGGCTTCCGCTCGGTGTTCTCTTCTGTGTTGTCTTTCTCCCCGTAGGGGAGAAGCACGTTGGTAGCCGGGGGTAGAGCGCGCCTGCGGTTGGGCGCGCGCCACCCCCGGAAGGCCATCGTAAATGGTTTCCTCCCCGGAGGGGAGGCGCTCGCCGACGCAACAAAACATCAATAATGTCGGCGTTCCTGTTATTCCTCGACGAGCGGCACCCCGTTGGGGTGCGTCCCATTTTTCTACATCTTTCCGGGGGTGACGCGCGCCAAATGCGGGCGCGCTTTACCCCTGATCCTATAACCAGGCTACTCCCCAGCGGTTGTAGACTGGGAACAGGAGTCCGTGTCATCACGCAGGCGTGGCCCGTGTAGCCGTTGGTCGTTAGGGACCGAACCCCTTGATTGGGCAGCCTGCCTCCCGGCACAGGCCGGGAGTTCGAATACGATCATGGTCGTTAGGGACCGAATAGATGGCTGGTGGAGCGTGCTCCACCTCAGGATCACAGAGACAGCGGACAGCCCTGCCGGTCGGCGGGCAAAAGCCGGCCATTGAGGAACAAGCGAAAGGAAAAGCGTTTTTCGCTTGTTCCTGTTCCTTGAGCCTACGGAATCGGTGAGCGCGCTCAAGGGTCGAGATGAACGCCGCTTCGCGGCGCCCTTGACCGCGCTCACCGATTCCTCCGCCTTCTTCTGCCTCTTGACAGCGTTCTGGTTATAGACGGCTACCACTCCGGTTCCCCGCCGGGGAACAACACACGCATACCCCTCGCTTCATCTGTGGTGGCCCTACCGCACAACGCCGCCTGGCAGCCCGGGGTGCGGGCCGTCAGACGGCGTAGGGGAATGGCGGAGAAAACTCTGGTCAGGCTGCCTGACGATGAATGGCGCCCTGCACCTGGCGGCGCTGGTCGGGACTGAGCTGCTGAATGTGGTGGGATTCGCGGCCGTGCTGCTCCACCTTCTTCATCAGTTCACTTTCGCTGTTGGCGGTCGTCTGCCAGTTGCAGCTCTTGAAGCCGGCATCGGAGCACTTGATCGAATATTGTTCATGACTGGTATGCGCCATGGTACCTCCTGTCCTCCCGGGCTGGGGGACCCCCTTACTATGCCGCGATTCCCGAGCCCACTCCCGCAAATTCGGGAGTGGACGTGTGACCGTGTTTACTGACCAATTCCGGCCTGCGGCCATGCGTACTGGCGCAGCCATTTCAGTTCTTCCCGCACCTTGATCTTGCCGTGCCATGGATTGTTGGCCAGCGGATGGTTTTCTCCGGGGAAGATCAGCATGTCCGTGGGAATGTGCAGCATGTGCAGCGCCCGTTCGAGCAGGAACTGCTCCTCGAAGGAGACGCGAATGTCCACCGACCCGGTGACGATGTGCGTCGGCGTGGTCACCTTGTTCATGCGCCACAGAGCGGCTTCGTGGTTGTAGTTTTGCTCCGCCTCCCAGGGTTGCCCGCCCAGCATGTAGGCGTCGTCGGCTGACATGTCGTCGTTGCCCCAGTTGGCGGCGTGCTCCACGGCGCCCGCGCCGGTGACGGCGGCCTTGAATTCGCTGGTCTGGGTGATCAGCCAGTTGGTCATGTAGCCGCCATAGCTGTAGCCGCCCACGGCCATGTGCTGCGGGTCCACATAGCCCTGGCGCTTGAGCGCATCGATGCCTTCCAGAATGTCCTTGCCCGGCCGCGAAACGATGCCCGGCACGATGTCGAGGACGAACTTGTCGCCGTAGCCGCTGGAGCCGCGATAGTTCGGCTCGAACACCATCCAGCCCTGGCTGGCGGCCAGTGACGCCCACTGATACCAGTCCGCCTCCCAGTGATTGACGTCGGCGTCGATCGGCCCGCCGTGGATCAGCACAAACAGGGGCAGGTGCTTGACGTCATATTTGCCCGGCGGGAAGAGCAGCATGCCTTCAATCCGTGTGCCGTCATCCGCCGTCCAGGTGAACGGATGCCCCTTGGGCAAGTCGTAGGCTTTGAGGAAGTCATTGAAGTGCGTGATGGGCCGGGCCTGATCCATGTGGTGATAGTCGTCGGCGACGTACACTTCGATGGGATCGGTCAGCGTCGAGTAGGCAAATGCGATGCGCTGCCCATGCCGCGCCACATGAATCTGCTGATATGTGCCGGGACGGGCGGGCAGCCGCGTGAAGCCGTGCGTCGTGATCAGCATCGGCTGTACCTGCGTGCCCCGTTGTCCCGTGGCGATGACGTCTCCGCCCCCGCTTACGGTGTACCCTTGAAAGCCCCCGGTATAATCCGCCGCCATCTGCACCGGGGCGCCACCGTGCCGCGAAATGAAGTACAGGTGCGGCTGCACGTCGCGATAGGGGCCGCTGACGGCTCCCAGGCCGACGTTAAAGTAGATGCCGCTGCTGTCGGCCGCCCAATACGGACGATCTTCCAGCGCCTGGTTGTGCGTCAATTGCGTCACCGTGTGCGACGGCGTGGTCAAGTCGACGGTATAGACTTCGTAGTCCTGCACGTCTTCGATGCGCTCCGAGCGTGACCGCGACGTGAACGCCAGCGCGGTGCCGTCGGGAGACGCCGCCAACCCTTCCACATAGAATTGCGAGGTCGCTACCACCGGATCGACGCGTTCATGAAAGGGCGCCAGGGCAGGGAAGTCGCCCGGCTTCGGCAGGCCGACCTGAAAAATCTGGTCAGGCCGCCAGTCCTCGCGCCACCGCTTCACGTCATTCCATTCCGCTTGATGGGCGGCGAGTTCGGCGGCGCTGACCGGCTTCAGGGCGGAGTAATAGAGAGATTGGGAATTGGTGGCCCAGACATAGGTGTGCACGCCATCCTGCGCCGCCGTCAACGGCCACGCCGCTCCGCCCGCACGGCTGACCACGTAGATCTGGTCGCCGTGGCCGTCGCGATCCGACAGGAAAGAGATCCATTGGCCGTCGGGCGACCAGCGCGGACTGCCGTCATGCCCGGTGTTGGCCAGCGGCAGCAGTTGATGGTCGCTCAGGCGATAGAGCCAAACGTCGTCGCGGAAGCGGTTATGGGGGTAGTCCGCCCGCTCGGTGGCGATGACGACGGCGGAGCCGTCCGGAGCCATGCGCACGGCGCGGATCTCTACCGCATTGAAAAAGGCGTCGAGCGTCAGCGGTTTCGCGGCTGCGGAGAACGACAGCAGCAGCATGAGGGCCAGGCAGAACAGGCCGGCACGGAGCGAGGGAACAGGACGGGGCCGCATGGTTCCTCCGGCAAACTCAGTAAGTGCAACGATGCTCCACGGTACAGTGCCATGTCTCCAATGGCAAGTCAGTCATCGTGTGCATCGGCTCCGCATGCCGCCCGCGGATCACTCAAGCGATGCGAGCAGCGATCCCGCAGGCGGGAAGCGCGGGGCGCAGCCCCGAGTAAAAGCGGCATTGCCGCTCGGGTCATCAATTTTTTCTATCACCGCAGCTACCAATTCCCGTTGAAAATTTCGTGTGAGCTGAAATACAGTTCCATGCCGAGTCTGTTCAGGCGGTTCGCACGTCGACTTCCCGCCGATTGCACAGGCGTCGTGTGTCGAATGCGGCGATCCCTATCCGTTTCGGTTCAGAGAGGGAGTGCGGTCATGAACGATGGCAAGAAAATCAACAAGCAGTGGATGCGGTTGTTCTTTGTCTTGATCTTCGGGGTACTGGGGCTTTCGGGATGGCTGGGCGCGCAGGCGACCACCTCCCTGAACGGACGTGTATCGGATCCCTCCGGCTCCGCCATTCCGGGTGCAACCGTGACCATTTCCCGCGCCGACACCGGCTTTTCCCGTACGGTCACAACCGGCGCGCAAGGGGAGTATCAGTTCCTGCAGATTCCTCCGGGAACCTACATCCTGCAAGTGAAAAAGGGCGGCTTTGCCACCGCCACGGAAAAGAACGTCGCGCTGCTGGTCAGCCAGCCCTCCACTATGAATGTGGCCATGCAACTGGCCGGTTCGACCACGACGGTCGAGGTGCAGGGTTCCGTCGAACCGCTCATCAATACCACCGACGCCACACTCGGCAATGCCTTCGACCAGAAGCAGGTCGCCGCGCTGCCCATCGCCGACCGCGACGTTACCAAGCTGCTCACGCTGCAGGCCGGCGTCGTCTATACCGGACAGGCCGGAACCTCCAGCCAGTTGAACAGTGCCAATGACACGCGTTCCGGCGCCGTCAACGGCATCCGCAGCGACCAGTCGAACTTCACCCTGGATGGCGTGGATGTGAATCGCCAGGAGACCGGGCAGGCCTTCTCCAGCGTGCTCAACGTGCCGCCCGATTCGGTGCAGGAATTCCGTGTGACTACGGCGACCTCCAATGCGGACGCGGGCCGCTCCTCCGGCGCCGAAGTCGCCATGGTCACCAAGAGCGGCACCAATCGCCTGCATGGCTCGGCCTACGAATACAATCGCAACACCCTCTTCAGCGCCAACGATACGCTGCTCAAGGCTTCCCAGCTTGCTCAGGGACTGCCCAACAAGGCGCAGAAGCTGCAGCGCAATGTATACGGCTTTACGCTGGGCGGCCCGGTCAAAAAGGACCGCCTCTTCTTCTTCGTCAACTGGGAAGGACGCCGCGATCGCGAAGGTGTCAGCGAGGTGCGCACCATCCCCAGCGATACTCTGCGGCAGGGCATCATCCAATACCTCGGAACCGACGGCGCAACTCACCAGATCACGCCCGATCAGCTCAAGCAGATGGATCCGGCAGGAATCGGCCCCGATGCTGCCGTGCTGAAAATGTTTCAGCAGTATCCGCACTCCAATGACAGCAGCGTCGGAGACGGACTGAACTTCGTCGGATACCGTTTTTCAGCCAACGAGGCGCGCCGCTTCGATACCGAAATCGCCCGCCTGGATTACAACCTCAACTCCAGCGGGACCCAGACACTGTTCTGGCGCGGCGAGATCCAAAACTTCAACCAGGGTGGGGCTCCGCAGTTCCCTAGCCAACCCCCGGCGACGGTCGATCTGGACGGCAGCAAGGGGTCCATCCTCGGCTACACCTGGGTGATGTCGCCGACGATCATCAATAATGCCCGCTGGGGCTTTATCCGCGAATCTGCCGGGACCGCCGGCGCTTCTCTGCAGCCGCAGGTTTCGATGCGGAATCTGGATTCCCTCACGGCGTTTACCCGCACCAACAGCCACATCGTTCCCGTGAACAATCTGATGGACGATGTCACCTGGACCAAGGGCTCTCACACGATTCAATTCGGCGCCAACGTCGATCTCATCCGGGACGGACGGACCAGCTATGAGAACTCCTTCTCCGGAGCTTCCGTCAATGCGGACTGGGTCGATACCGCCGGGTTTGCCGGTAAGGCCGGCAAGGGACAAACTCTGGATCCGGCCTACTGGACGAGCACGATGGGTTTGGTTCCGGTGGACCCTTCGTTCCGCAACTCCTACGATTTTCCGCTGGCGGCCATGATGGGGCTCATCACTGAAGGCGACGCCACGTACAACTACGGCCGCACGGGTCAGGCGCTTGCGCAAGGGACGCCGATCAACCGGCACTATGCCATTAACGACTACGAGTTCTATGTGCAGGACTCGTGGAAAATGACCCCGAACCTGACCCTGAACTACGGACTGCGCTACGTGATGGAAGCGCCTCCCTACGAGACCAACGGCATGCAGGTGACGCCCTGTATGCAGTCAGGCAGCACCTGCTCGTACATGAATCTGGGCGACTGGTTCAACCAGAGCGCCGCTCTCATGGCCCAGGGCGGCAGCGCCAGCAACGCAGGTGAGGTCTCGTTCCGTCTGGGCGGGCCAATGAATGGCTTTCCCGGCTACTGGAACTGGGACAAGAAGGACTTCGCACCTCGCGTCGGGGTGGCCTGGGCGCCCGACTTCGGCAAGGGCTGGATGAGCAAGATCTTCGGTTCCAAAGGCAACGTATCCATCCGCGCCGGTTACTCCATCATGTATGACCACTTCGGTGCGGGCATCGTCAATACCTTTGATCAGAATGGATCGTTTGGACTTTCCAGCAACATCAGCAATCCTGCCGGCGTGATATCGGTTGCCGATGCTCCCCGCTTTACCGGCATCAGCAGTCTCCCGGCCGCTTGTGCGGATCTGAGCCAGACTGGCTGCATCTTCGGCTCTGCTCCAGCGGGCGGATTCCCGCAAACCCCTCCCGGCGACGCCTCCGGGTTCGCCATTACCTGGGGCCTCGACAGCTCGCTGAAGACTCCGTATGTGCACAGTTTCAACCTCTCCTGGCAGCGGCAGTTCCACAACAATTCGTCGCTGACATTGGCCTGGGTCGGCACCGTCGGCCGCCGCCTGATGATGCAGGAGGATCTCGCCATGCCGCTCAATACCGTCGATCCCAAGAGCGGCATGGACTATTTCACTGCGGCCAAGATGCTCTCCCAAATGGCGTTGAAGGGAACCTCGGCGCAGAACGTGCAAAAAATTCCCTTCTGGGAGGATATGTTCCCGGCCATCGCCGGCGAAGATCCTTCCGCCGTCGGCTGCAATGCCAGCGGGTTTACCGGAACGGCGACTGCTACCCAGGTGGCCTATGCCCTCTATAGCTGCAATACCTTTAATGAGACGTTCCCGCTCTTCCAGTTGGATTTGCCCGATAGCTTAACCATCGCTCACGTGAATGTGCCGGGCCACAGCTATCCCAGCTACCGCTTCTATCACGACCAGTACTCGTCTCTGTACGCATGGCGGTCGATCGGCACGTCGGTGTACAACGGCCTGCAGGCCAGCTATCAGATTCACCTGCCCGCCGGACTCCAGAGCACCTTCAACTACACCTATTCTCATTCCATCGACGAGGCCTCCGATGCTTCCCGCGTAGGCCCCCACCGCGGCCTCAGCGGTCTGATCGTCAACTCCTGGGATCCCTTTGCCTTGCGCGGCTCCTCCGACTTCGACCTGCGCCACCAGGTCAACGCCAACTGGGTTTGGGATCTCCCCTTCGGCAAGGGAAAGCACTTTGCCAGCGGGGCGCATGGCCTGCTGAACGAGATCATCGGCGACTGGGAGTTTACCGGTCTGTATCGCTGGACCACCGGCTTCCCGGTCAATGTGGATAACGGTTCGCAGTGGCCTACCAACTGGGAGATCGAAGGCAATGCCATGCAGGCCGGCCCCATTCCGGCGCGCAACACCAGCGGCAACGGCGCCAATATGTTTGCCGATCCTGCTGCCGCGCTTGCCGCGTTCCGCTCCGACCTGCCCGGCGAGTCCGGTTCCCGCAACGTCATTCGTGGCGACGGCATGTTCGAGATCGACTCCGGTCTGTTCAAGTCGTTCTCGCTCGGTGAAGGCCGCGCGCTCCGCATCGGTTGGGAGACGTTCAATACCACCAACACCGTCCGCTATGACGTGCAGAGCAATCTGCCGACGATCGATCAGGCGAGCTCGTTCGGCAGCTACAGCCAGGTGCTGGTGCAGCCGCGCTTCATGCAGTTCTCGGCCCGCCTGACCTTCTGAGGTTTTTCAGAATCGTGCCGGCGTATGTCGGTCTTTCCCACAGGGGAATCCACATCGGTGGATTCCCCTGTTCTCTTTCTGAACGCGGCCCGTTTTTCTGTTCGCGTCGGCGTGCGGTCGCCCGTCCGGGATTGCGCAACAAAAAGTGGGTATGCTGAAAGCCATGAGAGTTCTGGTTACCGGCGGCGCCGGCTACATCGGCAGTGTGATGACCGAAGCCCTGCTCGAACACGGGGAACAGGTCGTCGTCTTCGACAATCTCTGTCACGGCTATCGCGACAGCGTGCATCCGGATGCGCAGTTCATCGAAGGCGATGTGGGCGATGAACCCCTGCTGAGCCGGGTGCTGGAGGAGCAGCAGATCGACGGCGTCATTCACATGGCCGCCTACATTGAAGTGGGTGAGTCCATGCGGCTGCCGCAGAAGTACACCGACAACAACTTCGCCCGCCCCATCGCCTTGCTCGAGGCCATGCGGCAGACCGGCGTGTCGCTGTTTGTGCTCTCCTCAACCGCGGCGGTGTATGGCAATCCTGCCTCAGTGCCCTTGCGCGAATCTGACCCCACGCGCCCGTTGAACCCCTACGGGCTCAGCAAATTCATGCTGGAACAGGGGCTGGCCTGGTACATGACGCAGGGCCTCTGCTATGCGGCTCTGCGCTATTTCAACGCCGCCGGAGCGACGGAGCGCAGCGGTGAGCGACATCAGCCGGAATCCCATCTGATCCCGTTGGTGCTTCAGGCTGCGGCCGGCGAACGCCCGTCCATTGACATCTTCGGCACCGACTACGACACGCCCGATGGCACCTGCATCCGCGACTACATCCATGTGCGCGACCTGGCCGAGGCGCACGTCATTGCCCTGCGCAACCTGCAGCAGGAGCGCGACACGCCGGGCCGGCCGATTCCTTCCACACCACCCGATCTGGCGAGCCGGGCCTGGAATCTGGGCAACGGGAAGGGCTTTTCTGTGCGTGAGGTGATCCGGGCTGCGGAACAGGTGTGCGGGCACGCCATTCCGGTGCGCGAAAAAGAACGTCGTCCGGGCGATCCGGCCCGCCTCATCGCATCTTCCGAGAAGATGCTGGCCGCCGGCTGGAAGCCCCGCTACACCGATCTGGGCGGAATTGTAGAGAGCGCCTGGAAGTGGAAGCAGGCCCATGCCGCCCGCCTGCAAGGCCGGCAAGGATAAATCACATCGCACGGTGGCGAAGACGATCATGGGGACGCCGGACATTCATCCGGCGTCCCCATGAGATGTTTCAGGCTGCCGCCAGCAGCGTATTGCGCAGGTCGATGCGGGCCGAATGGATGCGCCGGGCGCATCGGGCCGTGTCCATCTCCACCCAATCGGCAATGGTGTCCAGAGAATAGCCTTCCAAGTCGTAGAGCAGATACAGCAGGCGCGAGGCCGGCCGCAGCGACAGAATGGCTGCCTTCATCAACGGAGCGTCCACCGCCGGCGTAGTTCCCGCCGTCAGGCGCGGCAGCGGCTCCTCCGTATGCAGGAAGGCGGTACGGAAGCGCTGGATCAGGCAACGGACCAGCATGTCGCCCTGTTGCTCCTCGCTTTCGTCCACGCCGCCGTTGGCGCGGGGCGCCGCCGCCCGGCTGCGCAGGTATTGCAGAAAGATGGACACGGCCAGTGCCCGGGCTTCCGCCTCGTCGTGGACCATCCAGGTGCAGAGTCGATACAGCCGCTGCTGCTGCCGGACGCAGAGGGCCGCGCAGGCCTCCAGGTCCATGCCGGACGAGTGAATCGAAGCTCCTCTGGATTCCAGTTGTGCCTTTGTCGCCATATTTTCTCCTGCGTTCAGACTCACGGTGCCTCCCAGGAAGACCATGGTGCCGATGTCCTCTCTTCTGTCTTGCATTTTCCCCGCCAACTTTAGCCGCCCCCCATTTGGCGGAGAAACGAAGTCGCGCCGGTCGCGTGGGCAGTCCCGGAATGTACTTCATAACCTTTGCCAAATCAGTGGGTTGCAGTGCTTCTGCGCAGGCGCCCGCATTTCGTCGGGATCAGTCGCAGTTTCGTAGCAGGGCCTGCACGGAAAAGTCGCAATCGACGCACGGTGCGAAAGTTTTACCGAGTCCTTGCCGATTCGGGACCCGGTTTGCTAAGTCATTGAAAATAAAGGTTCCACTCCGGGGCAATGGTTCCATCTCGGGAATGCCGGTCGCTGCGCCGATGCCGGCCTCCGCCCGCGTGGGGCTCGTGCGAGGCTTGCCCGCACCGCCGTTCCTCGGCACCGCGGTGCTCAACTCCAGCAATCTTCAGGTCGTTCGGGGAATCGGCGTGTTCGTCTCGCATCGCGGTTCGTGGGCTAGCATGGCGCGACCGCCGCCCCCCCGACCATCGGGCTTTGGTCGTAAAGGCAGAGCTGACGTGCCTTCCTCGATACCTCGTCGCTCCATGCGTTCTGTCGGGCTGTGTGGCAAATCCGTGTGGATTGCACGCCCTGGCCGCCTGCGGCCCTGATTTCCCGTATCCTGAAAGAATGCAAGCAAGTGCGTTGCTGACCGAATTTGAACAGCGGGGAACGGCGCTGGAGGAGTACCGGGGCGTGCTCTCGGCACGGGCACTGGACGAGCCTCCCTTCACCCCGGCGCTGCTGCAGCAGTCGGTGCTGCTGTATGACTGGACTTGGCGCGAACGCCTGCTGGTCTTCGGACCCGATGCGCGCAAGTGGTTGAACGGCATGATCAGCGCCAATGTGCAGGCGCTCGAACCGGGAGCCATCGTGCCTTCCTTTCAACTCGACCCCAAGGGACATATCCTGGCGACCTTCGATATCGCCTGTCTGGCGCCCGAGATGTTCCTGCTCCTTACCGACGCCAGCCAGGCGGCGGCATTGGCGGAACGCCTGCGGCGCTATGTCTTTATCTCCAAATTGCAGATCGTCACCGCTGCCGATGCTCCGCCCGGGTCCTCCGCGGAACCCCGCGATGAAGTGCAGGCGGCTTCGCTGGCGCTGCGCGGCGCCGGCGCCCGGCCCCTCCTGCGTCAAGCTGGATTCCCGGCGGTCCCGGAAGCCCCCGGCGTGTGGCTTCCGTCGGACTCTCCCGCCGGTTCCGTGACGTTGTGCCTGTCCTGCCCCGGCGGTGTGGACCAGGTCGAAATCGAACTTGCCCCCGATCAGGCGCCCGCGATGTGGGCTCTCCTGCGCCAGGCCGGAGCCGTTGCGGCCGGTACCGAGACACAGGAGAGAGACCGCATTCTCAGCGGCGTTCCCCGTTTCGGCCTCGACATTCGCGGCTCGGAACTGCCCCAGGAGACGGGGCAAATGGACGCGCTCAACTTCAACAAGGGCTGCTACGTGGGGCAGGAGATCGTCGAGCGCATCCGCTCCCGCGGCAGCGTTCATCGCCTGTTCAGCGCCTTTGTGCTGCAGGCGCCGGTTGCGGAGGGCAGCCCCATCCGCATCGAGGACAAGGAGGTCGGTCTGGTGACCAGCTTGACCGGTCTTGACGGCGAGGTGGCGGCGCTGGGCTATATCCGCCGCTCCCACAATGAACCGGGCACAACCTTCACGGTCGAAGGCGTGGAGGGACGGGTGTGCGCCTCCCTTTCCTTTCTTCAGCCCGAGTGAAGTGTCCCCAACATGAGTGACCTGCTGATGGCTAGAACGGTAAAACTCGCGTCTCTCCGCCTGGTGGCCGGGCTGTTGGGCAGTGCGTTGTTGTTCGTCGGCAGTACACGGGCGCAGCAGCCCTCCGGATCCCCGGTCGGCACGATCGAGGGACGTCAGGTTCAGTTGAAGGGCGCCGTTCAGGTGGAGGCCGGCCATTTGTCCGTGGCCAGCGGCACCGAGATTGATGTGCCCCAGGGCGATGCCGACCTCCATCTGCAGCGCGGCGGAACGGTGCACATTTGCGGCCCGGCCCGCCTCACCGTCATTGCCGGCGGCGGCGGAGCCATGCTGGTTTCGCTGCAGCAGGGCGGCATCCGCCTGCGTTATGCCAGCCCGG
>Ga0187809_10001337_pt1 | contig 11678 bp, 12 predicted proteins | sample NC_wetland_sal_i_8_FD_132415 | JGI IMG/M metagenome (GOLD analysis project Ga0187809, IMG submission 132415) | Wetland sediment microbial communities from Neuse River Estuary, North Carolina, USA - ASW_4 | ecosystem: Environmental > Aquatic > Freshwater > Wetlands > Sediment | place: USA: North... | reverse complement strand
GCGACTACGCCGACCTCGAAGGCGCCGGCGTCGTCATGATCACCTCCGGCATCAACGAGAAGACCGGCGGCGCCACCGACCGCGGCGACAGCGAAGGCCGCCTCAAGCTGCTCGACAAGAACGCGGAGATCTACCGCGACATCGTCCCGCGCATCGTCAAGGCTGCGCCAGAGGCCGTGCTGCTCGTCGTCACCGATCCGCCCGACCCGCTCGCCGACGTCGCCCGCATGGCCGCGCCCAAGGCGCGCGTCATCAGCGCCGGCACTTTTCTCGACAGCCAGCGCTTCCGCGTCCATCTGGCGCAGCATTTCGAGGTCGACCCGGCCACCGTCGATGCGCAAGTCTTGGGCGAGCACGGCACGTCGCAGGTCTTCGCCTGGTCGACGGCGCGCGTCGGCGGCGTGCCGGTCGCCGACCTGCTGCAGCGGCGCGGCGAGGACGCCAAAGCGATGCACGAGAAGCTGGAGAAGGACGTGCGCTACGCCAATATCACCATCATCGAGGGCAACGAGGCGAGCCAGTTCGGCATCGCCATCGTCTCCTGCCGCATCGCCGAGATGATCCTGCGCGACGAGCGCGCCGCGATCCCGATCGGCAGCTACCACGCGCGCTACGGGGTCACGCTGTCGCTGCCGAGCGTCGTCGGCCGCGCCGGCATCGTCGAGGTGCTGGCGCCGGCCTTGTCGCCGGAGGAGGACGCGGCGCTGACGAAGAGCGCCGAGAGCATCGGCAAGGCGCTGCAGCGGGTGAAGGGATGACGGCGGCGCCGGCGGCGATCAAGACGCTGATCCCGGCGCGGCTCGACCGCCTGCCGTGGACGCGCTTCCACACGATGGTCGTCGTCGGCCTCGGCATCACCTGGGTGCTCGACGGGCTGGAAGTGACGCTCATGGGCGCGGTGTCGGGCGTGCTGCAGGAGGCCAAGACGCTGCACTTCACCAGCGCCGAGATCGGCCTCATCGCCTCGGTCTACCTCACCGGCGCGGTGCTCGGCTCGCTGCTGTTCGGCTGGCTCACCGACCGCTTCGGCCGCAAGCTGTTCTTCTTCGTCACGCTCGCCACCTATCTCGTCGGCGTGCTGCTGACGGCCTTCTCCTGGAACCTGTGGAGCTTCGCCCTCTTCCGCTTCATCACCGGCGCCGGCATCGGCGGCGAATACGCCGCCATCAACTCGGCGATCGACGAGCTGATCCCGGCGCGGCTGCGCGGCCGCGTCGACATCATGATCAACGGCACCTACTGGGTCGGCGCCGCGATCGGCTCCGGCGCGACCGTGGTGCTGCTCGATCCGAAGCTGCTGCCGGTCGATCTCGGCTGGCGCCTCGGCTTCGGCATCGGCGCGGTGCTGGGGCTCGGCATCCTGCTGGTGCGCCGTTTCGTGCCGGAGAGCCCGCGCTGGCTGGTCACCCACGGCTACAACGACCAGGCGGAAGACACCGTCGCCGGCATCGAGCGGGAGGTCTCGGAAGAAGCCCACCGGCGGCTGGGTCCGGTCGACCCGGCCGACGCCATCACCGTGCACCCGCACCACACCTTCGGCTTCGGCCTCATCCTGCGCACGATGTTCGGCCGCTACTGGCGGCGCGCGCTGGTCGGCTTCTCGCTGATGGTGTCGCAGGCCTTCCTCTACAACGCGATCTTCTTCACCTACGCGCTGGTGCTGACCCGCTTCTTCCACGTCGCCGCCAGCGTCACCGGGCTATATCTCCTGCCCTTCGCCTTCGGCAATGTGTTGGGTGTCTATCTTTTGGGCAGTCTGTTCGACACCGTCGGACGCCGGCAGATGATCGCCGCGACCTACGCCCTCTCCGCGGTGCTGCTGGCGATCACCGGCTGGCTGTTCGCCATCGACGCGCTGACGGTGGTGACGCTGACCGCGTTGTGGACTCTGATCTTCTTCATCGCCTCGCCGGCCGCGAGCTCGGCCTATCTCACGGTCAGCGAGATCTTCCCGCTGGAGACGCGGGCCCTGGCCATCGCCTTCTTCTATGCGCTCGGCACCGGCGCCGGCGGCATCGCCGCGCCCTGGCTGTTCGGAACCCTGATCGGCACCGGCTCGCGCATGAACCTGTTCTACGGCTATGCCGCTGCGGCCGTGCTGATGCTGGCCGCGGCCGCGATCGAAGTGGTATTCGGCGTGGCCGCCGAGCGTCAGTCGCTGGAAAAGATCGCCGAGCCGTTGTCGGCGCGCTGAACAATCCCCTGTTTTATTTGACGATGACGCTCACATCTGGCATTGCGCCCGCTGCCTTAGACAACGCCAAGACACCATGCCCGCACGTCCCTTTCGCCTCGGCCGCTCCCGCACCGGCCTGGGGCTCTTCGCCACCCGCCCGATCAAGAAGCGCGTCAGGATCGCCGAGTACAAAGGCCCCCTCCTCGACGTCAAGGCGGCGGAGAAGGCCGAAGCGCGCGGCAACCGCTACCTGTTCGAGGTCAACAGCAAGTGGACCATCGACGGCAAGAGCCGCAAGAACATCGCGCGCTACTTCAACCACTCCTGCAACCCGAATTCGGACTCGAGCATCCGGGGCAAGCGCGTGTTCATCTACACGGTGCGGGCTATCAAGCCGGGCGAGGAGCTGACCTACAACTACGGCGTCGACTACCTCAAGAACGTCATCGGCAAGTCGAACTGCCAGTGCACGCGCTGCCGCAAGCGTCGCGCCAAGCGGGCGGCCGAGTTGCGCGCCGCCCGCAAGCGCAAGGCGGCCCGCGCCGCCCGGGCGAGCGGCAAGCACTAGCCGGCATGGCACCCCGCAAGCCCTTCCGGGTGGGACGCTCGAGCACGGGCCTCGGGCTCTTCGCCACCGAGACCATCGAGAAGAATTCCGACATCGTCGAATACCGCGGCCGCCGCATCCCGACCAAGCTCGCGCAGGACATCGACCGCCGCCGCGCCAACAAGTACCTGTTCGAGATCGACACGCGCTGGACGATCGACGGCTCGTCGCGCCAGAACCTCGCCCGCTACGTCAACCACGCCTGCCAGCCCAACGCCGAGGCCGTGCTCAGGCGCGGCCGCATGATGTATCGCGCGCTGGAGCGCATCCCCGCCGGCACCGAGATCACCATCGACTACGGAGAAGAGCACATCGAGTTCTACTTCAAGGACGGCTGCCGCTGCGCCGGTTGCCGCGGCGGCTGAGACCTGCGCCGGAGGGCAATCCATGCTAGGCAGATCGCCCGCCCGAGGCCTGCCCGTCCGTGACCGCCGAACCCACCGCACCGTCATCGCGCCTGCGCACCGAGCACATCCCGCTCGGCATCGTCTACATGCTCGGCGCGACGGTGATGTTCGCGGTCTCGAATGCCGTGTCGAAATGGCAGGTCGCTGCCTATCCGTTCGACGAGGTGCTGTTCTTCCGAACCATTGCATCGCTGGCGACGGTCGCCGCGATGGTCATGCCGCGCACCGGCCTGTCGGTGTTCCGCACGAACCGCCTCGCCGCCCACGCCGCGCGCGGGGCCACGCAGACCGTGGCGCAGAGTTGCCTGATCATCGCTTTCGGCCTGATGTCGCTCGGCGGCGCGGTCGCCATCAACTTCTCCGCGCCGTTGTTCGCCACCGTGCTGGCGGCGTGGTGGCTGAACGAGCGGATCGGTGCGGCGCGCGGCGGCGCGCTGCTGGTCGGCTTCGCCGGCGTGCTGCTGGTGGCGGCGCCGGGCGCCGACTCCTTCCGCATCGGTGCGCTGTTTGCGCTGGCCAACGCCGTGCTCTACGGCAGCGTCACGGCCGCCGTCCGCGGCATGACCTCGACCGAGTCGGCCGAAACGCTGACCATGTACCAGATGGTGTTCCTGGCCGTTTTCTTCGCGCTCGGCCTGCCCGTGTTCGGCTTCGTCTTGCCGAGCAAGGCCGATCTCGTGCCGCTCCTGGTCAACGGCATCATCAATGCGATCGGCCAGTACTGGTGGACGCGCTCGCTGACGATGGCGCCGCCCGCCGCGGTCGGGCCATTCTACTATTTCTCGCTGGTCTGGGCGCTGCTGCTCGGATTCGTGTACTGGCACGAAGTGCCGGCCCTGCCTCTGCTCGCCGGCTCGGCCATCGTGGTCGGGTCCGGCCTGTTCCTGCTGTGGCACGAGAGCGGGCGCAGGCGCCGCGCGCGCCGCAATACTTTCCAAGAAGAAGGAGAACAATGATGACGTTGAACATCCGCCGCGTGGTGACCGGCCACGACGCGCAAGGGCGCTCCACCGTGCTCATCGACGAGCAGGTCACCAACCAGCATTCGCCGCGCCCCGGCGCGACCTACAGCGTCATCTGGTCGACCGAAGAGCTGCCCGTGAACAACGACGGCAGCGAGGATCCGTCGAACAAGAAGATCCCGACGGCGATCGCCGACGGCAGCGTGTTCCGCGTCGTCAGCTTCGGGCCCGGCGTGGCGCCGCGCAACCACCGCACCGACTCGATCGACTACGCGGTGGTCATCTCCGGCGAGATCGATATGGTGATGGAGACCGGCCCGGTGAAACTGAAGGCCGGCGACGTCATGGTCCAGCGCGGCACCATCCACGACTGGGTCAACAACGGCAGTGTGCCTTGCGTCATCGCCTTCGCGCTGATCGGCGCCAGGCCCGTCGCCAGCGGCGGCAAGACGCTCGCGGCGCAGGGGTAATGACCTCTTGTCCCTCCTCCGCTTGCGGGGGAGGGACCACGGCCGTCCTAGCCGTCCAGCTCCGGATAATGCCGGAAGATGCCGTCCTCGTTGAACGGGATGCGCCGCTCCGACGCGAGATACGTCTTGATGCCCGGCCTGTTGACGACGCGGTCGTGCACGCCGACGAGGCCGGGCACCTTCTTCTCGATACGCCTCATGCCCTTCGGGAAGGCGTAGCGCAGACCCTCGATCAGCTGGAACATCGACAGATCGATATAGGTGCAGCGCCGTCCGAGCAGCCACGGCCCGCCGCTGCGTTTCAGCACGGTCTCGAAGTAGCCGAGATATTTCGGCGCGCGCTCGCCGAGGAACCCTTCGACGTAGCGCTTCGCCTCGCGCTTCTGGTCCTTGTAGTAGAGCCCGGTGCCGACGGGATGGTGCGTGTCGTGAATCTCCTTCACGAAGTCGGTCACCGTGAGCTCGAGCTGGTGCAGCCAAAGCTGGTCGGCCTCGCTCTTCGGCGCGAGCTTCAGATTCGGCCCGAGATGGAAAAGGATTTCGGCGACCTGCGCGATGACCAGCTTGCCCGCCTTCAGGAACGGCGGCGCATAAGGCGGCCGCTTCTCGCGCGGGCCGCGCATGATGGCCATCATCCGGTCCATGCCGCCCGATTGCCGCGCGACGTCGTCGTAAGCCGCGCCGGCATCCTCGAGCGCCAGCCGCACGAACTCGCCGCGGCCCTGGATGCTGGGCCAGTAATAGAGCTGATAGCGCATCGGCACCCTCCTCTCAGGCGCCCGCGATGTTATCAGCGCGCCACGAGGCGCACGTGGGCATCCTGGGCAACACGGCCGTCGACGACGCGGTTCCGCCCGCCCGCCTTGGCTTCGTAGAGCCGCTTGTCGGCGCGTTCGAACAGCGTGTCGTAATCGGTGCCGTCGCGCGGGCACGTGGCGATGCCGATGCTGACTGTCACCTCGCGCTCGTTCCCCGCGGTGGCATTGGCGATGCGGCGGCGGATGCGCTCGGCCATCGCGTGCGCCTCCGCCGGGTCTATGCCGTCGGCGATCACCACGAACTCCTCGCCGCCGAAGCGGTAGGTGAAGTCGGAAATGCGTGCGCCTGCCATGATGTCGAGCGCGATGCGCTTGAGCATGCGGTCGCCCTCGGCGTGGCCGAGGCGATCGTTGAAGTCCTTGAAGTGGTCGATGTCGATCAGCAGCAGCGCCAGCGGGCTGGCGACCGCGGCGGCATGCTCGACCGAGCGGCGGCCATGCGCCTCCAGCGAATGCCGGTCGAGCGCGCCGGTCAGGGCGTCGCAGCCGGTGCGCGCCAGGAGGTCCTCGTAGCGCTCGCGATAGGTGAGCAGGTCGAACACGTCGGCGATGCGCGGCGCGTTGCGGGCGCGGACCATCGGCCGCTCGAAGCGCTGTAGGTAGACAGTGGCGAGCACGCTGTAGATGGCGACCGCGCCCATCTTGGCCGCCCAGCCGCCGATGAGGACGTGCCAGCCGGCGCCGGTCAGCATGTTCAGCCCGACGAAGAAGGCGAGCTGGTCGAAGGTCAGCACCATCGCGCCCGCCAGCGCCAGCCGCGGCAGCACGCGGTCGCCGAACCAGGCCCGCGTTCGCTCGTAGAGCAGGATGATGATGATGCAGTCGAAGAACAGCACCGCCGTGCCCCACACCATCAGCGCGCCCATGCGGTCGAGGAAGCCGAAGTCGGCCGTGGTGTCGACCGGCACGATGTGGTGGCGCATCACGTAGCCGAGCAGGAACAGCAGCACGTTGCCGAACAACAGGCCGTAGATCGGCTGTCGCACCACCACCGCGTCCTCGCGGATGTAGAGCAACAGCAGCATCATCAGCTTGCCGGTGAACAGCACGGTCGAGCCGGGCGACGCGACGATGCCGAAGGGCAACGGCACGTAGAGGATGCTGGCGAGGTAGGTCTCGAGGAAGTGCATCACGCCGAGGGCGCAGAAGAAGGCGCCGAGGCCGATGCGTTTGCGGGCGCGCAGCAATGCGCTCAATGCGAAGAAATAGATCAGCGCTTCGCCGATCAGCAGCAGCAGATTGTCCAGTTCGGGCATTCCCAGAACGGCGCCCGTCCCCGAACGGGCACCGCCTCTCCCCTGCGTACGATCCGGCAGCGGCTTTGTATGCTTAATCAGCTACCAAGGGAAGCTTACAGGCGATCGATCGAGTCGGTACAACCGGAATCGTTGCACGGCCGCAACGGAAAGTCCGCCGCGGCCGCGCCCGAGTTCACCGGGCATCAATTGACGGCAAAGCAGTAGAGCAGCCCGTCACCGCCGGTCGAGCGCAGGTCGGCCTGCGAGCAGCCCCCGTCGGGCCCGCGCGACGGATGCGACGAGTTCCACGAATGCGAAGCCTCGTCGTCGCGCAGACCTTCCCGGTCGTTATGGCCCAGCATCACCGCGCCTTGCGCCGAGCTCGTGTAGTTCTTGCAGGTGTGGTCGGCGCCGTCGGTGAAGGCCGTGCCGTCGGGCTTCGAGCCGGTGAGGATGTCGTGCCGGTTCGGCTTGTCGCCGCGGCCGTTGATGACCTCGCCCTTCTCCGACAGGTCGTTTTGCTTGCTGAGTCTGTTGTTCGGGCTGTGCAGGTCGGCGACGCTGGTGGCGACGACGACGCCCTTGGCGTTCGTCCACGGGCCCTTGCCGATGCGGTCGCGCGCGTTCACCGCGCCGGCGCCTTGCGTCGACAAATAAGCGTGCCAGGTCTTGTTGCCTGCCCCGACCGCCTGCGCGAGCGTCAGGCAGTGCCGGTCGGCGCCGGCGAGACCGCCGAGATCGGCGCCTTTGCCGGGCCCCTGGCTGGTCACGAAGAAGGTCATACTCGACTGCTGCGCCTGCGCGGGCATCAGCGTGAGCAGTGCGAGCGAAGCCGCAGCGGCGTGGCGATGCGAAGGCTTGTCATCCGGACGTCTCCCCCGCCGCATGGCCACGGCGCTGCGCCGGCCATCGGCTGAGAGGACGAACACCGCCCCGGGCGGCCTATTCCGGCCGCGACCGCCCGGAATCAAAAAGCCCGGCGTCTCCGCCGGGCTCCGATCTCGTTCGCGATACGCGCGATATCACATCGGCTGCAGATTGCCTGCCGCCTGCTTGCCGCGCTCCGTGACGATCTCGTAGCTGACCTTCTGACCTTCGTTGAGCGAACGCATGCCGGCGCGCTCCACGGCGGTGATGTGCACGAACACGTCCTTCGAGCCGTCGTCCGGCTGAATGAAGCCGTAGCCTTTCTGGGTATTGAAGAACTTCACAGTTCCGGTAGCCATCGGGTAGTTCCTTTCAAGCGTCTCTTCGTTGAACGCCGGGCCGAACACCGTCCCGACGGCAACAATCCGAGTTTTGGGGGGTCACTTGAGGCGCAGCCCAAAGCCGGGAGCGTGTCAGCAAGAGAGGCCGAAAACCAGGTTGCCGGCGGGCAAATAGACGGATTTCCCGCCACGGTCAACGGAAAAGCCGCCCGGATACCGGCGGCCGGACGGCATTCAGGAATTGGTAAGCGGTGCCACCCTAGGGTCGGCCGTTCCGGCGGGCGAACATTAACCTTTTGGCAGTCGATCGGCGATGGCGCCCTTCTTCAAGGCCTCCTCAGGCAAGGACCAGCGCAAGAGCAAGCGCCGCGAGGTCCATTACGCGGCCCGCGTCCAGTTCAAGTCCGGACGGACCGCTGGCTGCGTCCTGTCCGACGTCTCCGACACCGGGGCGCGCCTGGAAGTCCCCTTCCCGGACAAGGTTCCCGAACGCTTCCTGCTGTGGCTGACGAGCGACGGTTCCGCCAAGCGGACCTGCCGGGTGGTCTGGCGCAAGTCGCACGCGATCGGCGTCACCTTCGAGCGGCGGCTGCCGGAACAACGGCAGCAGACCCTCGTGCCGCTGGACGCGCAGGAAGCCAAGCGCGCCCTCATCGCGGCCATGAACGAGTAGCCGGCCTCAGCTCTGCTGGATCGCCGACAGGACCCAGGCGCCACCGCGCGCGCGCACGAAGGTCCACACCTCGGTGACCTCCTCCGGCCGTCCGCCCTCGACGAGCCGCCCGCTGGCGCGATCGAGCATGCTGTCGACGAGCGCGAAGCGCATCGCCACGGTCGCGTATTCGCTGTCGCCCTCGCGCCACGCCTCCGACAGGTCGCCCTGCAGCAGACGCACGTCGCTGACACGGTTGACGAGGCCGCGGCTCGCGTTCCGCGACAGCTGCTCGCTGAAGTAGGACAGCATCTCCGGCGTCACCCGCGCCCGCAGGGCGTTGAGGTCCTCGGCCGAATAGGCCGCCTGGATGTCGCCGAGCAGCCGCTCGAACGCCTCATAGTCCGCCTTGCCGACGGTGATCGGCGTCGATGCCGGCGCAGCCGCACCCGCGCCGAAGCCGCCGCCCGACGGCGAGAACCCATAGCCCGTGCCGCCGCTCGCATAGGCGGAGGCCGGCGTATTGCGACGCTGCAGCCACGAGAAGAAGAACTTCACGGCGAAATAAATCAGCACGAGTTGCAGGATCAGCCCGAAGAACGAGCCGAATCCGAGCATGCCGCCGAAGAAGCCGTGGCCGAACAACAGGCCGAACAGTCCGGCGCCGAGGAACCCGGCCGCGAGACTGCCGAACAGGCCGCCGCCGAAGAAGCCCGGGCGATAGCCGGTGCTGTACGGTGAATTGTAGCTGCGCGGTGTCGCGCTGCGCTGCAGCGGCGACACCGACGGCGCGGTGCGCGTCGGCGCCGGCATCGAAAACGTGCGCATCCCGCGGCTGCCGCCGGAGAAGCCGCCGCCGGCGCGCGCCAGGGCGGCATCGCCCGAGACGAGCATCAGGGCAGTCGCGATCGCGGCAAGCGCGATCAGCCAGCGGTGACGGGGCATGGTCATCGATCTCCCAGCGCCTGTGTGGCGCGAAGAAAATAGGCAGGGTTCCCCGCCAATGTAAGGGGGGCCGCCGGGCCGGCGGTTTCGTCACGCGATCGTCAAGTCGAATCAGGAACCTGCCTTGCGACCCGGCATTGCATCGCCGACAGGATTCGCAAGGAAAGCGGCCATGCGAGCAATTCTCGCCATCGCCACGGTTTTGACGCTAATCGGCGCGGCGCACGCCAACCCCGAGCCGGCCCAATCGCCGCGGCTGACGCCCGCGCCGGGCGATCTCGCCATCGCGGTCGGCGCCGCCGGCGCCATGATGGAGACCGACTACTTCAAGGCACCGAACGCGCAGTTTTCGGGGCATGGCGTTTTCGCCTGCCGCCTGCAGTCGGAGATGTTCTCGAAGATCCGCATCGCGCTGGCCTGCAACTGAGGCCGCGCCCTACTCGGCGAGCGTCTTCTTCACTTCCGCCACGAGTTGCTTCAGCGTGAACGGCTTGGCCAGGAACGCATACTGTTCCTGGCTCGGCAGGTTCTTGGCGAAGGCCTCTTCCGCGTAGCCGGAGACGAAGATCACCTTCACGTTCGGATCGCGGCCGCGCAACTCCGTGAGCAAAGTCGGCCCGTCCATCTCCGGCATCACCACGTCGGAGACGACGAGATCGACGTGACCTTCGCGCTCGAGCACCTCGATCGCCTCGACGCCGTTGCTCGCCTCGAGCACGGTGTAGCCGCGCGACGACAGCCCGCGCGCGTTGAGCGCCCGCAGCCCTTCTTCGTCCTCGACCAGCAGGATCTTGCCTTCGCCGGTGAGGTCGGCGGCGGCCTTCGCCATCGTGTCCGCGGCCGAGAGCGCGCCGGCGACCGCGGGCGCCTCGCCGGCCGGAGCCTCCGCAGCCGTCGGCACGTGCCGCGGCAGGAAGATGCGGAACGTCGTGCGGCCGGGCTCGCTGTCGGCATAGATGAAGCCGCCGGTCTGCTTCACGATGCCGTAGACGGTCGACAGGCCGAGGCCGGTGCCCTTGCCGACCTCCTTGGTGGTGAAGAACGGCTCGAAGATCTTGTCGATGATCTCCTGCGGAATGCCCGTGCCGGAATCGCTCACCTCGACCAGCACGTAATCGCCGGACGGCATGCCCTTGGTGCCGAAGCTGCCGGAGTCCTTCGCCTCGATATTCGTCGTGCGCAAGGTGAGCTTGCCGCCGTCCGGCATGGCGTCGCGCGCGTTAACGGCGAGGTTCACGATCACCTGCTCGAACTGCGAGATGTCGGCCTTGACCGGCCACAGGTCGCGCCCGTGCACGACCTCCAGCGCGACCTTCTCGCCGATCAGGCGCTTGAGCAGCATGCCGATGTCGCTCAGCACCTCGGACAGATCGAGCACCTGCGGCCGCAAGGTCTGCTTGCGCGAGAACGCCAGCAACTGCCGCACCAGAGCGGCGGCGCGGTTGGCGTTCTGCTTGATCGACATGATGTCCTTGAAGGACGGGTCGGTCGGCCGGTGCGCGTTGAGCAGGAAATCGGTCGCCATCATGATGGCGGACAGCACGTTGTTGAAATCGTGGGCGATGCCGCCGGCGAGCTGGCCGACGGTGTCCATCTTCTGCTGCTGCTGGATGCGGTTCTCCAGCGTCCGCTGCGCGGTCGTCTCCAGCGCGTAGACGATGGCCGCCTCGCCGTCGCCCTCGCCGTCCTCGACGCCGAGCACGAAGAAGTTCGCCCAGCGTTCGTTCTGTCCGGCAAGCGCGGCTTCGACCGGCGCGATCTCGCTGTGTCCTTCCGCCGCCTGGCGGATGGCGGCCTCGAGCGCGGCGCGGTCGCGCTCGGCGACCACATTGAAGATCGAACGGTCGTCCGCCTTGAGCATGCTCTCGAAGGCGGAGGCGAAGCGCGCATTCGTGCGGCCGACCCGGCCGGTGCGGTCGACCGTCGCGATGGCCATCGGCGTGTTCTGGAAGAAGCGCATGAAGCGCACTTCCGCGGCGCGGGCGGAATCGTCACCCGCGTCGCGCGCGCGGTTGAGCACGAGCGTGCGCGAGGCCCCCGGCTGCCCGTCGGCGCCGAAGGCCACCTTGTGGAACAGCCGCACCGGCACCGGCCTGCCGCCACGCGTGCGCAGGTCGAGGTCTATTACTTCCGTCTTCACCTCGCCCGGCGCCGCCGCGATGGTCGTCAGCAGCTTGCCGCCCTCGCCGGCGACG
>Ga0187809_10001336_pt1 | contig 11681 bp, 9 predicted proteins | sample NC_wetland_sal_i_8_FD_132415 | JGI IMG/M metagenome (GOLD analysis project Ga0187809, IMG submission 132415) | Wetland sediment microbial communities from Neuse River Estuary, North Carolina, USA - ASW_4 | ecosystem: Environmental > Aquatic > Freshwater > Wetlands > Sediment | place: USA: North... | reverse complement strand
GTCGCTGCGCCGGGCGTTCGGCGAGGGGTCGACGGGCAAGGGCGTGGCCAAGGCGATGCGCGGCATGGCCGGCGCCCTGAAGGACCTGGAGGACCGGCAGAAATCCCGCGCCACCCGGGTCAAGCGCGACACCCTCGACCAGGCCCTGCTGGACCTGGCCGTCTTCTACCGCGACGTCCTCATGCTGCAGCTCGGTGCCGACGTCGAGCTGGCCAACGGCGACCGCGAGCCCGACCTGCGCCAGGTCGCAGCCTCGTCGACCCCCGAAGCCACCGTGCGCCGCCTGCAAGCCATCATGCACTGCCGCGAGCGCCTCACCCTCAACGTCGCCCCCCTGCTCGCCGTAGAAGACCTGACCCTCTCCCTAGTCGAAGGCTAACTTGACGCATCCGCGTTGACCCGGCGTTCCCCCGCGTGACCCTGTCTCCTAACCGCAGGTTGCGTAATGATGGGTTGCCCGAGGCCCGGTTACCGCAGCCGTATTGCCGAGCCGCGAGCACAGGGGCACGCATGCACGGACAAGCCGGCGGGGGCCACATCGGCGGCGGAGCCACATCGGCGGCGGGGGCCACATCGGCGGCGGGGGCCACATGCCTCCCGCCCACCAGCCGCCCGCCCACCAGCCGCCGCCGCTCCCGCCCCCGCGCTCATGACCCATGGTTGCTGCAACCTAACGGCTCTAGCCGTTAGGTTGCCACTTTCATCGGTTGGCGCCCGGGCTCTCGGCGCAAGGGATGGTGCGGATGGGAAGCGGGGGACGCTCGAGGCCACGCCTCAGCGCATCCCTGATCAGCCGGACCACGTCCTCTGACTCCCGCCGGATCTGCCGGGGCGAAAAGTGCAGCGGAATGATGCCGGCCGCCCCCATCTCGTCATGCCGCGCCCGTGTCCGGTCCCAGTCCGCGGGCGACAGGTGCCATTGGCGTGAGTCAACCTCGGCCGCCACACCAGCATCCGGCCACCATGCGTCCGGGCGGGCGAGGAACAGGTCCCCGATGAACAGCGACGCGTTGTACAGTGGCGCCGGCAGCCGCGCGGCCCGGATCAGCTTCCGTAGGTCCGCCTCGGCCGTCGACCGGATGCCGTCCGCTACCTCGCCCAGTACCGAGCGGAACATCGCCGATCCCCGTATCGGCGCCTGGCGAAGCTCCGCGGCCAGCTCAGCCACCGTGCACCGGCCTTGCTGCACGGCGTCGGCGACCACTGCCCTGGTGTCCCGGACATCAGCCAGCAGCCGGGCGGTGTCGGCCACGGCCCGGGCGGCCATCACCATACGCAACGGCCCGGTCGTGACGAATTGCGCCGGCACCCGCGCCGTCCGGTGCAGCCGCACAAAGCCGGTGCTGTGCCGCTGCCGCCCGGTCGGCACCAGGACGTCGACCGTCTCGAGCATCCCCGGGCCGCGCAGCCCGTGATGCATCAGGGCCGCCGGGCCGGTGATCAGGCTCCCCGGACCGGCGTAGAGCAGCGCCGCTATCTGCATCTGCGGCACGTTGGGCGCCCCGGTCAGACTCAGGTAAACGCCGGGCAGCAAGGTCTGCCACGGCCCGCCCACCCGGACCCGCCACTGCATCGCGGTGTCCTTCATACCCAGGCCGAGCAGTTGCCCGCGGCTGGCCACCGAGAACTGCCCGTCCAGGAGCTCACCCAGGCCGTCGATCCGCACTGTAACTGACACAGCACAGAGCATGACATCCAGCTCTGACAAAACGGCCACCGAACCCCTGGTAAGCCCGGAAGACCGCTACCGGACCGGCAACGTAGTCTGACCCTGTGGGCATGATGATGGCGGTGAGCTTCGAGCGTTACGGCCGGCTGTACTACCTCGATCCGGGTGAGTACTCGCCGGGCATCGGCGACAAGGTGCTCGTGCCCACCGACTCCGGACCCGAGGTGGCCGAGTGCGTGTGGGCGCCGCAGTGGGTGCCCGAGGACATCGACGGGCTCCCGGTATGCGAGGGCCTGGCCACCGACGACGACCTGGTCCGGAACGAGGAGAACCGCCGCCGCCGGGCCGAGGCCCGGCTGGCCGCGCGGCGGCTGATCCGCGAGCACCAGCTGCCGATGAAGGTCACCGCGGTGGACTACATCGGGCTGGAGAACGTGTTCATCGTCTACTTCAGCGCACCGCACCGCGTCGACTTCCGTGCCCTGGTCCGCGACCTGGGCGGCCGGCTGAAGGCCAGGGTCGAGCTGCGCCAGATCGGCCCGCGGGACGAGGCCCGGCTGCAGGGCGGGATCGGCCCCTGCGGGCGGGACCTGTGCTGCGCCACGTTCCTCAAGGACTTCGAGCCGGTCTCGGTCCGGATGGCCAAGGATCAGGACCTGCCGGTCAACCCGCTGCGGATCGCCGGCGCGTGCGGTCGGCTGATGTGCTGCCTGAAGTACGAGCACCCGCTGTACCAGGACTTCCGCAAGGACGCCCCCGCGGTGGGAGCCACGGTCACCACCCCCGACGGGCCGGGTACGGTGGTCGGCCACAATGTTCCCTCGGACACGGTGGTGGTCAAGCTATCTGCGGACGGCCGGGCCTGCGCCTGCCCGAAGGCCAGCGTCTGCGGATCCCGGCAGGCGTACGAGGAAATGCACGTCAAGCCCCGGCCATAGCCCAGCCCGACCACCGCTCTACCGTCACGGCCAGCACCGGCCCCGTCGGCGGAGCCTCCCGGTACTGCCAGTATCGGTTCGCCAGCAGCCGCAGCGGCTCGGCCATCTGCCGCTGGTCAGTCAGGACCACCGCCCGCCCGTCGGCGCGAACCCACCACAGCCTGTTCCAATCGTCGGAGTATTCGTCGGCGAGCATGGTGACTTGCGGGTTCTCGTCGACGTTCCGGAGCCGCTTCAGGTTGCTGCCTGACTTTGGCTTCTGGTCGACGGCCGTGTAGATCGCGTCTCCCTGGACCGCGAAGGTGACCACCACCACATGCGGCCGCCCGGCAGCGTCCGCCGTTCCCAGCCGCGCCACGGGCACAGTGGCGAACCGGGCCCGCGCTTCGCCCTCGGGAAGCCTCACGCCGACGAGCTTACGGTCCTCGTGCTGCCTTCACCACATAACAATGAAGCTCACTCAGAGCTATAGGCCGCCAACACCCAACCGATCCCCGGAGGCAATCTTTCGCCCAGCGAATCCTTTTCCTTGGCGGTCTATCCGGAGGTTTGCGCTGCTCTCGGGCACATCGGAAACCGGCGCGAGATAATCTCATGTGTCCGGGACAAGTACAACCCAGCGCACTAATGACCACGTCAGGTTTCCGTCCTGGGAGCCCCGTCACGGATTCGAACCGTGCACCTTTCCCTTACGAGGGGAATGCTCTGCCGAATGAGCTAACGGGGCAGTGAGCCGCCCGCGCCTCAGGCGACCCATCGAGTGTACCGGAACCGTAGCCCGGGCCCGGACGCCGTTCGAACGGCTAAGACGCCGATCGAACGGCTAATTTTGAGTGCGGCAGAAGCATCTATCGTCGGCGAGGGCACTGTGAGCAGCCTGCACCAGGGTTTCCAGCAGACAGGTCAATCGATTGACACCGAGGCCGCCTTCCGCTGGCTTGACCGCATGGACGGGAATCCCGCGATCCAGCAGGTCAGGCGGCAGATGCTCGATGCCTGCCCAGAGCATCCGGGGACGCCGGTCGGGTGCGCCGCCGCACCTGAGCCACCACGCCATGGTCGCCTGACCGTAATGGGTTACACATCTCCCATTTAGAGTTAATTCACCGCCGTGTAACCCCGTTAGACCGCCGCGCCAGGAACTCAGGAACTAAGGCATGCTCCTGGTCTCCGGTTCGCCCGCCTTCGCCCGGATCGCGGCGAGGAGCGCGGCCCAGTCCGCGCCGAACGCGCCCGCCCCCTGGCGCTGGAGACGTTCGGCGAGGATGTCGACGTCGAGGCCGGCCTCGGCGATCGCCGCGATGGTCCGCTCTGCCGCCGCGTAATCCGGCTCGAGGTGCTGGTCGAGATGGCCATGATCGGCGAAGGCGAGCAACGTCTTTTCCGGGATCGTGTCGATCGTGCCGGGGGCGGCCAGGCCGCCCAGGTAGTAGGTGTCCGGCAGGTCGGGATCCTTGGTGGAGGTGGAGGCCCACAGGACCCGTTGCGGGCGGGCACCGGCCTCGGCCAGGGCTTGCCAGCGCTCGTCCGACAGGAGTTGCCGATGGGAGGAGTAGGTCTTCTGGGCCATGGCCAGGCCGAGGCCGCCGTGTAGCGCGGGCGGCAGCAGCGGGTCGGCGGCTGAGTCCCAGCGCGAGATGAACACCGAGGCCACGGACGGCACGGCCAGGTCCAGTCCGGCGTCGCGGCGGCGTTCCAGAGCGCGCATGTAGGCGTCGGCGGTGCGCAGGTAATGGGTGTCGGAGAACAGCAGCGTCACGTTGACTCCGATACCGGCCGCGATCGTCTCCTCCATGGCGGTCAGGCCCTGGGGCGTCCCGGGGATCTTCACCAGCAGGTTGGGGAAGCCGGCCCGGTCGTGCCAGCCGACGGGCCAGCGCGATCGTTGCCGTGGCGTCGTAGGCGACGTCGGGGGGGACTTCCAGCGATACGTACCCGTCCGCGCCGCCGGTGCGCTCCCATTCCGGCCGGAACAGCTCCGCCGCCTCGGCCAGGTCCTCGAGGGCCAGCCCGTACACGAGGTCCTGCGCATCGGTGACGCCCGCCGCCACCAGGCGCGCCAGGGAGCGGTCATAATCCGATCCGGCGGCCATGGCGTGTCCGAGGATCGTCGGATTGGAGGTCAGGCCGGTGACCGCTAGCTCGCTGACGTAACGGGCCAGCGCTCCCGAGCGGAGCATGACCCGGTTGATGCTGTCCAGCCACAGGCTCTGGCCCAGCGCGTGCAGGCGCTGCGCCGGATTCGGCTCAGCTGTCATGGAGGGTCCTCTCCGCAGCGCCTCACCCGGACGCGCGGACCTCGTACCAGAGGCCGCCGTTGAGGTCGAGCTTGTTGCCGTTGGCCTGGCCGGGGCCGTTGTCGCCGATATAGGTGTACAGCGGATGCCCGTCGTACGTGGCCTGCACCGTGTGACCACCGCGGGACACCGTTCCCAGCGTGCCCGTGACCCCGGGTCCGGCCTTAGGGTCGCCGATGACTGGCGGCCAGTAGGCGGCGCACGACCCGGCGCATTTCGAGGCCGTCGGGGTGTCAGGGGAGAACCAGTACAGCGTGAGGCCATTCGCGTTGGTGAGCACGCTGACCCCCTTGATCGTGACGGTCTTCAGCGTGATCCCGTGGCCGCCGGCGGTCGCGGGCGGTGTGGTTCTGGCGTTGGCGATCGCCACGCCGAGCAGGGTCAGGGCCAGGATCGAGACGACGCCCACCGCGCCGATCAGCACCGACACGGCGGAGTGCACCCGTGCCACCCTGCGGGCCGCCTCGCTGATCCATCCGTCGGACTCCTGCGCGGGACCCGCGGCGGCCGCGGCCAGGGCAAGCGTCGCGAAGGCGGCCACCTCGATCAGCCCGGCGGCGATCCCCGCCCTCGTCCGGACCTCCCTGAACCCGAACAACCCGATCCACACCGCCAGCAGGTAGGCGCTGAGCGTCGACAGCGCGAACGCCGCGCTCGCGGCTACCGCCAGTCGGCTGTTGGTCACCAGGACCGCAATGGCCAGGGTGAACCCGCCGATGAACTGCACCAGGAACAGCCAGCCGATGGTCGGGATCGTCCGGTATCCGGTCAGGTACAGGTCCAGGTGAATACCCGCGGACACGGAAAGCAGCATCGCCCCCGCGATGCGCAGCGGCAGTCCTCGCGCCTGATGCCGGCGATGTCGGCCCACGACCGTCACCCGTCTCACAACCAGTAGACGTCGCCTACCGGCAACGGGTTCAACGCGAACGGAGCCTGCGGACATGCGTCATCCCCGCGGATCTTGTCTGTTCCCGGAATGTGCATCCCCATCCTGGCTGGCGTATGGCCAGGTATCAATGTGGTTAGGGAAGTCGGATGGGTGAACGGCGCCCCGTTCTGCCCAGCAGCCCCCCAGGCCGCATCGGGAACTCCCGATCGGGGACCAGCGCCGGCTGGCTATGATCGTCCCGGCCCAGATCGCCGCGGAATCGTCCCGGCCCAGATCGCCGCGGAAGCAGAGCATGGCCCCCGAACCGGAACACCGCCCGACCAAGCAGGTCATCGTCATCCGGCGTGACCTGAGGATGCGCCGCGGCAAGGAGATCGCCCAGGGCGCGCACGCCTCGACGGCCTGGCTGGCCGAGCGCGTCCTGCAGGGAATGACACTGAACGGGACCGTGGATCACGTCGCGCTGTCCGCGGCCGAGCGATCCTGGCTGCAGAGCAGCGTCCGTAAGGTCACCGTCAAGGTGAACTCGGAGGAGGAGTTGATGGCGGTCTACCAGGCGGCGATCGAGGCCGGGCTCGTCGTGCACCTGGTCACCGACCGGGGCCTGACCGAGTTCGGCGGGGTGCCTACCCGGACGTGCCTGGCCGTCGGTCCGGACTATGACGACCTCATCGATCCGGTCACGGGCGACCTCGAGCTCTACTGACGGCAAGCGCCACTGACCGCGGGCGCCACTGACCGCGGGCGCCGGTGCGGGTCAGGAGCGGTAGGCGGCCGCGAAGCCCTCGCGCCAGCTGGGGTAGCGCAGCGTCCAGCCGAGCTCACGCTTGGCTTTCGCGTTCGAGGCGCCGCGGGACCCGGCGGCCATCATCACCATGCCCTGGCCCGCGATCAGCCGTGCCAGCCACATCGGGACGTGGCGGGGCGGCTTGGCGCCGAGCGCGGCCGCGAGCGCGGGCAGCCACTCGGACATCGGGGCGGGCTCGTCGTCGACGATGTTGTACAGGCCTGCCCCGTCGTGCCCGAGCGCGAGCACGGTGGCGGCCGCGGCGTCGTCGAGGTGGATGAAGGAGGAGATGCCGCCGCCCGCCCCGATGACCGGGAACTGCCGCTTGCGCACGGACGGGACCAGCCCGTCGTTGGCCGCGCCGTAGAAGCCGCCGTACCGCAGCGCGATCCCGCCTGCGCTCGTGACCGCCTCCTCCAGATGACGCATCGCGGCGTTGGTCTGGCTCGCCATGGCAGGCGGGTCGGGGTCGAGCGGATCGTCCTCGGTCTTGACCGGCCCGCCCACCCGCGCGTAGCGATAGCTGGCAAAGCTCTGCGCGACGAACCGCTGCACGCCGGCCTCGCGCGCGGCGGCCAGCAGCGCGTCGGTGCCCTCGGTCCGCAGCAGGTTGGTCGGCCCGAAGCTGCGGTCCAGGCTGCGGCCGAAGCGCACCCCGGCCAGGGCGGTGGCCTGGTGGACGATCGCGTCCGGCTTAGCCTCCAGGACGGCCTGGCGTACGGCCCGCGCGTCGAGCAGGTCCAGCGCGACCGGCTCGGCCCCTAGCGCCTCGACCCGCCCGCCGCCTCCCGCTGACCGATAAGTGCCGATCACGTCGTGTCCGTGCTCGATGAGTTGAGGGACGAGCCGGGCGCCGATGGCACCGGTCGCCCCCGCGACGAAGACTCGCATCGTGCTCTCTCTCGTAGCTGGTGAGCAGATCACTGCTATGACGTCACCAGACGAGCAAGTGTGACGGACTAGACGGGAACCGAGTGTATGGTCAGCCCCGGCTGCGCTTCCGCCCAGCGTCTAGCCGCCGCGTGTGCCCGGGGATCCGGGTCGCGGCGGGGAACCTCGTTCTCGAGGAAGCACCAGGGCTCGTCGACGCTGTGCGCGAGGTCCTCGATCCGCTCCCGGAACGTTCGCCCGCGATAGGGCACGCGTCGCGACGGCCAGAGTGGGCCCGGTTGGGCCGGCATAAGCTCAACGACCGGGGGCGGACGCCGCGACGCGGCGCGCGCGAGGCCGGGTGGTGCTTGTCGGCCGGAGCCGCGTCGGTCCGCATTTCGTCCGAGCTCGTATAGGTGTCGTCGTCCTTGACGGGGTGTAGCTCGATGCTGAAGCGCGCCTCCAGGGCCGTGGACAACGCGGCCAGCGTCCGCAACGTGAGGTTCTCACTCCGCTCAGGATCTGGCTGACCCGGCCGGGGGAGACGCGCATCCGTTCTGCGAGCTCGGCCCGGGTGAGGTCGCGCTCGCGCATGTACCAGTTGATCTCATTGATCAGCTCCGTACCGAACGCGAGCATCTCGTCGTCGATCTGGGTCTCCACCGCCCGGTGGTCTGGCGAAGCGTCTGTTCGGAAGACCATCAGTGCCTCCACTTGGTTACGGCCAGACCCTGCGCCCGACGAAGTAACTTCTGGTGTACTTAGCTGTAGCTAAACGTATAGTTATAACTAAAGTCTCGCTGGGGCCAGGATGTGGCAAGGCCAGAGCGGGTCATTGTTATAAGAATGTTACCATACGCCGGAGGCCCCGCGAGCCGAGCGGCGGAACCCGCGCCCCCTTGGCCATTGGGACGGGAGCGCACCCTGGGTCGGCTGAGACCGCTGCGGCTCTGACCAAACGACGCTTCCTGACTCATTTGACGCGCCGGAGCCCAAAAGTGTAGATAGATCGCCGCGCACCTGCAACCATAATCTCCGGAGGCGGCCTCTGGGCTGTTGACCGAAGGCGTGAGGCGGAGGGGGCTGGCATGCCTGGCTTGGTGTTGGGCGTGGTCGTGACCTTTGCCTTGTCACTTTTCCTGTCGTGCAGGTTCCTGCGCATGCGCTGCCGCGGAGTCGGGACGCCGTTCGGGCCGCACGCCCGGTCCTGGGGCACGTTCATCGCGGTTGGCACGGCCGTCGTGTCCACCGCGTTCGGCCTGCTGGTCGTCGTCGCCAGCAGCCACAGCGGCGCCGCTTTCGCCGGGATCATCGTGGCGCCCGGCCTGCTGCTCAGCAAGGTCCCCCCGCAGCGCGACATGGAGATGCTGCCCAGGACCAACGCTCATCTGCTGACGCTGCCGTTCAGCCGCCTGTACGACCGGATCGGCGACGACATACAGGACTGGTGTGACTACAGGATGGCGGCGGCGAAGTCCGAGCCCCGGTACCTGGGGTACACGGTGCAGTACTACTGGAACCAGATGAGCGGGGTCCGGGATCAGCGTACGCGAGAGATCCTGGACACCTACCGGAGGGCCATCGTCCACCAGATGGACTGCGTCCGGCTGATCGACCTGGACGCCTCTCACGCCAAGCTGCGCGACGCGTTCCAGCAGCACCGGTCCACGCAGCACATCCGGGCCTTCACCGACGACGACCTGATCCGGCATGCCAAGCGGCTGGAGTGCGACGCCGAGAGCGAGCTGTGCCAGTTCCTCTCGCGCGCCTACCAGCTCGGGTACCACAAGATGCTGGTCTACCCCTTCCGTCCGTAGCCATCGCTCACAGGCCCGGCTGCCACCACTCCGGCACCGCGACCCGCGCCGAGCCCGGCCGGGCCAGCGCCGGGTAGTCCGGCACGGCCGTCTCCGGCCAGCGCGAGTTAAGCCGTTCGAGCAACGCGCCCGCCGCGGCCCTCAGCCGGGGCAGCACGCCGGCCCGCCCGGCCGCGTCGGTGAAGCTGCCCAGCCAGGTCAGCAGCCGGGGCCGCAGCGTGGTCGTGCCCCACTCGGGGTCCTCGTCGGACCCGAGCACCCGGTTGACCAGCGGCCCGCGGGCCACGATCCAGACCGCCACCGCCGCGGCCATGGCCGCGTCCCAGTCCGGGCCCAGCTCGAAGCCGGCTGCCTGGACCACGGCGCGGTACGCGTCCAGGGCCGGGGCCGCCGCCTCGGCGGGCAGGCGGGCAAAGCACCAGCAGCTGGGAAACGGCGCCAGCAGGTAGGCGGCATCCAGTACGACCGGGCCCCAGCCCGAGGTCTCGAAGTCGAAGATCCGGCAGCCGTCCGCGCGGAACCGCATGTTGTCCGGGCAGGCGTCCCCGTGGACCAGGCCGGGGTACCCCGGTCCGTTCAGTAGAAAAAAGATCTCGTCGATCTCCGCGCCGACTCCGTCGACGGCCAGGCCCAGTGCCGCCACCGCCTCAATAAACGCCTCCCGGCCGCGGCCGACGGCGCCCAGCCAGGCCGGGCTCAGCGGGACGTGCGGCGCGTAGCGGGCCCGCAGGCGGGCCAGCTCGTCCGGCCGCCCCATGCTCCACGCGTGCATGGCGCCCAGCGCCTCGGCGTAGGACACCAGGTCGGCCCGGGCCCGCTCCCGGTCCCCGTCCAGCAGCGCGTCGGCCAGCGATGCGCCCGGGCCCAGGTCCTCCATCAGCAGCAGGCCCGCCTGCGCGTCGGCCGCCACCAGCCGCGGGGCCACGGGCACCGGCATGGCGTTCAGGTACTCCAGGGCGGCCAGCTCGACTCCGAAACTTCCGTCCTGATCCCCCCGCCTTTTCAAGACGACGGAACGGTCCGTTCCTACTTGCAGCCGGATCACGTGGCGCCGCTTCCAGATCGGCGTCGCCGCGCGTATCTCGCGGCCCGGACCCCAGGCGCGCGCTAGCAGCGCGGACACCGCTTGCGATTCGGCGGCCGACAGCACGGGACGGGCCACACCAGGATTCTGCCCGGCCCGCCGGAACGGACCAACCAGTTATTGCCAGCGCGGCTACGTCCGGCGCATGGCCAGGTGCGGCGCCAGCCACAGCGGCGGCAGGTACCCGGCCAGGTTCGACAGCGGCAGCACCTCCGGTTTCAGCCGGATGCCCAGCACGTCCGCCATGAACGCCCGCCGCGCCGACACCCGCTGCCACAGCCCGGGATACCGCGCGGCCAGTTCGGCCCGCAGCTCAGCGTCGGCCAGCGCCACCCCGTCCTCGATGTTCGACGTGTGGTAGACCGTGCCGGTCGCCGGGATGATGTCCAGCTGCATCGCCATCCCCGACGCCAGCACCACCGAAGACCCGGCGTACACCGGCGAGCTCGGCCACTCGTCCAGGTGGATGAAGTGCCCGGGGTTCAGGTGCACCCCGAAGAACGGATCAGACAGGTATCGCTGCGCCACCGAGAACAGCTCCCCGCCGGTCACCCCGATCCCGATCGTCTCGTACCACTCCGCCGCGCAGGCGAAGTACGGCGCCACCAGCCGGTCTACGTAGTCGGCGGCCAACGCAGGCAGGTCACCAACCGATGCGGCCAGGAACCCGCCGCGCGCGATGTTGCTGCCCCAGTACCCCAGCGACGCGCTCATCGGGTCGCCCAGGCTCAGCACCCGCCCCGACGCGCTGGCCAGCCCGAGCGCCGCCCGCTCCCCGGACAGCAGCACCGGATGGTAGGACAGCGGCAGCCCGATCGGCTGGTACAGCGTGAACGCGGCCAGCTCGGTCAGCCCGGGCCGGACGCCGAACAGCAGCCGCCGCATCGACTCCGATCCGTGCGTGGCCGCGAACTCGAAGCTGGCCAGCTGGTCGGCGTCGTTGATCAGCCGCAGGCCGGAACCCGGCGCGGTGAACAGCCCGGTGGCGTTCTCCACCGCGCAGCCCAGCGAACGCAGCGTGTCCACGATGAACGAGGGCGCATCAACCCACGAGGCGGGCTCGTCGGCCTCGGCCAACGAGAACCACTTCCACCCCGCGATCCCCACCCGCCGCACGCCGTTACCGAGCCCGGCCTTGCGCAGCACGACCTCTAGCCGCGGACCGACCGAACGGTCCTGGTTCACCAGGCTGAAACTCTGGTACAGCACCACCTCGACCTCGGCCGGCACCACCGCCGCGTACGACTGGCCCTCGTTGCCGACCAGCAGCACCGGGGCCCGGTCCGGGGTCAGGATCAGCAGCGATTCCTCGAACCGCGGGTCGTAC
>Ga0187809_10001335_pt1 | contig 11687 bp, 10 predicted proteins | sample NC_wetland_sal_i_8_FD_132415 | JGI IMG/M metagenome (GOLD analysis project Ga0187809, IMG submission 132415) | Wetland sediment microbial communities from Neuse River Estuary, North Carolina, USA - ASW_4 | ecosystem: Environmental > Aquatic > Freshwater > Wetlands > Sediment | place: USA: North... | reverse complement strand
GCCGATCACGTCCGGCTGGAACGAGACGGCGGCGGCGCGGGCGGCGGCATGGGGATCGGAGGCAAAACAGAGATCCGCCACCCGCACCGTGTACCCTGCCTGGTCGAGCGCCGAGGCCACGCACGCCACACCGTTAGGCACGACGGGCATCGGCTGCCGCTCCCGGTTGGTGCTCACCAGCAGCACCCGGGGGCGCGAACCCGGCGGCGCTGCCGGCCGCCGGACGCGTCCTACCGGTGCGGACGAGGGAGCGTCGTCACCCTGTTCGCACGAACTCCGTTTGTCCGAGCAAGAGTGTGCTGCCATTGATCACGTACGTGAACTGCTCCGTTCCTGTATCCGGCGCCTGGAACGTGATCGTCACAGTGCTGCCGTTCGCCGTCCACGTCCCATTCGAGATCGTCGTGTCTGACACACTGGTGGTGAGGTCGAACGTTATCACCGTGCGCGTCGCGCTGCCGTCCGCATTGAACGCACAGATCGTTTGCTGGTTGGTCGGATCGCCGTTCACCGTGTCGACGATCGTCTCCGACCACGTCCCGACCAGGTTGCTGTCGAGCTGCCCGCCACCACCACCGCCCCCGCCGCCCGCCCCGGTGCTGAACCCCTGGTTGTTGAAGTATTGCGGTGTCGTCGTGTCGATACACGCCACGGCCACCACCGCGAGCACCACGAACGCTGCTCGCGCGAGCGCCGCGCTCAGCGCGTTCCGGCCAGCACCAGCGCGACCGCCGCGCCCGTGATTCCCGCGAGCAGGTTCACTCCGTCGTTGTCCAACCATGGAATGCCTCCGATCCGTTGCGTGACGTCGCCGCAAGTGTGCACGGTCCGTTCGGTCTGCACTCCGCATCGAGCGCATCTCCGTCGAGACTGCGCGAGCGCGCCGGCGAACGAATCCGCCAACGCGCCCGCGATTCCGCCAGCGGTCGCGGCGACCGCAACGCGTGGTGGCCAGTGCACGAGCCACGCCATTACCCCGACGAATGCCCCCCCGGCGACGCTTGCGAGGAGGCCGACGATCGTGACGCCACCGGAACTTCCAGCAGCGACCCGCCGCCACGTCGTGATCGATCGCGGGGATCGGGACGAAAGTGTTCCCACTTCCGTACCCCATGTATCCGCCGAGGCGGCTGCAAGTGCCCCACCACCGATCGCCATGACGGCAATGGCCGGAGCCACGAGGTAGGCAAGGGCTGCAAGGGCGAAGAGGCCCCCGTTGGCCAGCACCTGCACCGCGTCCCGTGTTCCGCCTTTGGCGACGACGGATTCCGTGCGGCGCAACTTGTTTTCGCGTTGGGCGCGCGAAAGCGCGGTGCCGGTCACAAAGAAAGCAAAAAGAAGCGCCCCCCACGACCACCCCGCCGCGACCGCCGCCGTTCCGACGACCGTCGCCGCCATAGCGCCACTTCGAGACAAGGAGCGCGCGCGCCACGCGACCAGCGAGATCGCGCACGACAACGCGAACCCCACCACTGCGCGCGGGATCACTCCAAGGGACGCGAGGCTTCCTCGTCGATCAACATTTGCATGATGCGGCGCCGCAGGGCGGGAGGAGCTTTTGCGATCGTCGCGCGCCGTTCGAGAAACCGCAGAAAGACCTGCTCGTGGCGAAAGTGCGGAAAGCACCGGCGACAGTAGCCCAGGTGGTCGCGAATCTGCAGCTCGACTTCCGCTGTCAGTTCACCATCGAGGTACTCGTAAATGCGTTCGAGGACCTCGGTGCACGAGAGATGTGACCGGTCGTCCGGGTGTGGAATGGTGCTCATGCTGCTCTCGATTATAGGACCCCAGGCCCGGGTTAGTGAGCCCCGCTTCGCACCAGCGCTCGGTGTTGCGTCTCGGGACGCGCTGCCCCGCGCTCACGGCGCTCACACGCGCCGCGCGCAATCCGATCGGTCGTTCCGATGTTGAAGCATTGGCCGTCGTGATCGGTTCCCAAAAAATCTTGAACCCCCCTCTCACGTCCGTTACCTTGGGTGCTGCCATTCAGCGTTCCCGCCTCCTCACAATGCCCACAACGGTCGACGCGCTTCTCCCGCTGAGCTTTCTCGAGGCGGTCCGCAGCGTGGACAGCCCCGACGACGACCTCGACGCGGAGCTCGTCCCCGAGCTCAGGAACAAGCGGCTCGGCCTGAGCGAAACGGTGTATGCGCAGATTCAGCGCTTTACCGACGCGGCCAGGAAGCATCAACGTGCGGACTACGAGGAGACCGTCGGGATCGCAAAGCTGCTCGGCCGGCGGCCGGACGCCGAAGCGGTGTTTCGGGCGGCTGGGCGCTACCTGGCGGCGCAGACGTACCAGTCGATTGCGACGGCGTCGCGCAGTCTCATTGCGTCGCTGCCGTCGCTCTTGGCGCGACCGATCGCGCTGAGGCAGACGCAGCGCATCGCGGGGAAGTACCTCAACGGGTCGGTGCGCCGGCACGGGTCGTTCCTCATCCTCGACGTGCCGCGTTCCGCCACGGTGGACGTGCCGCCGCGCGGCGTGGGGTGCGCATACTACGAGTCGTTCTTTCGGGAGCTGCTCCGCCTGCTCGGCGCGAGCGGGGGGTCGGTGGACCACGTGCGCTGCGCCGCGCGCGGCGAGGGCACGTGCGAGTGGCGCGCCGAATGGCGCTCGATCCACCGCGACGACGCCGCGCCCAGCGCCGGAGCCGCCTGACGCACCCGCCTAACTTTCAATCGACGCGATCATGCTGACCAAGGAGACGCTGCCCAACGTGCAGCGGGCGCTGGCGGATGCCGGCGTGGACGGGTGGCTGCTGTTCGACTTCCAGGGGACGAACCCGGTGGCCGGGGGTGTGCTCGGGCTCAAGGGGATGGTGACGCGGCGCATCTTCGCGTACATCCCGCGCGAGGGGACCCCGGTGGCGATCACCCACGCCATCGAGCAGGGGCCGTGGCGCGAGTGGCCCGCCGAGTGGGGGCGCGAGCGCTACAGCACGTGGCGATCGCTCGAGGAAGCAGTGGCCGGCCTCGTGCGCGGCAAGCGGATCGCCATGGAGTATTCGCCGGGCGACGCGGTTCCGTACGTGGACCGCGTGCCGGCCGGGGTCCTCGACCTGGTGCGGGCCGCGGGCGGCGACGTGGTGCCGTCCGGCGAGTTGGTGACGCGCTTCTACGCGCTGTGGACGCCCGAGCAGCTGGCGTCGCACGTGCGCGCGGCGGAAGTCGTGGCGGCGGTGGGCCGTGAGGCGATTGCCGAGGCGGGCCGGCGCACGGCGGCGGGCCAGCCGATCGCCGAGCACGAGCTGCAGCGCTGGATCATCGGGCGCTTCGAGCGGGCCAACCTGGAGTTCGACCATCCGGCGATCGTCGCGGCCGGGCCTAACGCAGCGGATCCGCACTACGCGCCGTCGGCCAGCCGGCCGCGCACCATCCAGCGCGGCGAGCTGGTGCTCGTGGACCTGTGGGCCAGGGAGAAGGGCGGCATCTTCGCCGACCAGACGTGGATGGGCGCCGTGGGCGCGCCGAGCAGCCGCGCGGTGACGGTGTGGGAGGCGGTGCGCGACGCCCGCGACGCCGCGATCGCAGCGGTGCGCGAGCGTGCGTTAGGCGGTACGCCCATCCGCGGCGCCGACGTGGACGACGCGGCGCGCGCCGTGATCACCGCGCGCGGCTTCGGCCGGTACTTCACCCACCGCACCGGCCACTCGATCGACTCCATCCAGCTCCACGGCTCGGGGCCGCACATCGACAACTTCGAAACGCGCGAGGAGCGCCGGCTCATTCCGGGCGTGGCGTTCTCGATCGAGCCGGGCATCTACATTGCCGGCGAGATCGGCGTGCGCAGCGAAGTGAACGCCCACATCGGCGAGACCGCGGTCACGATCACGCCGCGCGAGTACCAACGCGACCTGATCGTCGTCTGAGCGCGCCCGCAGTGGACCGGCCGGACGCCGCGTCGCCCGGGCTGCGCCGCGAGCTCGGCGTGTTCTCGGCGGCGATGCTCGTGGTGGGCGGGATCATCGGCAGCGGGATTTTCTTCACGCCGTCGGAGACGGCCAAGGAGCTGCCGACGGCGGGGTGGGTGCTGGCCGTCTGGGCGTTAGGCGGCGTGGTGGCCTTTGCCGGTGCGCTCACCTACGCCGAGCTGGGCGCGCTCATGTCCGATGCCGGCGGCGCCTACGTGTACATCCGCGAGGCGTTCGGCGCGCTGCCCGCGTTTCTCTACGGCTGGATGTCGCTGCTGCTGATCGCATCCGGCGCCATCGCGGCGGTGGCGGTGGGCTTCGCCGGCTACGTGGCGCACTTCGTGCCGCTCGGCGCGCGCGCCCAGTTAGGCGTGGCGGGCGCGACCATCGCCGCGCTGGCCGTCGTGAACTATCTGGGCGTCAAGCCCGGCGCCGTGGTGCAGAACGTGATGACGGTGGCCAAGATCGCCGCGTTGGGCATTCTCATGCTCGGCGGCGCGCTGCTCTGGGGACGCCTCGGCACACCGCCGCCCGTCGCGCACGCGCCGCTGCCCCGCGCGAACATCGTCGCCGGACTCGGCGCGGCGTTCGTGCCCGTGCTGTTCACCATCGGCGGGTGGCAGCAGATGAACATGGTAGCCGGCGAGATCCGCGACCCGGGGCGGAACATCCCCCGCGCGCTCGCTATCGGGATCGCCATCGTCGTCGTCTGCTATCTGGGCGCCAACGCCGCGTACCTGCGCGCGCTCGGCCGCGACGGCCTGGCCGCGTCGACCGCGGTGGCGGCGGACACCGCAACGCGCATGTTCGGCGCCGCCGGCGCGACGTTCATTGCGCTCGCGGCCATGATCTCGATCTTCGGCTTCGTCAACGTCACCATCCTCGCCAATTCGCGCATCGTCTACGCCATGGCACGGGACGGGTTGTTCATCGACGCTGCGGCGCGCGTGCACCCGCGATTCGGGTCGCCGCACGTCGCGATCGCCGTGATGGCCTGGTGGTCGCTGGCGCTCCTGGCGCTGAGCGGCGGGAACCTGGGTACGCTGCTCAGCGGCGTCGTGTTCGCGGACTGGATCTTTTTCGGCCTTGGCGCGGCGAGCGTGTTCGCGCTCCGCCGCTCGATGCCTCACGCTGTCCGGCCGTATCGGGCGCTCGGCTACCCGGTGGTGCCCGGCTTTTTCGTGGTCGCGGCCGTGCTCGGCATCGTGAGCTCATTCTACAAGTCGCTCCGGATGTCGCTCGTGGGGTGTGCGCTGCTGGGCGCCGGCGTCGCGGTGTTCTGGGCGCTCAGGAGACGGCCGTGAGGCGGGCCGTGGGCGCGATGCTGGCGCTGTGCGCCGTGCTGGGCTGCGATGCGGCCGGCCAGCGCACCGCCCGCGCCGCGGGCGGTGCGCCGCCGGCCGCATCGGCCGGGCGGGACTCCGCCTACCACGTCGTGCCCGTGGGCGACGGCGGCCGCGTCGCGGGCCGCGTGCTCGTGCACGGTCGCGTTAGGCGCGACACCATCATGGCCGGCGTCCCGGACACCGGCTGGTGCCGGCCGTCGCGGCGCGTCACGCTCGTCGCGGGATCCGGCAATCGCGTGGCCGGGGCCGTGGTGTGGCTCGAGGACATCCACGCGGGGAAGCCGCTGCCGGCGCTCAGGCGCTACGACCTCACCACCCGGCACTGCGACGCCCGTCCCATGACGCAGGCGGCCGTCGCCGGGGGCATGCTGGATGTGCAGAGCCTGGACCCGATCCCGCACCGGACGCGATTCACGCTCGGCGGCGCAACACTCGACGTGGTCGAGCAGAGCGACGCCGGCCAGGTGGTGCCCACGGCGGCCGTTCTCTCGCGTGCCGGTCTCGTGGCCGTCCGCTGCGATCTGCACCCCACCACCCGCGCGTGGATCCGCGTGTTCGCGCACCCCTATTTCACCGTGAGCGCGCGCGACGGCAGCTTCGCGATCGACTCGGTGCCGCCGGGCGACTACACGCTGGCCGTGTGGCAGCCGTCGTTAGGCGAACGGGACACGACGGTGCACGTCGCGGCGCACCGGGCCGCGTCCGCCACCGTCACGTTCACCGCGGCGCCCTGACGCGCGCCGCGTCACGGCGTCGCGGCCGTGGCTTCCGGGTACTGCACCGTGTAGAGGCGCGCGTACACGCCGCCGCCCGCGAGGAGCTCGGCGTGCGACCCTTCTTCCACGATGCGCCCGCGGTCCAGCACCAGCAGCCGGTCGGCCCGCCGCACCGTGCTCAGGCGATGGGCAATGATGAGCGTCGAGCGTCCGGTCAACAGCTCCTCCATGGCGCTGTTCACGAGCCGCTCGCTCTCGCTGTCCAGGCTCGACGTCGCCTCGTCGAGCAGCACCACCGCCGGATTCTTGAGGAATACCCGCGCGATGGCGATGCGCTGCCGCTGGCCGCCGGACAGCTTCACGCCACGCTCGCCCACCAGCGTCTCGAGCCCGTCGGGGAGCCGTTCGATGAACTCCCACGCGTGCGCGGCGCGCGCGGCCGCGATCACTGCGGCGTCCGCGGCGTCCGGGCGCGCGTACGCGATGTTGTCGCGGACCGTCCCGCTGAAGAGCGCCGGCTCCTGCGGCACCAGGCCGACGGCGCCGCGCAGGTCGAGCAGCGACAGCCGCCGGATGTCGATCCCGTCCAGCGCCACCATGCCGTTAGGCACGTCCCAGAAGCGCGTGATGAGCGACGCCACCGTCGTCTTGCCGGCGCCCGACGGACCCACCAGTGCCACCACTTCGCCCGGCGCGATGTGGAAGGTGACGTCGTGCAGCACCGTGGGCAGCTCGGGGCCGTACGCGAACGTCACATGCTCGAACCGGACGTCGCCCCGCACCGGACGGGGCAGCGCCAGCGGCGCCGGCGGATCGACCACCGTCGGCTGCGTGTCCAGCAGCTCGAACACGCGGTGCGCGGCGCCCACCGCCTCCTGGTAGTTGCCGAACAGCGACGCGAGCGACCCCACCGCCGCGGCCACGAAAAATGCGTAGAACAGAAATTCGACTAACGCGCCGGGCGTGAGCTCCCGCGCCAGCACCAGCCGGCCGCCCTGCCACAGCACGATCACCACGCCGCCGAACGCGCAGAACGTGATCACGCCAAAGAACGCGCCGCGAATCTTCGCCCGGCGCACGGCGGCGATCACCACGTCGCGCAGCTGCGCGCTGAAGCGCCGCGCCTCGATGCCTTCGCGCGTGAAGCTCTGCACCGTGCGGATCTGCGAGAACGCCTCGTCCGCGCTGCCCATCGCGTCGGCCACGCGGTCCTGCACGCCGGTGCTCGCTCTCTTGAGCGCCCGCCCGAAGATCCACGCCGTCCCGACGATGACGGGCACCACGGCCAACGTCGTGACCGTGAGCTGCGGATGCGTGAGCGTGAGCATGATGACGCCGCCCACGAGGAACAGCACCTGGCGCGACAGCTCCGTGGCCTGGTACGTCATCACCGATTGGAGCAGCGTGACATCGGTCGCGAGCCGGCTCGTCAGCTCACCCGACCGTCGCTCGGTGAAGAAGCCCGGCGACAGCCGTACCAGGTGTGCGAACAGGTCGTCGCGCAGCTTGGCGATGATCCGCTCGGCCGCCGCCGTCAGGATCCACACCTGTCCGAAGTTGAGCAGGCCCTGCGCGGCGAACAGCGCCACGAGAACGAGCGCGATGCGGTTGAGGGCGGGAGCACTCGCGCGAACGAACGCGGCGTCGAGCAGGTAGCGCACCACGAGCGGAAACGCGAGCGTGATGCCCGCGCTCACCAACAAGGCAACGGAGGCGAGCGCGATCTGCGCGCGGTAGGGCCGCATGCGGAGCAGCAGCGGCCGGAGCGCGCGCGGCGAGGGAATCTTTCGAGATCCGGATGGCGATGCGCCCGCCGCGCGCGGCGCGTCGGCGGTCAGAGTGGACGGCCGTCGAGCCATGCGCGAATCTGTGGCAGTCCGGCGGTCATCCGTCGGCGGGCGTCGTACGCGCGCTGGAACGTCGCGAACGCATCGTCCACGGTCTCGTCCCGCTCATCGGGGCGGCCGCTCCAGTTGTGCGATGACCACTCGCGGATGTGCACGCGTCCGCCTGTCGGTCTGCCGAGCATCAGGAGGCGTTCCGGTTCGCCCGCCCCGGCGGCGACGAGGACGCCGAGCTCGTCGGGGCCCGGTGCGCGGTCGTCGGCGGCCATCACCGCGACACGGCGCGGTCCACCGCCATGGCGACGAACAGGAGCGCGAGATACAGCAGGGAATACTTGTACACGCCCCACGCCGCGCCGGTCCAGGGCCGCGCGCGCATCACGCGCACCACGCCGGCGAGCAGGAGGCCGCCTAACGCAGCCGCCGACGCGCCGTAGATGATCCCGAACGCGCCGAACGCCCAGGGCAGCAGCGTGATCGGCACGAGGATCACGGTGTACCAGAGCATCTGCCGCATCGTCTCGCGCTCGCCCCACACCAGGGGCGCCATGGGAACGCCCGCGCGGCCGTAGTCGTGCTGCTTGAGCAGCGCCAGCGCCCAGAAGTGCGGCGGCGTCCAGTAGAACACGATGAGAAACAGGTACACGGCCGCGAGGTCGATGCGTCCGGTGACGGCCGCCCACCCGACCAGCGGCGGGAACGCGCCGGCGGCGCCCCCGATGACGATGTTCTGCGGCGTGCGGCGCTTGAGCCAGCGCGTGTAGACGAACACGTAGAAGTAGAAGCCGGCCAGCGCGAGCGCCGCGCTGAGCACATTCACCGCGACCGCGAACAGCGCGGTGGCGGCGCTGGCCAACGCGAGGCCGAACGCCAGCACGGCCCGCGGGTCCATGCGTCCGCTCGGGAGCGGGCGTAGGCGAGTCCGCGCCATGCAGTCGTCGATGTCGCGGTCGAGGTACATGTTCACCGCGTTGGCGCCGCCGGCCATCAGGTAGCCGCCTAACGCAACGGCGAGCACGAGGGCCAGGCTCGGCGAGCCCGCCACGTACATCGGCGCGACCGTCGTCACGAGCAGCAGCGAGATGATGCGAGGCTTGGTGAGCATCACCAGGTCGCGCGCCAGCGATGCCGGTCGCTCCTTGGCGACGACCGCGCCCGTCATCGCGCCGCCTCCGGCGCGGCCTGCACGCTGCGCCCAACGGCGGCGCCCGCGGCGGCGCCCAGCCCCGGAACTGCCTCGGCGGCGCGCGACGCCATCCGCGCGAGGTAGGCGGCCGAGAACAGCGTCAACCAGATGAGCGCCCCGACACCCTGGTGGAGCGACCGCAGCACCGGCGGCAAGGCGAGCGCGATCATGGAGGCGGCGATGGCGATCTGCGCCACGATCAGCGCCGCCGCGATCGCGACGGCGCGGGTCACCACCGCCGCTTCATGCCGCCGCCGCACGCCCCACAGGAGCCCGAACACGTGCAGCGTGAGCAGCAGCGCCAGGGTACGGTGCGTCATCTGGATGACGCGTCCGGTCGGGACCATCGCCGCGGCGAGCCCCGGACCGCACAGCGGGAATCCCGAGCAGGCGACGTTGGCGCCCGGAAACGTGGCCGTCATGCCGCCCAGGCAGATCGTGACTAACGCGATCGCGGCGCCCGCCGCGGCGCCGCGCGCGGTGCGCGGCGACGCCCGCTCGCCGCGCGCGCGCGCGCCGCCTAACCCGCCGGCCCGCATCACCGCCGCCGCCAGCGCCGCCAGGAGCGTCGCCGCCAGCAGCCAGTGCGATGCCGTCGCATACCACGCGTTGCCCAGCCACACCGTGATCGCGCCGAGCAGCGCCTGCGCCGGCCACATGGCGAGCGCGAGCAGGCTCGCGCGCAGCACACCGCCGCGACCGCCCACGCCGGGCGCGTTCCGACTCGCGTACGCCGCGCCCGCCAGACTGACCAACGCCACCAGCAGCGCCGCGGCGATGAGACGGTGCGTCCACTCGATGACCAGCGTCGGCTGATCCAGCGGCGGGAACCACCGCCCGTAGCACTTGGGCCAGTGGTCGCCGCAGCCCATACCGGATCCGCTGATGCGGACAATGGCGCCGAAAACGATCTGCGCGACCGCCACCACGAGCGCCGCGTACGACAGCCGCCGCACCGTCACCGTCATCGAACGGTGCTCACGATGCGCGCTCGATGATCGTGGCGCTCGTGGCCGCGGGCCGCACTACGTCGGAACGGCTATGCGCCTCGATGGTCCGCCACGTGAACGCGAGCACCAGAGCCAGACCAACCGCCGGAATCAACGTCCACACCACCTCGCTCCACCGCGAGGGGGCGGGCAAGGCAGTGTCGCTCGGCGCGCCGGCCTTGAGCGCGGAGTGGAGCAGGGCGATCTGTGCGACCGCGCAGCACGCGACCGCGAGCCAGAATAGGTTGAGACGCAACGGGATTGAAATTTGGAGTCGAAACACCGTAAAATCGCCGTAGCGAACGACGGAAGCAACCCGCGGACCAAACGTCCGTGAGAGCGCGAACTTCGCGCTCGCGTCGTGCCTCGCACGCCTGAACGTCGTGCTGTTCGGGCGGTCGGTTCTCGCAGGTCCCACTTGGCCTAGTCCGCTCGAGCGGGCGTTTCCCCAAGGTCGGCGCCGGGCGCCGCTTCCCTCTTCCCGCGAGTCCATGCCTCTCCGCCGACAGCTCGGTCTGCTCAGCACCGTCGCCGTCCTCGTGGGCTCCACGATCGGTTCGGGCATCTTCCGCTCGCCGGCGGGCATCGCGCAGAAGCTGCCAGGGCCGCTCCCGCTGGTCCTCGTGTGGGTCGCCGGGGGCTGCTTCGCCTTGTGCGGGGCGCTCACGTTGGCCGAGATCGCCGGCGCGTTGCCCCAGACCGGCGGGATCTATGTGTTCCTCCGCGAGGCGTGGGGTCGGCTGCCGGCGTTCCTGTTCGGTTGGGCGGAGCTCGCGATCATCCGCGCCGCCGCGCTCGGCGCCATCTCCACGACCTTCGCCGAGTATCTGCTTCGCGTCCTGGGGCACAATCCGGCCGTGGCGCCCTACGACGCGTACGTGCACTACATCGCGGCCGTCGCCATCGCGCTCACGGCGACGTTCAACTACGTCGGCCTCAGGTGGGGCTCGCTGGTCCAGAACATCACGACCTTCGCGAAGTATGGCGGCCTGCTGTTCATCGTGTTGCTCGCCTTGGCGCTCGGCCTTCCGCACACCGGTGGACACTTCACGCCCGCGATGCCGAGTGGCAGCATCAGCGTGTCGGCGTTCGGTCTGGCGCTGGTGTCGGTGCTGTGGGCGTACGACGGGTGGGAGGACGTGACGTTCGTGGCCGGCGAGGTCAAGGATCCGCGCCGCAACATGCCGCGCGGCATCATCATCGGGACGCTCGCGGTGATCGTGATCTACGCGCTGGCGAATCTGGCCTATCTCGCGGTGCTGCCGGTGGATCAGATCGCGAGCTCGCCGCTCGTCGCGGCCGACGTGGCGGCGCGCGTCGTGGGCCCCGCGGGCGTGGTGTTCGTGGCGATCACCGTGATGTTGTCGGCGTTCGGCACGCTCAACGGATCCATTCTCACGGCGCCGCGCATCTTCTTCGCGATGGCCGACGATGGCTTGTTCGTGCGCAAGGTGGCGAGCGTCCACCCGAAATACGGCACGCCGTACGTGTCGATCGCGCTGTGCGCGCTGCTCGGCATCATCTTCGTGCTCGTGCGCGATTTCCAGCAGCTCGCCGACGCGTTCGTGATCGCGATCGTGCCGTTCCTTGCGTTAGGCGTCGGCGCCGTGTTCGTGCTGCGCCGGCGTCCGGACTACGACCCGCCCTTCCGCGTCCCCGGCTATCCGGTCGTCCCCGCGCTGTTCATCGTGG
>Ga0187809_10001333_pt1 | contig 11694 bp, 8 predicted proteins | sample NC_wetland_sal_i_8_FD_132415 | JGI IMG/M metagenome (GOLD analysis project Ga0187809, IMG submission 132415) | Wetland sediment microbial communities from Neuse River Estuary, North Carolina, USA - ASW_4 | ecosystem: Environmental > Aquatic > Freshwater > Wetlands > Sediment | place: USA: North... | reverse complement strand
GGGCGGCATCGACCCGACCGTCATCAACGGCGGCATCATCAACAATTACGGCTCGAACGCGCGGCTCGGTGCGTCGGACTGGATGGTGGTCGAAGCCGATGAAAGCGACGGCAGCTTTCTGCGCCTCGACGGGACGATCGCGGTCGTCACCAACATCGATCCCGAACATCTCGATCATTATGGCAGCTTCGACGCGATCAAGGACGCGTTCGTCGAGTTTATCGAAAATGTGCCCTTCTATGGCGCGGCGATGCTCTGCCTCGACCATCCCGAAGTGCAGGCGATCATCCCGCGCATCCGCGACCGCCGCATCGTCACCTATGGCTTTTCGGCGCAGGCCGACGTGCGCGGCACCAATGTGACACCGGGGCCCGACGGCAATCGCTTCGACGTCGTCGTGCGCGACCGCGACGGCAATAGCCGTACGATCGAGGGTATCCACCTGCCGATGTCGGGGCGCCACAATGTCCAGAACGCGCTCGCGGCGATTGCGGTCGCGCTGCACATGGGCGTGTCGGACGAAAATATCGCGTCGGGCTTCAACGGCTTTGCCGGGGTCAAGCGCCGCTTCACCAAGGTCGGCGAGATTGCAGCCGGGGACGGCATCGTGACGGTGATCGACGATTATGCCCATCATCCGGTCGAGATCCGGGCCGTGCTGTCGGCAGCGCGCGAAGGTGCCGGGGCGGGACGCGTCGTTGCCGTCGTCCAGCCGCATCGCTTTACCCGCCTGCGCGATCATATGGACGATTTCCAGCAGGCCTTTAACGACGCGGACATGGTGCTCGCACTGCCCGTTTATGCAGCGGGCGAAAGCCCGATCGAGGGCGTGTCGTCGGATGCGCTGGCGCAGGGGCTGCGCGACCGCGGCCATCGCCATGCATCGACCGTTGCCGACGCCGGCGCGCTCGCTGCAACGATCGCCGACGCGATCCGCACCGAAACGCTCGGCGCGGGTGACATGATCATCTGCCTCGGCGCAGGCGACATCACCAAGATGGCGGCGGGGCTGGCGAGCGCGGTGGAGGCGGTATGAGCACCGCCGATACGCTTCCGGCGGTCCGCGGCAAGCTAACCGCAAAGGCGCCGCTGGCGCCGCTCGTCTGGTTCAAGTCGGGCGGTCCTGCCGACTGGCTGTTCGAGCCGAAGGACGCCGATGATCTTGCCGGTTTCCTGCGCGACCTCGATCCCGCGATTCCGGTGATGGCACTCGGCCTTGGCTCGAACCTCATCGTTCGCGACGGCGGCTTTCCGGGCGTCGTCGTCCGGCTCGGCAAGGCCTTTGCTAAGGTCGAAGCCGTCGACGCGACCAGCTTGCGCTGCGGAGGCGGTGCCTCGGGCATCCTCGTCTCGTCGACCGCGCGCGACGCAGGGATCGCGGGGATGGAGTTCCTGCGGTCGATCCCCGGCACCGTTGGCGGCTTCGTGCGGATGAACGGCGGCGCTTATGGCAGCGAGGTCAAGGACATATTGGTCGAGGCCGACATCGTCTTGCGCTCGGGCGAGCGCCGGACCTTGCCGCTTGCCGATCTGGGCTACACTTATCGCCACAGCGAATTGCCCGAAGGTGCGGTCGTCGTGGGCGCGACGTTCCGCGGGCGTCCGGGTGAACCCGAAGCCATCCAGGCCGAAATGGACCGCATCTCGGCGAGCCGCGAGGCGTCGCAGCCGCTGCGCTCGAAGACCGGCGGCTCGACCTTCAAGAACCCCGACGGTCGCAAGGCGTGGCAGCTTATCGATGAGGCCGGTTGCCGCGGTTTCGCCATCGGTGGCGCGCAGGTGAGCGAGAAGCATACCAATTTCCTGATCAATACCGGTGCGGCGACGAGCGCCGACATCGAAGCGCTCGGCGAGGAAGTCCGCCGCCGGGTGAAGGCGAAGAGCGGCATCGAATTGCAATGGGAGATTCAGCGCTTGGGAGTGGCGAAGTGAGCCGGGGTCCGTGGCATGTCGCCGTGCTGATGGGCGGCTGGTCCGCCGAGCGCGAAGTGTCGCTGATGAGCGGCAAGGGCGTTGCCGACGCGCTCGAAAGCCGCGGGCACAAGGTCACGCGCATCGACATGGGCCGCGATGTGGCGCAGCGGCTTGCCGAAGCGCGGCCCGATGTCGTCTTCAACGCCCTCCACGGCGTTCCGGGCGAAGACGGCACCGTGCAGGGCATGCTCGACCTGATGGGCCTCAAATACACCCACAGCGGGCTCGTCACGTCGGTGATCGCGATCGACAAGGAATTGACGAAACAGGCGCTGGTGCCGCATGGTATTCCCATGCCGACGGGGACGATGGTCGACAGCGAAAGCCTGTTTTCAGCCGATCCCTTGCCGCGCCCCTATGTCCTGAAACCCGTCAACGAAGGATCGTCGGTCGGCGTCGCGATTGTCAAGGACGACAGCAACTACGGCAACCCGATTGCGCGCGAAGCTGTGGGGCCGTGGCAGGAGTTCGATCGGCTGCTCGCCGAGCCTTTCATCAAGGGGCGCGAACTGACCGTCGCGGTACTCGGCGATGAGGCGCTCGGTGTCACCGAACTGCGCGTGAAGTCGGGATTCTACGACTATGACGCCAAATATACCGACGGTCTGACCGAACATGTCTGTCCTGCCGATGTCCCCGCCGACGTTGCGCAGCGGATGAAGCATCTGGCGGTCGAAGCGCATCGCCTGCTCGGCTGCAAGGGCGCGTCGCGTTCCGATTTTCGCTGGGACGACGAGCATGGACTTGCGGGCATTTTCCTGCTCGAGGTCAATACGCAGCCGGGGATGACACCGCTCAGCCTCGTGCCGGAACAGGCGCGCGCCATCGGCATGGACTATGCCGAACTCGTCGAACGCATCGTGGGGGAAGCATTGGCATGAGCAGCGGAGTATGAGCAGCACCAGGATCAAACGCGCGAAGGCGCCGCCGCGCCGTCCGTCGCGCGCGCCCAAAAGGCGCCGGTCGGTCAAGCATTCGCGCCTCAACATGGTCATCAACGCCTTGCCGATCAGCCCGGCGCAGCTTCAGCGCGTCGCCAACTGGACGATCGGTATCGGCCTGGCGGGCGTGCTGGTGCTCGGTGCCGAGGTGACGGGTGTGACCGCGAAAATCCACGAAGAGTGGGCGCAGGCGGTCGGGCGCGCCGGATTTCAGGTAAAGAAGGTCGAAGTGGTCGGTGCCGATCGCATCGACCGGCTGAAGGTTTATGATATCGCGCTGGCGCAGAAGGACCGCTCGATGGCCGCGGTCGAGCTTGACGATGTGCGCCGCGACCTGATGCAGTATGGCTGGATCAAGGATGCGCGCGTGTCGCGCCGCCTGCCCGATACGCTGGTCGTCGATATCGTCGAGCGCACCCCGGCAGCGATCTGGCAGAATGACGGCCGACTGTCGCTGATCGACGACAGCGGGGTCGTCCTGGAACCCGTGACGGTCGCGACCATGCCCGACCTGCCGCTCGTCATCGGCCCCAATGCCAATCGGCGCGCGCAGGATCTCGACGCGCTGCTCGCCGAGGCCAGTTCGCTCAAGGAACTGCTCGCGGGCGCGACCTGGGTCGGCAACCGCCGCTGGGATCTGCGCTTCCGCAGCGGCGAAACGCTGTCGCTGCCCGAAGGCGATGCCGAAGCGAAGGCGGCGCTCGCGAAATTCGCGCACATGGACGGGGCGAACCGCCTCCTTGGCCGCGGCATCCTGCGTTTCGACATGCGCGACCCCAGCCGTTTCGTGCTACGCATGCCGCACGAAGGGCAGGTGGCGCCGTCGAAGATCGACGACGCGCGTGCCGCCGCCGACGCGGTGTCGGCGGGTCAGGCGAACGAGGGATAGAAGCGATGGCGCCGCCGCGCATCGAAAAGATTATCACCGCGCTCGATGTCGGGTCGTGGAAGGTCTGTGCGCTCATCGCGGGCCAGACTGCCGACGGGCAGTTGCACGTGCTCGGCACCGGCCAGCGCGAAAGCCGCGGCGTCCAGCGCGGCTATGTCGCCGACATGGAGCAGACCGAGCATATCGTGCGCGAGGCGATCGAACAGGCCGAGCGTATCGCGGGTCTCAATATCGACGACGTCTGGGTCAGCTTCTCGGCGGGCAGCCTCTTGAGCGACGTCGCCCCGATCGAGAGCGAATTGGGCGGTCACCGCATCGAACAGGAAGATATCGACGATCTGCTCGCCGCCGGGCGCGCGGGGATCGATCCCGAAGGGCGGATGATCCTGCACGCGCAGCCGGCGCTCTACACGCTCGACGGGTTGACCGGCGTCAAGAATCCGATCGGCCTGCACGCCGACCGGCTGGGCGTCGACATCCACATCATCATGGCCGACGGCGCCCCGGTGCGAAATCTGGAAGCCGCGGTGCGGCAGGCGCATCTCGACGTCAATGCGGTGGTCGCCTCGCCGATCGCGGCGGGGCTCGCCTGCCTGTCGGAAGAAGAACGCGACCTTGGCGTGGCGCTTGTCGAGCTCGGCGCGGCGGTGACGACGGTATCGCTCTATGCGGGCGGAATGCTCGTCGAGATGGTTTCGCTGCCGTTCGGGGCGAGCGACATCACCGACGACATCGCCTCGGCCTTCGGTATCCGGCGCAGCCAGGCGCAGCGGCTGCAGAGCTTCTACGGCTCGGCCTCGGCCAGCCCGCGCGACAACAATGATTTGATCGAACTCGATCCCGGCGCGCCCGCGGGCAGCGATGCGCCGCGCATCACGCGCGCGCAGCTGATCTCGGTCATTCGCCAGCGGCTCGACCAGATGATGGGCGACATCGGACGGACGCTGAAGGATCTTCACTTCGTCGGCCCGATCGGCCGCCAGGTCGTGCTCGTCGGCGGGGGCGCCGATCTGAAAGGCATCGCCGATTATACCCAGATCGCACTCGGCCGGGCGGCGCGCGTCGGGCGACCGCGCGGCTTGCACGGCCTGCCCGATGCCCATTCGGGACCGGCTTTCGCGACGCTTGCCGGTCTGGTTCTTTATGCCGCATCCGATCCCGTGGATCTGCGCGACCTGCCCACGATGGCGCAGGATGTGTACCGTCCCAAGGGGTCGTCGATCATCAACCGACTTATCACCGCGCTGAAGAGCAGTTTCTGACGCGCGGTTGCGCGAAAGGTTAATTTTTTGGGTGATTCCGGCGTCACAATAGTGCAATGCGATAAATCAATGACGGGCGGCCGGACTACCGCCCGAATGGGTCGCAAGGTGAGGGAAGCGGCGTTGGTCCGCCGCTACAGGGAGATTGGTTGATGAGCATCAATATTGGCCCGCCGCAGGTCGATGAACTGAAGCCGCGTATCGCCGTGATCGGCGTCGGCGGCGCGGGGGGCAATGCCATCGCGAACATGATCGCGGCGAAGGTCGAGGGCGTCGATTTCGTCGTCGCCAACACCGACGCGCAGGCGCTCAACGCCTCGCCGGCGGAGCGTCGCATCCAGCTCGGAACGCAGATCACCCAGGGTCTGGGTGCGGGTTCGCGTCCCGAAGTCGGCCGGGCGGCGGCCGAGGAAAGCATTGCGCAGGTCGAAGAGGCGCTGAACGGCGCGCATATGTGCTTCGTCGCGGCCGGCATGGGCGGCGGCACGGGCACCGGTGCGGCTCCGGTCATCGCCAAGGCGGCCCGCGACCGCGGCATTCTGACCGTCGGCGTCGTGACCAAGCCCTTCACCTTCGAGGGCAACCGCCGCATGCGGTCGGCCGAAGCCGGCATTGCCGAGCTTCAGGACCATGTCGACACGCTGATCGTCATTCCCAACCAGAATCTCTTCCTGGTCGCCAACCCGAACACGACCTTCAAGGAAGCCTTCACCATGGCGGATGAAGTGCTCCAGCAGGGCGTGCGCGGTATCACCGATCTGATGGTCATGCCCGGCCTCATCAACCTCGACTTTGCCGACGTGCGCAGCGTGATGCGCGAAATGGGCAAGGCGATGATGGGCACCGGCGAAGCCGAAGGCGACGGTCGCGCGCTCGAAGCTGCGCAGAAGGCGATCGCCAACCCGCTGCTCGATGGCGTGTCGATGGCGGGCGCGAAGGGCGTGATCATCTCGATCACCGGCGGCGAAGACATGCGCCTGATGGAAGTCGACGAAGCGGCGAACCATATTCGCGAACTCGTCGATCCCGACGCCAACATCATCTGGGGCAGCGCCTTCAACGAAGGGCTGGAAGGCAAGATTCGCGTATCGGTTGTCGCGACCGGCATCGACGGTTCTGGCGACGCGGCGGCTCCGGCGGCACCGGCGGCGCGCAGCTTCTCCTTCGCCCCCGCGCGCAGCCCGGCGCCGGCGCCCTTTGCCGAGGAGCCGGTCGAGGCGGCGGCTGTGGAAGCGCCGGTCCAAGCTGCGGAACCCGAAGTCGACACCGACCCCGCACCGGGCTTCTCGCTGGGCGATGCTCCCGCGGCCGAAGCACCGGCGCCGGCCGAGGAAGAGCCGATGGAACTGTCGCAGGTCGCCGCGACCTATGACGATACCAGCGACGAGCTCGTACTTGATGCACCCGAACCGGCGCCCGCGCCGGCTGCCGACCCGGCCCCCGCGGCCGAGCCTGCGCGGCCGATCGGTGGCGGCACCTTGTTCGAACGCATGTCGCGTCTGTCGCGTGGCGGTTCGGCCCCTGCCGAAGAAGGCGACAAGGAAGACGGAGTCGATATTCCGCGCTTCCTGGGCCGTCAGAACAACCAGTAACAGGGTTCATCGCGGCCGCCCGATGGGCAGGCGGCCCGAACACGGGATGATTTGCCCATGCGGCGATCCATATTGACGGCGGGGCCGCGGCGCGTTCGACTTCATGTCGGCGCGCTCGGCCTGCTGTTCCTGTCCGCTGCCCCCTTCGCAGCGGCGCATGCATTTCAGGTGACACCGCCCGATGCGGCCACCAAGGCGGCGATGGAAAAACGCACCGCCGCGCGGACGATGCTGTCGTCGGCGATCGCTCGGCTCGCCTCGAACGCCGCCGACAGCGCCGCGCTGCTTGATGCCGGACGCGCTTCGATCGAGCTGGAGGATTATCGCGCCGCGCTCGGCTTTCTGACCCGTGCCGAGCAGGCGAGCCCGCGCGACGGCGGGGTCAAGGCGGCGCTCGGGTCGGCGATGCTCCATCTCGAAAAGCCGTCGCGGGCGCTCGACTATTTCGGCGAGGCGCAGCTTCTCGGCGCCCCCGAGCGGCTATTCCTTGCCGACCGCGGGCTTGCGCGCGATTTGCTGGGCCAGCAGGATGGGGCGCAGCGCGATTATCAACTCGCCCTGTCGATCGCGCCGAGCGACGAAGTGATCCGCCGCTATGCGATCTCGCTCGGCATCACGGGGCAGGCCGACCGCGCGATTCAGCTCCTCACGCCGCAGCTTCGCACGCAGGACCGTGCCGCATGGCGGTCGCGCGCGATGATCCTAGCGATCAACGGCCGCAATGACGAGGCGACCGAGATCGTCAAGGCGACGATGCCGGCGCTGCTGGCGCAGAGCATTTTGCCCTATCTAACCCAGATGGACCGGCTCAATCCGGCGCAGCAGGCCGCCGCCGCACATTTCGGGCGCTTCCCGGCTGGCGAACTTGGCCCGGTGCGCAAGCCCGTGCAGATCGCTGCGGCCGCTCCGGCCCCGACACCAGCGCCTTCCCCGACTTCGACGCCGAGCAAACGGCGCGGCGACAAGGGCAAACCGGTGCAGGTGGCCACTGCCACGCCGCCACCGGCGACGCGACCGGCTCCGACGCTGACCCCGAAGCCGACACCTGCGCCCACGCCAGCGCCTGCGCCGACCTTGGCGCAGCCGCCAGCCGCCGTGCCGGTGCGCCGTGCTGATACACCGTCCGTCCCGGCAGCGAAGCCTCCCGCGCCGACACCGGCGCCAGCGGCGGCCCAACCGGTGGGCGTCGCGGTGAACAGCGGTGCCGGTCCGGTCGGTCCGGGCTTCTCGCTGAGCGATGTCGGCCAGCCGTCGGCCGCTGCCGCTGCGCCGCCGTCGGCGACGACCACGCCAGCGCCGAGTGCTGCGGCTCCGCTCGCCTCGTTGGCGCAGATCGTCAGCTCGATCGAGATTCCGCCCGAGGAGCTTGAGCGCACCAGCGGCGCGGTCGGCGCCGATACGCTTGCCAAGCTGGTCGAGGACAAGCGCAAGGCAGATGCCGCCGAAGCGGCAAAGCGCGAAAAGGAAGAAGCCGCGGCCAAGGCCAAGGCGGAGGCCGACGCCAAGGCGAAGGAAGAGGCCGCGAAGAAAAAGGCCAATCCCTCGCGCATCTGGGTGCAAGTTGCGGCGGGGTCGAACCAGAAGGCGCTCGCCTTCGATTTCAACCGCTTCGCCAAAAAGAATGCCGCGCTGTTCAAGGGCAAGGATGGCGGCTCGACCGAATGGGGCCGCACCCGCCGCCTGCTCGTGGGGCCGTTCAAGGACAAGAAGGCGGCTGCCGACTGGCTCGCGCAATATAAGAAGGCGGGCGGCGATGGTTTCGTCTTTACCAGCGATGCGGGGCAAGAGGTCGATCTCTTCAAATGACGTTGTCGGCCTGTGCGAGTGACCCCAGGGCGACACGCGGACGCCGCCATGACGAACCGGGCCGCGTCGTGCGCGGGCCGCGCGATGCCTTTCAGCGCGACCGCGACCGCATCATCCATTCGATCGCTTTCCGCCGGCTGCGTCACAAGACGCAGGTCTTCGTCGCGCCCGACGGCGACCATTATCGCGTCCGGCTGACGCACAGCATCGAAGTCGCGCAGATTGGTCGCGGAATCGCCCGGGCGCTGGGGCTGAACGAAGATCTGACCGAGGCCTTGTGCCTTGCCCATGACATCGGTCACCCGCCCTTCGGTCATGCGGGCGAGGACGCGCTGAAAGCGGCGATGATGGCGCATGGCGGGTTCGATCATAATGGGCACACGCTGCGCACGCTCGCGCGGCTCGAATGTCCCTATCCGCGCTTCGATGGCATCAATCTGACGTGGGAGACGCTGGAGGGGTTGGCGAAGCACAATGGTCCGGTGCGTCATCCCGGCTGGGCATTGGCGGAAATCGACGCGGAATTTCCGCTCGACCTGACGAGCCATGCCAGCCTGGAGGCGCAGGTGGCGGCGGTCGCCGACGACATCGCGTACGACAATCACGACATCGACGACGGCCTGCGCGCGGGACTGCTGACGATCGACCAGTTGATGGCGCAGCCCTTCGTCGCCGAGAATTTCCGCCTCGTCGAAGCCCGCTTTCCGGGCGCGCCGCGCGACCGGTTGCTGCGCGAGCTGGTGCGCGACCAGATCGGCGTGATGGTCAACGACGTGATCGCCGCGACCAAGGCCAATGTCGCCGATGCGGGGGTGGAGAGCGTAGCGGAAGTGCGCGCGGCGGGCCGCACGCTCGGCGGCTTTTCGGATACGCTGGCGCGGCAGGAGCGCGATCTCAAACGCTTCATGTATGCGAACCTCTATCACCATCCGTCGCAGATCGCGGCCGCCGACGCGGCGCGCACCGTCGTTTCGGGGCTGTTTGCGGCCTACAGGGACGATCCTGCGCTGATGGGCGAGGAATGGGCATCGCGGCTGCCCGATACGGACGGGGCGACGGTGCGCCACATCGGCGACTATATTGCCGGGATGACCGACCGATTCGCGATCGATCGCTTTGCTGAGATGAATGGGCGGGCCGCGGTGCCCGAGGCGCTGGCGCATGTCTGATGCCGCACCCCGCGCGCTTCTGATCGGAGCGACGGGGCTTGTCGGACAGGCGGTTGCCCGCTGCGGCCATTCCCTGCCGCTTACCCTGCTGGCGCGCCGCTTGGTCGAGGCGGGGGCCGGCCATCGCGCCATGACCGCCGATCCGGGCGAATGGGCCGAGATCATCGCGGCGGAGCGACCCGGGATATTGATCTCCTGCCTCGGCACCACGATCCGCCAGGCGGGGTCGCAGGACGCGTTTCGCGCGGTCGATCATGATCTGCTGCTCGCCTGCGCCCGTGCGGCGAAGGCGGCGGGGACGGCGCACATGATCGCGGTCAGCAGCGTCGGCGCGGCGGCGCATAGCGCGAACTTCTATCTGCGGACGAAGGGTGAGGTGGAGGAGGAGCTGCGCGCGCTCAATTTCCTGCGGCTCGACCTGATGCGCCCCGGCCTGCTCACCGGCGACCGGCGGGGGCCGAAGCGGATTGGCGAGGGGCTGGCGATGCTTGCCGCGCCGTTCACCGACGCGCTGTTGCACGGATCGCTGCGCCGCTATCGCTCGATTCCGGCCGAAACGGTGGCGCGCGCGATCGTAGCCGCGGCGTCGCTCGCGGCGCCTGGACACTTCGTCCACGAAAATGACGCGATGCAACAGCTCGCCGATTGACTCTGCCGAAGGCGAGCGCCAAGGCTCAGGCGTCTGTCGAGCCTCTCCAAGAGATTCGACCGGCCACGCGGGAGAGCGCGGGGGCAGGGAAACCGGCCGTCGCCACCGAAGGAGCAACCGCCCCGGAAACTCTCAGGTCAACGGACCGCGCGGCTGGAACGGACACTCTGGAAAGCGTTCGGGCGTCGCCCGGACCACCGAAGGGGTAACTCCATGCCGACCCGTCATCGTGGGCGCATGGACGAAAACTCTCAGGTTCCCGTGACAGAGGGGGCGTGGCGAAGGAACGGCATCGGGCCGCGCCGCGTCATGTCAACGACGGGAGGCCGATATGAGCGAAACCGAAGAAATGGCCGAAACGGTCGCGATCGAAACGCTTCCGCTCGACGCCTGGCACCGTGCAAGGGGCGCGCGGATGGTCGAATTCGCCGGCTATTACATGCCGATCCAGTATGACGGCATCATGGCCGAACATCTGTGGACGCGCGACAATGCGGGTCTGTTCGACGTCAGCCACATGGGGCAGCTCGTGTTCAGCGGCGAAGGCGCCGCCGAAGCGCTCGAGGCGCTGGTTCCGGGCGATATTTCGGCGTTGAAGCCGGGGCGGATGCGCTACTCGCTGCTGCTCGCCGACGATGGCGGCATCCTCGACGATCTGATGGTCACCAATACGGGGCATGGCCTCTACATGGTCGTCAATGGCGCGGTGAAGTGGGACGACATCGCGCATCTGCGCGAACATCTGCCCGACGAGATCGAGATGAACCTGCTCGACGAACAGGCGCTGCTTGCGCTGCAGGGGCCAAAGGCCGCGGCCGCGCTGACGGCGCTCGGCGTGGTTCCCGAATTTTCCGATATTCTTCCCGTCGATCGCCTCGTCTTCATGCAGGCCGGCCCCTATCTGTGGGGCGACGTGCGGCTGGGGATCAGCCGTTCGGGCTATACCGGAGAAGACGGGTTCGAAATTTCGGTGCCGGCGAGCGACGTCTCGGCCCTCGCCGATGCGCTGTGCGCGCAGGAGGCGGTAAAACCGATCGGCCTCGGCGCGCGCGATTCGCTGCGGCTCGAAGCGGGATTGCCGCTTTACGGCCACGACCTCGACGAAGGCATCGACCCCGTCGAGGGCGATGTGGCCTTTGCGATCAGCAAGCGCCGCCGCGAGGAAGGCGGCTTTCCGGGCGCCGCGCGCATCCTCGGCCATCTTGCCGATGGCAGTCCGCGCAAGCGCGTCGGCCTGACCGTAGATGGCAAGATGCCGGTGCGCGAGGGCGCCAAGATTTTCGACGGGAACCGCGAAGTCGGTGTCGTCACCTCGGGCGGTTTTGCGCCGAGCGTCGGCGCCCCCATAGCGATGGGCTATGTGCCCACCGGCCTGTCCGAGCCCGGCACGGCGCTCGCCGCCGAAGTCCGCG
>Ga0187809_10001332_pt1 | contig 11695 bp, 12 predicted proteins | sample NC_wetland_sal_i_8_FD_132415 | JGI IMG/M metagenome (GOLD analysis project Ga0187809, IMG submission 132415) | Wetland sediment microbial communities from Neuse River Estuary, North Carolina, USA - ASW_4 | ecosystem: Environmental > Aquatic > Freshwater > Wetlands > Sediment | place: USA: North... | reverse complement strand
TCCATGTTGATGGTCTTGGCGCGCACGTCGAGCGCGCCGCGGAAGATGAAGGGGAAGCCGAGGACGTTGTTGACCTGGTTCGGATAGTCGGAGCGGCCCGTCGCCATGATGGCGTCGTCGCGCACTTCGGCGACTTCTTCCGCGGTGATCTCCGGATCGGGGTTGGCCATGGCGAAGATGATGGGCTTGTCGGCCATCGACTTCACCATCTCCTTGGTCACCGCGCCCTTGACCGACAGGCCGAAGAACACGTCCGCGCCTTTCAACGCCTCTTCCAGCGTGCGCTTGTCGGTCTTCACCGCGTAGGCCGACTTCCACTGGTTCATGCCCTCGGTGCGGCCGGCGTAGATGACGCCCTTGGTGTCGCACAGGATGAGGTTTTCCGGCCGGAAGCCGATCGAGCGCAACAGTTCGAGGCATGCGATGCCGGCGGCGCCGGCGCCGTTGCAGACGAGTTTCGTCTCTTCGATCTTGCGGCCGGTCAGGTCGAGCGCGTTCAGCAGGCCGGCGGCGGCGATAATCGCTGTGCCGTGCTGGTCGTCATGAAAGACCGGGATGTCGAGCAGTTCGCGCAGCCGTTGCTCGATGACGAAGCACTCCGGCGCCTTGATGTCTTCGAGGTTGATGCCGCCCCAGCCTTTGCCGAGCAGTTTCACGCAGTTGATGATTTCGTCCGGGTCCTTGGAATTGACCTCGAGGTCGATCGAGTCGACGTCGGCGAACCGCTTGAACAGCACCGCCTTGCCTTCCATCACCGGCTTGGCCGCGAGCGCGCCGCGGTCGCCGAGCCCGAGGATGGCGGTGCCGTTGGTGATGACGGCGACGAAGTTGCCCTTGGTCGTGTAGTCGTAGGCGCGGCTCTCGTCCTCGGCGATCGCCAGCACCGGCACGGCGACGCCGGGGGAGTAGGCGAGCGAGAGGTCGCGCTGGGTCGCCATCGGCTTGGTGGCGATGACCTCCAGCTTGCCGGGCCGGCCGACGGAGTGAAACTGCAGGGCTTCCTGCTCGGTGAAGGTCGGACGCGGCGGGCCGGAACGCTTTGCGGACATGGTCACTCCAACTGACGGGCCTTCTGTCGGGCCGAGGCCGGACCCTACCGGAACCGGGCTGCATCCCTCAAGACAAGCCGGACAGAGCGGGTCCGCGTCAGGCGCAGGGCGCACCGCGACGGCGACGACGGTTGAACCTCGGCGCGCCGCAGGGTAATCCCTGAAAGGGGGCGCCGGGGTGCGTCAGGGTTGTCGATGATCCGCTTTCTGCTTCGGTTTCTGGGGCTTATCTGCCTGGCCGCCGCCTTCATCCTGGCGATCTATGACGGCACCAAGTCGATCGCCGCCAGCCGGGTGTTCCTGACCAGCGTGCGCACGCTGTGGGAACTGATCAATGCCAACAGCCTGATGCGGCTGAAGCCACTGCTGACGCCCTATGCCGGGGGCATGCTGTGGGATCCCGGCATGGTCTCGATCCTCAACGCGCCCGCCTTCACGCTGCTCGGCTGCGTCGGCATCGTCTGCCTGATGCTCGGGCGCAAGAAGAAGCCGCTGATCGGTTACGCGCGCTCGTAAGCGGCGCCGCCCTCCTCCCGTCTTCGACCGGCTATGCCCGGCCCTGACAACGGATGCTCTCCGGTCCGTGAGGGCGGCGTGCGGGTTCCCCCGCAACTCGTGATCGCCGGCCGCATTCCGCCGCCGGGGTCACGCGCCTATATTCGGCCCAACACACGGGGAGAAGACATCATGTTCGGCTTCAAGAAGTTGACCATGCCGACCTCGGCCGAGGCGCTGCCCGGCCGCGCGGCCGCCATTCCGACGGCGGAGACCCATTTCATCAACACCCACGCGCTCAAGGGGCCGTATCCGGCAGGCCTCGAGACCGCGATGTTCGGGCTCGGCTGCTTCTGGGGCGCCGAGCGCAAGTTCTGGGAGCTCGGCGATGGCGTCTACGTGACCGCCGTCGGCTATGCCGGCGGCGTGACGCCCAATCCGACCTACGAGGAGGTCTGCTCCGGCCGCACCGGGCACAACGAAGTCGTGCTGGTCGTCTACGACCCGAAGAAGACCAGCTACGACGCGCTGCTGAAGACGTTCTGGGAGAGCCACGATCCGACCCAGGGCATGCGTCAGGGCAATGATGTGGGCACGCAGTATCGCTCCGGCATCTACACGTTCACGCCCGAGCAGAAGAAGTCCGCCGAGGCCTCGAAGGTGATGTACCAGGCCGAGCTGAACAAGAAGGGCTACGGCTCGATCACCACCGAGATCGTCGACGCGCCGCCGTTCTACTTCGCCGAGGACTATCACCAGCAGTACCTGGCGAAGAACCCGTTCGGCTATTGCGGCCTCGGCGGCACCGGCGTGTCGTGCCCGATCGGCACCGGCGCCAGGCTGCAAGGCGCGACCGCGTGAGCCGCTTCCCCCCTCTCCCTGACAAGGGGGAGGGGCCAGCGCGCCGCATCTCGCATCTGGTGACACTTCCTTAACCATATAAAGCGTTAATCGGGCTCGTATTCTTCTTTGACACGAGCCCGGATTCGGTTGATGCGGGGTGTTCTTCGGCTTTCGGCGGCTCTGATCGCGCTCGCTCTGGCGGGCTGCATGCATCAGCAGCAGAGCTATTACATCGTCGATCCGGCCACCGGTCAGCCGGTGCCGGTGGTGCAGCAATATCAGCACCCGCAGTATTCCTCCGGTTATGCCGCGCAGGCCTATCAGCGGCCGGCGGCCCCGTCGGGCGACAGCAACCGGGGCCTGTTCTCCTCGTCGCAGGCCACCGCGCAGCAGAGTTACGCCGCAGCGCCGGCCTACGCCCCGGCGCCCGCGCCCCAGGCCGCCGATTCGTCGAACCGCGGCCTGTTCAACTTCTCGCGCTCGGCGAAGCCCGCCTATGCGGCCGCCTACCCGCAGCAGCGGTACGCACCGACGACCTACCCGCCGCAAACCTATGCGGCGCAGCCGGCCTATGCCGCGCCCAAGCGCTATGCCGCGCCGACGCAGAGCTACGCCTATGCCGGCCCGGCCGCGGCGCAGCCCGCCTACACGCTCGATTCCGGCGACAAGCTGCGCGTCGTGGTGTTCGGTCAGGACGGCATCACCAACAGCTACATCGTCGGCGCCGACGGCACCGTGAACCTGCCTCTGGTCGGCGCCGTGCCGGCGCGCGGCTACACGACCTCGCAGTTGTCGCAGATGATCGCCGAGCGGCTGAAGCAGGGCTACGTGCGCGAGCCGCATGTCAGCGTCGAGGTCGAGGCCTACCGCCCGTTCTTCATCCTCGGCGAGGTCACCACGCCGGGACAGTATCCGTACGTCGCCAATATGACGGCGGAGACCGCCATCGCCATTGCCGGCGGCTTTTCGCCGCGCGCCGACAAACAGCGTGTCGAATTGACGCGCAACGCACCCGGTCAGACGTTCAAGGGTGAGGTGCCACTCAGCTATCCGGTCCGGCCCGGCGACACCATTCAGGTCAAGGAGCGCTGGTTCTAGGCGAGCCCGCCCTGAAACGAAAAAAGCCCCGGCCTGGCCGGGGCTTTTTGCTGGCGCGGCGCGATGCCTATTTCATGTGCTTGGCGAAGAAGTCGGTGGTGCGCTTCCACGCCAGATCCGAGGCCTCCTTGCGATAGGAGGCGCGCTCGTCGCAGGAGAAGCCGTGCGGCGCGTCCGGGTAGGTGTAGGTCTCCGCCTGCGGCTGCTTCTTCTTGATCTCCTCGACGGTCGCCATCGGAATGCCTTCGTCCTTCTCGCCGAAATGCATCTGCAGCGGGCACTGCGGCTTCTCGTCGGCGAACTTGCCGATCATGCCGCCGTAATAAGAGACCGAAGCCTTGAAGCCCGGGATGCGGCAGGCGGCGAGGAAGGCCGCGGTGCCGCCCATGCAATAGCCGACGATGCCGGCGGGGCCCGCGCCCTTCACGTTGTCCATCGCCGCGGCGATGTCCTTCATCATGGCATCGAAATTGAGATTGCCGAGCAGGCTGCGCGCATGCGCGATCTCGTCCGGCGTATAGCCGCACTCGAAGTCGCGGGCGAAGCGGTCGAACACCGCCGGCGCGATCGCGGTGTAGCCGATCGCGGCGAAGCGGTCGCACATCGCGCGGATGTGGTGATTGACGCCGAAGATCTCCTGGATGACGACGATGCCGCCCTTCGGCTGGCCCGCCGGATCGGCGCGATAGGCGCCCAGGGTATGATTGTCCGAGGTGGTGAGCGTGAGCTTCTGACCCAATGGGACCTCCCGTCCGTCAATGTCTGCAATGAAACACGTCGCCGCGCGGGCTTGTAGCATGGCTGCCGCGGGCCGTCATGCCGGTGCCCCGTACCGGCGCAGCCGCGCGTCAGGCGAAAATGCCGGCCAGCAATTCGTAGGAGTGCTTCCGCGCCGCATGGTCGTGGATCATGGTCGTGACCATCAGTTCCTGCGCCTGCGTCGCCTCGATCAGCGGCATCAGCCGCGCCTTTACCGTCGCCGGCGAACCGACCGACATGCGCGTGCGGTTCTGTGCGATGCGCGCACGGTCGGCCGGTGAATAGTCGTAGGCCGCGGCCTCGTCCGGCGAACCGAGCGGCAGGTATTCGCCCTTGGCGCGGCGCACGAAATTGAGGTCGACCGTGGTCGCCAGCCGCTCGGCCTCCGCGTCGGTGTCGGCGCAGACGACATGGGTCGCCAGGATCGCGTAGGGCTTGTCGTGCGACGGCGACGGCTTGAAGCTCTCGCGGTAAAGGCGCATCGCCTCGCCGGCGTCGAAGGTCGCGAAATGGTGGGCGAAGCCGAACGCGGCGCCGATGTGGCCGGCGAGCTGCGCGCTGTAGTCGGACGAGCCGAGCAGATAGATCGGCGGCAGCGGCACGTCGCTCGGCATCGCCCGCACGTTGGCGAACGGGTGGCCGGCCGGGAAGCCGCGGCTTTCCAGCAGCATCAATTCGTTGAAGCGGTCGAGGAAGTCGTCTTCCTCGCTGATGCCCTGCCGTCGTCGCAGCGCGTAGGATGTCGCCGGGTCGGTGCCCGGCGCGCGGCCGAGCCCGAGATCGATGCGGCCGGGAAACAGCGCCTCCAGCATCTTGAAGCGCTCGGCCACCATCAGCGGCGCATGATTAGGCAGCATGACGCCGCCGGAACCCACGTGGAGGCGCGACGTTGCCGCTGCGATCTGGCCGATCATGATCTCCGGCGCGGAGCTCGCGATCATCGGCATGCTGTGATGCTCGGCCACCCAGTAACGGGTGAACCCGAGGCGGTCGGCGAGCCGCGCCAGATCAATCGAGTTGCGCAGCGCCTGGGCGGCCGTGGAGCCGGACGCGACAGGCGAGAGATCGAGAACCGAAAGCGGAAACATGCACGTCCCTCTGCGCCAGATCGCGCGGCGTGACAAGCCGGGTCGCCTGCAATGTGGCAAGAAGACCATTCCGCCGTGTCGCCGCTGTCGTTATGATACGCACTGATCGCGAGTTTCCGGAAAGGACAACCTTTGCCCGCGTCGACTGAATGGAAGGTGCCGGCGGCGGTGCAGCCGCGGGCCGAGGACTACGGGTACGATCTCGAGCGTGCCCTCTCGGCCGTGCTGGGCCTGCATACGATCATTCCGTCCGACGCCTTCACCGCCGAAACGCTCGGCACCGAGCGCGCCGGCAATGGCGTTTTGATCGACGACGGGTTGGTGCTGACCATCGGCTATCTCATCACCGAAGCGGAGACCGTGTGGCTTCATCTCGGCGACGGCCGCGTCGTCGAAGGGCACGCGCTCGGCTTCGACGGCGAGACCGGCTTCGGCCTCGTTCAGGCGCTCGGCAAGATCGACCTGCCGTCGCTGCCGATCGGCCGCTCCGCCGACGCGCAAGCCGGCGAGCGCGTCGTCGTCGCCGGCTCCGGCGGCCGGACGCGCTCGGTCGCGGCGCATATCGCCGCGCGGCAGGAGTTCGCCGGCTACTGGGAATATCTGATCGACGACGCGATCTTCACCTTCCCGTCGCATCCGAACTGGGGCGGCACCGCGCTGCTGTCGCAGAAGGGCGAGCTGATCGGCATCGGCTCGCTGCAGCTCGAGCGCGAGCGTGACGGCCGCAACGAGCATCTCAACATGATCGTGCCGATCGATCTGCTCAAGCCGATCCTGGACGATCTGCGCCGCTTCGGGCGCGTGAACAAGCCGACGCGGCCGTGGCTCGGCGTCTATTCGACCGAGATCGAGGACAAGGTGGTGATCGTCGGCGTGGCGCCGAAGGGCCCCGCCGCGCGCGCCGAATTGAAAACCGGCGACGTCATTCTCTCGGTCGACGGCGAGAACGTGTCGACCCTGGCCGAATTGTACCGCAAGGTCTGGTCGCTCGGCGCCGCCGGCGTCGAAGTGCCGATGACGCTCTATCGCGAGGGCCTGACCTTCGACGTACGCGTCAATTCCTCGGACCGCGCCAAATTCCTGCGCACGCCGCGGCTGCATTAGGATCGGCTTCGCCCCGCACTCCGGTCAGTCCCGCGCGCGGAATTGAAGAGTCAGCTCTCCTCGATGCCGTCGACGCGGTTCGGATAGAAGGCGAGGTGGTCCTTGATGTCCGCCACCGCCGGAAACGGCTCTTCGTAGCTCCACACCGCGTTCTCCGCCGTCCTGCCGCCGGCGAAGATCGTGAAATAGCTCGCGTCGCCCTTGTACGGGCAGTGCGTGTGGTTCGACGTCGGACTGAGCGCCGTCATGTCGGCATCCGCGCGCGGAATGTAGAGGACCGGCGGATAGCTCGCTTCCTTGAGCGTCAGCGCGCTCGTCGTGTCGGCGATGACCTTGCCGGCGAACGTGACGCGGACGCGCTTGCCGCTGCGGCTGATGACGATGGGATGGTCGGGGCCGGGCTGTTTCATGGGCACCTCGCGGGCTTGCGGTCGTAACCAGTCGCTAACCTAACGAGCCGACATCGCTTCCGGTATGTCCGATTGCGAGTATTTACGCTGCGTTGATGGTACCCACGGCCGGTGTTGGCAAAAATTGAACCATTCCCCTTAATCTGGGTGACAGGGCTTTACCGCTAGGTTCCACGCGTCTGTACGAGGTACGCGGAATGCCGGCCCATCCGTTCGACAAGCAGATTCACGGCCTCACCGTTCTGGTCGCCGACAAGAATCACTTCATGCGCCGGCTCACCCGGACCATGTTGATGAATCTCGGCGCCAAGTCGGTGGTCGAGGCCGCTGACGGGCTTGCCGCGCTGGAGGCCATCCGCACCTGCGATCCGGATGTCATGTTCCTCGAATGGGATCTGCCCGTGCTCGACGGCATGGAAGTGATCCGCATCGTCCGCTCGCCCGGGGTCTTCCCGCGGCCGAACCTGCCGATCATCATGCTGACGTCGCGCTCGAACCGGTCCTCCGTCATGAAGGCGCTGCGCGCCGGCGTGCACGAATTCCTGGTGAAGCCGACCTCGCCGAAGGCGTTGCGCGACCGGCTTACCGCGGTGCTGATGAAGCCGCGGCCGATGATGAAGCTCGGTGAGTTCTACGTGCCGCAGCCGCGCCGGCTCGGCGCGCCGGCCGATCCGGTCGAAGTCGTCGACGCGGCGACAGCCCTCGCCGCCATCGACTGATCTCAGCGGAAGTCGTAGAGCCGCGCCGGGTTGGCGCTGAGGATCGCGACGCGGTCCTGCTCGCGTGGCGTCCAATCCAAAAACAGGTCGAGCAGGTGTTTCGCGTTCGGCACCGGGCCCTCAGGCCGCGGATGCGGCCAGTCGGAGCCCCACACCAGGTTGTCCGGATTGGCGGCGACGAGTGCGTCGTGAAAGGGCTTCGCCTCGAGATAGTCGGGCGCGCTGGCGCCGAGGCGATAGGTGCCCGAGACCTTCGACCACAGCCGGCCCGCGCCGACGCCGCTCACGAGCGCCTGGAAGCCGGGATGATCGATGCCGTGCCGATGGTCCATGCGGCCCATGTGATCCACGACGATCGGCATCGATGCCGGCACGCGCGCGAGCGCCGGCATGAGGTCGGGCAGGTCGCGCGTGTCGAGCCACAATTGCAGATGCCAGCCGAGCTCGGCCATGAGGGGATAGAACGGCGCGACATCCGCCAACCGCACGCCGTTCTGGTAGTACGGCTTGCCGTCGCGGCGGAATTCGTTGGCGCGCAGACCGCGCACGCCGAGCCGGTGCCATTCCTTCAGAGTCGCCGGCGTCAGCTCGGCGCCGCCGACGGCAACGCCGCGCAGACGCTTCGGCTCGCGCGTCAACGCATCGAGCATCGCGGTGTTGTCGCGGCCGTAGGCGCTGGGCTGCACGAGAACGCCGCGCTCGCAGCCGAGGCGGTCGAGCAGCGCCAGATAGGCCTCCAGCGGCGCGTCGTCGGGCGTGTAGCTGCGCGGCTCCGCATAAGGGAACCGCGCAGCCGGTCCGAAGACGTGGCAGTGACAGTCGCAAGCGTGCGCTGGGACCGCCACCGTCATTTCGGCGTGATGCCGGCGAGCTTCGCCGCTTCTTTCATGTGCTCGTAGTCGGTCTTGATGAAGGCGGCGAAGCCCTGCGGCGTCATCTGCTCGGGGGTCGCCACTTCGGCGCCGAGCTGCACGAGACGTTCGGCCGCCGGGCTGCCTTCCTTGAGGCCGTTCACGATGCCCTTCTGGACCTTGGCGACGATCTCGGCCGGGGTCTTCGCCGGCGCCAGGATGCCGATGTAGCTCTCAGCCGTGAAGCCCTTCACGCCGCCGTCGATGAAGGTCGGGATGTCGGGCGCGAGCTTCGAGCGGTGCGCCGAGGCGACGGCGATGATGCGCGCCTTGCCGGCCTTGTGCAGCGGCAATGCCGTGGAGAACTCCGTCATCGCCGACTGCACGCTGCCGCCCATGAGATCCGGCATCAGCGCGCCGCCGCTGCGGTACGGCACGTGCGTGATATTGGCACCGGTCGCCGCCTTGAAGCGCTCGATCGTCATGTGCGTGGCGCTGCCGACGCCGCTCGAGGCCATGGTCACCGGATGCTGCTTCGACAGAGCGATCATCTCCGGCAGCGTCTTCGCCGGCAGCGAATTGGTGACGATGATCGCGTGCGGCACGTAGCTGGTCAGCGCGATCGGCTCGAAATCCTTGAGCGGATCGTATTCGAGATGCGCCTGCACGAACGGGTTGACGGTGAGCGGCCCGTTCGAGCCGACGAACAACGTGTAGCCGTCCGGCTTGGAACGCGCGACATAGGCCGCGCCGATGCCGCCGCCCGCGCCACCGCGGTTCTCGACCACGACCGTCTGGCCGACGGCCTTGCCGATCTCGTTGCCGACCAGGCGGCCGACGATGTCGGCGTTGCCGCCCGGCGCGAACGGCACGATGAGGTGGATCGGCCGGTCGGGCCAGCCGGCGGCGAAGGCGCCGCGCGGCAGCAGCGCCGCGGCGGGCAGGCCGCCGAGCGCGGCGATGACGGTACGTCGTGAAACGGTCATGTGCAGTCCTCCCTGGTTGTCCATGTGGCCGGCAGCATCCGGCCGTCGCAGTCTTGTCGAATGTCCGCCCTCGCCCGGGGCGGTTTTGCGCATTTCCAGACTAGGCAATCGCGCGTCATTCGCATAATTGATACTCAAAATGCAAGGTATTCACCTTGACAATAATAGTGCCCCGGGAGGCGGGCGATGAACCTGAGTAATCTCGATCTCAACCTGCTCAAGGTGCTCGACGCGTTGATCGCCGAGCGCAACGTCACCCGCGCGGGTAAGCGCCTCGGCCGCTCGCAGCCGGCGGTGAGCAATGCGCTGCAGCGGCTGCGCCATCTCACCGGCGACGAACTGCTGGTGCGCGGTCCCCGCGGCTTCGTGCTGACCCCGCGCGCCGAGGCGATCCGCGCGCCCTTGCGCGACGCCATCGCCCTGGTCGAGGGCTGCCTGTCCGGCGAGCCGCAGTTCGATCCCGGCAAGGCGACCGGCGTGTTCCGCCTCAGCACGCCGGACCGGCTGAGCCTCGCCGTCGTGCCGCCGCTGCTCGCCCGGCTGCAGACGTTCGCGCCCGCGGCGACGCTGAACGTCGTCACCGCCGAGCGGCAGCAGGCGATCGACCTGCTCGACGCCGACCGCACCGACTGCGCGCTCGGCTGGTTCGACGAGAAGCCCGGCCATTGCGGCGCCGAGCTCATGATGGAAGAGAACCTGTTCTGCGTCTTCCGCCGCGATCATCCGATCGCGCGGCGCGGAAGCCGGTTCGACATCGCCGCGGTGCTGTCCTATCCGCACGTCGTCGTCAGCGCCAACGGGCAGGGCGTCGCCATTTTCGACGAGCTCCTGAAGCGGCACGGGATGACGCGTCGCGCGCTGGTCGCGGTGACCAACTTCACGGCGGTCGCCTCGCTGCTGGGCGGCACCGACATGATCGGCGTCTTCACCAAGCTCGCGGCCGACGTCTTCCAGAAGTCGTTCGGGCTGGCCAGGCGTCCGGTGCCGCTCGACGTCGGCAAGATCGCCACACAGATGCTCTGGCCGCTGCGCTACGACCGCGACCCGCGGCATGTCTGGCTGCGGCAGCAGATCAAGGCCGTCTACCGCGAGTTCTGACGCTACTCGCCGACAGTGTCGGCCATGTGCGCGCCGCGGCTGCCGATCGGCCGCGGCCGGCCGCGGGTCGTGTCCTTGCGCGTCTGGTGCTCCAGCTCGGCGTTCACGATGCCGCCGAGGAGCAATACGATCGTCGAGATCCACATCCACGTCATGAAGCCGACGACGGCGCCGAGCGAGCCGTAGGTCTTGTTGTAGCTGCCGAAGTTGGCCGCATACCACGAGAACAGGATCGACGCCGCCAGCCAGACCAGCGCCGCAAGCGCGCTGCCCCACGACAGCCAGCGCCACTGCGGCGCGTCCCGGCTCGGCCCGAAGCGGTAGAGACATGCGAACGCCAGTGCCACGAGCACGAGCAGGACGGGCCATTTGCCGATGGTGATCGCCCAGTGTCCGAACGCGCCGAAGCGGTTGGCGATGTACGGCAGCGCGACGATCGCGCCCAGCGAGATCAGCGCGAACGCGATCATGCCCACCGTGAAGCAGAGCGAGCTGAGGTTCAGCGCGACGAAGCTCCGCTTCTCGCGCTCGCGGTACGCGACGTTGAGACCGTCATAGAGGGACTTCATGCCGGCATTGGCGCTCCACAGCGAGATGAGCAGGCCGACGATGGAGGCGATGCCGAGCGCTCCGGAACCGTGACTGGCCAGTCTGGTGATTTGCGACCGGAAGAAGTCGATCGCGCCGCCGGGAAGGATCGTGCCGAGCTTGCTCGTCGCCTGCGCGATGCTCGCCGGATCCGCGAACATCCCGTAGATGGAGACGAACGCCGCGATCGCCGGAAACAGTGCGAGCAGACTGTAGAAGGTGATGCCGGCGGCGATCACGAGAACGCGGTCTTCGGTCAGCCGGTGATACACCCGGCGGCCGACGGCCTTCCACCCGGGCGTGGGAATGTCCCACGGCTTGGCCGCGTCCCGGCCGGTGCGCGTCGCGTCCGGTGCGGCGCGCGAAGCCGAGCGGCGAACCCTGCGCCGCCACGCAAAGTGCGTCGCGCCCATGGCTGCTCCTGCGAGCAGATCCCAGCCGCGTTGTTGCCGATGCCGATGTGTGTCTGCGACCATGACGCCTCCAGGTGTCAGAACTTTGGGAACGCCATCCCGTTCCTGAGCTTCGCCCCGCTCGGCGCGCTGAAGAGTTCGCGGTGGCGGAAGGAGGCTGGTCGTGGCTCACGATGGCATTCGAAATGGCCGCT
>Ga0187809_10001331_pt1 | contig 11712 bp, 13 predicted proteins | sample NC_wetland_sal_i_8_FD_132415 | JGI IMG/M metagenome (GOLD analysis project Ga0187809, IMG submission 132415) | Wetland sediment microbial communities from Neuse River Estuary, North Carolina, USA - ASW_4 | ecosystem: Environmental > Aquatic > Freshwater > Wetlands > Sediment | place: USA: North... | reverse complement strand
CGCGATCACCGTGGCAACCAACACGACGATGACGACGAGCAGCAATCGCGTCGTCGGATTGACACGCCTTCGGCGCGGGTGTCCTGGGGCCGTCTCGAAGACGTCCGCGTCGTCGGGTGACATGCGCTGCTCGCTTATCGCCATCGCGCGACCTGCGGCCGTGGTCTGCACGCGATAGCGAGGGCGACGAACCAGCCGACGCCGGTCCAACCAGTAAGCAGATTGAGCCGGACGACGCCGCGCACGCCGCGCCCGACAGCGATAAGGCTCGGCAACAGGTAGAACGCGATGAGGCCGGCGACGACGAACACGCTCGCGGCCGAGAGTGGTTGCGGCGGTTGCATGGTTGCCGCCCGGCCTAGATAGCCATCCCGTAGACGATGGTGAAGAGGGTTCCGAGCGAGCCGACGAGGAAGACGCCGGTCAGCCCGGCGACGATCAGGCCCTTGCCTTGCTCGGCGGAGAACGAGTCGCGGGTGGCCGTCGTCCCAAACCGCTGCTTTGCGGCGCCCCACGCCGCCAGCCCCATGCACATCAGCACAACAGCGGCCATCACTACTTCGACCAGGACGCGGCCTTGTTGCCCGACCTGGCCGAACGGACCCCAGTTCGGGGCGATCCCGCCGATGATCGTCGAAATGCTGCCGCTGCCCGCCGCCACGATGTGTCCGGTCATCTTTCCGCCGCCCTTCTGCCCAAGCCGCCCGATCGCCGGACGGGTGCGAGGTGAAGGCCGATAGATACCGCTGAACGCGGTATCATCTATCGGTCAAGTACTGATGAACTCTGGTTCTAGCACTTGACCAAAAGCGGACGCAAGGGGTATTCCGGGAATCGGAGGAGACACGTGACCAACCGCCCGGTGTCGATTGAGCAGGGGGGCGCGCGGCACGCCGACCTCGCCGACGTCGACTTCGCGCGCGAAGGACCAGAGATCATGAACGTGCAAGAGGCAGCCGATTTCCTGCGGGTCTCCCCGATCACCGTGCGGGCGATGCTCGCCGAGCAACGGATGCCCGGCAAGCGCATCGGCAAGGAGTGGCGGCTGTCGCGCACCGCGCTCATCCAGTGGCTGAGCGAGCCTGGGGAGCGGAAGAACTACCCGAAGCGACGGCCGGTCGGCATCTAGCCGCGCGGCGTCGCGATGCGAGCGCGATGGCTCGGTGGCGGAGTGGGCGTGCTCGCGCTGCCCGCCCTTGGTCTTGGGCTGGCCGGCGCCAGCGCCTTGGGTCCGCGGTCTGGTGCATTGACGCCATCGACCGTGCCGGCATCGTTCACCGGACTGGTCAGCGTTTACGGCAACGGATGCGCTGAGCTGTCGCCCGGTTTGCTGGCCGCGCAGCTGTACGTCGAGTCGGGGTTCAATCCGGACGCCGTCAGCTCAGCCGGCGCAGAAGGGATCGCGCAGTTCATGCCGGCGACGTGGGGGGCGCATGGCGTCGACGCCAACGGCGACGGCGTCGCCGATGTGTGGGACCCGGCCGACGCGATCCCGTCCGCGGCTGCGTATGACTGCCAACTCGCGGGTGAGTTGTCGTCGGTCCCAGGGGATCCGACGTCGAACATGCTCGCCGCCTACAACGCCGGGGTCTACGCCGTCCTCCAGAACAACGGCGTTCCGCCTTATCCGCAGACTGAGTCGTACGTGACACGGATCCTTGCGTTGGAACCTTCGTTCGCGGCGGTCACCGGACCGGTGCCGATGTCGTCGGCAGCTGCCGCAGCGGTGGCGTTCGCCGAGGCCGCGGTCGGAATCCCTTACCAGTGGGGCGGAAACGGCGGTGCAGAGGCGAACGGCGAGTTCGACTGCTCCGGACTCACCCAGGCCGCCTACGCGATCAGCGGCATCGCGCTGCCGCACAACGCGGCGGCGCAGTGGTACGCCGGAACCCATGTTCCAATCGACCAACTGCAACCTGGCGACCTTGTCTTTTTCGCCACGAACCTCAACGACCCAAGCACAATCCATCACGTCGGGATCTACATCGGTAATGGGCAAATGATCGACGCTCCGCATACGGGCGCTGAGGTCCGCGTCGAGTCGTACAACTGGCCCGACTACATCGGTGCCGTCCGGCCCAAAGCGTGAACGAATGCGTTGCGGTCCTCGATGATTGGGATCGTCATCGCCTCGCGACGCTCGCTTCTCGCTTCAGCTGCCGTCGGTCATCGCCGACGCGGATCTGGACTGAATCGCCCCGGATATCCGGGGGTTCACCAGACTGTCGGGGCGGGGATCTCATTAAGTTCGGGGCCGCTGAGCAGCCCCATGTCAAGGACGACATCGCGCACTGTCCGGCCTGACCTCGCACATTCACGGCCCACAACGTCGCCATTGTGGCGGCCGATGATCGGATTCAGAAAAGCCACTAGCCCGATTGACCGCATGACGTGATCGTGGGAGTCGTCGCGGTTGGCGGTTATGCCGTCGATGCACCGCTCGCGCAGCGTCGCGCGTACGCTGGTGAGCAGGTTCACCGGCTCAAGCGTCGTTTGGGCGATGACCGGCTCCATCGCGTTGAGTTGCAGCTGGCCGGCCTTTTCGGCCACAGTCACAGTGACATCCGTTTCCGATCACCTTGAAGCAGACTTGGTTCACCACCTCGGGGATCACGGGGTTGCTTTGCCGGCATGATGGACGAGCCTGCCTGGCATCGTGGCAGGTTCATCTCATTCAGCCCGGCGCGTGGACCCGAGGACAGCCGTCGCAGGTCGTTGTAGATCTTGGCGAGCATCAGGGCAGCTCGTTTCACGGTCGCGTGGGCCAGAACGTAGGCTCCGGTGTCGGAGGTGGCTCCTCGTCCAGATCGCTCCGGTCATACTCAGACAACCACTCGACGCTGCAGATCGCGGATTGCCTCTACGGCGTCTGATGTTCAGCTCGGATGGGATGCGACCTCCTTGACCGTCGCGGTGAAGGAACGGACGTCGAGTGCGGAACGTCCGAGGAAGAGGCCGTCCAAGCCATGCAGGCGCTGGAACAGACCAGGCCCGGCACTGCCGCCGTAGATAATGCGACTTGGTCGGCAATCTCGTTCAAGGCGCTCGCGAATCGCCGTGACGACGGCGTCGATGTAGGCGGCAGGTGCCGGCTCCGCCGCGCCGATCGCCCACACCGGTTCGTAGGCAACGATGACCTCTTGGCTCTTGCGATCGCCCGCAAAGGCCGCGAGCACCGGATCAAGCTGCGCGATGCAAGCGGTGGCGGCTTGTCTCGCCGTGCCCTGCACGCTTTCGCCGACGCACACTATCGGCACGAGTCCATGTCGCGTCGCCGCCGCAGCCTTACGCGCGACGGTCTCGTCGTCCTCACCGAAGAGTCGACGCCGCTCGGCGTGACCGACCTCGACATATTGGCAGCCGAGCTCGCGCAACACGCCCGGCGAAACCTCTCCCGTGTACGCGCCACTACTGAGCCAAAAGCAGTCCTGCGCGCCGTGACGAATGCCGGAGCCGGCCAGGATCACCCTAGCGGTGCAGATCGCGGTAAAACCTGGGAGGACTACGATATCGATCCCGTCGGGACGTGGGACGAGATCCGCAACGTCCGTAAGCCATCGCCGCGTCTCCGCATCGCCGAGATGCATCTTTAGGCTGACCCCAACGAACCGTCGACGCCGCATTTAGTTGACCGCTTGGGACGTTTGAGTCATCCGGCGCACATCATCAGTCAACGATCAGCCCGCCATTGACGTTGTAGGTCGCCCCCGAGATGTAGCCGGAGTCCGGTCCGAGCAGAAACTCCATCAGCGCAGCGACGTCATCTACCGTGCCGAGCCGGTCGACAATCAGATCTGCGATGAGCTCGGCCTTGCGCTGCTCGGACAACCGGCCGCCCATGATGTCGGTGTCGATTGGCCCAGGTGAAACCGCATTAACGGTCACTCCAAACTGTCCGACCTCGCGTGCCAGCGCACGCGTCATGCCGAGTACTGCTGCCTTTGATGCGGAGTAGGGGACTTTGCTATATGTGCCTCCTCCGCGCTGCGCCGACGCCGACGACACGCTGACCACACGCCCGAGGCCGCGCGAGACCATCCCGGGCACTATTCGCCGGGTCACGAAGTAGACGCCTCTAATGTTGACGGCAAATACGCGATCCCACTCTGCCGTGCCGAGCTCGAGGAAAGGCGTTGGCGAGCTCACGCCAGCAACATTGGCAAGTCCAACGACGGACGGGAGCGCCGACTCAACCTGCGTGATCGCAGCATCGACCGATTCCTCGTCCGCGACGTCCGTTCCCACGCCAATACAGGCGTTGCCATACTCCTCAGATAGTGCTAGCGCAGTTGCCTTGGCTGCGGTGGCGTCAATATCGAGGACGGCCACCGACCAGCCTCCTCGCGCGGCGCGGCATGCGAGGGCTCGTCCAATGCCCCGCTCGGATGCGCCGCCGGTAATCACCATTGTGCGGTCTGCGGGGAAGGTTCTCGACGTGCTCACGAATATCTCCTTGCATTTTGTGGGTTCGGGTTAAGTTTGCTCAGCAACTCGGTTCTGACCCGACCGGTGAACCTAAGGGGGTCGTGGCCGAGGGGGTAGCGGGTAAGCCATCTGCCCCGCTGTCATAGACCCGGATAGCCGCAACCTTCGTTGCAGAAGCTGATGTCGGGTCGAAGGTGTATCCAAGCCACTCTCTGGCGAGCCTTCGAGCCAGTTCGCTACCGACGACCCGTTGGCCAAAGGTAAGCACTTGAGCGTCGTTGCTCAGCACAGCTCGCTCCACCGAGAAGCTGTCGTGCGCCGTGACCGCCCGGATGCCGGGAACCTTGTTCGCACTGATGGCCATCCCAAGGCCGGTCCCGCACACGAGCAAGGCGCGATCGGCATCACCGGCCGCCACCAGCCGCGCCGCCGCCACGCCGATATGCGGATAATCCGTGTCGTCATCCGCGGAGACGCCGACGTCAATCACTTTTGCAACGCGCGGGTCGCTCTCAAAGTCCTTACGCAACATTTCCTTATACTCGTACCCTGCGCTGTCAGCGCCGACAACGATCCGTAATCCTGATGCCATCGCGTTAATCCTTTCGAGGAAGACTCGGGAGCGCCTTGCGTGGGGAGCGCATCACAGCGCTTCAGCCACGGCCCGCATGCAAAGAGCGAAGGAGACCGCCCCAGGGTCCGGTGACCCGATGCTGCGGGCGGCGAGAGGCCGCGCGCGGCCGAGACGGGGGGTGAGCGAGGCGGTTTGGTCGGCTGCAGCTCTTGCCAGATCCGCGGCGCGAGTCCAAGCGGATTTGAGATCGCACCCCTCGTTGGCGCCAGCAGAGAGCGCGGCGGCGAACGGCATGGCCGCATCGAGCATGGTCTTGTCACCCGTCGCTGCGTTACCGAGTCGCCGAATCAGTTGCGTGAAGGCCTCCGCGGCGTTTCCCAGGTCCCTCAAGGTCGGCGCGACGTTGTCGTCCAGTGCTTCAGCAAAGCCCCGGATGCCCGCGCCCCAGAGTGCGCCTGACGTACCGCCAGCCCGATCCGCCCATGCTTCACCCGCCGCCTTGATGACGGTACGAACGCCTCCACCTTGACCCAGCACACGTTGTGCCGCCATCGTTGCGGCGTCGCATCCGCGGACCATACCTAGCCCGTGGTCGCCGTCCCCGGCAACTGCATCGAGCCTGCCGAGCTCGTCCTGCGCGGCTCGCAGCGCCTCCCGCATCGCGCACAGCGCGTTGACGACAACAGCAGCGCATCGCCGAGAATCTGCCGAGGATGCGGGCAACTCGTGAGCGTCTAAAGAGCGCGTCTTGGTGACAGCTGCTCGCGCAGCCTGCGGAGCGCTGCCTTTGCGATAAGCAGGTGCGTCGGCGGGGGCGCGCCACCAGCGGGCCAAACCATCGGGATCTGAACCAAGCCAGCAAGTCGAGAGCGAGCATCCGGCCATGTCTAGGCTCGTGACATACTCTCCGACCTCCGGCTCAAGGACAGTCACACCGGCGTCGGCGAAGCGTCGGGAGATACCGCGCCAGAGGACGAACAGTTCCTCGTACTTCGTGGCTCCTAGCCCGTTGAGAACGACAGCCGCGTTGTCTGCGTCATCTGGCGGGCGCTCCTCCAACAGCTGCTCAACAAGCAACGCAGCGAGCTCATCCGCGCTGGGCAGCTGCCCCTCGCGGATGCCCGGTTCGCCATGGATGCCCATTCCCAGCCCGAGCATCCCCTGAGGCACCGTGAATAACGCCGCATTCGAGCCGGGCAGCGTACATCCCGCGAAGGCAACGCCGATGGATCTCGTTCGAGCGTTGGCCGTTCGAGCAATTCTCTCGACTTCGTCAAGCGCCAAGCCTCCTTCCGCTGCCGCACCAGCGATTTTGAAGACGATTAGGCCGCCGGCGATCCCCCGACGGTTCTCGGAGTCCTCCTTCGTCGCGCTCGCGATGTCATCGGTCACCCGAACGATCCGGGCGTCAATCCCTTCCGCTTTGAGTTGCTCACAGGCGAGTGTGAAGTTCAGCACGTCCCCCGCGTAATTCCCAAACGAGAGGAGGACTCCGCCTCCATGGTCGGCGGCTCGACAGACATTGACGATCTGTTGGGCGGATGGGGACGCAAACAGGTCGCCGACCGCCGCACCGTCCGCGAGACCGTGACCCACCAGTCCGGCGAACGCTGGGTAGTGCCCCGAACCACCTCCAATGACGAGCGCTACCTTTCCGGGTGCCGACTGGGTCGAACGAACGACTCCGCCAGGGGTTTTCTGCACCCGCGTCGAGTTTGCATCGACGAATCCGTCGAGCATCTCCGCCGAGAAGTTGCGCGGGTCGTTCAGGACCTTAGTCATGCGTTGCCCCGTACGGAACCCGCGCCATCCGACGCCAACGTGCCGTCGTGAGGCAGGCATTGCCGCAGAATGTCACGCAGATACTCGCGGTTCCGTGCGGCTACTCCAAGCCCATCCCCTCCGTAGTGCTCAGCGCAGAACGCACCACGATAACCGCTAGCGATCGCCTGCTTGATCGCAGCTCGGTAGTTCATGAATCCGAACTCCAATGGAGCGGGTGTTGTGAAGACCGCTCCAGTGGCTGGGTCTTCGCTGCGGAAGTAGTTCTTCACGTGCCAGTAGTTCGCAAACGGCAGGGTCTTGTCCAACATGCCCTGCCAAGACTCGATTGGGCGCTGGAGGCGCAAGATGTTGCCCAGGTCAGGGTTGAGGCCGACAGCAGGGTGGTCGATGTCTTTCACAAGACGAACGGCGCTATCGGCCGTGCCCAGGTAGGTGTCCTCATACATCTCAAGCGAGAGCTGCAGACCGAGCTCCTCGGCATGAGCACCCAGTTCCCTGAACCGTCGTACGGCTGTCTTCCACACCTCGGGATCGTCTGGATCACTTGCACCTGGCGCAGTCCAAAACCACAGAGCAGACTGCTGGACCGGTGTCAGAGCCTGGAACAGCCCGACGGACACCACTGTGGCGCCGAGCGCTGCTGCTGCGTCGATAACCCGATGGCAGTAAGCGAGGTTTTCGACGCCGTTGCTCGGGTCGATGACGCTTCGACGAGCAGTCGAGACCGCAGGAACGGCGAGCGCGACCCCATCAAGCACTTCGACCAGCTCGGCGAGCCGATGCGGTAATAGGTCGCCTACACGGAGCCATGAGTCCGTGACGTCAACGTGCGAGAAGCCGACATCTGCAACTTCCCTGAGCGTCTGCAACCAGCAAGATGCCGGTTGTTCCTGTACGGCGCGCCCGTCGGCAAGAACACCGGGGAAGGGCAGCATTGCAGCGGCAATGGGCCAGCTGTCGGCGTCGGATGCCATGGAGATCTTCTCGCTTCCTTCGCGGCGTTCCCGCGTGAGGTCGACGGATGCTCGGCGTCGCCGCCAAGCTCAATTCCGATAGATTGGTTCCGTCGTCAAGACGCCATTAACAAGGCGTGGGATTGACAACGGATTGTCGTCTTGCAATGCGACCGGAAGCGCACTATCCGGGAAATCTTGATAGGCGACCGGCCTCACAAATCTTTGAATCGCAGCTCCACCGACGGAGGTATGGAGAGCTGCGGTCGATGCTGGGTAAGGGCCACCGTGCTGCATTGCGCGCGTCACCGCAACGCCAGTGGGCCAACCGTTCCAAACGACTCGGCCCGCCAGATCCTGAAGACGGCCGACCATAGGCATCACTGCCTCAAGTTCATCGTCCTCAGCATGAATCGTCGCCGTAAGGGTGCCGCCGAGTCTTGATGCGATATCCGGCAGCTGTCGCCAATCGTCATATTCGACAATGAGAGACGACGGCCCGAAACATTCCACGCTGAGCGCTTCGATGTTCTGCTCGAGTTGATCAATCGACGTCGTCAAGAGCGTCGCGCGAACCGCGCCATCGGCGTGCTGAGGAGCGCCAGTTGCAAGCACACGTACCGAGCGATGCTGCGAGAGTTCCACAAGGGTGCCTACGTAGGCAGCGTGGATGCTTTGATTGAGCATCAGCCCTGCTTGAATCGAAGCTGCGGCGTCGGCCAGGATGCCATCAAGTCCGTGGTCTCGCGGCAGAAATAGCATGCCTGGCTTCGTGCAGAACTGACCCCTTCCGAGCACAACCGACGCGATGTATTCTCTCGCGATTACCCCCCCACGTGCGGCGATCGCGCCAGCCGTGACGAAGACTGGGTTCAACCCGCCCAGCTCACCGTAGAACGGGATGGGTGTCGGTCGGGCGCATGCCAAGTCGAACAAAGCGCGCCCGGCCTTGGTAGACCCGGTGAATGCGGCGGCATGAATGCGCGGGTCCAGGAGTGCGGTGCGGGCCGCCGTGCGACCGTAAATGACGCCAAGTGATCCCCTGGGCGCGCCAGCCGATGCGAGTTCATCAGCGATGATCCTGGCGACTCGCGCCGACAGCCTCGGGTGTCCTTCATGGGCCTTGACGACTACCGGGCAACCCGCGCCGATGGCTGAGGCGGTGTCCCCTCCTCCGACGCTGAAAGCAAACGGAAAGTTGCTCGCGGCAAAGTTGAGCACAGGCCCCAGCGGAACAACGCAGCGGCGAACATCCGGCGAAGCGGCACCAGATGGTCCTCGCCCCGTGTCAATCGCCGCATTCAGATACGCGCCATCCGCCACGATGGCAGCTGTAAATCGGAGTTGATTGGTCGTGCGGCTGAGCTCCGTGCGTAGCCGAGGATGCTCGAGATGTGTCTCGCCAGCCGCAACATCGATGAGAGCATCGGCCTCGGCGTCGATTCGCGCAGCCACCGATCGCAGATAATGTGAACGCTCCGTGGGTGATGTCGCCGCCAGCTGTGGTGCAGCCGAAGCAGCATCGGCAAGCACCGCCTCGACGTGCGCGGGTGTCGAGGTATCCGTCGCGCCGCTCACGATCGCACTCGGCATGCCGGGCTGCGACGCGCAGAGTCGAGCCAATTGAAGTTTTGTTTCCCGACAGCCACGACATTGGACAATCGACCGACCCCCTCAATACACACATCGATGCGATCTCCCGCACTCAGGGTGAAGTCGATCGCCGGCACGACGCCGGTGCCGGTGAGAAGCAAGACGCCGTCCGGAAAGTTCTCGCCGTTGAAGAGGAACGACGTGAGTTCCGTCAGCGTCCGGCGCATCCGTGCGGTTGACGTCGAGGCCTGCCATACCGGTGTCGTTTCACGCCAAACGGTGACGTCGATCATCAGCTCGCCCGGGTCAGGAATCTCCCACGCCGGCGTGATGGTGGGCGCCACTGCGCACGAGCCGGCGTAGACCTTAGCTTGCGGGAGATAGAGCGGGTTGGCGCCCTCGATCGATCGCGAGCTCAGATCATTGCAAGCTGTGAAGCCGACGACCTCTCCCCAGCGATTCAGAAACACACCAAGTTCGGGCTCCGGAACGTTCAGAAGCGAGTCGTCGCGCAATCCCACCGGTTCGCCATCGGTCACGACACGCCAGGCCGTCGATTTGAAGAACAGTTCAGGCCGCTCCGCTGCGTATACCAACTCGTACACGGCGGCGTTGGCGCTTTCCTCCGCCCGGGCGTCTCGCGACATTTCATATGTGACGCCGGCGGCCCACACTTCCATCTCGCCATCAACCGGCGGCAGCAACGCGACCTCGCCGTGGACTGGCAGCCGAGCCCTCGTCGACGTGAGTAACTCTAGGAGCTTCCGCGCCCTCAGGTGCATCAGGTCTGCGATCTGATCGACTCCGTCGACGGCATACAACTTGCCTTCTCGTCGCACGCCCACCTTGGGTAAGCCGTCCGACTGGGACACATAACGAACAATGTCCACTGCGCTCACCATCCTCTCGATTGGCCGCGTGCGTCGACCGCACTTACGTTCCGGTCAGCGGAGATTGACGCCGTCATGCCAGCGCCTGTCGATAGGCCGCCATCGTCCGGCGGCTCGACACCGCTAGCGCCACTACCGTGAGCAGGTACGGAATAAGAACGACTAGTTCGCCCGGCATTCCAAGACCTTGCAGCCGGTCCGTGAGTGCGATTGAAAAGCCGAAGAATGCCGCCGTCGCATAGACGGGATACGGAAGGTTGCGCCCGAAGATCACCGCGGCGAACGCTGTGATTCCCCGCCCGGCGGTGATGTTCTCAGTGAACTGTGCGATCCCCATGGATAGCTGCGCGCCGGCGAGCCCACAGAGCAGTCCGGTCAACCCAAGGGCAAGGTAGCGCATCCGCGCGACGCTGATGCCTGCGATCGCGGCGGACTCCGGCGCATCCCCGGCCGCCCGGAGCCTTAGCCCAACGGCCGTTCGCGTGAGGAAGAAGTAGATGCATGGCCCGGATAGAATTGCCATATAGATGACGATCGACTGACCGGCGAGCACATGCCCAATCAGCGGCAACCGCTCGAGGAGCTTGGGCGTTGCATCGGGCAGCCGGGCCGCGGAGACTGCCCCGCCGCCGCTCGAGAGTCGCGTTCGGAGCAGCAAGCTTGTGACACCCGCCGCGACGAGATTGAGTCCCAGGGCCGCGACGATCGGATTGGCCTTCAGCCGAATGACCACGAACCCAAAGACAAGCGACGCGCAGACAGTCATTGCCGCCGCCCCAGCCAGGCCTGCCTGCCATGTCCCGCCTACCTTCGCGAAGTAGATCGCGAAGAATGCTCCCCACAGCATCAGCCCGTCGAGGGTGAAGTTGAAGATACCGGCTTGGTGACTAATCGCGCCGCCCCCGGCGGCCAGGATCAACGGCGTGGCGACCAGAAGTGCCGAGGCGAAAAGAGTCGCATTAAAGATCACGGCCGCTGCCTCCGATGCCTGAGCAGTCTCTTCATGAAGCCGAAGCGACCAAGCTGGGCTGACACCAGTAGAATGATCAGTCCTTGCATGATCGAGATCGTTGTTCTAGGCACCCCGAAGTCGATGGCGACGCCGAGACTGCCGGCTTGTAGCGCGCCGACGGCTAGTCCAGCTATGAGCACCGCGAGCGGCTCCGAGTTGGCGAGGAAAGCGACCAGGAATCCTTCGAGTCCATAACCGGGGGAGAAGCCGGAGATGAACCTGTCATTCACGCCGTTGGTCTCAAATGCGCCGACCAGCCCGGCAATCGCGCCGCTCGCCACCATGACCATCAGCCACGACCTGCCCACCCGCACACCGCCATACCGTGCAAAGCTTTGGCTGGCTCCGAGCATCCGCACCTCGTAGCCTCCACTCGTGCGGTTGAGGAAGCGGTGCATCGCGATTCCGATCAGGACTGCCAGCAGTAGTCCATAACTGACCTGAGAGTTCGGCAGGATTGATGGAAACCGGTACTCGGTG
>Ga0187809_10001328_pt1 | contig 11723 bp, 10 predicted proteins | sample NC_wetland_sal_i_8_FD_132415 | JGI IMG/M metagenome (GOLD analysis project Ga0187809, IMG submission 132415) | Wetland sediment microbial communities from Neuse River Estuary, North Carolina, USA - ASW_4 | ecosystem: Environmental > Aquatic > Freshwater > Wetlands > Sediment | place: USA: North... | reverse complement strand
GCCTCGATCGCCTTGAACGCGGCATCGACCGGGCCGTCACCGGTGGCGGTGCGCTGCACGCTGCGGCCATCGCTGTGCCGGAGCTGCACACTGGCGCGCGCGACGCCACCGCTGTGGGTCTCGGTCGCGAGCTCGGTAAGCAGCCAGGGACCCGCCGCAGAGCCTTCCGCACGCAGCACCAGCGCCTCGATGTCGCCATCGAACAGCTCCTTCTTCTTGTCGGCGAGCGCCTTGAATTCCTCGAACACCCGGTTGAACTCGGCCTCATCGAGCTCGAAACCGAGCGCCTCGACGCGTTCCCGGAACGCATGCCGGCCGCTGTGCTTGCCGAGCACCAGGTGGCTGCGCGACAGCCCGACGTCCTCGGGGCGCAGGATCTCGTAGGTGCTGTGATGCTTGAGCATGCCGTGCTGGTGGATGCCGGCCTCGTGGGCGAAGGCGTTCTCGCCGACGACCGCCTTGTTGCGCGGCACCGTCATGCCGGTGATGCTCGAGACCAGCCGCGACGTCGGATACAGGCGATTGGTCTGTATGCCCGTCGTGACGTTGAAGAACGCGGCGCGCGTCTTCAGGGCCATGACGACTTCCTCGAGCGAGCAGTTGCCCGCGCGCTCGCCGATGCCATTGATGGTGCATTCCACCTGACGGGCACCCGCCACCACCGCGGTCAGGCTGTTCGCGACCGCCATCCCGAGATCATCGTGGCAGTGGACCGAGAGCCGCACGCCTTCGATGCCGCGCACGTTCTTGCGCAGATAGCGGAACAGCTCCGCGAACTCGTCCGGCACGGTGTATCCCACCGTGTCGGGAATGTTCACCGTGGTCGCGCCGGCCTCGATGGCGGCCTCGACCACCTGCGCCAGGAACTCGAGCTCGGTGCGCGAGGCGTCCTCGGGCGAGAACTCCACGTCCTCGCAAAGCTCCCGCGCGAGCTTCACGCCGGCGATGGCCGCGCGCAGGATCTCCTCCTGCGCCATGTTGAGCTTGTACTGCCGATGGATGGCGCTGGTGGCGAGGAACACGTGGATCCGCCGCCGGGGCGCGTCGGCGAGCGCGCGGGCGGCGAGCTCGATGTCCTCGCGGTTGCAGCGCGCCAGGCCGCAGATGATCGGACCGTGCACCTCGCGGCCGACCGCCTGCACGCTCTCCCAATCCCCCTTGGAGGCGGCGGGAAAGCCCGCCTCGATCACATCGACCCCCAGCTCCGCCAGTGCGCGTGCGACGCGCAGCTTCTCCGGCCGCGTCATGCTGCAGCCCGGGGACTGCTCCCCGTCGCGCAACGTGGTGTCGAAAATCAGCACTCGGTCAGGTTGGGGGGCCATGGGATGCCTCCTTATTCGGGTGGTGGGCGCGCCGCGTCTCAGGCGCGCTTGTCGTTGAGCCAGGGCATGCGGGCGCGCAGCGCCTCGCCGACCTTCTCGATCTTGTGGTCGATGTCGCGCTTGAGCAGCTTCTGGTAGCCCTTGCGACCGCTCGCGTTCTCCTCGATCCACTGGCGGGCGAACTTGCCCGTCTGCACTTCCTTCAGGACCTTGCGCATCTCGTTCTTCACGCGGTCGTTGACGATGCGCGGGCCGCGGGTGAGGTCGCCGTACTTGGCCGTCTCGCTGATGAACTCGTGCATCTTGCGCAGGCCGCCCTCGTGCAGCAGGTCGACGATGAGCTTCAGCTCGTGCAGGCACTCGTAGTAGGCGACCTCGGGCTGATAGCCGGCCTCGACCAGCGTCTCGAAGCCCTTGACCACGAGCTCCGTCGTGCCGCCGCAGAGCACGGCCTGCTCGCCGAAGAGATCGGTCTCGGTCTCCTCCGCGAAAGTCGTCTCGAGCACCCCGCCGCGCGTGCCGCCGATGCCGTGCGCGTAGGCGAGCGCCTTCGCGTGCGCCTTGCCGGTGGCATCCTGCGCGACGGCGATGAGGCAGGGGACGCCGCGGCCCTGCTGGTACTGCCGGCGCACCAGGTCACCGGGTCCCTTGGGCGCGATCAGCACCACGTCGAGGTCCTTGCGGGGCTTGATCTGCTTGAAGTGGATGTTGAAGCCGTGGGCGAAGAGCAGCGTCGCGCCCCGCTTCAACTCCGGCTCGACGCTCTCGTAGAGCCCCTTCTGCGCCAGGTCCGGCACCAGCATCGCGATCAGGTCGGCGCCGCGGGCCGCGGCGGCCGGCTCGGCGACCTCCAGGCCGTCCTTCTTCGCCTTCTTCCAGCCCGCGCCCGCCTTGCGCACGCCGACGACGACATCGAAGCCGCTGTCCTTGAGGTTGAGCGCGTGCGCGCGCCCCTGGCTGCCGTAGCCGAGCACCGCGACGCGCGCGCCGCGCAGGGCCTTCTTGTCGACGTCTTTCTGCGAATACAGCTTCATCATCAACTCCCGACATTCAAATAGAGCCAAGAAATGCTACCGCCACGTGGCCGGGGGCCCGTTTGGCCGGATCCAAATGCAGCAAACCCCGCATCGGCTGGTGTGGCCGGTGCGGGGTTTGGTGTCTTTCTCACTCTGCCTGAGCTGCCCTCAGGTATGCGCGAGTTCCCCGCACCGGCTGCCCGCCAGGAGCAGCTTGTCGATGGGCAGTGCCAGCAGCAGGGGAAGCAGCGCGGCGCGCGGCGTCCGGGACGCTGCGCAGCTGACGTCGATTTCCGCTTCGAATGCCATGGTCAGGGTCGCCCAGGTGAGCCGGGGTGAAAAGGGGTTGAATGCCAAAAAGGGCAGATGATGGGCCGATGTCAGCACAACCGTCCCGGCTTTGTCAACGTGACGGCGCGTCCGCTATGCTCCTCGCGTGTCCCAAGAGATGTTACCGAGCGCCGATCCAGCCGACAGCCGGCCGCTGTGGATCGTGACGGAAGGGGAGCTCGAGGGCTGGCTCGCGAGCCAGCCCGCGCAGGTGTCGGCCTGGGTGCGGGCGCACGGCTTCGCGGGGGAGCGGCACCGCGTGCTCAGCCTGCCGTCGCCGCAGGGCGGCCTCGCCGGCGCCGTGCTCGGTCTCGGGGCGCTCACCGCGGCGAAGGATCTCACCCCCTGGCACGCCGCCGGCCTTTCCGAGCGCCTGCCGGCGCAGTCCTGGCATCTCGCGACGCCGCTGCCGCCCCCTGCCGCGACACATTTTCTCCTCGGCTGGCTCATGGGCGCGTACCGCATGGCCCGGTACCGGCTGGACGGTCCGCAGCCGCCGCGGGCGGCGCTCGTGCCTCCGGCCGAGGCCGATCTGCGCTATGCCGATGCGGCGGCGCGCGCGACCGCGCTCGCCCGCGATCTGATCAACACGCCCGCCAACGACATGGGGCCGGAAGAGCTCGCCGAGGCCGCCCTGGATCTCGCCCGCGGCCGCGGCGCGCGCGCCCAGGTGCTGACCGGCGGGGAGCTCGCGGGCTATCCGATGCTGCGCGCGGTCGGCGCGGCCAGTCCCCGCCCGCCGCGGCTCATCGACCTGCGCTGGGGCGAGCGCGACGCGCCGCGCGTGACGCTGGTGGGCAAGGGCGTGTGCTTCGACACCGGGGGGCTCGACCTGAAACCCTCCGCGGGCATGCTCCTCATGAAGAAGGACATGGGGGGCGCCGCCTGCGCGCTCGGGCTGGCCGATCTCATCATGCGGCTTGCCGTGCCCGTGCAGCTGCGGGTGCTGATTCCAGCGGTGGAGAACAGCGTCGGTGGCGCCGCCTACCGTCCCGGTGATGTGTTGCGCTCGCGCAAGGGGCTCACCGTGGAGGTCGGCAATACGGACGCGGAAGGACGGCTCGTGCTGGCGGATGCGCTGGCGGAGGCCGACGGGGAGCGGCCGGACCTGCTGGTGGACCTCGCGACGCTGACGGGCGCCGCGCGAACGGCCCTCGGACCGGAGCTGCCGGCCGCCTATTCGACGAGCGAGGAGCTGCTCGAGGCGCTGCGCCGGCACGGCGCCCAGGAGTGCGATCCGGTGTGGCCGATGCCGCTGTGGCCCGGATACGACGAGGACCTGACGAGCAAGGTCGCCGACCTCGGCAACGTCGCCGCGACGCCCTTCGCCGGCTCGATCGTCGCCGCGCTCTTTCTGCGGCGCTTCGTCACCGAGACGCGCCACTGGCTGCATCTCGATCTCTACGCCTGGAACGGCAAGGAGCGGCCGGGTCGCCCGGTGGGCGCGGAGGCGCAGTGCGTGCGTGGGCTCTTCCAGCTGATACGCTCGCGCTACCAGTGATAAGCTAGAGCGCTCACCCTCGCAAGACAGACCGTGGCAGCAAAGAAGACCGGCTCGTCCGGCGCGCCCGCGCGCCGCAACCCGAACGGGGTTACAAAGGGGCCGCCGACCGGACCCGCGCCCGGTACCCGGGCGGATCCGCGCGAGCACTCGCGCCTGGTGGTCGATGGCATCAAACAGACGCCATCGCGAGCCATGCTGCGCGCCGTGGGGTTCCGGGACGAGGACTTCGCCAAGCCGCAGATCGGCATCGCCTCGACGTGGGCGAACGTAACACCGTGCAACATGCACATCGGCGCGCTCGCCGGCGAGGCGATCACCGGCGCCGACGCCGCCGGCGGCAAGGGCGTGCTCTTCAACACCATCACGGTCTCCGACGGCATCGCCATGGGCTCCCCGGGGATGCGCTACTCGCTGGTCTCCCGCGAGGTGATCGCGGACTCGATCGAGACGGTGGTGGGCGCAGAGGGCTTCGACGGGTTCGTCGCCATCGGCGGCTGTGACAAGAACATGCCCGGCTGCGCGATGGCGATGGCGCGCCTGAACCGCCCGTCCGTATTCGTGTATGGCGGCACCATCCGTCCCGGCGTGGCACGGCGCGACATCGTGGCCGTGTTCGAGGCGGTCGGCGCCCGCGCCGCGGGCCGGATCAGCGACGAGCAGCTGGCGGAGGTCGAGCGCACGGCCATCCCCGGGCCCGGAAGCTGCGGCGGCATGTACACCGCCAACACGATGGCTTCGGCCATCGAGGCGCTCGGCCTGTCCCTGCCCGGCAGCTCCGCCCAGGAGGCGGTGAGCGAAGAGAAGCGCGCCGACTGCCGCCGCGCCGGCGAGGCGGTCGTGGCCCTGGTGCGACAGGGCATCCGGCCGCGCGACATCCTGACGCGCAAGGCCTTCGAGAACGCGATCACCGTCGTGATCGCGCTCGGCGGCTCGACCAACGCGGTGCTGCACCTGCTGGCGATCGCGCACGACGCGGGCGTGAAACTTCACCTGGATGATTTCACTCGAATAGGCAGGCGGGTGCCGGTGCTGGCGGATCTGAAGCCGAGCGGGCGCTATCTGATGTCCGAGCTGGTGGCGATCGGGGGCATCCAGCCGCTCATGAGGATGCTGCTCGACGGCGGCCTCCTGCACGGCGACTGCCTCACGGTCACCGGCCGGACCATGGCGGAAAACCTCGCCGAAACAGGCATGTATATTGCTGAGCAGGACATCGTGCGACCGCTGTCGCAGCCGCTCAGGAAGGAGAGCCACCTGGTCGTTCTTTACGGCAATGTGGCACCCGAAGGGGCGGTTGCCAAGATCTCGGGCAAAGAGGGCGAGGCCTTCCGCGGCACCGCCCGCGTGTTCGAGGGCGAGGAGCAGGCGACGGCGGCCATTCTTTCCGGGCGCGTCCGCGCGGGCGACGTGGTGGTCATCCGCAACGAGGGCCCGGTAGGCGGACCGGGCATGCGCGAGATGCTGAGTCCCACGGGCGCCATCGTCGGGCGCGGGCTGGCGGACAAGGTCGCGCTGATCACCGACGGGCGCTTCTCCGGTGGCAGCCACGGGTTCGTGGTGGGACATATCGCGCCCGAGGCGGCCGTGGGTGGCCCCATCGGGTTACTGCGCAACGGAGACCAGATCACGATCGACGCGTTGCAACGGCAGATCCGGGTGGAGCTTTCCGCGGCGGAGCTGCGCCGCCGGCGGGCCGCGTGGAAGCCGCGCCGGCCGTTCGCGACGACGGGGGTGCTCGCCAAATACGCGTACCTGGTGGGCAGCGCCTCCCTGGGTGCGGTGACCGGAGCGGCTGCTGCGGCAGGCTCCCGCGGCGGCCACCGCCTTAAACGCCGTTAAGCATCGAGGCGTCATGCAGTTGTCAGTGCGCGGAGCAGCGGTTAGAGTTCGCCCTCGCATCCACCGATGCAGGCGGCGCGCGCCGACGGCTTCAGGCCCGACAGGCGATGCGACATTGAATTACTCAGGGGGATTGAACCATGTGCGCGCGCCAGATCAGGCAAGGGCGCTCGCGCCCAACCCAGGCATGCACGAGTCGGCGGACCGCACCGCCGGCGAGGCAGGTCCGGATGGGACGGCTTGCGGGCAGGTAAAAAGACGGTTACTTTGCACCGCTTACGTTCCGATCCGGCAATTGCGGACTTGCAACAGCGACGCCTAACCAGCTACTCATGAGCGCTTACGTACAAGACACTCAGATCCTCACACGCCGCACGGCAGTGCTGGCCGCCATCATCGCACTGCACATCGGCATCATCTGGGCGCTGGCGACGGGATTGGCCCAGAGGGCCATTCAGATGGTCGCGCCGCCGATCAAGACCACCATCGTGCAGCAGACCAAGAAGACGGTGAAGCCGCCGCCGCCGCCGCCGCCGCAGTTGCAGCAGCAGCAGGTGCAGGTGCCGCCTCCGGTCATCCAGATCAACGTGCCCCAGGCGGCGCAGACGCACGCCATCACCGTGCAGAAGCATGTGGTGCGAGCGGCCCCGCCGCCGCCAGCCCCGGCGCACATCGTCCCGCTGCGGGCCATCCCGAGGGACTTCCCCTCGACCGACAGCTACTATCCAGACGCGTCGCGACGCCTGGGCGAGCAGGGTACCGTGCTCGTCCGGCTGTGCATCGGCGCTGGCGGCCGGGTCGTCGGCCAGCCTTCGGTGCTGAAGAGCTCCGGCAGCTCGCGTCTGGATCAGGCCGCGTTGCGGTATGCCAAGGCCACTTCCGGGCACTTCTCGCCGGAAACCAAGAATGGCACCCCGGTGACGGTCTGCACGGCGCTTCCGATCAAGTTCCAGCTCACTGACTCTTTCTGATTGCCCCTGTCCCACTCTTAAATATGTCTTGGCCTTTCGCAGCCGCTCACACGGCGGCCCTTTCGTGATTCGAGGAATTTATGGGTAATAATTCACTTACATCCGTCAATAACCCGTACGGCCTGGCCGGTATGTGGAACTCGGGCGATATCGTCGCCCGGGGCGTCATCCTGCTGCTGCTGATCATGTCGCTGATGTCCTGGTACATCATCCTGACGAAGCTGTGGGATCAACGCCGTCTGAAGCAGTCCGCGCGCGCCGCCGAGAAGCAGTTCTGGTCGGCCGCCTCCGTCAAGGACGGCGTCGAGCGCCTGAAGAAGGGCGACCCGTTCCGCGCCGTCGCCGAGGATGGCCTGCGCGCGGTGTCGCACCATGAGGGCCGGCTGACCGACCGCATCGACATGCACGAGTGGGTGACCATGTCGCTGCAGCGCTCGGTGGATCAGGTCAACAGCCAGATGCAGAAGGGCCTGGGCTTCCTGGCGACTGTCGGCTCCTCGGCTCCCTTCGTCGGCCTCTTCGGCACGGTGTGGGGCGTCATGAACGCGCTGATCGCGATCGGTCTCGCCGGCCAGGCGAGCATCGACAAGGTCGCAGGCCCTGTCGGTGGCGCGCTCATCATGACCGCGCTCGGCCTGTTCGTGGCGGTGCCCGCGGTGTGGGGCTACAACTGGCTGCTCGGCCGCAACAAGGTGCTGCAGGATGCCCTGCGCAACTTCGCGGGCGACCTGCACGCCTACCTGGTCAGCGGCGCCCGCGTCACAGCCGGCCCCGAGGTTGGTGGCGGCGCGCGTCCGGCGGCTGCTGCGCCCGCAGCCGCCGTCCGTAAGTGAGCGACAGGTCGACATCACGAGAGTGCCGCAACGCCGGCTCCGCGCTCCGCGCGGAGCCGGCCTCCCGGTCCGCCATCGCTGGCGGCAGCGTGTGGGCCGATCCGACTGATTTGATTCCCGGCGGCAGGGCCGCCCGCGCCCGAAGCGGCGCGTGAGGAGCTTTTCACTATGGCGATGAATGTACAGGGCTCCGACGAGGAGCCGGGCGTGATGGCCACCATCAACACGACGCCGCTCGTGGACGTCATGCTGGTGCTGCTCATCATCTTCCTCATCACGATTCCGGTGATCACCAAGACCGTGCCGGTCAAGCTGCCGCACGCCAACAACATTCCGACGCAGACCAAGCCGCAGGACATCACCATCGCGGTGGATGCGGCGGGGAATGTCTTCTGGAACGACAGGGAGATCTCGGACGACAACACGCTGCTCACCATGATCGAGCAGCAGGCGGTGAAGAACCCCCAGCCGGAGGTTCACATCCGCGGCGACAGGAACGCCAGCTACAAGGCCGTCGGCCACGTGCTCTACGAGCTGCAGCGCGGCGGGATGGTCAAGGTGGCCTTCATCACCGAGCCGGATCTCAATACCTTCGCCGCACATTGAGGAATCAGCACTCATGGCAATGAACGTTGGGGGCTCGAGCTCGGGCCCCATGTGCGACATCAACACCACGCCGCTCATCGACGTGCTGCTGGTGCTCCTGGTGACCCTCATCATCACGCTGCCGATCATGACGCACGCGGTGAAGCTCGACCTGCCGCAGCAGAACCAGCCGCCGCCGCAGAACGTGCAGCCGCAGGTCATCGATCTCGAGATCGACTTCGACGGCACGATCGTCTGGAACGGCACGCCGGTCACGCTGCAGCAGCTCGACGGCTATTTCGCCACCGAGTCGAAGATCGACCCGCAGCCGGAGATCCACCTCAACCCCGACGGCATGGCCAAGTATGGCGTCGTGGCCAAGGTCCTGGCCGCGGCGCAGCGGAACCGGATGGAGAAGATCGGCTTTGTCAATACGTCCGAATTTGCCCAATAGGGCCTCAGGTTCAGTGAAATTCTCCATGAGAGACGATGTCATGAAGTTCAAAGGTAACGTGGTTGCGGTGATCGTCGGTGCCGCGGTGATCTGCGGTGTCGTTGCGACCCCTGCTCTGGCGAAGGAGGCCGCGCATACCGTCAGCCGCGCCGTCGGCAAGCCACTGCAGGCCGCCCAGGCGGACCTGAAGAAGGGCGACTACACCGGCGCGCTGCAGAAGCTCAGCGAGGCCGACGCGGTGCCGAAGAAGAGCCCCTACGAGCAGCACGTCATCCACGAGATGGAAGGCTACGCCTACGTGCGCACGCATCAGTATGCGAAGGCCGCGCAGGCGCTCGAGCCGGGGCTGACCGACGGGTTCCTCGCGCCCAGCCAGATTCCGCAGCGCACCGTGGCGCTCGCGCAGCTCAACTATCAGGTCAAGAACTACCCCAAGGCGATCCAGTACGGCACGCAGGCCATCGACAAGGGCTATGCGGATGCGCAGATGCCGACGCTGGTCGGCCAGGCGTACTACCTGAGGTCCGACTGGAAGGGCACGGTGAACTTCGAGAAGTCGCAGATCGCGGCCGACGAGAAGAAGGGCGCGGCGCCCACCAACGAGTCGCTGCAGCTGCTGCTGAGCGCCTGCCTGAAGCTCAAGGACGAGTCCTGCGAGAACAATGCGCTCGAGGACCTGGTCGTCTACCACCCCAAGCCGGAGTACTGGCAGCAGCTGCTCTACGGCATGTTCAAGACGGTCAAGAGCGACAGCAACCTCCTGCAGACGTATCGTCTGGCGTCCGAGGTCAACGTGCTCAAGCGTCCTGAGGACTTCACCGACTTCGCGCAGCTCGCGATCGAGGCCGGCTCGCCGGGCGAGGCGCAGCAGGTCATCGAGAAGGGCATGCAGGGCAACGTCTTCACCGACGCCCGCACCAAGGGCAAGGCGCAGCGCCTGCTCGCCGATGCCAAGAAAGCCTCCGCGCGCGACCAGGCCACCCTGGGCAAGAGCGCCGAGGAAGCCGCCCGCTCGAGCAACGGCAACCAGGATGTCGGCCTCGGCCTGGCGTACTACGGCTACCAGCAGTACGACAAGGCGGTGCAGGCGCTCACGCAGGGCATCAGCAAGGGTGGCCTGAAGGATCCGGCGTCCGCGCATCTGCTGCTCGGCATCGCGCAGCTGAAGGCGGGCAACAAGACCGCGGCCCTGAAGTCCTTCAAGGCGGTCAAGGGCAACCCGACGCTGCAGCGTCTGGCGTCGCTCTGGAGCCTGCGCGCACGTCAGGCCTGATTCTTGAGAGGGATGACCGCCGATCCACTCAGCGTAATCCGGTAAGGAGAGAGACCATGGCGATCAAGGCGGGCGACCGCATGCCCTCGGGCACGCTCAAGGTGATGACCAAAGACGGGATCAAGGACGTCACGACCGACGACCTCTTCAAGGGGAAGAAAGTCGTGCTGTTCTCGGTGCCTGGGGCCTTCACACCCACCTGCGACGCCAAGCACCTGCCCGGCTTCGTGCAGCTCGCCGACCAGATCCGCGCCAAGGGCGTCGATACGATCGCCTGCATGGCCGTCAACGACGTCTTCGTCATGAACGCGTGGGGCAAGGCGTCCAGCGTCGGGGACAAGGTCATGATGCTGGCCGATGGCAATGGTGAATACGCCAAGGCGCTGGGACTGGAGATGGACGCCCGCAAGTTCGGGATGGGTGTCCGGGGCCAGCGCTTCGCCTTGGTGGTCGACGATGGCGTGGTGAAGCACGTCAATGTCGAGGAGCCGGGTCAGTTCAAGGTGTCCGCGGCCGAGCACGTGCTCGGCCAGCTCGCCTGACCGGCCGGGTTTCCTGCTCAGCGCTCCGGGGCCGTTCACGGCCCCGGAGTCGATCCTCCCTGACGCGGCCGGTCACCGCGCCGCAGCCGCGGGTCCACAGGGCCGAAGCGTGGCCGAATTCCTAGCAATCGCATGCGCGAGCGAAGCCCGCCCCGAATGGCACGGCGTATGTTTGCCCGCGCCGGAGCTCCGGGCGCGGCGAGGGCTGACGAATGGCGATGGCGGATGAGATTCGGACGCTGCTGGCGCAGCGGCGGCCGGGGTTTTCGCTTCCCCAGGGGTTCTACGTCGATCCGCAGGTGCACGACTTCGACCGTCGCGCCATCTTCGAGCGTCACTGGATCCAGGCCGGCCTGGTGGCGCAGATCCCCCGTCCCGGGGACTACCTCACCTTCGAGGTGGCCGGCTCCTCCGTGATCATCCTGCGTCGCGACGACGGCGGGGTCGCGGCATTCTTCAACACGTGCCGCCATCGCGGCGCCCGGCTCTGCCGCGAGCACAGCGGACATGCGGCGCGTCGCCTGATCTGTCCCTACCATCAGTGGGCCTACGATCTGGAGGGACGCCTCGTGCAGGCGCCCCGGATGCACGACGGGTTCCAGCGCGGGGAGTATCGGCTCGCGCCGGTGCGGGTCGAGACCGTGGCCGGGGTGATCTTCGTCTGCCTGGCCGAGGATGCGCCTGACTTCGCCCCCTTTCGCGCCGCGCTCGAGCCGATGCTCGAGCCGCATGAGCTCACCCGGGCGCGGGTGGCGCACACCATGACCCTGATCGAGCGGGCCGACTGGAAGCTCGTGATGGAGAATGCGCGCGAGTGCTATCACTGCCGCGCGGGACACCCGCAGCTGATGCGCTCCTACAGCGATTTCACCGCGCCGGACGTTTCCGGGCGCGCTGCCGAGTGGATCGCCGCGTACGAGGCGCGCTGCGAGGCGAGGGGACTGAAGAGCGGCCCGGTCGTCGGTCCGTGGTACGAGATCGGCCGCTATCCGCTCACCGAGGGCACGGTCTCCTACACCATGGACGGTCGGCCGGCGGTGGCGAAGCCGCTCGG
>Ga0187809_10001327_pt1 | contig 11731 bp, 8 predicted proteins | sample NC_wetland_sal_i_8_FD_132415 | JGI IMG/M metagenome (GOLD analysis project Ga0187809, IMG submission 132415) | Wetland sediment microbial communities from Neuse River Estuary, North Carolina, USA - ASW_4 | ecosystem: Environmental > Aquatic > Freshwater > Wetlands > Sediment | place: USA: North... | reverse complement strand
GGCGCGCTTGAGCTCGAGCCGGCCCACCACCTTGCGGGTGCGCGTGGAGATGAAGCTGACGAACGGCGGGTCGTCGGCATTGTTCACGGCGATGACGAGGTGATCGCGCGGGTCGTAGGCGATTTCATCGGCGCGCTTGCTGCCCCCGGTGGAGATGCTCGCGATGACTTTCCTCGTGCGCAGGTCGACGACCTTGACCGTGCTGTCGCCATCGCCCGCCCAGAACTGCTCATCGCCGACCGCCACCACGCCATTGGGGCCGGCCTCGTCGAACCCGCCCGCCTTGCTGTACCCCTTGAAGCCGGTGGCGCGGCCGATGAACCGCCCGCTGGCCGCGTCGAAGAAATCGAGCCCCGAGTTCGAGCGGTCCGAGAGCGCATAGACGCCCTGGTCGTTGACGAAGCCGATATCGAAGCTGCCGAGCGGCTGGCCGGGCACCTGCAGCGTGCCGATGCGCCGAAGCGGTGCCGGACGCGGCCGGGCCTGGGCGGGCGGCGACAGCAGGACGAGGCCGCTCAGGGCGGCCAGCGCGGCGGCGAGCCTCGGCAGAGGAGATGTCGGCTTCATGACGGCGGCTGACCTCGAATGGATTCTGGAGGGCGCACGATCGCAGGCATTCCTGACCAAGTCCTGACGCTCCCGGTGCGGGCGTCGGCGGGGCGACGCCTCCTCGCATCCAGGGTCCGGACTTTCGACGTGCCATCCCGGGCCGGAGAAGGACTGAGGCGTACGCGTCGCCGCCCCCATGGCGGGGTTCTCTCCCCGATCGCGGGGCGGGGGACGAAGACCGCGCCCATTGCGGCGCAAGCGGCTCTCAATCTCAAGATGTCCCAAGAAAGGTCAGCGTTGCAACACGGGCGAAACGCATTCGAAACATTCGCTGCGTAGCCTGCCGCGCTTCGATGAGCGCCCCGCGCGGGCGCCGTCGCCGTGTTCACAAAACAACGACTGGAGTTGCCTCATGCTTATCCGGGGTGCGCACCGACGCCGCCTGAGTTCCGTCGATATCGCCGTCTGCTCCGCGCTGCTGCTGGCCGGGCGCGCGGCGCTGGCGGCCGACCCGGCCGCGCCCGCCTCGCCGGCGCCCATCGATTCCTCGCTGCAGCTGCAGGAAGTCATCGTCACGGCGAGCGAGCTGGAGATGAAGAGCCTGAAGCAGAAGGCGATCTACGAATCCGCCTACGGCGACAAGGCGCTCGACCGGCAGCAGCTGAAGTCCGCCGGCGTGGTCGGCGGCGCCGCGCAGGCGCTGTCGTTCGCGCCGGGCATCGCCGTCACCGGCTACGGACAGACCGGCGGGACGAAGGCGAGCATCAGCATCAACGGGCTCAATCAGGGCTGGGCGGGCGTGTCACCCGGAACCGTCAACAACGGCAACCTGGCCATCAGTTTCGACGGCATTCCCATGGTCAATGCGGCGACCGGCCTGTGGGAGACGCCGCAGATCCCCCAGACCGCGCTGCTCGAGGGCGCGCGCGTGACCTACGGCCCGGGCGACCCGGTGAGCCGCTGGTACAACAACATGGGCGGCGGCGTGAACTTCGTGCCGGTGCAGCCGGCCGCCGAGGCCGGCGGCTCGGCGCAGCTCACCTATGGCAGCTTCAGCACCCGCAATGCCGACCTCATCCTGCAGACCGGCTCGATCCATGGATGGGAGACGGTCATCGCGGGCGGGGGCGGTAGAGCGGACAGCTTCCATACCTCCCCGGACGGATGGAAGTGGCCGACGCAGAACTACGCCGGATTCCTCAAGACCCGCAAGCAGTTCGACGACGGCAGCAGCGTCAGCTTTGGCGCGTATCTGGGCGACGGCGGCGGCTGGCGTCCGGTGCCGGTGCCGCTCACCCCAGTGGCGGGCCTCAGCGTCAACGGCATCGGAGCTCCCGGTCCCCTGCTGAGCGAGGCGACCACTGGCTATTACAATACCGTCAACGAGAACGTCTGGCGCAAGTACGACAACAATCGCACCTGGATCCTCTACGCGCGGCAGAACATCCGCATCGACAGCCGCACCACGCTGCACAACCAGCTCTGGTACCGGCGCGGCGACCGCCTGCACTGGCACTACAACAATTTCGGGCTCAACAGCCCCGGTAACCTCTACGAGCACAACAACCCGTTCTCCCACATGTACGGCGACAAGCTCTGGAGCGATATCTACCTGCCGTACAACAAGATCGACGTCGGCGGCTACTTCATCAACACGGTGTACGACTCCCGCAACGCCTTCTACAACCCGGGCGTGTGCGTGGTCACGCCGGGTGACATCACGCTCTCGAGCGGCGCCACCGTGCCGGGCGGCACCAGTGTCTGCGGCTCCTCCACGGTGCCGAACGCGAACCACCGCAGCGACTACTGGCACGTGACCGATCTGGCGGCGTTCCTGCAGGACGCCATCTCGCCGCTGCCGTCGCTGACGATCACTCCGGGAATCCGCGTCGTGAGCTTCCACACGGACTACTATCCGTACGGGCCGACGGAGTTCCAGCTGGCCGACATCCTGAGCCAGCCCACCCCCTCCAATCCCAATGGACTCGGACTCTTCAGCGGCCACGACCAGGGCCAGCTCGGCGCCTCGCAGACCAATTACGACAAGACCGAGCCGTCGTTGAGCGTGCGCTGGCAGCCGCTCGACTGGCTGGCGGTGTACGGCAACTGGGCGAGCGCCTATCGCCTGCCGCAGGTCGGCGGTGGGGGTGGGCTGTATCAGAGCGAGCCGGTCGGCGGCAACATCCTGATGCGCAGCCTGGAGTGGCAGGGGGGCGTGAAGCTCTTCTGGCCGGCGCTCGGCGATTTGCAGCGGGTGCTCGTCAACCTGAACTACTATCACGATCATCTGAGCAATCAGATCATCGGCGTCAGCAGCGTCGGTGGCGATTTCCTCGGTCTCGGCACGGGTGATGCGCTCTATCGCGGCGAGAACCTCTCGGCGGAGGCCAACTGGAACGACCTGAAGATGTTCGCGAACCTCAACATCGAGAAGGCGTATTTCAATTCCTACGCCTTCACCGATGCCTCGGGGAACACGACCGACTACTCCAACCGGCCGGTGTCGGACACGCCGCAGTCCACCCTCAATATCGGCGCGTACTGGACCTACCGCTTCGCCGATGGGTTCTCGATCAAGCCGCGCGCGTGGTACCAGTACGTCGGCGCGCAATACGTGTTCGACAACAACGGCAACATCGCGAATCCCTCCAATCCGACGCCGGGCCCGACCAATCAGCAGATTCCCGCCTACGGGGTGCTGAACTTCGCGCTGGCGGCGACGCTGCCGAAGTCGTGGTACCGGCACGCCATGAAGTCGGTGAAGCTGAAGCTCGAAGTCATGAACCTGCTCGACAAGCAGTACAATTTCTTCGAGTACATCTCGGCCGGGGGGCTCTATGGCACGGGCAGCGCCGGCTATCCGCTCGCGTACGCCGGCCCTCCGCGGGCGGTGTACGCAACCGTTTCCGCCAGGTTCTGACCTTGCACCGGGGCCGCCAGCGGACGGCGGCCCCTCCCCGGGCGCGCTCGAGCCGTCGACAGCTCCTCTGGCTTGTGGCACCGTCGCGCGGATGATGGAGCATCAGATCCCATGACCGCCGCGCAATGGGGTGGCGCCGGCGCCATCTTCCTCGCCTCCGCCGTCGAGTGGGTCGAGGCCTTCACCATCGTGCTCGCCGTGGCGCTCACGATCGGCTGGCGGCGCGCGAGCGGCGCGGCGGGGGCGGCGCTCGTCGCGGTCGCGGCGCTGATCGCGCTCACCGGCGCCGGGCTGCACGCGGTGCAGGCGGACATCGATCGCATCCGGGCCGCGATCGGCATCTTTCTGCTGCTCTTCGGCCTGCGCTGGTACGTGAAGGCCATCCGCCGCTATGCCGGTCGCACGGCGCTGCACGATGAGGCCAGGGAGTTCGCCGCCACCCGCGGCCAGCTCGCGCACGGCGAGGCGCGCGCGGCGTGGGTGATCGCCTTCAAGGGCGTATTGCTCGAGGGCCTGGAAGTCTGGCTGCTGGTGGTGGCGCTCGGCCACACCCTCTCCTACCCCGCGGCGGCCGGCAGCGCGCTGGCCGCGCTCGCGGTGGTGATCGCCCTCGGGGTCGCCCTGAAGGCGCCATTGACGCGGGTGCCGGAGAACACGCTGAAGTTCACGGTGGCCTGCGCCATTCTCGCCTTCGGCAGCTTCTGGGGCTTCGGCGGCCTCGCGGGCGAGCGGGCGGTCTGGCCGCTCGGGGACGTCACGCTGCTCCTGCTCTTCGCGGTCTATGCGCTCGCGGGACGGGTCATCGCGCGGGCGGCGCGGGTCGCGGGCCGCGGCGACGAAGTCGTCGGAGCGGGCGCGTGAGGAAGCTGTTGCAGCTCGTGCTCGGGGATGCGCGCAACGTCACGGCGGTCGCGCTCGCCCTGCTCATCGCCTACGGTGCCTCGCGGTTCTCCCCGGCGGCGGGTGGGGCGGTCCTGGTGCTCGTGCTGATCGGCGCCGCGGCCGTGCAGGCCTTCTGAGGCGGAACGGCCGTACAATGGCGCGGTCGAAGCCGGTACCGAGCCGTGCTCAATCGTGGAGAGGAACGATCGTGGATTACCAGACCGCCGAGAACCAGGCCATCCAGCTGCAGCAGCAGGCCGACCAGGTCGGCCAGGGCGTCAAGGCGCTCGCCGAGAAGCTGCAGGCCAAAGTCACCGACCCGACGCTCGCGCGCGAGCTGGTCCTCGATCTGAAGGAGACTGCGCTCGCCATCCAGCGCCAGAACCAGTCGGCCGTGATGCTCATTCAGCAGATGGCGGAGTACATCCATTCGCTGGAGACGCACGTCAACTCCCTGCCGCAGCAGCAGGCCTATCCGGCGTACCAGACGCGCGGCTGGGCCGCGCAGCCCTACGCGGGCAGCGGCGGCGGCTTCATGAGCAATGTCATGTCGGGCCTCGGCATGGGCGCGGGCTTCGGGCTCGCCAGCGACCTCGTCAGCAGCATCTTCAGCGGCTGGTAAGCGCCGCGCGGCCCTCAAAAGACGTATTTCAGCTGCGCCTGGACCTCCCGGCCGAAGATCGGCCGGGCCATCTCGAACCCGGTGGAGATCCCGGCCGTGAGGCTGCGGGAGTTGCCCTCCGTGAGGCCGAGCGAGTCGGTGAGGTTCGTCCCCTGCAGGCGCAGCTCGAAGTGCCGGCCGAAGTTGCCGAGGATGCCGGCATCGAGCGTGGTGTACGCCGGCAGGATCTGCGTGTTCTCGGGATCGGAGTAGCGCAGGTCGACGTAGCTCACGGTGGCGAACACGCGCACCCTGCCCCAGGACATCGGCACTTCGTATTCGGGCGTGAAACGCAGCTGCAGCCGCGGCTGGCGCTGCAGGATGTTGCCGTCGTTGTTGAACGCCTGCGCGCCCAGTCCGGCGAAGGAGCTGAAGTGGGTGTAGACCGAGTGCTGCCAGTCGCCCGTGAGGCCGAGGCTCAACCGCGGGAGCGGAAACCAGTCGGCCTGGAAGTCCACGCCCCAGGAGCGGGCGCCGTGGGTGGCGATGACCTGGGTGCCGTTGCCGAGGAATGCCTGGAACGGCACGCCCGAGAAGAGGCGATGGAAGATGTCGACCGAGGCGTAGAGCGAGCTGGTCTGCGCCTTGTAGCCGATCTGGTAGTTCTCGATCTGCTGTGAGTCCGGCGTGCCGACGCGCACGTCATCGAAACTCGGGAAATGCACGCCCTCGTTGATGCGGCCGTAGATGCTCATGTGGGCATTGAGCTCGTAGTTGGCTCCCGCGCTCCACGCCCCGAGCGTATGGTCGTACGTGGACGGCACCCAGTTACCGGTCACCACATTGGTGTCATTGTTGTAGAGCGTCAGCGGATTGCCGTCGAGGTCCACATTGGTGGTGCCCGCCACCACGCCCGAGATCCTCTCCTTCTCGGTCCGATACTCCGCATCGAGCAGCCACGGTCCCAGGCGCCACTGGTCGGAGACGAAGAGCGCCGCGTTGCGACCGTCGTAGTGATCGGCCAGCGCCGTGAACGCGCCGCTCAGGATGCCGTTGCGAGCCGCCTGCGCGCGCGGGCCCGCGCCGCCGGCGGCCGTGAGCAGCACGAGATCGATGAACTGCGCGTTCGGGGCGGCGGTCATCAGCTCGTTGTTGCCGAGGTACCAGCTGTCGTCCGAGGCGTAGTCGGCGAAATAGGCGCCCACCGTCGCCGTGTCGTGCGCGAAGAGCGCGCGGCTGAAGCGCAGATCGTCGGTGAATGCGCGGATCTTCTTGTCGACGATCCAGAATCCGAGCGAGGCGACCTCGGTGCCGGGGCTGACCGGCTCGCCACTGCCCGCCAGGGTGGCGCTGCCGGTGATGAAGGGCATCTGGCCGCTCGCCGCCATCACGGCCGGGTCGCTGTTGCTGGCGGCGGTCTCGCTCGCGATGAAGCTGCCGAGCGTCTCCGGCGCGAAGTTGTTGAAGAGCGCGTTGGTCGGCATGTGTCCGGAGGTGAAGCCCGCCTCGTTGCTGACCGACCACGGGCCGAGCGTCACGTTCAGATCCGCGCCCAGCAGGCGCAGGTCCGATCCCCTGCCGTTGGCCAGATCGGCGCTGACCGTGCCGGGGACGCAGCCCGGCACGCCGCACGGGAACTCCTGCACCGTGATGCCGCGGGTGGCATTGCCGGCGAAGGTGCCGGTATTGGGATCGAACCCGGGGAAGCCGGAGATGGCGCGGCCGTCCGCGCTCACCGCCACCGGGATGTCGGTGACGAAGAGGTTCTTGTCGTGCAGCGAGCGCGCCCAGAGCAGCAGATCGCCGCTCGTCATCGGATGATAGAGCGTCGCGGTGAGCTGCCCGCCGTCGTCGGCGGGGAACTGCGGGCTGCGGATGCCGTCGGAGACGCGATAGAAGCCGCCGAGGCTCGCGAACCAGTCGTGCCCCAGCGGGCCGCCGTAGAAGCCATCGAGCCGGTACAGGCCCTCGCTGCCGAGCGTCAGCGCGAGCTCCCCGTGCGCAGCCGGCCCGCCGTGCCTGAGGATGAAGTTGACGGTGGCGCCGATCTGCCCGTTGGAATACACCACCGACGGGCCGCCCTGCACGACCTCGACCCGCTGCAGGGTGTCGTCGAGGCGCAAGAGCGAGGAATTGTCCATGAAATAGAGCGAGGCCAGCGGGTAGACCGGCGAGCCCTCGATCTGATACGTCACATAGGGCGCGTCCGCTCCGCCCGGAAAGCCCGCGACCTCGATGTTGGCGCCGGTCTGCCCGCCGCTCGATTCCGCCCACAGGCCCGGAACGATCTTCAGCAGGTCCGCGGCGCTGGCGGGCTGCGCCAGGTGCAGCTGCTGCAGGCTCGCGGCGCTCACCGGGAAGCTGGCATCGAGCAGCCTGACCCCGCTCACCTCCGGCGTGCCGGTGACCACCACCTCCTCGAGGCTGTTGTAGCTCGGGGCGGCGCGCCGGTCCCGCTGCGCCGCGAGGCGCCGGCGTGCCCCGCCGAGCGAGCGCGCCGCGCGGCTGAGGAAGCCCGCCAGCCGGTGCAACACGCCCGGCTCGCGGCCGGCGGCGGCCGGGGCGGCGCCCGAGGCCGCCGTGCTGGGGCCCGAGCTCGATGGCGGCCGCCCTGCCGCCGTTGCCGCGGCCGAGCCGACGATGGCAATCGCCGAGGGACTGACCTGCCGGAACGCGAGGCCCGTGCCGCCGAGCAGCCGGCCGAGCGCCGCGGTGACCGGCAGCTCGCCATGCACGCCGCCGGTGCGCGTGCGCGCCACCAGCGTGGAGGAGAAGAGGAGCGTCACATCGGCCTGGCGCGCGAACTCGTCGAGGGCCGCGCCGAGCGGCTGCGCCGCGATGTCGAAGTGCCGCTGCGCGCCGGCGGCCTGGGCGCCGGTGGTGGGCAGCCCGGCAGCCAGGACACCGACCAGAAGGACAGCCGCGGGGCAGGCGCGAGGGACCGTGCTCAGGGTGCCCATGAATGGGCGCCAAAATACGCTACTCGGCCGCGGGATGTGAGCCCTTCGCGCCGCCGCGGCGGCGCTCTGTGGCGGCTGCGCAACGTGCGCTAGCGGGCGGCGATATAGACGAGCCCGGGCTCCGGCCGGCTCACCTGCACCGGCAGCGCGGCCTGAAGCGCCTGGAAGAACCCGGGCACGTCATCGGTGCGAAACCGGCCGCTGACCCGCAGCGAGGCCACCTCGGGTCCCGCCACCACGATGCGCGAGTGGGTGTAGCGGCGGACCTCGGCGATCGCCTGCGAGAGCGGCTCACCCTGGAAGACCAGGGCGCCGTCGCGCCAGGCGAGCTGATCGGCAATCTGCCGCGGGCTCACGGCGAGGACGCTCAGTCGCGGGCCGGCGATGACCAGCCGCTGCCCGGCGCTCAACGCCCGCACCCATTCCCCGCTGGCGCCGCGCGCCGGCGGGGCGGCATCGGCCGGTGCCGCCGCAGCGGCGGGTCCCTGCACTTCCACTCGCCCCTGATCGACGAGCACGTCGACGTCCCGGTCCGAGTGCAGGCGGACCTCGAACTGGGTCCCGACGTCGCGGATCACCGCATTGCCGGCGTGCACGAAAAATGGCCGCGAGGCGTCGTGCACGACGTCGAAGTGCGCCTCTCCCCGGCGCAAATACACGTCGCGGCGGTCCGCGGTGAGACGCACGGCGAGCAGCGTGTTGGTATTGAGCGTGACCCGGGAGCCATCGGCGAGGGCCAGATGGCGCTCCTGACCGATGGCGGTCGCAACGACCTGCAGCCCTGGCCGGCGCGTCATCCAGAGCGTCGCGCCGACGGCCAGCACGAGCACGGCGGCCGCGGCGGCCCGCCAGGCCCAGCGGCGCGCCCGCCCCGATGCCAGCAGGGCATCGCGCGGGAACCGGCGCGTCAGGTCGAGCTCGCTCATGTGCTCGTTCGCTGCGCGCGCGGCGAGCCCGTCGAGGGCGCTCCAGGTGCGGCCGAGCTCCTCGAAGGCGTGGCGGTGGCGCGAGTCGGTGCGCAGCCACGCCTCGAGGCGGCCGCGCTCGTCGGTCGTGAGCTCGCCGGCGTCGAGCCGCCAGGTCCACACCGCCGCCTCGTTGTCGATCTGCGTCTGCGTCTTCAGTTTGACGATGTCGCTCATCTGCACTCCCCGTCCTTGACCCGCCGCCGCGGCAGTCCTGCACCGGAGGTGGCCTCCAACCCGTCGAGCAGGCCGAGGGCGCGCAGCTGGTCCCGACAGCGCACCAGTCCCTTCGCCACGTGCTTCTCGATCGTACTGTGCGAGAGACCGAGCGCCTGCGCAATCTCGGCGTGCGAGAGCTGATACACCTTGCGCAGCACGAACACACGCCGGCAAAGCGGCGGCAGGCTGTCCACCGCCGCGCAGAACGACTCGAAGCGCCGGCGCAGGTCGACCTGCACATCCGGCTCCGCCTCCTGAGAAAAGACGTTCAGCGGCTCGAAATCCGCCACCCCGTCGGTGGCTTGGGCGATCTTCTGCCGCGCCCGGTCGACCGCCAGGTTGCGGGCGATCCGAAAGAGCAGCGCCCGCGGCGAGTCGACCACCTGGCCGGCCGGCAGGGCGCACACGCGCACATAGGCCTCCTGTACCAGATCCTCCACATCCTCCGACCCGGCGGTGAACTTGTGCAGGTACTTCTTCAGCGCGGCGCGGTAGCCGAATACCTGGTCCAACAGCCGCTTGCGGCGCTCGTCGGCCATCGTGATCGGTCCCCTCGGGCCGTCTCTGAACGGCCTCATGCGCGTAGTTTACGCGCAACGCGGGGTGGCGTGTGCGCCGGCTGGCGGGCGCATCCGCCTCGACGGCGGCGCCCCGAACCCGATATCTTTGGCCGCTTCATGCCCATCTTCACGATCATTTCCGCGGTGATCACCGTGGTCGCCCTGAGCGGCTACGCCAACTACAAGCTCGTGCATCTGCCCGATACGATCGGCATCACGGCGGTGGCGCTGCTGATCTCGGTGGGGGTCGTGGCCGTGGGGCAGGTGGTGCCACAGGTCACCGTGTGGGGCCAGCTCGCCGTGCGCCGCCTGGACTTCCCCGACCTGGTGTTCCACGGCCTGCTCGGCCTGCTGCTCTTCGCCGGCAGCCTGCACGTCGATGTGGCGGGGCTGGCGCGCGCGCGCTGGCTGGTCGTGGTGCTGGCGACGGTGGGCGTGGTGATCTCGACGGTGCTCGTCGGCCTGGCGTTCTTCTACGTCTCCGGGCTCTTCGGCATGCCGCTCACCCTGCTCGACAGCTTCATCTTCGGCGCGCTGATCTCCCCGACCGATCCGATCGCAGCGCTCGGCGTGCTCAGCAAGGCGGGTGTTCCCGCCTCCCTGCTCACCAAGATAACCGGCGAGGCGCTCTTCAACGACGGCACCGGTGTCGTCGCCTTCGTGGTGCTGCTGGGCCTGGCCGGCGGCGCGCATGGCCTGGGTCCCGCCCTGCAGGGCGCCAGCCCCATCACGCCCCTGCCGCATGCCTCGGCGGTGGCCGTGATGTTCGCGCAGCAGGTGCTCGGAGGCGCGGCGTTCGGGCTGGGCGTCGGATACCTCGGCATCCGGCTGCTGCGCAGCGTCGACAGCTATCCGGTGGAGACGCTGATCACGCTCGCAATGGCAACCGGTGGTTACGCCGCGGCGGAAAGCCTGAAGGTGTCGGCGCCCATCGCGACGGTCGTCATGGGCCTGATGGTCGGCAGCGGACGCGAATACGCGATGTCGGAGCTGACCCGCGAGCGGCTCTTCATGTTCTGGGAGCTCGCGGATGATCTGCTCAACCTCATCCTCTTCGGGCTGATGGGCCTGGAGCTGACCGCGCTGGCCGGCACGGTACGCGATTATCTGCTCCCCGCGGCGGCCGCGCTGCCGATCGTGCTGATCTCCCGCTACATCAGCGTTGGCGCGCCCGTCCTGGTGCTGCGTCGCTTCCAGCGGTTCGAGCCGCACACGGTGAAGCTGCTGACGTGGGGCGGCCTGCGTGGCGCGCTGTCGGTGGCGCTCGCCCTGTCGCTGGCGGAGGGCCGGGCCAAGGCGCTGATCGTCACCGCGACCTATCTGATCGCGATCTTCAGCATCCTGGTGCAGGCGACCACCGTCGAGCCGCTGGCCCGACGGTGGATGCGCGGCTAGGGCCGGACCTAGGTCCAGCCTCCGTCGCCACCGCCACCGCCACCGCCGTCGTCCCAACCGCCACCACCGCCGCCACCATCGTCCCAGGAGCCGGGATCGTTGAGACCGAAGTCATTGCCGCCCATGTCGGCATTGGCGTCGGGCGTCGGCGCGGCGTCCGCGGAGGGAATGAAGCCCCCCGCCCCCGCGTTGGAGCCGCCGCCCATCATGTGCTGCACCAGCTCCTCGCCGGCCGCGTCGACCTGGCGCTGGTCGAGCCGCAGCTTCTTCGAGGCGACGAGCTTCGACATCGGGGGCAGCACCCACTCGCCGGGAGCGCGGGCGGCGACCGGGACCGGTGGGGAGGTCTCGGTGGCCGGCTCGGGGACGTGCTCGCGCTCGGGGTCGCGGTCGTGCTCGGGTTCGGGGTCCAGCGGGATGTCGATGTCGGTGTCGTCGTCCTCCGGGCCGGTCGACGCCAGCCGTGTGGCGGCCGGCTCCTCCAGCCCGGCATCGTCCTGCTCGGGCAGCACGACGAACGGCTTGCCGCGCCACAGCGAGGAGGCGGTGCGCCCGGCCGCGACCGCCGCTTGGCGCGTCGCTCGACCGGCCGTCGCGATCGAGATGCCGGTCGCGATGAGGATCGCGACGAGCACCAAAGCGACGAGGAGCACGGCTGCGCCGGCCGTGCCGAGACCCGC
>Ga0187809_10001326_pt1 | contig 11734 bp, 15 predicted proteins | sample NC_wetland_sal_i_8_FD_132415 | JGI IMG/M metagenome (GOLD analysis project Ga0187809, IMG submission 132415) | Wetland sediment microbial communities from Neuse River Estuary, North Carolina, USA - ASW_4 | ecosystem: Environmental > Aquatic > Freshwater > Wetlands > Sediment | place: USA: North... | reverse complement strand
GTCTACGGCTACGACGCCGTCACGGCGCCGCTCGTCGACAGCGAGGAGGCGGCGGCGCGCCTGGCGTCATGAGCCGCCGCAACGCAATTTCAAAAGACAACGTGATTTTTCAAAGGCAAGTGCCGGAGTCGACATGATTTGTAGGCAAGGATTTATGCGAGCCCTCGTGCTGGCGGCGGCGCTGCTGCCGGCCGCGCTGCCGGCGTCGGCCGAGACCTATCCGTCGCGCGTGGTGACGATCGTCGATCCTTATCCCGCGGGCGGCCTCGGCGACATCCTGCCGCGCGCCATGGCGCAGGTGCTCGGCGAGCAGACCGGGCAGACCTTCATCGTCGACAACAAGCCCGGCGCGACGCAGTCGATCGGCACGCGCTACGCGGCTCACGCGACGCCCGACGGCTACACGCTGCTGTTCGGCAGCGTCACCAGCCTCGCGCTCAATCCGATCCTGAAGAAGGATCTGCCCTACGACCCGCTCAACGATTTCGAGCCGATCGCGCTGACCTTCATGTCGCCGATGTATCTGGTGACGCGGCCCGACCTCAAGGTGAGCTCGGTCAAGGAGCTGATTGCGCTGGCGAAGAGCCAGCCGGGCAAGCTGACCTATTCGTCGGGCGGCGTCGGCTCGTCCTCGCATCTCGCCGCTGCGCTGTTCAACACGATGGCGGGCACGACGATGACGCACGTGCCTTACGCCGGCACGGGCCCGGCGATTCGCGACACGATGTCAGGGGTCGTCGACCTGACCTTCACCGGCTCCGGCATGTCCTACGCCAAGCAGGGGCAGGTGAAGGCGCTGGCGACGACCGGCGCAAAGCGCTCGCCGGCCGCGCCCGATGTGCCGACGCTCGCGGAATCCGGGCTGCAAGGTTACGAGGCCAGCATCTGGTTCGGCTTCCTCGCGCCCAAGGGGACGCCGAAGGAGATCGTCGACAAGCTCTATGCCGAGATGAAAAAGGCGGTCGAGTCGGGCGCGCTGCGCGATAAGCTCAAGGCGATGAACGACGAGCTGGAGCTCGTCGCAAAGCCGCCGCAGGAATTCCGCGCCTTCATCGGCAACGAAACGGAGCGCTGGCGCGGCGTGACCAAGGCGGCCAACCTCAAGCCGCAGTAAGACAAAGACGCACCGCGCCTCACGCCGCGCGCGAGGCGCCCTTCGCCATGAGGCCCGCGGCCTCGAGCGCGGCGGCGATACGCGCGACTTCCGCGCGTTGCAGCTTCACGAGCGGCGGCCGCACCACCGCGCGCGGGATGCGGCCAAGCAGCACCAGCGCTTCCTTCATCCGGTTATGCATGTCGACGAAGGGATCGGCGTAGAACACCTGCGCCAGCGGCCGGATGCGCTCGTTCACCGCGCGGGCGCGCGCGAGATCATTGCCCTGCACTGCCTTGAACAATTCGGATTGCAGATCGGCGATGACGCTGCCGGCGCCGGAGAGAAGGCCGTTGCAGCCGAGCACCAGCGACGAGAACAGCCATGACGAGTGCGTCGTCAGCACGTTCACCGGCCGCGGCCGGCTCTGCAATTCGACGATGTGGCGCTCGTGCTGCGGCACGTTGTTCGACCAATCCTTGATGGCGCGGATCGTCGGCACCGCGTCCAACAGCTTCATCAGCGTGTCGCGCGGATAGCCCTGGCCGCCGGCGAGCGGATATTGAAACGCGATCAGCGGCAGGTCGGTGGCGTCGGCGATGTGCTTGAAATGCGCGATTGCCATGTCGGCGTTCTGCCCGAGCGTGAACGGGCCCGGCGGGAACACCAGCAGCGCGGAGGCGCCGCCGGCCGCCGCCTGCCTGGCGAGCCGCGCCGCTTCGAGGCTGCCCTCGGCATAGATGCCGTGCACCAACGGCAGCGTGTCGCCAATCGCATCGACCGCGGCGTCCATGATCGCGCGCTGTTCGTCGGCGGTGCACGAGCCGACCTCGGTCGAATGCGCGTTGACGGTGATGGCGGACAGTCCGTCGACCGCGGCCGTGTCCTTGAGGTGCCTGGCGAACGATTTCAGATCGAGGCTGAGATCGTCGTGGAACGGCAGGATGCACGCCGGGATGACGCCTGCGGGCACATAGTTCTTGAATCGCGTCATGGCGCATCTCCCTTGCCGTCGCGGCCGCTGCGGGCCGCTGTCCTGTTGCCGTTCATCTTACAGCAGGGCGGGGCTCGCGGCGAACGGTGCGAGCGCGCACCTCATGGCCGAATTCGAATAACCGGAACAATATGTTAGACGCCGTGCCGCCCGTTCCTGCATGACCGCCGCGCGCAGGCCTTCCTTGATTCCCGGGCGCCATGCCGCCTATCTGGACTTTCCTGTCCCGAACGAGACCCTTGGTCCTTGAAACCGTCCGACACGAGCGCGCTGCGTTTCCCCCATGCCGAGCCGCCGAAGCCGGGCGAGGTGATTGCGATCGCCGAGGGCATCCTGTGGACGCGCCTGCCGCTGCCGTTCCGGCTCGATCACGTGAACGTCTATCTGATCGAGGACGAAGGCGGCGTCGCCGTGCTCGACACCGGCGTCGACACGCCGGAGGCCCGCGCGGTGTGGGAGACGCTGTTCGCGGGCCCGCTCCGCGGCAAGCGGCTGACCAAGGTCATCGTCACGCATTTCCATCCCGACCATATCGGGCTCGCCGGCTGGCTCTGCCGGCGCTTCGACGCGCCGCTTTATGCGGGACTGACGAGCTACCTGTTCTCGATCGACATCTCGATCCGCCCCGATGCGCTCGAGGGCGAGTATTACCGCGATTATTATCTGCGGCACGGCCTCAAGCCGGAGATCGCCGCGCTGGTGGCGACGCGCGGCCACGAATATCTCCGGCTCGTTCATGCGCTGGAGCCGACCTTCCGCCGCATCATCGCCGGCCACACGCTGCCGCTCGGCGGCCGCAGCTATCGCCTTCTCTCGGGCGAGGGCCATGCGCCGGAACAGATCATGCTGCTGTCGGAAGCCGACGGTCTGTTCTTCGCCGCCGATCAGGTGCTCGCCAAGATCACGCCGAACGTCAGCGTCTGGGCGGTCGAGCCGCACGGCGATCCGCTCGCGCTTTACATGCGCTCGCTGCGTGCGCTCAAGGACGAGGTGAAGCCGGACGTGCTGGTGCTGCCCGGCCACCAGTTGCCGTTCTACGGTCTGCATACGCGCGTCGATGAGCTCATCGCCCATCACGATGTGCGTCTGGACCTGATCCTCGATGCCTGCAAAGGCGCGCCGCATTCGGCCGCCGAACTGGTGCCCGTATTGTTCCCGAAAGCGCTCGACCCCCACCAGATGAGCTTCGCCTTCTCGGAGACGCAGGCGCACATCAACTACCTGATCGGCCGCGGCGCGCTCGACGCCTCCTTGAGCGCCGACGGTATCGAGCGGGTGCGCTGCCGCTGACCGGGCCTTAGACGCGGCCGCACTTCCGTGGGAACATTCTTGGTGATTCGCCGATTCACCCCGCGGACTCCAGTGAGGACGCCCATGGCCCGACGCGCGAAGAAGAAGCTCACGACCTACCACGCGACGATGATCGTCACGCGCACCGAGGAATGGTGCGTCGAGGCCGAGAGCGAGGCGGAAGCGCTGGCCTTGCTCGAGGCGGGCGAAGGTCACCGCTGCGATACCGGCGCGGCGGTTCAGGTCGAGCTCGACGAGCTGCACACCAGCCATTGATTGCTGTCGTCCCGGGCGAGCGCATTTGCGCGAGTCCCGGGACCCATACGCCGTGCCCTGTCGAGACGGCACGGCGTATGGGTCCCCGCCTTCGCGGGGACGACAGAACTGAGATGTCGCGCTCTCGAATGCGCTACACCTGCTCGGCGTTCAAATAAGCCAGACGCGCGCCGCAATAGGCGGTGACGATGCCGAGCGCCAGTGCGGTCAGGCCGGCGATCACGTCCGGTGTGCCGCCGCCTTCGCCGCTCTTGCTCATGACGCCGCCGGCGGTCGCCACCGCGAAGACGAGCGCGATCAGGAACCGCTGCGCCAGCTTGTAGACGAAGGTCCGCTCGCGCGCGGCGGCAATCAGGTAGGCGCTCGTCGCCCAGCCGCCGGCGAATCCCGCCGCTGCGATGGCCCACCACGACAGCGAGGCGACGAACTGGAGATGCGTGCCCAAGCTCGCCTCGCGCCACGCCTTGTCCATGCCGAAGCCGAACACGGTCAGCACGATATGCAGCGCCAGCGCCGCGAACACACCGCAGGCGATGGCTGTGATATAGTGCAGGCGGCGTGCGGCGTCGGCGTCCATGGGTCTCTCAGGCGCCCGCACCATAGCCGATTGCGCTGCCGGCAAAAGCGTTCCGCGCCGGGAATAGGCGGATGCCTTCGCTGGTTATCACAGCCGGGCGGAACGGGACACCGGCTCGGCGATTTCAGGTTGCAGGGCGCTGGAAAAGGCGTCTTCGTCCTTGGTCTAACGCGGATGGCAATGCTATTGGTATGGCGATGAATTTCCGGATGTTCCACGGCGTGAAATTGCGCGTGGCGATCGGGGATTGATTGTGCCCCGGGCGGGCTTTAATGCTGAAGCCGGGGATAAAAAGGCAAACAAAGTAGCGTAAGGGAGGATGCGTTCTGAGCTCGCATCAACATAGCGGCGCTATCGGCCTGGTCGAGCGCCTCGTCCGCAAGAAGGACTTCTACGCCGGCGGCCTCATGATCCTGTTCGGGCTCGTGATGTCGCTCAAGGGCCCGAGCTATCGGCTCGGCACATTGATGCACATGGGCCCGGGCTTCCTGCCCACGGCGCTCGGCGTCATTCTCATCTGCCTCGGCATCGCCATCGCCATCGGCTCGCTCACCACTGCGGACGGCGAGGAAGAAGACATCCTCCCGGAGAACCGCGAGTGGCTGGCCTGGGGCTGCATCCTCGCTTCGCCGCTCGCCTTCATGCTGTTCGGCGCCTATTTCGGCCTGGCGCCCGGCACCTTCGCCTGCGTCCTGGTCGCGGCGATGGGCGACCGTGACGCGACGCTGAAGAACTCGCTGATCCTTGCGGCGCTCGTCACTGTATTTGGCGTCGGGCTGTTCTCTTACATCCTGCAAATCCCGATGCCGGTCTTGACCTGGAGGGGCCTGTGATAGGAACGGCACTCACCGACCTCTGGTATGGCTTCGGCGTCGCGCTCGAGCCGCACAACATCGTCTGGTGCTTCATCGGCGTGCTCGTCGGCAACATGGTCGGCGTGCTGCCGGGCATGGGCCCGCTCGCCACCATCTCGATTCTTCTGCCGCTGACCTTCGGCATCAAGCCGGTCGGCGCCATCCTGATGCTCGCCGGCGTGATGTACGGCGCGCAATATGGCGGCGCGATCTGCTCGATCCTGCTGAACCTGCCATGTCATCCACCGCACGCGGTGACCTGTCTCGACGGGTTCCCGATGACCAAGCAGGGCCGCGGCGGCGCCGCGCTCGGCGCCACCGTGTTCGCGTCCTTCGTCGGCGCGTCGTGGGGCATCACGGAGATGATCTTCCTTGCCCCCGTCCTGGTGAAGGTGGCGATGGAGTTCGGCCCGGCCGAAATATGTTCGCTGATGTTGCTCGGCCTGCTGGCAGGCTCGACATTGGCGCGCGGGTCGCCGGTGAAGGGCGTCGCCATGACCGTGCTCGGTCTGATGCTCGGCATCGTCGGCACCGACATCGAGACCGGATCGGAGCGCTTCACCTTCGGCCTGACGCATCTCGACGACGGCATCGAGCTGATCGCGCTGGCGCTCGGCCTGTTCGGCATCGGCGAGTTCATGAACTCGGTCAACCAGGTGTCGACGGTCAACGCCAAGTACGCCAACGTCACGCTCAAGGATATGCGGCCGTCCAAGGAAGAGATGAAGCGGACCATCATGCCGATGTTCCGCGGCACCCTGATCGGCAGCCTGTGCTCGCTGATCCCCGGCACCGGCCCGACCATCGCATCCTTCGTCGCTTACGCGACCGAGAAGAAGATCTCCAAGACGCCGGAGAAGTTCGGCACCGGCATGATCGAAGGCGTGGTCTGCCCCGAAGCATCGACGCACTCCTCAGTGCAGGGTGACTTCATCCCGACCATGAGCCTTGGCATTCCGGGCGACGCCGTCATGGCGCTCCTGCTCGGCGCGCTGATGATTCAGGGCATCGTGCCGGGTCCGCAGCTCATCAAGGAGCATCCGGATATCTTCTGGGGCCTCGTCGCCTCGTTCTGGATCGGCAACATCATGCTCGTCATCCTCAACGTGCCGCTGATCGGCGTGTGGGTGAAGCTGCTGACGATCCCGTACAAGTACCTCTATCCGAGCGCGATGTTCTTCGTGTGCATCGGCGTCTATGCCGCCAACAACGACATGTTCCAGGTCGGCGAGACGGCGGTGATCGGCTTCCTCGGCTACATCCTGCTGCGCCTTGGCTTCCATCCTGCGCCCATCCTGCTGGGCTTCGTGCTGGGGCCGCGCTTCGAGGAAAACTTCCGCCGGGCCATGCTGATCTCGCGCGGCGACATCGCGGTGTTCGTCGAGCGCCCGATCTCGGCGGTGTTCATCGGCCTCTGCGTGCTGCTGATCGGCTTGCAGGTCTGGGTGCGGCTGCGTCCGAAGAAGCCGGGCGACATTGTCGTGCCTGCGGCGGCCGCCGAATAGCGCACCAACGCAATGCCAGATATCGAACGCCGGGCCTCGCGCCCGGCGTTTTGATTTAACGCAAAGTGCGTGCGTGAAGTTGGCGTAGGTTTGCGCTTCGGAATCGGCGTGCGAAAGCGCGGAACGCGCCGTAGGCCTTTGCCGAAAACGATTTGACGCAGTTGTTGAAAATCAATTCCACGGCAGCGCCGTGTTTGAGATCGCGCAAAGTCTGATTTGCGACGTCGAGCGTTCTGCGCATGGAACGCCCCTGTCACGGTTCCAACACATACAATAAATGATAACTTTTATACGGTAACTTCGTCGCGGGTGCTTTCGAGGCCGGGCGATCACGACTCTCGCTTCAACGACGGACCCGCATGCACAGACGCCATCAGCGCACCAACGTTCCGACTGAGATCGCACGCACCGCCGTCGCGATTGCGGACCTCGGCAGCTTCACGAAGGCAGGCGAAAAGCTCGACCTCAGCCAGGCGGCGATCAGCGCGCAGGTCAAACGTTTCGAGGCGACGATCGGCGCACCGGCCTTCGAGCGCGTGACGGGCGGCGTGCGGCTGACCGAACGCGGCACCATCGCGATCGCGTCTGCGCGGAAGATGCTGCATGCGAACGATCAGCTCGTTCTGCTCGGCCATGGCGACAGCAAGCGGCCGCCCGTCCGGGTCGGGCTGTCGATGACCTACGCCGAACGAGTCATCGCGCGGTGGCGCGCCGCGCCGTCGGTCATTGCCGAGGCCGCGATCTATTTCGACCAGGCCGCCAATCTCCAGCGTGCCTTTGCGCAGCGGGCGCTCGACGTCGCCTGCGTCATCGGCGCTTTCGGCGGCGCCGGCGAGCCGATCGCCCATTGGCAGGAAAAATTCGTCTGGGCGCGGGGGCGGGACTTCCTGCTCAGCCCCGGCGCTCCAATCCCGCTCATCGACTGGCCGCACAGCCTGTCGAACGAAGTCGCGGTGCGCGCGCTCGAGGGCGCCGGCCTCGCATTCCGCTTCAGCCTCAGCAGTTCCGATCTTCACGCCACCGTCGCTGCGGTCGCCGCTGGGCTCGGCCTCGTCGCCATTCCCGTTCCGCTGCTGGCCCCGCCGCTCATACAGGCGACCGAATATTATCTGCCGCCCCTGTCGGCGATGCGGGCCGGGATCTACGTGCGCGAGGATTTCGATATTGACGGGTACGAGGCGGTGATCGACCTCATGCGATCCTTGCGCACGGACCAGCCCGGGCAGGTACAGGCGCCGCCGGCCAACCGGCGCCGTGCCCGCAACGATTCTGATGCAGGTATCAAAATTGCGGCAGCGACAAAATCTGAAGGTGACGAACTCCCCGCCGATTAATCGATCAACGCCATCGCAAGTGCCGCTCACCTACGGTGGGCGGCATGAAACACCTTCCCGGATATTCCCGCCGTCTCGCGTTCATCAAGGATCGCACCGCCGCTTCCGCGGTGGAGTTCGCGATCGTCATGCCGGTCTTCCTGATCGTATTGTTCGGGATCATCGCCTACGGCTCCTACCTGGCGATGGTGCACGGATTGCAGCAGCTCACCGCCGAGGCCGCGCGCGCCTCGATCGGCGGCCTGAGCGACGGCGAACGGCTCTCGCTCGCTACCAACGACATCGACAGTAACGTCGGGACTTATCCGCTCCTGACGCCGGACCGGCTGACCGTCGTCTCAGCCGCGACCGATGCGAATACCGGCACCTTCACCGTCACGGTGAAATACGACGCCTCGAACATGTTCATCTTCAACATGCCGCAGTTCGTGCCGGCGCCGAACCCGGTGGTCGTGCGTTCCGCCTCGATCCAGCGTGGAGGCTACTGAATGCGGATGCATCGCAGCCTGCGGCGCTTTCGCGCCGACACGCGCGGCACGATCGCCGTCATATCCGCCGTCCTGATCACGACGATCCTCGGCATTGCCGCGCTCGGGGTCGACGTCGGCAGCGTCTATCTCGACCGGCGCAAGGCGCAAGGGGTCGCCGATCTGGCGTCGCTCGCGGCCGTGTCCGACATCGCCAATGCCAATGCGATGACCGATATGACGGTCAAGGCCAATGCCCCGCCGGACGGCACGACGTTCGCGCTCCAGCTCGGCACCTACACGCCGAATGCGGCGCTGACGCCGGCCCGGCGCTTCGACGCATCGAATACGGCCAGCCCGAACGCCGCGCGCGTGACGCTGACGACCTCGACGCCGCTGCACTTCGCCAAGATCATCACCGGCCGCGATTCATTCACGATCCAGACGACGGCCACGGCGGCGGTGACGCAGTTCGGCGCGTTCGCCATCGGCAGCAGGCTTGCCAGCGTGAATGGCGGGCTGCTCAACCAGGTGCTCGGCGGCCTGCTCGGCGCCAATCTGTCGCTGTCGGTGATGGACTACAACGCGTTGATCAGCGCCAAGCTCGACATGTTCAAGTTCATGGATGCGCTGGCGACCCGCCTGTCGCTCACCGGCGTCACCTACGATTCCATCCTGAATTCGAGCGTCTCCGTCGGCAAGATTACCGGCGCCATGCTCGATACGGAGAAGACCGCTTACGGGCTCAACAGCGGCGTCGTCGGCGCGCTCCAGCAGGTCGACAATGCAGCGCAGGGCCTGTCCACCAAGGTCAATGTCGGCTCGGTGATCGATCTCGGGCCCTATCGCGGCCTGACGGTCGGGCAGTCGCCGAAGGTCGGCATCTCGGCCTCCGCCATGGATATGGTCAGCGCGGTGGCCGAAATTGCCAACCAGCAGCACCAGGTCCAGATGGCGCTGAATCTGAACGTGCCCGGCATCGCCGGGGCCACGCTCCAGCTTGCCGTCGGCGAGCGGCCGCAGGGCACGAGCTGGGTCGCGGTCGGCGCGACCGGCGCCAGCGTCCACACCGCGCAGACGCGGCTCTTGCTGACGGTGCAACTCGGCGGCAGCGGCTCCATTCCGTCGGTCACCCTGCCGATCTACATCGAGTTGGCGTCGGCCACCGCGACCCTCGACGCGATCCAGTGCGGGCTGCGCAATTCCTCAACGACGACCGCGACGCTCGGTGTCACACCTGCGGTGATCGACGCCTGGATCGGCGCGGTATCGAACAGCGACTTCACGAATTTCAGGAATGCGCCGAACCCGCCGGCGGCCACGCTCGTCAGCAGCCCGCTCGTGACCGTCACCGGGCGCGCGCATGCCACGGTGACCAATCTGAGCCCGACGCCGGTCACGTTCACCCAGTCCGATATCGATTCAGGCGTGCGCAAGACGGTCGGCACGACCGACTACACCTCGTCTCTGCTGACGAAGCTGTTCAGCGACGCGCAGCTCAACGCGTCGGTCGCGGGCCTCGGCATCGGCCTCCCGCAGGTCGCCACCGCGACTGTCGGCACGATCCTCGGCACGGCGACATCGCCGATCGACCAGGTTTTGGCGGCTGTGCTCGACACGCTCGGCGTCGGCATCGGCGAGGCCGACGTCTGGATGACGGGCATCCGCTGCGACGGCGCGGTGCTGGTCAACTGACGTTCCGCACATCGTGACAGGGAAGGGGCTCGCCCGGGCGGCCGAACGACCCTAAATAAGGGGCCGATAGGAACGCCCGGAGAAAACCATGACCAAGCAATATGTCGTCACCCATTCCGACGCCGAGTGGCGCCAGATCCTGACGCCCGAGCAGTTCTACATCATGCGCGAGCACGGCACCGAGCGGCCGGGCTCGTGCGCGCTGCTGCACGAGAAGCGCGCCGGCACCTTCCGCTGCGCCGCCTGCGACCAGCCGTTGTTCGAGTCCAAGCTGAAGTTCGAGAGCGGCACCGGCTGGCCGAGCTTCAACGATCCGGTGCCCGGCGCGGTCGAGAGCGACACCGACACCAGCCACGGCATGGTCCGCGACGAGGTGCATTGCAGCCGCTGCGGCAGCCATCTCGGCCATGTGTTCGAGGACGGCCCGCCGCCGACCGGCCTGCGCTACTGCATCAACGGCGTCGCGCTGAAGTTCGAGGCGAAGTAAGCACGCGCGCCTCAGGATAGCGGCAACTCAGGCAGCGGTGCCCGGCGCGATCTTGGAATAGTCGTGCCGGGCTTCCGCCTGCGATAGGTCGAAGGCCATCTGGAGATTGAGCCAGAAGCGCGGGTCGGTCTTGAAATAACGACCGAGCCGAATCGCGGTATCGGCGCTGACGTCGCGTTCGCAGCGCATGATCTCGGTCAACCGGTTCGGCGGAACGCCAAGAGCCTTGGCAAGGGCGCGCGCGCTCATGTCGGGCGGCACGAGAAATTCCTCGCGCAGAGTTTCACCGGGATGAGTTCGTTGGCGCGGCATGGCGGCGTCCTCAATGGTAGTCGACGATCTCGACGTCAGCGGGACCGTCCAGCGTCCACCGGAAGCATAGCCGCCACTGGCGGTTGATCCGGATGCTGTACTGTCCGCTTCTCGCGCCCTTGAGCATCTCGTCATCGCCTTCTCCGATCGAAGAAGGCCGTTATGACGCGGAAGCGCGAACCCTCCGTGACGTAGGTCACGCGAAGGATGCGGCCGCCGCGGTCCGGAATTGCGCGGAAAGCATTGGTCGTGCCGCGCTCCGAATCCGATTCGACGACATCGGGCTGACGGAGCGTCTGTTCGACCCAAGTCCGGTCGATCGCGCGTTCGGCTAGGACGGTCTCGGCGTGCCGGGTGGAGATGATGTCGATCGGGGCCATCTCAGACCTGCCGGCAGGCGGTTGTCCAAAGAGGCTCCGGTGACGTTAATGCTCGGCGGTCGCGAGGATTGCCCCCGCGGCAAGGTTCTTGCGCGCGTCGAGAAATTCGAACGCGACGATCTTGCCCTCGGCGTCGAAATCGAGGACGAGACCCGCCGAGACCTCTTCGCTCTCGACGACAGGCGTGTCGGCGAAGCGCACGTAGAGCGCGTCAGTTTCGGCGTCGTAGGCCGTTTTCATGACGGCTGGCTCCCGGGTTCGAACCGGCGCAGCATAGCAGAAACCGGCGGCCGAGGCGACCGCCTCACGCCTCGCCGATCTCCTTCAAGATCTCGTCGGTGTGCTGGCCGAGAAGCGGCGCCGGGTTCTCGCTCGCCGCGCGCCAGCCGTCGATGACGATCGGCGTGCGCACGCCGGGGATCGAGCCCTTCTTCGCCGCCTTGCTCGGCAGATCGAGCTTCATGCCGCGG
>Ga0187809_10001325_pt1 | contig 11735 bp, 7 predicted proteins | sample NC_wetland_sal_i_8_FD_132415 | JGI IMG/M metagenome (GOLD analysis project Ga0187809, IMG submission 132415) | Wetland sediment microbial communities from Neuse River Estuary, North Carolina, USA - ASW_4 | ecosystem: Environmental > Aquatic > Freshwater > Wetlands > Sediment | place: USA: North... | reverse complement strand
TGTTGCGGCTCCGGTTTTGCTTGGGGGTGGCGAGGAAGTGGTCGGCTCGCTTGGAACGTATATAGAACACAAACTAGCAGTCTTGTCAAGGGATTTTTTTCTGAAAGGGGCGGCAGGGCGCCATCCGGCCGGGTCCCCGTATGGCGCGCGTCAACCCCGGCCGTGACGCAAAGGTCGAGGCTGCGTCCGACTGGACGCGCAACACTCGACTGCGGGTAGTGGGTCAGTTTGGATTTCCACTTCCGTCGGCTTCCGACCCAACTCGGGCATAGCCTGGCCCATCGGTCGATCCTGGAACCGGACGTCGAGTGCCGCTCGACGCCGACGGCAATGCGCCCGTGTCGGTCGCTGCCGCGGCCTTGTCGCCCCTGAAAACGGCCCTCCTAGTTTGGAGCCATCGACGTGGATGGGTTTATCGCCCTGGCAACTCAAAAATCACGCCGGCAACGGGCCAAGCACGCTCGAGACAGTTTTCACCCTTTCCTGGTGCCGACAGGACTACGGGGCCGAACTCCCCGCTGCTGTCGAGGCTTTCGAGAACGATGTTGTCCTCTCCCGTATCCCTAAGTCTCTTAAAATATCTATTATCATCGGTATCGCTGGCAATAATGGGTTGGTCTACGAGCCATCTTAATGCTTCTACGGCAGTAACTTCCTTCTTCACCACAAGATATTGCCCATTGAGAGCAAAAGGCACCGCGCTATCTCCTTCGACCTCAACGAGACCCAACGAGTCAGACGCTAGACGATCGATTACGGCTTCTCCGTCACATGCGCAGATCTCCATCTCTGATGCCGAAGGCGGGTTCCAACCCGGACTTTCATAGATTACCCCAATGATCTTATAGAGCTTGAGAGTTGCCTTGTGAGCAATCACCGGCGGCGCAATCTGGTGAGGATTTACGGATTGCGCGGTAAGTACGGCAACGTCGCTGTGATTGGCAGCGATCTCAAACCGCCGCGCCAGAACGCGATCTTCGCTAAGCGCAATCACGAGAGACCGAGGGGTGATCTCGGCTGGCTCCTTGACCAGCAATATATCACCCCGCCGGGCAACTGGTTCGAGCGTAGCGCTTAGAAGTCGGAAGGCCCTGTGCTGAGCAAGCGTAATCTTCTTGTGTTGAGAACTGGGGAACTCATTTAAGTCCACCCGCCCGTCCGCCGCTCGCCCGTCGGACAGGGCAGCAGCCCTGCCAACTACATTAAGCGGAATCTTCCGCACGCTCGCAGAATAACCGTCAGGTAGAGTCGCCGCTGGCGGTGGCGCGTGGAGCGCTGTCAATCCACCATGCAAATGATGGAATTCGCGAGCCAATCTAAACGCACTGGTCAGCGTGGAGCTAAGCTTGGTCCGCCAATGCGTCTCGACATCTTTGGCTTCTGCCATCCCTAGCATTGTCGCCCCAGAGTGGTGGGATATTTCCATATGTTTTATTGCGGGTAGGTTTTTGTCGAGCATACCCACAAGCTTCCTAAACTCGGAACGATCCCAAGGTGCAATTCCTCTTGTATGAAGCTGGTTTATTTTATCGCGGGCATCACCAACAACATAACCGCTCACTACTGACATCACCGTCGCGTCTTCACCACGCAACATCAGTCGGAGGAGGCCCTCAACATACTTTCTCACCTTTTCGATATACTCAGCGCCGGCAGCGTTCGTGTTCGCCTTCGTTACCTCGGCCCACTTTCGGTCGAGCGATTCGCCATCGAATATTCCAATACATTTAAGCTCGGGACTCGCACTCGCGATCATAGCCTGACGGCCCGTGATGCCCGACACTTTGATAAGATCGCGGAACATTTCATCGTGTGTCGCAAGGATGACCTGCGCTTTGGATGGACCGTGTTGGAGAGATGTTACGTACTGCGCCCATCGGTGGCGATGAGCCCCATCGAACGTCGCCTGAGGATCATCAAATGCAAAAAGTGGAAACTGGTCACCACCGATCTGCTCAATCGCCTCCTCTCGAAGCGCAAATACAAATGCCCATAAAACAGCCCTAATCCATGATGTATTTGCCACCAATGTTGCATCGATGTGTAAGTCGTCTACGAATCCTCCGGTTACCACGAGGCCGTCCCGTCGGTTAAGCTTCGCTTTGCGAAATTTCAGCTGATCCGTCAGCAACGTGTTCTTTAAGATGGCATCGATACGATCCGATAATCCTTCGATTGTCTCGCGGGCTACGGACTCGGCAAGAGATCCAAGGTTCTTGAGAGGAGATAGGCCTTTCGCAATTGTATCGCGTTTCTTTACTTCCTTCTCGATCGCATATGCTATTTGGCCGGCCTTCCACGTCTTCCTCATCGCTTCAGCGGCTTTGCGGTACGGCTCGGCCTTCGCTAATGCATCGGACAGACGTTGGAGATGCGGCACGAGTCGTTCTGGAGCTGCCCCGGCTGAGCTGTCAATTTGATATTCACCCTCAATGGTTTCGCTGGTCCTTGCAAAGTCGATCCACCAATCAGACCACGGCGTTGCGTTTATATGAAACCAACCCGCCAATGCAACTAGCCGTTCAATGACGGTTATTGTCTCGTTGACCTTCTCTAGAACCGTTTCATCAGGATCTAATGTAATCGCGGCCAGCTCGATCCTTGGGGCATTTAAAAGAGCAGCGTCGACCAGAGATCCGAACCGTGTGAGGATCTTAGCATATCGATCTTTGGTGACAAACGTTGCCCGTATTTCGCTCTCCAGTTTTTTGCGGGGTTCCAACGCGAGTGCCCCTGCAGCGTGCGGACGAATTGATGCAGGCACCGCCTCATTCAGATCCGATATGATTGATCGCAGGTTGTCGTCGAATGTCCGTGCGGCCGGATCACCTATGGCTCGCAGCAATTCAAGCTCCTGAGCGAGAGACGGATCATCCTTGAGGGGATGTTCGCATAATGGGCAGTTGTCAATCATACCGGTGTGGTGGTTGTGATGCCAACGTGCAGCGACTACTTTAAGTTGAAATCTGGAGTCCTTTGAACTTCTCGCAAGGAGGGCGACCGCCTCTTCGGCCCGTTCACGTGCGGTCGAGACCACCGTTGCAAGTTTAATCTTTGTTTCGTCGTTCAGCGCGCATGCCACTGTCTGCAAAGACTTCCATGCGGCCATCCCTCCAAGTCCGGCTTCTAGTTCCGAGTTGGCGGTGCCGATAGCGACTATAACTTCGTGCTGAACTGCAGGGCTAGCAAGGTCGAGGCCTGTGGCGAGATCGTCCGAGACGACTTTGGTCAGTTCGGCGGCTTTCTCGTTGAGTGCCTTTCCGAACTTCGCCATGGCTCCTTGCTTGTCATCCGTGTCTAATGGGACGAATATGGGCACTGTAACACTGGCTGCAACGAGGGCGCTACGCGCTTCACCTAAAGCTTGGTCGAATTCTGATCTGGCGGTTGCAAGGTCTTTACGCTTGTACGTGAGGTACTCTCTACCCCTGTTGCACAAACCATCGGTAAGGGCACCGATTGCAATAAGATCATCTAAGCCAGTCAGCTTCTGAACGGCCTCAGTCAAGCGGCCACGTCCTTCATCGAGCCTAAGTGCTCCGAGGCGCGCCGGCATTAGGAGCCCGGCTTCTATCAGGATCGAGGGAACTTCGAAGTGTGGCGTAGTGGTGGTCGTGATCGTCCCGCCGTCTAAAGTACGCTCAACCGTCGCTGTCTTACCTTGTCCATTGATGAACGTGAGAATTGCTCTAACACGCGGCGGAGTTTTCAGATCTACCGTAGCTAGAGGATAACAAGCAATTGGCGGCCAGTCTCCGGCAGGTTTTTCATCTATCCCGAGCACTGGTCGTGGCTCATGCGCGTGCTCGCTTGTCTGGTCACGGGGTCGTTCACCTGAGAGAGTCCAAAGGATGGCACCTATGAACGACGACTTGCCACATCCGTTCGGCCCCTCGGCTAAGAGGCTTTCTCCGTCGAACAGGAATCGGAAGGGCGGTCCTTTCCAGGTGTTCAGTCCGCCAAAACCATCAGTCTCTATCGACTGGAGGCGCCAAGGGCCTTCGAGCGATGCTGTGCTTATCGAGCCGAGAGACGTCCTGGGATCATCCGTTCCGTTGAAAGCCGTTGACAGGCCGGCCACGAAATCATCGGATAGCCCTGCCGGCTCACGCACCCGACTGGCGAGCAGGTAGGCGAACAGGCGCCGTTCTTCCGGCTCTCCCAATGTGATCTGGAGCCTTTTCTTGCTGGCGTCTCTCCAGCTGATCGATTCGCCTGACAGAAGCTGTCGTTCGATGCTAGTTTTTGTAAGACGCGGCATCATCTCGCCCTTTCTGGCATACCATTTTCTCCCGATCGCCCTGATCCGCTTCTCTTTCTCCTGTGTCAACCGTTTTGGCCAAGACACAGGTTCGGCCCCGCGCGGCGTTCGATTACGTAGGGTCGGTACTGGCGTCGTTGTACGATCTGTTCAAAGCTGTAGCCCTAGGAGAAAGGTCAATCGAAATCAATGTGTTACGAAGTAAGCCGTTTGCGTAATTGGAGGGGCTCCTGACGGCAAATCCCCGGAGTTCCCACTCAATGCCCTGGCCAACATTTTCGCTAAGGGGAATGACCGCCTTGGGTCGGAGGTCCTGAGTCGCCCCGACATTAACGTCCGCTTCGCTCCAGACCTGGCCCCGAACCTGCCATTCCGCTCCCGGCCAATGGCCGTCGTGACGCGAATGTCTGCTTCGGACCGGACCCGCCTGAAAGCCGACAGGCAGAAATCCACCCAATCCCGCCATCAGTCTGCCGCCGCCCGCTTTGTGCAGCCTTAGTGTCTTTGTGTCTTAGTGGTGAATCTACTCCCGAACTCGCCTTTTCCTCCCCGCGGTTCCACTCCAGCATCGTGACCCGGGTCGTCGAAAACAGCTTCACCACAAACCAAGACCCCAAGGCTGCACAAAGCCTGCCGACGGATACGGCACATCAGGCCATGCATGTTGCAAGCCCTTCTCGCCTTCCGAAGGTCCGGGTTCGCAGCACGCTGAACTGCCGGCAGACCGTCCGAGCTCCACCGAGGCCTGGTGGAGTAACGGGCCCGTCCATGACGCGGAAGAACGGGAGCCGGCGGCGCCTACTCCGCCTCGCCGTCCTTGCGGAATGGCGACTGCTCCTCCAACGCCGCCATCTCGGCGCGCACGCCCGGCCGCTCCTCCTCCAGGAACTGCGCCACCGCGCGGCGCAGGCCCGGGTGGGCGATCCAGTGCGCCGACCAGGTGGGCTTCGGCAGGTAGCCGCGCTGGATCTTGTGCCGCCCCTGCGCGCCCGCCTCCACGCGCTGCAAGCCGTGCGCAATCGCCCAGTCGATCGCCCGGTAGTAGCACAACTCGAAATGCAGGAACGGCCAGTCGCCGCGGCAGCCCCAGTTGCGGCCGTACAGCGCCTCGCTGCCCGCCAGGTTCAGCGCGCCCGCCACCGGCTTGCCGGCGTTCTCCGCGTACATCAGCACAACGCGGTCGCCGAGCCGCTCCCCGAGCAGGGAGAAGAAGGACCGGGTCAGGTAGGCGGAGCCCCATTTGCGGTCCACCGTGGAGCGGTAGAACCGGTAGAAGGCATCCCAGTGCGCCTCGGTGATGTCCTTGCCGCTCAGCGAATGGAAGGTCAGGCCGGCGGCGTTGGCATCGCGCCGCTCCCGCCGCAGCACCTTGCGCTTGCGCGACGACAGCGCGCCGAGGAAATCGTCGAAGCTGCCATAGCCCGCGTTCTCCCAGTGGAACTGCATGCCGATGCGCTGCAGCCAGCCGGCCTCGCCCAGCCCGTGCCATTCCTCCTCGGTGCAGAAGGTGACGTGCACGGACGACAGGTCCAGCGAGCGGCAGGCCTGCTGGAGTGCGTCCGCCAGCGCCCCGGCCGGCACGCCGGCATCGGGATGGCGCAGCAGGCGCGGTCCGGGCACCGGGCTGAACGGCGCCGCCACCTGCAACTTGGGGTAGTAATCGCCTCCGGCCCGCTCTAGCGCATGTGCCCAGCCGTGATCGAACACGTATTCGCCGTAGCTGTGGCTCTTGGCGTACATCGGCGCCACCGCCACCACCGCGCCGCCCTCGCTGCGCAGCACGGCATGCTGCGGCAGCCAGCCGGTGCGGGCCGAGGCGCTGCCGCTGTCCTCCAGCGCGCTGAGGAAGGCGTGGCTGACGAACGGGTTGCCGTCCCCCGCGCAGGCATCCCACACCTCCGGCGGGATGTCGGCGATCTGCTTGTGCAATGTCAGCGTCAGCGTGGCTGAACCGTCAGGCATCGCGGCAGGGTAATCGGCTTTGCCGCGCTTGTCAGGCCGTATCGCGCCGATTTCGCGCAAGGCGCCGCCACAACTTTCGCGAGAGTCCCACTGGCGTGTTCGCCGATTTCACGCATCCCGCCGCCACAACTTTGGCGAGAGCGGCCCTGGCGCGCCTGCCTCCGCTTTGGTACAATGGAAGGACCGTAATCCAACGGATAGGCAACGGATATGACAATCGACACGAACGGGCCCACCAGGCGCCGCCTGCTGCAGGCAGGGGCGGCGATCGGTGGGGCGACCCTCGCCAGCGGCAAGGTCTGGGCACAGGCCAAGGCGGCGCCGGTAAAGGTGCTCGATTTCCAGACCTATGCCGACATGGCGAAGGTCGAGCAGGAAGGCCAGTTCGTGTTCTACTGCCACGAGAACGAGGCCGGCACCGCCGCCATCGTCAGCGCCTTCACCAAGGATTTCCCCAAGATCAAGGGCAGCTACGTTCGGGCGCAGACCGGCGCGCTGTACAGCAAGGTGCTGGCCGAACGCAGCGCCGGCCGCTTCGACGTGGACGTGATCCAGCTGTCCGACCTCGCACCCGCGGTCGATTTCCAGCGCAAGGGCGGCTACGAGATCTACCACTCGCCCGAGGCCGGCGCGTACAAGCCGCACTACCTCAGCAATCCGCCCGGCGCGTATTTCTGGACCGGCGTGGACTTCACCGGCATCTGCTACAGCACCGACCGGGTGAAGGAATCCGAAGCGCCGAAGAACTGGAAGGATCTGCTCGATCCGCGCTGGCGCGGCAGCATGAGCTGCAAGATCGCCGCCTCCGGCCTGCAGTTCGTGCAGTGGTACGAACTGCGCAAGCTGTACGGCGACGCCTACTGGAAGGAATTCGCCAAGCAGCAGCCGCACGCCTTCGACAGCCGCGTGCAGTTGATGGACCGGCTGGCGCGCGGCGACGACAAGATCACCGCGGTCGGTGAGTATGCCGCCTATGTGCTGTACAAGAAGAAGGGCGCCAAGATCGCCTGGGTCGCGCCGCCCGACGGACTGCCGGCCACCCCGCTGATCGTCGGCGCGGTCAGCAAGGCGCCGCATCCGGAAACCGCCAAGCTGTTTGTCGACTGGGCGATGTCGCTGCGCGGCCAGAAATTCTACCAGGACAATCCGAACCTGATCTACGGCTCGGTGCGCGACGACGCCCCGCCGATGGTCACCGGCGCGAAGCTGAGCGACTTCAAGCTGCTGGCGCCGACCGACATCAACGACTACCTGGCCAGCCACGGCGCGTTCAACAAGCAGTGGAGCGCGATGCTCGGGCTGTAAGCTGATGTCCGACACGGCGATCGCGCGGCAGTCGATGCCGCGCGTCTCCGCCCAGGCGATTGCCGGCATGGTGGTGGCGGCGATCGTCGGCGTGCTGGTGCTGTATCCGATCTTCTTCCTGCTGCAGGCGGCGCTGGATGTCGGCGACCCCGACGTGCGCCCCCCCACCGCGTACGGCCTGGACAATTTCGCCGCGCTCGGCCGCTACACCGGCATCCTGATGAACACGCTGCTGGTGTCCGCCGCCGCCACGGCGATGGCGATCGTCTTCGGCTTCGTCACCGCCTGGATCCTGACCCGCACCAACGTGCCGTTCCGCCGCACGCTGGAGCAGCTGATGGCCGTCCCCTACTACGTCACCCCGCTGCTCGGCGCCTTTGCCTGGAGCCTGCTGGGCGCGCCGCAAAGCGGTTTCATCAACCAGTTCTGGCGCGCCCTCGGCGGCCACGGCGTGCTGCTGAACATGATCACCCCTTTCGGCATCGCCTGGGTGATGGCGCTGTTCGAAGGTTCCGTCGCCTTCTTCATGATCGGCGCGGTGATGAAGTCGATGGACCCGTCGCTGGAGGAAGCCTCCCAGGTGTTGGGCGCCAGCCGCCTGCGCACCATGCTGTTCGTCACCCTGCCGCTGGTCGCGCCCGGCGTGCTTGGCGCCACCATCTACGTGTTCGCCGAAATGCTCGGGTCCTTCACCGCCGCGCTGGTGCTGGGCCTGCCCAACCGCTTCTACGTCGTCACCACCGCGATCTACGTGCTGATCTCGCAATATCCGCCGCGCCTGCCCCTGGCCGCCGCCATGGGCGTGTCGCTGTTCGTGGTGATGTTCGCGATGATGCTGGTGTACCGCCGCCTCGTCACCTCGCGCAGCTTCGTCACCGTCACCGGCAAGGCGTTCCGGCCGCGCCGCATGGACATGGGCGGGCTGCGCTGGATGCTGTTCGGCGCCTGCGCGCTGTACGTGCTGCTGTCCGTCGTGCTGCCCTTCGCCACGCTGATCTTCTCCTCGCTGCAGCGGATCGCGGTGGCGTTTCCCACCGCCGCCAACTGGACGCTGGCCAATTACCGCGGCGCCATGCAGATGAACGCGGTGCGGTCGGCGCTGGCCAATTCGCTGCTGCTGGGCATCGCCACCGCGTCGATCGGCACGCTGCTGGTCGCCCTGCTGTGCTGGCTGGTCTATCGCTCCCGCCTGCCGGGCCGCGGCCTGATCGAGCATGTCGCGATGTTCCCCCAGGCGGTGCCGCGCCTGGTGTTCGCCTTCGGCATGATGTGGGCCTGGCTGATCATCCCGCTGCCGATCTACGGCACCATCTGGCTGCTGCTGATCGCCTACCTGACGGTGTTCCTGCCGCTGGGCATGCGCACGATCTCCGGCGTCATGCTGCAGCTGGACAAGACGCTGGAGGAATCGGCGCAGATGTGCGGCGCGCCATGGATCTACCGCCTGCGCACCGTCACCGTGCCGCTGCTGCGCCCCGGCCTGCTGGCCTGCTGGCTGCTGCTGTTCATCGCCAGCGTGCGCGAACTGGGCGCGTCGATCCTGCTGATGGGTCCGCACAGCAAGGTGATCACGCCGGCGATCGTCGAATCCTGGTTTGCCACCAGTGCCGAACTGACGGCGGCAATGGCGCTGATCCAGACCGCGGTGGTCGCGGTGGCAATGGGCATCTTCGTGATGCTGACCCGTCAGGCAGCCGGACCCGGGGTCGAGTAGGATGGCTTTCTGGAACACATCCGCGGAACAACCGCTGGAACTGCAATCCGCTTCGATCGAGGTGCAGGACCTGGAGATCCGCTACGGCGACGTGCCCGCCGTGCGCGGCATCAGCTTCACCGTGCAGCCCGGCGAGCAGCTGACCCTGCTCGGCCCGTCCGGTTGCGGCAAGACCACCACGCTGCGCGCGCTCGCCGGGCTGGAACGGCCGAGCGGCGGGACGATCCGGATCGGCGGGCACGTGATGTATTCGCGGGAACACGGCATCGACATTCCGGCGGAACGCCGCGGCCTGTCGATGGTGTTCCAGTCCTACGCGATCTGGCCGCACATGACGGTGTTCGACAACGTCGCCTATGGCCTGCGCGTGCGCCGGCGCCCGAGGGCGGAGATCGACACCCGCGTGCGCGCGGCGCTGGACCTGGTGCAGATGGGTGCCTTCGCCGGCCGGCGCGCCTCCCAACTGTCCGGTGGCCAGCAGCAGCGCGTGGCACTGGCGCGCGCCTGTGCGTTCTCGCCACAGATCCTGCTGTTCGATGAGCCGCTGTCGAACCTGGACGCCAAGCTGCGCGCCGACATGCGCATCGAACTGCGCGAACTGCAGCACCGGCTCGGCGTGACGTCGGTGTACGTCACGCACGACCTGGAGGAAGCGCTGGCGATGTCAGACCGCATCGTCGTGATGCGCGACGGCATCATCGAGCAGTCCGGCACGCCGACCGAAATCTACGCGCACCCGCGCAACGCCTTCGTGGCGGACTTCGTCGGCTCATCCAACCTGGTGCGCGGCAAGCTGCGGCCGGAGCTGGCGCGCGACGGACTGGTTGCGCTGGAAACCGCATCCGGCGAGGTGGTGTACGGCGACCCGTGCGGCCGCTCGCCCGGCGCCGATCCGACGCTGTCGATCCGCACCGTGCACCTGCAATTCAGCGCCGAACGGCCGCAGGCGACGGTCAACGCGTGGCCGGTAACGGTGCGCCGTTGCGTGTTCCAGGGCGACTTCACCCAGATCTACGTGTCCTGGGGCGGCCGTGACCTGGTCATCCGCAGCGCGGCATTGGAGCCGGTATCCGAGGGACAGTCGGCCTGGATTTCCGCCGATCCGCGGCGTTGCGTGCTGCTGGAGGGTGCCATCGCCACGGCCGGCGATGATTTTACGGTTGCACCCCGTCATAGCCCTCGATGACGATCAGCTCCGCTATGCCGCAGCCTTCGCGCAGCGCCTTGGCGGCCTGGTATTCCTCCGACCGGTAGCAGGCCAGCGCGGTCGCGTAGTCGGGGAATTCCAGCACGATGTTGCGGGCGCGCGGCTTGCCTTCCGGCGCCTCGAACTGCCCGCCGCGCACCATGAAGCGCGCGCCGTATTTGCGGAATGCCGCCGCGTTGGCGGCGACGTAGCGTTGGTATCCGGCGCCGTCCGTCACATCGACCCGTGCGATCCAGTATCCCTTCGGCATTTGCGGCCTCCTGTTGTCATGAATGGCCCACTGTGCGCGCGGCGTGCGCTGCGGCAAAGTGCCGGCTCCCTGGTGAGGAACACCCGCAATGCCCGATGGAAGACTGGTCATCGGCAACCGCCGCTACTCGTCGTGGTCGATGCGCGGCTGGCTCGCGGTCAGGCTGGCCGGGCTCGACGTCGAGGAAGTGGTGGTCCGGTTCGTGCGTCCCGGCCCGACCCCGGCGATCCGACGGCTGTCCCCGAATGGCCTGGTGCCGTACCTCGAGCACAATGGCGCGCGGGTCTGGGAATCCCTGGCGGTGTGCGAATACTGCGCGGAACAGGCGCCGGCGCTGTGGCCCGAGGACCGCGTCGCCCGCGCCATGGCCCGCTCGATCGCGGCCGAGATGCATGCCGGCTTTCGCGACCTGCGGCAGTCGATGTGGATGAACCTTGGCCGCGACTTCTCCGGCCGGGGGCGCAGCCCGGGCGCCCTTGCCGACATCGCCCGGATCGAGGCCCTGTGGTCGGAGGCGCGCCGCCAGTACGGCAGCGGCGGCGCCTACCTGTTCGGCGCTCGCTTCTCCGCCGCGGACGTGATGTACGCACCGGTGGTGGCCCGCTTCCTCACTTGGCGGCCGGAGCTGTCGCCCACCGCCCGCGCCTATTGCGAGGCGGTGCGTGCCCACCCCCTGGTCGCCGCCTGGTACGAGGCCGCTTCACGCGAACCCCCGGAGTGGGAGCTGCCCGAATACGAGACGCTGCCCTGAGCCTGGCCGGCGGCGTGACGGCGGCACGACAGATGTCGCCGCCGCCGCCGGTGCGGCAGGTCCCATCCGGCGGATTGACCGGAACCCGCGCGGCCGCCGGGGAAGCCGTGCCGCCCGTCGAGGGGACCCGTCTGGCCCGCGGAGAAAACCCGCGCGGCCCACCGATGAAAATGAGAATTGCCGCCACAGGTGACGCGCCGTCGCGCGACAGGTTACGCTGGCGTCCTTGGACAGCAGAAAAGAGGGAGGAAGCGCCTTTGCCCGGACCCGCACCAACCGAGCGCG
>Ga0187809_10001324_pt1 | contig 11739 bp, 9 predicted proteins | sample NC_wetland_sal_i_8_FD_132415 | JGI IMG/M metagenome (GOLD analysis project Ga0187809, IMG submission 132415) | Wetland sediment microbial communities from Neuse River Estuary, North Carolina, USA - ASW_4 | ecosystem: Environmental > Aquatic > Freshwater > Wetlands > Sediment | place: USA: North... | reverse complement strand
CCGGCTCGCTTGATCGAGCCGTTCGCCGAGACGCTTGAGCCTCGCGGAGAGGGCGGCCTCGTTGTCCGGCGGTTCTGTCCGTCCGTCTTCGCCTCGCGTGCCGTCAGCCATGCTTTCGACTCGCGCGGATTCGAAGACCCCGTGTGCTACCGCCGCCCCTCAAAGCCGCGCGGACCATACTGATGCGGTCACAATGAGTCAAGAAAGTGCCACTGTGGTCTAAGTGCATGGAAACGCTCGCAAAACGCAATCTTTTTCAGAGCCCGCGAGGGCGCTCGCGTGCGTTGCGGCAAAGCTCCGGGGATTGCGCCGTCGAATGCATGTTCAGAGCCGCGGGACGAATGATAAAGTTGCTGCGTTGAGGCGGGTCGCGGACCCCAAAGTGAGGATCGAAGCCATGCGCATGCTGGTGGCCGCACTCGTTGTCGGACTTGGGCTCGGACAGGCCGCCATCGCCCAGGAGCCCCCGCCGGCGCCCGCCGAGGCCGCGCCGGTCAAGATCATCGACGCCAAGCCAGCGGCGGCTCCCGCTACGGGCCCGTCCCCGGCGGCCAAGACGGACCAGCCTTTGCCCGCGCCGCCGCAGGCCGGCAGCAGGCAAGACAAGACGCCGCCGGTCCGGCCGTTCGATGGCCCGCGCAACCACTTCAGCTTCGTGCGGGTGGACGACGGCTTCCTTCGCTTCGATCTCGAGACCGGGCAGGTCGCGTACTGCAATTCACACAAGGACGGCTGGGGCTGCCAGGTCGTACCGGAGAACCGCTCGGCGCTGGAGCGCGAGGTGCAGAGCCTCAAGAACGAAGTCGGCGCCCTCAAGCGGCAGGTCGAAGACTTGCGGCAGCCGCCGCCGCCGCCTCGCCCGCCGGCGCCGATCCCGCCGCCGGCCAGCCCGCCGGCGCAGGGCGGCATCATGCTCGACGCGCCGGGCCACAACGGCGTCGACCGCGCCAGCGCCATGCTGCAGGACGTCTGGCAGCGGCTGGTCGAGACGATCATCGGCTTCAAGAACGACGTGTTGCGAAAGAGCTGAACGGTTTGCCGGCCTCGCTCTCGCAGATCAGGACGAGCGCACCGCAGGTCATCGCGGCCGCCGAGCTCGATATCGACACCCGCGGCGCCGGTCTCGTCGAATTCACCCGTGACGCGGCCGGCTTTCTCGACCGGCTCGGGGCCGGCGACGGCGTCTTGCTGGCCTTCCTGCGGCACACCTCGGCCTCGCTGACGATCCAGGAGAATGCCGACCCCGATGTTCGCCGCGATCTCATGACCGCGCTCGCCCGGCTGGCGCCGGAGAACGCCGGCTGGGTGCACGACACCGAGGGGCCGGACGATATGCCGGCGCACGTGAAGGCGATGCTGACCGGCATTTCGCTGCACGTACCGGTCGCCGGCGGCCGGATGGTGCTGGGAACCTGGCAGGGTCTCTATCTGGTGGAACACAGAACCCGGCCGCACGCGCGGGAGATCGCGCTGCAATTCATCGGCAGCCGCGCCTGAGACCTCGCGGGCTGCGGCAATACGGTAGGCGAGACATACCGTCTCGAACGATAGTATAAGGTCCGACGAGGGTGGGGCGCAGGTGTGCGCAAAAGGGTTGGTCGGTGAGTGAGAACGCGCAATACCGGCTGATGATCGCCGACGATCATCCCCTGTTCCGCGGCGCTTTGCGCGAGGCGGTCACGGGTCTGCCGGAAGGGGTCGAGTGCACCGAGGCCGGCGGCTTCGACGAGGTCGTCGCGCTGCTGGAGAAGGGCGGCGAGTTCGATCTCGTCCTGCTCGACCTCTCGATGCCCGGCGCCCGCGGCTTCTCCGGCCTGATGTACCTGCGCGCGCAATATCCCGGCGTGCCGGTGGCGGTGGTGTCAGCCAACGACGATCCGGCCGCGATTCGCCGCTGCATGGAGTTCGGCGCCTCCGGCTTCATCCCGAAGACGCTCGGCGTCGACAGCATGCGCGACGCGGTCTCGCGCATTCTCCGCGGCGACGTGTGGACGCCGCCCGACGTCGATCTCGCCGCCGGCTCGGACGCCGAAGCCGCGGAATTGATGGCGCGGATGGCGACGCTGACGCCGCAGCAGGTCCGCGTGCTGATGATGCTCTCGGAGGGGCTGCTCAACAAGCAGATCGCCTACCAGCTCGGCGTCTCCGAGGCGACGGTGAAGGCGCACGTCTCTGCCATCCTGCAGAAGCTCGGCGTCGAAAGCCGCACGCAGGCCGTGATCGCCGCCGCCAAGATCGAAGGCGGCCAGTGGCCGCAGGGCGCCGCGGCGGAAGGGTAGCGCCGTCGTAGTCCTGTGACGCGCGCGCCGTATCGGCGAATCGCGTGGCAGCAGCCCGATCGAACGACTCCGACGCCGAAGGCCGCTTGATCGCGCGCTGGACATTCAAGGTGAGAGGCCCGCCGCCTTGCGAATTGCGGGAGTGGCCTTCTTCATTTGATCGCGGAAGGCTGGGTCCATGAACAGGGCCGCAGCTAAAGCCGCACCGGAAATTTCGCCAGCGTAAACGTCGCTCCGGTAATGCACGCCCGAGACGAGTCGGCTGTAGCCGAAGTCCTCGATCCGCTTGTATATCGCCGCGCTCTTCTCTGGAAGCATCTGGACGAGAACGAGGCCAAGCAGCATGCCGTAAGTCGCATGCCCCGACGGATATGAAGCCGAATCATCGGAGGTGATTGTTTTCAACGGATGCAGATCGTTGTGAGGCAGCTTGTAAGGCCGCGTCCTGTTGAACGTCCGTTTCGCTTCTGCAACTGCGGCTTCCGAAGTCTCGGCGACACACCCGAAGAAATCGGCCGCGGGAGCGGGGAGGTCTCGAACGTCGATCCCGATCTCCCCCAGAAACCTTGCCACGGTGCGCTCGTGGTCGCCGCGGGCATGCGTCTTCTCGTCCGGGCTGCTTGCCTTTTGCAATTGCTGGAGCTCTGCGAGCTCGGCGCTCGTTTCGGCGCTGCTCATCGGAGGTGGCGGAAGAAGAAGGGTGGTGAGGGGAACGGCGACGCGCGGGCAGCCATCGCCCGCTGCGCGGGACGGAGCGCAGATGATAAGGCATGCCGTGACCGCAACGACAGTCCAAAGCTCCTTCACGTCCACCTCCTTCGAAAGTGCTCGCCATCCCTGAATTTTCAAGGATCGGTGCCTTCATTCTATCATTCCCGATGACTGTGATGCGACACCGGTCCGCCGCGTCGCGAAACCGTCATGTGCGCTCGCCATAAGAGGGGAATGACCGCTTTGATTCTCGTCGCCGGCGTCCTTTTTATCGCGTGTCTCGCCGCCCAGTTTGCGAGCATCATTTCCGCCATCTGGCGCATCCGAAAGTCCGAAATGGCTGCTACGAGCGACGCCGGGGTGAGCATCCTGCGCCCGGTCTGCGGGATGGAAAATTTCATCGAGGAAACCCTCCGGTCCACGTTCGCGCTCAGACATTCCCGTTTCGAAGTTCTGTTTTGCGTGGCCGATTCCGCAGATCCGGTCATTCCGCTCCTCGAAAGCTTGATCGCCGAACATCCGCACATCGACGCGAAGATACTGGTCGGGCACTCGACCGCCAGCGCCAATCCGAAACTCAACAACTTGGTGAAGGGGTGGCACGGAAGTCGTTATGATTGGGTGCTCATGGTGGACAGCAATGTCCTGATGCCGCCGGATCAGCTGCAGCGCATGCAAGCGGTTTGGGACGAGCAAACCGGTCTGGTCTGTTCGCCGCCCGTGGGCTGGAGTCCGCACAATGTGTGGGCCGAGCTGGAATGTGCATTCCTCAATACGTATCAGGCGCGCTGGCAATGCTTTGCCGATTTCATTGGCCTTGGCTTTGCGCAGGGCAAGGCGATGCTATGGCGCCGCGACATCCTCGAAGCCGCTGGCGGCATCAAGGCCCTTGCCGACGAGCTCGCGGAGGACGCGGCGGCAACGAAGATCGTCCGAGCGCAAAACTTGCGCGTTCGGCTGGTTACGGCTCCATTTCCACAGCCGCTTGGCGGCGCTTTGCCGCCGAGGTATGGCGCCGTCAACTTCGTTGGGCGCGGCTGCGGCGTGCGACGTTCAAGTGGTTCTTCGTCCCCGAGATCATCGCGGGCGGGGCGCTCCCGATTGCGTCGGCCGCACTCGCGACAGGTATGGCTGGTTGGCCGCTTCTGGCAACGCTCCCCCTCCTCATCATCGTTTGGTACGCCCCCGAGGCGGTCTTGGCTCGGGTAACCGGCTGGCCGTTCTCTCCGCGTATGTGCGCTCTGTGCATGCTGCGCGACATCATTCTCCCCGTGCTTTGGATCCGCGCCTGGACCGGTGATAAATTCGAATGGCGAGGCAATGCGATGACGGTGGCGGTTCGTCCGACCTGACACGCGCGAACAAGGCGAGGACCGCCGGGCGTCTCGCGCGCTTTGCGATGGCCATTGTCTTCGCCCTTTCCGTCGCGATGCTCATTCATGAGTTCCGGCGCGTCAGCGGGCGCGACATTATGCTGGACCTTGCCGGGATGCCGCCCCGGCAGGTTCTCGCGGCCGTCGCGCTCACCGCGCTCAGCTATCTTCTGCTCTCGGGTTACGACTTTCTGGCGTTGCGCTACGCGCGCCGGCATCTCGGCATGCCTGCCATCCTGTTCGCCTCGTTCACCGCTTTCGCCGTGAGCAACAGCATCGGCATCCAACTGCTGTCGGGTGGCTCAGTCCGTTATCACGTTTACAAGAAATACGGGCTGACCAACATCGAGATCGGCGCGGTCGTTATATTTTGCAGCTTTTCGTATGTCGTCGGGATCGTGACGGTTGGCGGAGCCATGGCGCTCGTCGAGCCGCGTGACATGGGCAGGCTCCTGGGCATCCCGCAAGCCTACGTGATCGCGGCTGGCGTCTTGTTGCTCCTGGTGACCCTCGCGTATCTGGGCCTGTGCGCGCTATGGCGTAAGCCAATCTCCATTTCCGGATACCATTTGCATCCGCCGTCCTTGCCGCTTGTGGCCGCACAGGTCGCGCTGGCGTCCATCGACCCCATCGTGGCGGGCACCGTTATCTATGCGCTGCTGCCCCACGATCCCGGTCTCAGCTACCAGGCGTTCTTGCCGGCATACCTTATCGCGGCGACCGCGTCAGTCCTCACGCTCGTTCCGGGCGGTCTCGGTGTTTTCGAAGCGGCGATGACCCTGTTGATGGCGCCGCCCTCCAAAGCCGCGGCGCTGAGCGCGTTCCTCGCCTATCGCGCCATCTATTTCATCGCGCCGCTTTTGATCGCGATCATCGTACTCGTCGCGAACGGCACGCGAGGCGGCAACGCCGGAGATGCCTGAGGACCGTGGCCCGTCGCGGACCGCGCCGGTTCACTCCGCCGCAGTTGCTGCGCGCAGCACGCGCCATTGCGCCAGCAGGGCGCGCAGCGCCGCGGGTTTCAGCGGCTTGTGCAGGATCTGGACGTCCATCGCGCGCGCTTCCTCGCGCACGGCCGGCGTGCGGTCGGCGGTGATCAGGATCGCCGGCAGATCGCCGAGCCGCGCGCGCAGCGCGACGATCGCCTCGATGCCGGTGCCATGATCGAGGTGGTAATCGACCAGCAGCCCGTTCGGCGGTAGCGGGTGCGCGTCGATGGCGGCAACGGCTTCGGCGAGGTTCGGCGCCTTGATGACGTCGCAACCCCAGCCGCGCAACAGCGTCTCCATGCCGTCGAGCACCGCCGGCTCGTTGTCGATGCACAGCGCGGTGATGCCGGCGAGCTGGCCCGGATCGACGCGACGGTCCTCGCGCGCCGGCAGTTCGACCGGCGCCGCGTTCGACAGTGGCACTGTCACGGAGAAGTGCGAGCCTTGGCCGACGCCCGACGTTACGCCGATGTTGCTGCCGATGACGCGCGCGACGCGCTCGACGATCGACAGGCCGAGCCCGAGCCCGCGGGCGATGCGCGCGCCGTTGTCGAGGCGATGGAATTCCATGAACACGTCGCGCAGCTTGTTCTGCGGAATGCCGATGCCGGTGTCGTAGATGTCGATGCGCAGTTGCGCGCCCTGGCGGCGACAGCCGACGAGGACGCGGCCCGACGGCGTGTATTTGATGGCGTTGGAGACGAGGTTCTGCAGCAGCCGCCGCAGCAGGCGCCGGTCCGACCGCACCACCAGCGACGACGGCACGTAGGTCAGGGTCAGGCCCTTGGCGGCGGCCATCGGCGCGAATTCCAGTTCGATCTGCCGCAGCAATTCGTCGGCGCGGAACGAGGCGAATTCCGGCCGCAACGCGCCGGTGTCGAGGCGCGACATGTCGAGCAGCGCGCCGAAGATCTCCTCGACCGCCTCGAGCGAGGCGTCGATGTTGTCCGCGAGGCGGCGGTCGTCGCCGGCGCCGCGCTCGATCAGGCTGGTGACGTAAAGGCGCGCGGCATTGAGGGGCTGCAGGATGTCGTGGCTGGCGGCGGCGAGAAAGCGCGTCTTGGAGATGTTGGCGGCGTCGGCTTCCGCCTTGGCGCGGGCCAGCGCCGCGTTGAGCCGGGTGAGCTCCTCGGTGCGCTCCTGCACGCGGCCTTCCAGCGTCTCGTTGGCGCGCTCGAGCGCTTCGGCCGCTTCGACGCTGGCGGTGATGTCGGTGAAGGTGGTGACGATGCCGCCGTCCGGCATCTGGTTCGCGCGCACCTCGATGACCGTGCCGCGCGCGGCGAAGCGGCGCAGGAATGGCTCCTGGGCGCCGACATAGCGCGCGATCTGCTCGCGCACGAAGCCGTCGACGCTCTCCGGCGGCATGGCGTCGCGTTGCGCCGTGAACTGCAGGATGTCGGCGAGCCCGATGCCCGGCCGTACCAGCGAGGGCGGCAGGTCGATGATCTCGCCGAACTGCCGGTTCCAGCAGATGAGCTGCAGGTCCTTGTTGAAGACGGCGATGCCCTGGCGCACATGGTCGAGCGCGGTCTGCAGGATTTCACGGTTGTACTGGATCGCCGCGTTGGCGTCGTCGAGCAGCCGCAGCGCCGCTTTGGTCGACACCGTGCGCTTGCGCAGCAGCAGCGACATAACGAGCCGGGACGACGCCGCGCCGATGGCGGAAGCGAGGATGTGCTCGGCGTAGCGCACGAGCCGCATGTCGGCCTCGTCGGTCGGATCGAGGCTGATGCGGTGCGTCACCGCGAAGCTGTCGAAGGCGCTGCGCGTGCGCTCCTCGCCGAGATAGCGGGCGACGGTTTCCGTCAATTCGCCGACCGTGACCGTCGAAAGCCACAGCCGGAAGCCCGGCGTCATCGGTGTGCGCTCCGCCGGCGCGAAGGTGTTCGCCTGCAGGCGCTCGATCGGGCTCGGCGCCCGGCGCAGGGACACGCCGACATACAGGAGAATGTTGAGGCCGAGGCTCCAGACGACGCCATGCACCAGCGGCGACAGGTGCATGCCGAGCAGGTGCTGCGGCCGGAACAGGCCGAGCCCGAGCGGACCGGCGGTCATGATGTGCTCGCCGATGACGCCGATGTCGGCGAAGGTCGGCAGCAGTAGCGTGTGGGCCCAGACGAGGATGCCGGCGCTCATGCCGGCGACCGCGCCGGCGCCGGTGGCGCGGCGCCAGATCAGCCCGCCGAAGAAGGCCGGCGCGAGCTGCGCGACCGCGGCGAAGGAGAGGAGGCCGATGGAGGCGAGCTGCGCGTCGCCGGCCGAGCGGTAGTACATGTAGGCGAGCAGCAGGATGCCGAAGATCGACAGCCGCCGCACCCGCAGCAGCATCGTGCCCGGGTTTTCGCTGCGATTGATCAAGCTGCCACGCCGCTGCAGCACCAACGGCATGACGATGTCGTTCGAGACCATGATCGACAGCGCGACGGATTCCACGATCACCATCGCCGTCGCCGCGGACAGGCCGCCGACGAAGGCGGTGATGGTCATCAGACTGGAGCCGTTGAGCAGCGGCAGACCGAGCACGAACATGTCGCTGTCGATCTCGCCGGGCGCGAAGGTGAGCAGTCCGGCGAAGGCGATCGGAACGACGAAGACGTTGATCAGCACGAGATAGAGCGGGAACAGCCAGGCCGCGCGCCTGATCTCGCTTTCGCTGTTGTTCTCGACCACCGCCACATGGAACTGCCGCGGCAAGAGGATGATGGCGAAGAACGACAGCATCGTCGTGGCGATGAACGCGTCTAGCGGCGGCTCGCGCGTGAACAACGTCGTCGACCAGTCCTGCGTGCGCGCAGCCTCAAGCAGCGCACCGGGGCCGCCGAACATCCAGAAGGTCACGTAGACGCCGACGGCGAGGAAGGCGAAGAGCTTGATGATCGATTCGGAGGCGACCGCGAGCATGAGGCCGTCCTGATGCTCGGTCGCGTCGATATGGCGGGTGCCGAACAGCACCGCGAAGGTCGCCATCGACAGCGCCACGAACAGCGCGATGTCGCCGAGCACGGGATTGGTCAGCTGCGAGCCCGGATCGACATGCGCGAGGATGGTCTCGAGCGAGGCGGATACGGCTTTGAGCTGCAGCGCGATGTAGGGGACGCTGCCGATGATGGCGATGACCGCGACCAGCGCCGCCACCGGCTGCGCCTTGCCGTAGCGCGCGGCGATGAAGTCGGCGATCGAGGTGATGTTCTGCGCCTTGGCCAGCCGCACGATGCGAATGAGGAGCGGCGAGAACAGGGCGAGCATCAGCACCGGCCCGATATAGATCGCGAGAAATTCGTAACCGGTGCGCGAGGCCGAGCCGACCGAGCCGAAGAAGGTCCACGACGTGCAGTAGATCGCCAGCGACAGCGGATAGATCAGGCGCGCGCGGCCCTTGCGGCCGAGCTTGCGCGAGCGGTCCCCGTAGCTCGCGACGAGAAACAGGAGGCCGATATAGGCAAGCGCCACCGCGATGACGACCCAGCCTTGCAGCATATCCGCTCCGTCGCTCCCGCGCTCTCCGGCCGGGCACTCCGGCCCCGGTATGTCGTTTAAATCAGCACAGTTTTGCCCGCCGGTCCAATATCGCCGTTCACCCCCATGGCGATTTGACGGAGCGCCCGGCGCACGTCATTGATCGCGCGCGCGCCCCGCGAAAGTCCCCGCCTTGCCCACAGACATAAGCGTTCCCGTCCTCATCGAGCGCGTTGCCGAGACGCTGCTTATCGGCGTCACGGGCGGCCTCGGACTCGGGCTGACCGGAGTTCCCGGCGGTTATCTCTCCGGCGCCATCCTGGCGGTGGCGATCGCGGCGCTCGCCGGGCGGCCGATGCTGATCCCGACCCCGGTCGCACGCACCATCTTCGTGCTGCTCGGCGTCTCGCTCGGCTCGGTGATGACGCCACAGATGCTGCACGGCATGGCGAAGTATCCGGTGAGTATCGCCATCCTGCTGGTGGCGATGGCCTGCGTCGGCGTCGCCTGCGCGCTCTATCTGCAAATCGTGCACGGCTGGGACCGCGTCTCGGCCTATCTCGCCTCCGCGCCCGGCGGCATGTCGCAGGTCCTGGCGGTCGCGGCGGAAGTCGCGAGCGACGTCCGCGCCATCGCCATCGTGCAGAGCATGCGCGTGGTGATCATCGCGGTCGGCCTGCCCTCCGGCCTGTCGCTGCTCGGGCTGGCGTCGCACGTGTCGCGGCCGGTCGGATCGCCGCTGACGTTGGCGAGCCTCGACGAGTTCGCGATTCTAGCGGTCGCGGCGATCGTCGGCGCTGTTATCTTCCACCGCCGGCGGTTTCCGGGGGGACTTCTGTTCGGCGCGATGTTTGCCTCCGGCGTGCTCCACGGCACGGATATCGTGCACTTCATCCTGCCCTGGTGGGCGACCAACACGGCGGCCATCCTGCTCGGCGCGGTCATCGGCGCCCGCTTCGCCAACATGCCGATGCGCCTGTTCATGAACTACATCGGCGCGGCGTTCGGCTCGTTCGCCGTGGCGGTGACGATCGCCTCGGTATTCGGTGCGATCGTCATCGAGATGATGTCGCTTCCGATACCGGAGGTGATGGTCGCGTTCGCGCCGGGCTCGGTCGACGCCATGATGCTGCTGGCGCTGGCGCTGCACCTCGACCCGGTGTTCGTCGGCGCGCACCATGTCGTGCGCATCTTCTTCGTCGCGCTGGCGACGCCGTTCATGGTGCGCCGCGAGGCCGGCAAGGCGAAGCCGGCCGCGGCCGCCGCGGTGCCCGAAGCGATCCAGGCGTCTTTGGACGAGTGAAGCCTACTCGGCCGCCATGGCCAGCGGCTTGCGCGGCAACTGCAGCTTCTCCCAGACGTCGACCAGCGCCTCGGCGAGGCGGTCGACCAGCGCGTCGTCGTGATAGGGCGACGGCGTGATGCGCAGACGCTCCATGCCGCGCGGCACGGTGGGATAGTTGATCGGCTGGATGTAGATGCCATGCTCGTCGAGCAGCATGTCGCTCGCCTGCTTGCACTTTTCCGGATCGCCGACCAGCACCGGCACGATATGGGTCGACGACGGCATTACCGGCAGGCGGGCGGCGTTGAGCACCGCCTTGACGCGCGCCGCGCGGTCCTGATGGCGCTCGCGCTCCCAGCTCGACGTCTTGAGATGCTTGATCGCCGCGGCCGCGGCTGCGCAGATCGCGGGCGGCAGCGCGGTTGTGAAGATGAAACCCGGCGCATAGGAGCGCACGGCGTCCACCATTTCGGCCGAGCCGGCGATGTAGCCGCCGAGGCAGCCGAACGCCTTAGCCAGCGTGCCTTCGATCACGTCGACACGGTGCATGGCGTTGTCGCGCTCGCAGATGCCGCCGCCGCGCGCGCCGTACATGCCGACGGCGTGCACCTCGTCGACATAGGTCATGGCGCCGTACTTCTGGGCGAGGTCGCAGATCGCGTGCACCGGGGCGACGTCGCCGTCCATGGAATACAGGCTCTCGAAGGCGATCAGCTTCGGTCGCTCCGGATCGGCAGCCTTCAGCAGTTGTTCGAGATGCGCGACGTCGTTGTGCCGCCAGATCTGCTTCTCGCAGCCGGACTGGCGGACGCCCTCGATCATTGAATTGTGGTTGAGCGCGTCCGACAGGATCAGGCAGTTCGGCAGCAGCCGGGCGATGGTCGGGATGCCGGTCTGGTTGGACACGTATCCCGAGGTGAACAGCAGCGCGGCCGGTTTGTTGTGCAGGTCGGCGAGCTCGCGCTCCAGCTCGACCAGCGGATGATTGGTGCCGGCGATGTTGCGGGTGCCGCCTGCGCCGGTGCCCATGCGCGCCGCCGTTTCGGTCATGGCGCCGACGACCTTGGGGTGCTGTGCCATCCCCAGGTAGTCGTTGGAGCACCAGATCACGACCTCGCGGGCGCCCTGCGGCGAGTGCCAGACGGCGTGCGGGAACCGGCCGGCGATGCGCTCGAGATCGGCAAACACCCGGTAGCGGCGCTCGTCCCTCAGGGCCTTCAGCGCCGAAGCGAAAAACTCGTTGTAATTCATGCGCTTTTACTTTCCCGCGCCGCGGTGGGCCCTTTTTAGAAGCCTTCCAGGGGGTTTGTCGAGGCGAGATTGGACAGGTTCCAGCCCACTGCATTGACGAACGTCAAACGCGAAGCAGAAGCTCCCGCACGCGCGCGATTCTGCGCTCGCCGCGGTGCGGCAATTTGGCTCCCACGGCGGTCATGGCGGCGCTGCGCGGCGCCCCGGCGGCGCAGCCATGTACTGCCCGGCGCGGAGAGGCTATTGCTGTGCCCCCACCGTTCCGAACCCAGCCCAGCCACAATGAGAGCGGCATAATGAGCGACAAACCGACCGGCATCGCCAACGGCCTCACCAATTACGGTGACCGCGATTTCTCGCTCTATCTCCGGCGCTCGTTCGCGCAGTCGATG
>Ga0187809_10001323_pt1 | contig 11756 bp, 10 predicted proteins | sample NC_wetland_sal_i_8_FD_132415 | JGI IMG/M metagenome (GOLD analysis project Ga0187809, IMG submission 132415) | Wetland sediment microbial communities from Neuse River Estuary, North Carolina, USA - ASW_4 | ecosystem: Environmental > Aquatic > Freshwater > Wetlands > Sediment | place: USA: North... | reverse complement strand
CACGGCCTCGATGGCCGTGAACGTGAAGAGAATACCCAGCGCGAGCAGCAGCCGGCGCCCGCTCGCCCCATGGACGTGCCCGTGCCCGTGCCCATGGCCGTGGCGGTGCCCGTGGTCATGGTCGTGGCGGTGCCCGTGGTCATGGTCATGGCCGTGATCGTGGCCGTGATCGTGGCCGTGATCGTGGCCGTGATCGTGATCGGCAAGGTGCGAAGGGTCGGGCGCCATCGGGTCGTTGCCTGGAGCTCACTTGAAGGCTGCTGCGGAGGCGGCCTATTCTAAAAGCTCCAGTCACTGGAGCTTCAAGCATGGGTGAGGCATCGATACCGATCGGCAGGCTGGCCCGCAGCGCCGGCTGCAAGGTGCAGACGATCCGCTACTACGAGCAGATCGGGTTGCTGCCGCCGCCGGCCCGCACGGCGGGCGCGCAGCGCCGCTACGGGGAATCGCACCGGCAGAAGCTCAGCTTCATCCGGCACGCGCGCGAGCTCGGCTTTCCGCTGCCGGCGATCCGCGAGCTGCTGGCGCTCGCCGACCAGCGCGAGTCGGATTGCGCGGCGGCCGATCGCATCGCGCGGCGGCAACTGGAGGCCGTCAACCGTCGCATCGACATGCTCGCGAGCCTGCGCTCGGAGCTGCAGCGGATGTTGCGCCACCGCCATGGCAACCGCATCCGTGACTGCCGCGTCATCGCGACCCTGGCGGACCACGGACTGTGCGGCCACGAGCACGGCGTGACGGCCGAGAGCGCCGGGTGAGCTGAAGTGGCCGATCCGGCTGCCTCGGCGGGTCTCGCGTTCTACGGCCCGGATGAAGTGCGCCGCCTGCTCGACTACGACGGGTGCATCGGCGCCGTGCGCGAGGCCATGGCCGCCTTCACCGCCGAGGGCGCCGCGCAGCCGCTGCGCAGCATCGTCGAGCTCGCCCCCGGCAAGCTTTTCGGCCTGATGCCGGGTCATCTGAGCGCCGCCCGCGGGTTCGGCGCGAAGCTCCTCTCGGTGTTCGCGGATCCCGCGCGGCCGGGCCGCAGCGCCCATCGGGGGGTGGTCGTGCTCTTCGACCCCGAGAGCGGCGAGCCCGCCTGCATCGCCGATGCGGGCGCGGTGACCGAGATCCGCACGGCCGCCGCCTCGGCCGTCGCGACGGAGCGGCTGGCGAGGCCGGACTCGAGGACGCTCGCGATATTCGGCGCTGGCGTGCAGGCGTCATCGCACGCCCGTGCCCTCGCGAGGGTCCGCGAGCTGCGTCACATCCTGATCTGGGCGCGCTCGCCCGCGCGCGCCGCGCCGGTTGCCGAAAGCCTGGAGCGCGAAGTGGGCATACCGGTGCGGGTCGTTGCCGATCCACGAGAGGCCGCTGACGGTGCGGACATCATCTGCACCGTGACGGGCTCACCCACCCCCATTCTGCTGGGCCAATGGGTCCGACCGGGAACCCATGTCAACGTGGTCGGGTCGAGCCATGCGGGCCCGGTCGAGATCGACAGCGCGCTGTTGCTCACCAGCCGCTACATCGTCGACAGCCGCCGCTCGGCGCTCGCCGCGGCCGCGGAGTTTCTGCTGGCCCGGGAGGCGGGCCTGATCGATGAGCGGCACATCGCCGCCGAGATCGGCGAGGTGTTGCTCGGCCGCGTACGCGGTCGCACCCGCCCCGACGAGATCACGGTCTACAAGTCACTCGGCCACATCGTGCAGGATCTGGCGGCGCTCGCGTACCTGCACGGCCGGGCGCCGCGACACCGCGCCCCGGCATAGCGCTCAGGCGCGGGTCAGCCAGGACGGGTCGGGCGCGGGGCGCGATTCGGGCGGCTGCGGCGCCGGGTGCAGGTAGCGCAGCAACTCACCCGCGACCGTCACCGTGACCACGCCGACGAACACCTCCCACGTGCTCGTCCAGTCGAGCCGGAAGGAGCCGAGCGCCGCGAGCAGCGTCGTCGAGGCGGCGGGGGGGTGCCGGGCCTTGAGGATGATCTCGAGACCGATCGCGATGGTCAGCGCCACCACCGCCGCGGCGAGGCGCAGCCCGCTCACCGAGTGCGTGCTGAAAACGGAGGGCTGAGCGGCGATGCCGAGCGCCCAGACCGCGAAGAAGCCGCAGCCGAGCCCAACCATGTGGCCGACGATCGTATTGTAGGGCTTGGTCGAGGCGAGCAGCGGCTGCTGCGCGATCATGACACTCGTCGGTCCGAGGCTGGCGAAGAGAATGACACGGTGCGCCAGAAATGCGATGACGCCGGGGACGCCGATGGCAATGCTGCTCGCGAGTGGTACCCACGCCGTAGGCGGAAGTGGCACCCGCGGACGCGGACGCGGACGCGGCGGCGTTGCGGTGACCGCGTCCGGTGGGTGCTCAGCGACAGGGGCCGGATCTCCCACGATGTTGCGCCTGTCAGCGCTCGCTGTGTCGCCCCGAGCCCTCATTGCCGCGCGGATCCTGCTGCGTCCGGGTGTGGTTGCGGCTCTGGTCGCTCTCGCCGCGGTGCTCGCGCGACTTCAACTTCACGGTGTCCTCGCTGGCGGACTCGCGCTCCACACCCTCCGCGCCGTCGGGGCGCGAGCTCTCGTGTCGTGAGGGACCTGCCGAGGCGTCGCGGTGGGACTCGGGCCGGTGCGGCTGCTTGCCGGAAGCCTGCTCGGAATGCTCTGTCATCTGCCTGCTCCTGATTGAGAGTTGGGACTCGCCTCCCCGTGGCGCTGTGTAGAGCATGCGTCATGCCCGCGAGCCTGCCGCCGGGCGGCGCGGGGTCCGGGCGGCCGACTGCAGCTTCGTCTGGCTCATGCCCCGTCGGTAACGCCAGTAGATGTGACGGGCGAGCCCGTCGAGGTCAGGATAGATCGAGGCGGAATTGATGCCGCAGGAGTCGAGCACGAGCCGGATCCACTGGCAGGTATCGGCGCCGTCGAGGGTCCAGGTCGTGAGTCGGGCATGGCGCCGCAGGTCCTCGGCCGGCCGCGGATGGACCGTGAAGACGCTCCACTGCGGGGCGATCCGCGGCGTCAGGCGAGGCGGGCGATAGAGGGAGACCTTCCTGAGCTTGAATGGGTCCGCCGCGGGGCCCACCACCGGCAGCCCCTGCACGCCGTAGATGACCGCCGTGCCGCCGCTCCCGGCACTTTCCACCGCGAAGAAGGCGGCGATGAGCAAGCTCTCGGTCCAGTCGAGGAGGCGGGTCTGCATCCCATGGTGTTGCGCGATGGCGAGCCACTCCAGGTCATGGTCCCACGGCGGCCGGTAGGTCAGGTGCGGCAGGGCATCGGTCTTGAACCGCTCGAGCGCGGCGCGCTCCTCACGGTCGGTGAACGGCTCCGGCCGCCGGGTGCCGGCGTCGACGCCCAGGCGTCCGGAGCCGGGACGCAGGTAATTGCCCCCCGCGGGCTCGCCGCGAAACACCCACTCGCCGCCAGCCAGGCGTTCCGCGAGGCCGGCGAGCTCGAGCCAGGAGCGAATGGCGTGCGCGCGCGGGCGCTGAGCGCGGCGCCGGCCGGCGGTTACAGCGTGGCGATCACGGACTCCATCCATGACCGGTGCCGTCGCTCATCGCCGAGGTTCTTCTCGAAGGTTGCCCGCACGCCGTCGGCCTCGCGGTGGTTGACCGCGCGCTCGTAGGCCGTGTTGGTATCGTCCTCGTTGGTCTTCATGGCCTCGAGTATCTGCTTGTCACCCATGAGTCCGGCAAGGGCGACCTTGCCCGATGCCAGGGTCTGCTTCATGCCGCCGCTCGCGGGCGTCTCCTGCCGATGCTCGTGCAGCCACGCGCCGAGCGTGCGGGTGTGCTCCTCGTGATCCTGGCGGAAGCGGCTGAGCTGCTGCTTGTACTCGACGCTCTCGAGTCGCTCGATCGCCGCGCCGTAGGCCTCGATCGCGGCCTTGTCGAGCTGCACCAGATCCTGGACGAGATCGCTCAGCGTTGATTCGGTACCAACCGTGGTGACCATGGGGGTGATTCCGTGTGTAGGGTGGAGGAGGTGATGAGCAAAGCGTGTACCGGTTGCGCCTCGCCGGCGGCGGAGCGGCTCTCCCTCCGGCGACGCTTCGACTGCGCGCTCGGCCGACGCCGCCTACCGGCTGAGGCCCGGCCGGTCTCAGCGGCGAACGCCGCCGCTTTCAGCCAATTCTTTGCAGGAACCCGCTCAACAGGCGCCGCTCCTCCCCGCGCACGAAGGCCACCCGCAGCTCCTCGCCGTGCGCCTCCAGGACCTCCCCGGAGCCGAACAGCGGGTGGCGCACCCGGTCACCGGCGGCGAAGCTCGCCTGCGCCGCGCCTCGGCGCGGACGACGGCGGGGCGGCGGTGCCGCCATGCGCTCCTGCCGCGGCCGAGCACAATTGTCACAGTGGCCGCAGGGCGCGCCCGACGCCTCGCCGAAGTACTCGCGCAGGAACTGCATTCGGCACGACATCGTCTGCGCGTAGCGCATCATGGTCGCCAGCCGGCCGCGGTCCGCGTCGGCGAGCTCGTCGTAGCTCGCCAGAAACGACTCGCGCTCGGCGTTGTCGAGGGGCTCGCGCAGGCGTACCCGGGTGCCTCGACGCTCGAGCGCTCCGAGCGCCTCGAGCGAGGCGACGAGGCTGCGGGCGCGGCGCGGCGCGAGTCCACAGCGGCTCGCCAGATCGGCGACCGAGCTCGCTTGCGGGGGAGCCCGCCCGAGGGCGTCGAGGAAGCGGCGCGCCTCGTGCGCTCGAGGATAGCGCCCGCCCAGGAGGAAGCTCCAGATGCGCTTGTCCTCGAGCCGGTAGAGCAGGATGCACCGCGCCCGCTTGCCGTCGCGGCCGGCCCGGCCGGCCTCCTGGTAATAGCTCTCCAGCGATGCCGGAAAATTCCAGTGGATGACGGCGCGCACGTCGGGCTTGTCGACGCCGAGCCCGAAGGCATTGGTGGCGACGACGATCCGGTCCTCGCCCGTCATGAACCGCACGTAGGCCCGCTCGCGTTCCGCCGGCCGCAGCCTCCCATGGTAGCGGGTGACCTTCAGGCCCTGTGCCTGCAGCCAGCCGCGCAGCTCGTCGACGCGCCGCACCGTCGCGGCGTACACGATCACCTGACCGGCCTCCGAGCGCAGCAGTGCACGCAGCTGCGCCTCCTTCTCCGCGCGGTTCACGGTGCTGCCGACCTCCAGGAAGAGATTGTCGCGCTCGATGCCCGTGCGGATGACGCGCGCATCGGGGATCCCCAGGCTCTGCAGGATGTCGCGTGTGCGGTCCGGAGGCGCCGTCGCCGTCAGGGCGAGCACCGGCGGACGGCCGAGAGCCGTGATCACCCCCTTCAGAGCGAGGTACGCCGGCCGGAAATCATGGCCCCAGTGGCTGACGCAATGCGCCTCGTCGATCACGATGAGCGCGACGCCGCCGCGCCGCAGCGGCTCGAGATGCGCCGGATCGGCCAGCCGCTCGGGCGTGACCAGCACGACGTTGCGCGCGCCCCGGCGGATCGCCGACTCCAGGCGGCGCTGCTCCCCGGACGCGACCGTGGAATCGAGCCTTGCCGCCGCGATGTCGGCTTCGGCCAGATGCGCGAGCTGATCGCGCATCAGCGCGATGAGCGGCGAGACCACGATCACCGCGCCCTTCAGCACGAGCGCCGGCAGCTCGTAGCAGAGCGACTTGCCGGCGCCCGTGGGCAGAATGCCGAGCGCGTCGTGGCCCGCGAGCACGGTCTCGATCAGCTCGCGCTGTCCCGGGCGCAGCCGGCGGATGCCGAAGCGCCGTCGCGCCTGCGGCCAGAGCTTGTTCCAGATCGGTTCTATTCGGCGTGCTCCGTCAGCACGGAGATGCTGCCATTGCGCTCGACGATGTGGCGCCCCGGCCCGGGGGCTCCCGGGCCGAAGGCGCACGGCGCTTTCCTCAATGAGGCGGCTCGGCGCCGCCGGGCTGGGCCTTCTTGCGATGCTGCTCGGCGAGCATGCCTGAGGGCATGACGGCCGCGGCGGCGCTCTGCAGCTTGTTCTTCCAACCCGCGACCACGTCGCCTTCGCCGTCCATCATGGCCTTGAAGCCGATGCGGGCCACCTCGCCGGCATCCATCTTCTCTTCGGTGCCGACCTTGGTGTCCATCATGCCGGCGCGCTTGAAGAACTCGGTCTCCGTGGCGCCGGGCATGAGGCAGGTCACCGTGACGCCCGAGTCCTTGAGCTCGGCGCGCAGCGCCCAGGAGAACGAGTCGATGAAGGCCTTGCTGCCGTTGTAGACGGCCTGGAACGTTCCCGGCATGAAGCCGGCGATCGAGCCGACGATCAGGATCCGGCCGCTGCCCCGGGCGGCCATGTCCTTGCCGATGCGGTGGATGAGATACAGGGTGCCGGTGATATTGGTGTCGATGACGTGCTCGATGTCGGACAGGGACTGGTCGAAGAACGCTCCGCCGAGCCCGTGACCGGCGTTGGCGAGCAGCGCCGCCACCGGCTGGTCGATCGCGCCGATGAGCTGCTCGAGTCCTTCGTGGGTGGCGAGGTCGGCCTGCACGGCGCGCACGCGGGCGCCTAGCGCCTCGAGCTCGCTCGCCGCGGTGCCGAGCGGCCGGTCGGCGGCGACGAGCAGATCGTAGCCGTTGCGGGCGCACTCCCGCGCGAGCTCGAGCCCGATGCCGCTGGATGCGCCGGAGATGACTGCCAAGGGGCGGTTCGCCGCATGCATGATCCTTCACTCCTCTCGTGGGCCAATGCATCGCAGGCCGCAATCCCCAGTCCTCGTCACGCCCACGCAGCGCCCGCCCCGCTGCCCAAGGACGAGGCCCCGGCAGAGCTTGGCCGTCGCGCCACGCCCGCGGCCTTGCGGCATGGGCGCTCGTTGCCCAGAATGTCGGCCCATCAGACGCCGCCGGTCAGCCGAGCGGCGCGGCATCGAGAACGGGGCACAAGCACAGCGGCTCTCCGTCGCATTCGAGAGAGCCTGCGCGCGCCGAAGAGGGCGTGCGTACCAGTTCACGGTGAGCGATGGAGAACTCCACCCGGACGCCGGCATCGACTGGCGTCGTAGACAGCGCTTCATCCGAAGCGAGCCCGGGGTTCCGCCCGGACGTGCTGCTGGTCGATGACCAGCCGGCGCGACTGCTGACGTACGAATCGGTTCTCTCCGGGCTCGAGATCCGCTGTGTCCGGGCGCAGTCGGGCGAGGAGGCCCTGAAGAAGCTCCTGCAGGGTGAGTTCGCCGTCATTCTCCTCGATGTGAACATGCCGGGCATGGACGGGTTCGAGGTGGCGCGCGCCATCCGCGAGCATCCCCGGCTCGAGCGCACGCCCATCATCTTCGTCACCGGCGTTCACGTGAGCGAGCTCGATCAGCTGCGCGGCTACGAGGTCGGCGCCATCGACTACATCGCCGTCCCGCTGGTGCCCGAGATCCTGCGCAGCAAGGTCGCCGTGCTGACCGAGCTGCACCGGCGCCGCAGCGAGCTGCAGGCGGTCAATCGCGAGCTGACCCGGGTTCGCGCGGGCGCCGGCCAGGAGAGCGAGGACGACGCGGTGCGCGCGAGCCGTCAGCGCCTGCTGCTCGCCAGCCGCGCGGCGCGGATCGGCACCCACGACTGGCAGATCCAGTCCGGCACCATCTCCTGGGACGAGCGCACCGCGGAGATCTGGGGGGTGGATCCTGGCGATGCCGTGAGCTTCGAGGTGTTCCTCGGCGGCATTCACCCGGACGATCGCGCGCGCACCGAGAGCGCGGTCGCGCGCGCGCTCGATCCCGAGGGCAATGGCCAGTACCTGGCGATGTACCGGGTGATCAGCCGTCGCGACGGCAAGACCCGCTGGGTCGAGGCGCATGGCCAGGTGCTGTTCGAGAACGGCAAGCCGCTGCGGCTCGTCGGCACCGCCCAGGACGTGACCGACCGGGAGCTCGCCGCCGATCGCCTGCGCGAGAGCGAGGAGCGCTTCCGCGAGCTCGCGAACAACATCGATCAGTTCGCGTGGAGCTGCGAGGAGCTGGCGCGGATCACCTGGTACAACCAGCGCTGGTACGACTACACCGGCACCACGCTCGAGGAGATGCAGGGCTACGGCTGGACCCGGCTGCATCACCCCGAGCATCTGCAGCGGGTGCTCGCGGGCCTGCGGCGGTGCGCGGCCGCGGGAACCCCGTGGGAGGATACCTTTCCCTTGCGCGGCAAGGACGGCCAGTACCGCTGGTTCCTCTCCCGGGCCGTGCCGATCCGCTCGGCGGAAGGACGGATCCTGCGCTGGCTCGGGACCAACACCGATGTGACGCAGCAGCGGCGCCTGCAGGAAGCGCTCGAGGTGACGGACCGGCGCAAGGACGAGTTCCTCGCCATGCTGGCGCACGAGCTGCGCAATCCCGTCGCGCCGATCATGGGCGCGGCGGACGTGCTCTCTCGCTCGATCGGTGACGATCCGAAATCCCGTTCCATGGCCGCGGTGATCCAGCGCCAGACGGCGCACCTTTCCCGGCTGCTCGACGATCTGCTCGACGTGGCGCGCATCACCCAGCGGCGGGTGACGTTGCGGCGGGAGGTGCTGTCGATGATGAGCTGCGTCGAGCAGGCGCTCGAGACCGCGGAGCCCATGATCCGCGAGAAGGGTCAGCGCCTCACGCTCGTCAGGGCGCCGGGGCAGCTCTTCGTCGAGGTCGATCGGGTCCGCATCGCCCAGTGCATCGCCAACGTGTTGATCAACGCCTGCAAGTACACGGGCGAGGGAGGCGAGGTCCGCGTGACGGTGTCTCCGGAGGCGGCGCATGCCTGTGTGCAAGTGACGGACAGCGGCGTCGGAATCTCCGCAGAGCTCCTGCCCCACATCTTCGATCTTTTCGTGCAGAGCCATCGCCCGCTCGATCGGACCGGAGGCGGTCTCGGCATCGGACTCGCGGTCTGCCGCGAGCTCATCGAGATGCACGGCGGCACGGTGAGCGCGAGCAGCCCGGGCCCGAACGCGGGCGCGACGTTCACCATCCGCCTGCCGCTCGCGAGCCCCGATACGGAGGCGCCCCGGCGCGATGCGGCCCGTGCGCCGGCGAGCCGCCGCGTGCTCATCGTCGATGACAACCGGGATGCGGCCGACGTTCTCGCGCTGCTGCTGCAGTCGGAAGGACACGAGGTGCTCACCGCGTATGGCGCGGTGGAGGCGCTGGAGCAGGTGAGCGCGTTCCGCACGGAGGTGGTGCTCCTCGACATCGGTCTGCCGGTCATGGACGGCTACGAGGTCGCCCGCAGAATGCGGGCCGCGGTGCCGGGGGCGCGGCTCATCGCCTTGAGCGGCTATGGGCAGCGCGACGACAGGCAGCGCTCCGGCGCCGCGGGGTTCGATGCCCATCTCGTCAAGCCCGTCGCCATCGAGACGCTGCGCGAGGCGCTGGCGCGAGGCGCCTGAGCGTGCCGCTCCCCCGGCGCTGACTTGCCGCCCGCGGTGTATCCGATAGAATATAACGAGGCATCTGTGGGGAGAGCGTCGTGGCGGGCACTCGGGGCGCGTGGGGTCTGGGACTCCTCCTCGGCATCGCGCCCGTGCTCGCCGGTGCCGCGCAGAACGTCAACGTCCTTTACGCCGGCTCGCTCGTCAACCTGATGGAGCGCGCCGTCGCGCCCGCCTTCGACCGGGCGAGCGGCGATCACTTCCGCGGCTATGCGGGCGGCTCCAGGCTGCTCGCCAACCAGATCGCGGGGCGGCTGCGGCCGGCGGATGTCTTCATCAGCGCCGCGCCGGCCGTGAACCGGCGCCTCATGGGCGATCGGCACGGCGACCGGGAGCGCTGGTACGTCACCTTCGCGCAGTCGCCGCTCGTCATCGGCTACAATCCCCGCGGCCGGTTCGCCGCGGATTTCGCGGCGCAACCCTGGTACCGGGTCCTGCGGCAGCCGGGAATCCGTCTGGGGCGCACCGATCCGCAACTCGACCCCAAGGGCGCCTTGACCTTGCAGCTGATGCGGCGCGCGCAAGCCTATTACCGCCTGCCGGGCCTGGCGGCGCGCGTGCTCGGCGCGCCCGAGAATCCGGCGCAGGTGCTGCCGGAGGAGGTCCTGCTCGGGCGGCTGCAGTCCGGGGAGCTCGATGCCGGGTTCTTCTATTCGACCGAGACCTCGGAGGCGCGGATTCCGGCCGTGGCCCTGCCGCCGGCGATCACGCCGAGCGCGGTCTATACGATCACCATTCTGCGTGACTGCCCGCACCGCCGCGCGGCGGAGGCTTTCGTCTCGTTCCTCCTCGGGCCGCGGGGACGGCGTCTGATGCGCGAGCACGGTCTCACGATGCGCCGGGCGACCGTCACCGGCGAGCGTGCCGCCGTGCCGGCCGGCCTGCGCTCCGTCCTCGGGCCCTAGTCCCCTGCCAGTGGCGAGACGGGTCCCTTCGCCACTGCCGCTGCTCGCAGGTCTGCTGGCGGCGTATCTCATCGCGCCGCTGCTCGCTGGCGTGCTGCAATCCTCCTCCTCGCGCTGGAGCGCCGTCGATGTGCCGACGCTCCTCCATGCATGCGCGGTCTCCGTGGCGAGCGCGACCGTGGCCACTTTTCTGGTCGCGCTCGGCGGCATCCCGCTCGGCTATCTCCTGGCGCGGGTCCCCGGCCGCGCGATGGCGGCGCTCGGCTTCCTGGTGCAGCTGCCGCTCGCGCTGCCGCCGCTCGCGAGCGGCGTGCTGCTCCTCTTCCTCGTCGGCTACGACTCGCCGCTGGGCCGGCTGACGGCTGGCGCGCTGACGGACTCCTTCCTGGGCATCGTGCTCGCGGAGGCTTTCGTCGCCGCACCGTTCGCGATCATCGCGTCCCGCTCGGCGTTCGCCGCCATCGACTCCGATCTGGAGGATGTGGCGGCGACGCTCGGGCGGTGGCCGCTCGAGGTCTTCCTGCGGGTGAGCCTGCCGATCGCGCGGCCGGCGCTGCTCTCCGGGCTGCTCCTCGCCTGGCTGCGCGCCTTCGGTGAGTTCGGCGCGACCGTGATGGTCGCCTACCATCCGTACTCGCTGCCCGTGTACACCTATGTGGCATTCGGCGCGCAGGGGCTGCCGGCGATGCTGCCGGTGCTGCTGCCCGCTCTGCTGCTCGCACTGGCGCTCCTGGCGCTGAGCAGCCTGCTCGGTGCCCGCGCTTCAGCCGCCTCGCCCGCGGGAGGCAGGGCGATGGGTGCGAGCGGCGCCGGCCGGGCGCCTTCTCCGGGGTGGGTGACCGGCGCCGAGCGCTGGCCCGCGAGCGCTCCGCGGCTGGCCTTCAGCGTGCAGAAGCGTCTCGATGGTTTCCAACTGGCCGTGGAGTGGTCGCCGCGCTCGCGGCGGCTCGCGGTGCTCGGTCCCTCCGGGTCCGGCAAGTCGCTGACGCTGAAGCTGCTCGCCGGCATCGAGGAGGCCGATCGCGGGCGCATCGAGATCGGCGGGCGCGATGTCAGCGCCCGGCCGGCTGCAGCGCGGGCCGTCGCCTATGTCCCGCAGAGCTACGGGCTTTTCCCTCACCTGACGCTGCTCGAGCAGCTGTGCTTTCCCGTGGGGGCCGCGCCGCAGAGCGCCGCCCGCTGGATCGAGCGCCTCGGCTTGCAGGGACTCGAGCGGCGACGGCCGCAGGCGCTCTCGCTCGGTCAGCAGCAGAGGGTGGCGCTCGCGCGGGCGCTGCTGCGGCCGGCGGAGCTGCTCCTGCTGGACGAGCCGCTGTCGGCGCTGGATGCGCCGTTGCGCGCGGCCCTGCGCGAGGAGCTGCTGCAGGTGCAGGCCGCCTTCGCAGGCACGATGATCCTCGTCACCCACGATCCGGTGGAAGCGCGGCTGCTCGCCGATGAGCTGCTGGTGCTCGAGGGCGGCAGGGTGCTGCAGGCCGGCCGCACCGAGCGCCT
>Ga0187809_10001322_pt1 | contig 11759 bp, 12 predicted proteins | sample NC_wetland_sal_i_8_FD_132415 | JGI IMG/M metagenome (GOLD analysis project Ga0187809, IMG submission 132415) | Wetland sediment microbial communities from Neuse River Estuary, North Carolina, USA - ASW_4 | ecosystem: Environmental > Aquatic > Freshwater > Wetlands > Sediment | place: USA: North... | reverse complement strand
CGGGCTCGTCGCGGCCCGCCGGGCCGGCGCCGCGCGCGTCGTCGACCCGCGGCCCTACGCGGTCGGATCGCTGCGCGACGTCTTCGCCAAGTGGCCGCAGGTCACGAACGTGCTCCCGGCGATGGGCTATTCGCCCGAGCAGCTACGCGAGCTCGAGGAGACGATCAACGCCGTCGACTGCGACGTCGTCGTCACCGGGACGCCGATCGACCTCGGCCGCCTGATCGATTCGCGGCATCCGATCCGCCACGTGCGCTACGAGCTCGAGGAGCTCGGGACGCCCACGATCGCCGACGTGCTCGCCCCGCTCATGGCACGGGCGGCCTCGCAGACGGTGGGTGCGCGGTGACCGTCGCAACGACCGTACGGCACTTCACCCGCATCTCCGACCTGAACGCCGAAGAGCTCGAACAGCTGCTCGATCTCGCCGGGCGCGTGAAGGAGCATCCGACGCGCTACGAGGGGAGCCTGCACGGGCGGACGATCGCCTGCATCTTCGAGAAGCCGTCGACCCGCACACGCGTGTCCTTCGCCGCCGCCGCGGCCGAGCTCGGAGCGACCGCGATCACGCTCTCTCCGCAGGAGCTGCAGATCGGCCGCGGCGAGACGCTCGCCGACACCGCCCGCTCCCTCTCCGGCTACTGCGCTGCGATCGTCGTCCGCACCTTCGCGCAGCGCACGGTCGAGGAGCTCGCCGCATGGGCGACCGTGCCCGTGATCAACGCCCTCTCCGACGAGCACCACCCGTGCCAGGCCCTGGCCGACCTGCTGACGATCCGGGAGACGCGCGGCGGCCTCCGCGGACGACGGCTCGCCTTCCTCGGCGACGGCGGCGACAACGTCGCCCACTCGCTCCTCGAGGCGGGCGCCCGGAGCGGCCTCGACGTCGTCCTCGGCTGCCCGCCGCAGTACGCGCCGCGGGCCCGGATCCTCGAGGACGCCGAGCGCGAGGCTGCGAACACGGGCGCGTCGCTGTCGGTCGTCGAGGATCCTCGCGCAGCGGTCACGGACGCCGACGCCGTGTACGCCGACGTCTGGGCCTCGATGGGCGAAGAGGCCGAGCACGAGACGCGCGCCCGCGCGCTCGCTTCCTACCAGGTGACCGAGGAGCTGATGAACCTCGCCAAGCCCGACGCGGTCTTCCTCCACTGCCTCCCCGCCAAGCGCGGCGAGGAAGTCGCGGCGGCGGTCATCGACGGCCCACGATCCGCCGTCTGGCTCCAGTCCGCCAACCGGATGCCGACGGAAGCGGCGCTCCTCCTCGCTCTCACCCACGGCTTTCGCTTCCCGTGAGCAGGATCGTCGTCGCGCTCGGGGGGAACGCCCTGCTGCGCCGAGGCGAGGCCGCGGAGGCCGAGAGCCAGCGACGCAACGTCTCGCGTGCCGCTGCGGCGCTCGCAGACCTCGCCGACGGCGTCCCTTCCCCGCAACCGCGCGAGATCGTGGAGCCGCACGCGATCGAGACGCTTCGCGACGACGGCTCGATCGCGGTCTGCGCGGGCGGCGGCGGCATACCCGTGGTACGAGACGGCGCCCGCCTCCGCGGCGTCGAGGCGGTCATCGACAAGGACCTCACCGCGGCCCTGCTCGCGGAGCGGCTCCACGCGGACCGGCTCGTGCTGCTCACCGACGTGCCGTATGTCGAGCGCGGCTGGGGGACGGCGGCGGCCGCACCGATCCGCGACGCGACACCCGCCGAGCTGCGCGAGCTCGACTTCGCAGCCGGTTCGATGGCGCCGACGATCGAAGCGGCCTGTCGCTTCGTCGAGCACACGGGCGGGGACGTCGCGATCGGCGGTCTGGCCGAGCTCGCGGACGTTGCAGCCCGTCGCTGCGGAACGCGCGTGCACGGGTCGGCGCCATGACCCTGTCCCTGCAGCGATCGCCCACCGTGGCGCTGGGTGGAAGGCGCTGGGCCGCACTCGGCGTCCTGTGCGTGTCCATCCTCGTGGTGAACCTCGACAACACGATCCTGAACGTCGCGCTGCCGACGCTCGTCCGCAAGCTGAACGCGAGCTCGAGCGACCTGCAATGGATCGTGGACGCGTACGCGATGGTGTTCGCCGGCCTCCTGCTCGTCGGGGGAAGCCTCGCCGACCGTTTCGGCAGGCGGCGCCTGTACCTCACCGGGTTGTCGGTGTTCGCCGTCGGCTCGGTCGGCGCCGCCTTCTCCGGGTCGGTCGCGATGCTGATCGCGTGGCGAGCGGTGATGGGCGGAGGCGCAGCACTGACGATGCCGTCGACGCTGTCGATCATCAACGACCTCTTCCGCGACCCCGGCGAGCGCTCGCGTGCGATCGGCCTCTGGGCGGGCACGAGTGGGATCGGGATCGCGATCGGGCCGATCGCCGGCGGTCTCCTGCTCGCGCGCTTCTGGTGGGGATCGGTGTTCTTCGTCAACGTCCCGATCGTGATCGTCGGAGCGATCGGCGCGCTGCTGCTCGTCCCGGACTCGAAGGACCCGCATGCAGATCGTCCCGACCCGGTGGGAGGAGTGCTCTCGATGCTGGGGCTCGGCCTCGTGCTGTGGGCGATCATCGAGGCGCCCACCCGCGGCTGGTCGTCGACGCGCGTGATCGTCGCCGGCTGCGCGGGACTCGCCGTCCTCGCCGTCTTCGCCGCGTGGGAGGTGCGGAGCGATCATCCGATGCTCAAGCTCCACTTCTTCCGCGCCCGCCGCTTCTCTGCCGCGACCTCGTCGCTCTCACTCGGCGTCTTCGGGCTCTTCGGCGCGCTCTTCGTACAGACGCAGTTCCTCCAGTTCGACCTCCACTACACGCCGATCGAGGCCGGAGTGAGGATCCTCCCGATCGCGGCGGTCGTGGCCGTCGTCGCCCCGCTGTCGGCGTTCGCGGTTCGCATCGCCGGCAGCAAGCTCGTCGCCACCGCCGGGCTGGCGGCGATCGCCGCCGGTCTCTTCGACATCTCGGCCGTCTCGAGCTCGACGACGACGTACGCGAACGTCCTTCCCGGGCTGCTGCTGATCGGGCTCGGCGCCGGGCTGGTGATGCCGACGGCGACCGATGCGGTCATCGGCTCCGTCCCCGCCGCCAATGCCGGCGTCGGCTCCGCCACCAACGGAGTCTCGATCCAGGTCGGCGGCGCGCTCGGAGTCGCAGTCATCGGCAGCGTCCTCTCCACCCGGTACCGGCACCACGTCGAGGCCGCGCTCCACGGCAAGCGGATTCCGCCCGCCGCGTACCACCCGATACTCAGCTCGATCGGCGGCGCGCTGGACGCCACCGCGAAGCTCCCCGCTCGAAGCGGCACGCTCGTCGCGCAGGCAGCCGAGTCGGCGTTCATGAGCGGAGTCGGGATCTCGCTCGCCGTCGGCAGCGTCGTCGCGCTCGCGGGCGCCGTGCTCGCCCTTCTGACGCTTCCGGCCCGGCCGACAAGGGAGCGAACACCGTGAACGTCATCGTCGTCGGAGTCGACGGATCCGACCACTCGCTTGCCGCGCTTCGCTACGCGCTGTCGCTCGCACGGGACGGCGATGCCGTCGTGCGCGTCGTCACCGCCTGGCACGTACCGTCGCTGACGTACGCGGCGGGCGTCGTGACGGGCGACCTGGCCGCGGAGCTCGAAGAGGCCGCAACGCAAGCCCAAGAGGACGCACTCACGGCAGCCGCCTCTGCAACCGACGGTCTGACCGTGCAGCGAAGCGTGCAAGAGGGCGACGCCGGCCACGTGCTCGTCGCGGAATCGGAGAGCGCGGACATGCTCGTCGTCGGGAGCCACGGCCACGGCGAGATCGGAGAGCTCGTCCTCGGCTCGGCCAGCCACTACTGCTGTCGGCACGCGCGCTGCCCCGTCGTCGTCATCCCGCACGGCGCCTTGGTCGTGTCCTAGCCGCTAGAGGTGCGGCGTGTGCCGCTCGACGATCGAGCGCACGTCGACGCCGGCGCGGAGCGTTCCGTACGCCGAGCCGTCGCGCGCGAAGAACGCCTCGGCGACGGCGGGATGGCCGTGGCGTCGCGCGAGCGTGCCCTGCAGCGCCACGGCGAGACGCTCGACAAAGGTGCGAGCGTCCGTCTCTTCGACCGGCCGCACGGCCGGGCGCAGGTCCTCGTCGAGCTCGGCGAGGAACGCCTCGAGGGAATCGGGCTCGCGCCGCATCGCCCGCAGCACGTCGAGCGCGATCACGTTCCCGGACCCTTCCCAGATCGAGCCGAGCGGCTGCTCGCGATAGATCCGGGGCAGGCCGGACTCCTCGACGTAGCCGTTTCCGCCCAGGCACTCGAGGGCTTCGGCGGCGTGTCCCGGGCCGCGCTTGCAGACCCAGTACTTCGCGATCGCCGTCGCGATCCGGCGGAACGGGCCCTGCGCGGGATCGTCGTACGCCTCGGCGAGTCGCAGCGCGGTCAGCGTCGCCGCTTCGGACTCGACGCAGAGATCGGCGAGGACGTTCTGCATGAGCGGCTGCTCGGTGAGCAGCGCTCCGAACGCGGCGCGGTGAGTCGCGTGCCAGGTCGCCTGCTCGACGGCCGCGCGCATCATCGCGGCGGTGCCGAGGACGCAATCGAGGCGCGTGTGGTTGACCATCTCGATGATCGTCCGCACGCCGCGGCCCTCTTCCCCGACGAGCCGCCCCCAGGCACGGTCGAGCTCGATCTCGGCGGACGCGTTCGAGCGGTTGCCGAGCTTGTCCTTCAGGCGGACGAGGTGGAACGCGTTGCGCGTTCCATCCGGAAGCACGCGCGGGACGAGGAAGCACGACAGGCCTCCGGGCGCCTGGGCGAGCACGAGGAACGCGTCGCACATCGGTGCCGAGCAGAACCACTTCTCGCCGGTGAGCACGTAGCCGTCGTCGCCGACGGGCTCGGCGCTCGTCGTGTTCGCGCGCACGTCGGAGCCGCCCTGACGCTCCGTCATCGACATCCCGCAGAGGGACCCCGCCTTCTCGTGCGCGGGCCGCAGGCCGGGGTCGTAGGCGAGCGACGTCAGCAGCGGCTCCCACTCGTCCGCGAGCGCCGGCGTCGCACGCAGCGCGGGAACGGACGCGAAGGTCATCGAGACCGGGCACCCGTGGCCCGGCTCGACCTGCATGGCGAGCATCATCAGCGAGGCGCGCGCAACGTGCGCGCCGGGTCGCGGCTCGCGCCACGGCGACGAGTGCAGGCCGTGCGCAACCGACGTGCGCATCAGGGAGTGCCACGCCGGATGGAACTCCACCTCGTCGATGCGCTCGCCGAAGCGGTCGTGCGTACGAAGCACGGGCACGTGCTCGTTCGCGAGCCGTCCCCACTCGAGCGGCTCGCCGCCGAGCAGGACGCCGAGCGCCACGGCACGCTCCTCGGCCCAGGGCGCGAGCCGGCGCACGCCCTCGGCGAGCGGCGCGTTCGCGGTGAAGAGGTCGTGCCCGGCGAGCGGTGGAGGCTGGTTCGCAGCGGTGCCCGGGAGCGTCTGCACGATCCGACGTTACCGCGCGTCGGCTACGAGCACACGCTGCCGCGCAGCGGAATGTCGCGCGAGCTGACGCCGACGCGCACCGCCAGGCAGCCCGGCAGCGTGCGCCACCGGCGCGCGCCGACGTCCCAGTACTGCCGGGCCCTGAGCGGCACCGTGACGTTCACTGGCGTGCTGCCGCCTGCGGCCAGGTCGACACGGCGAAAGCCGGCGAGGCGCAGCGGCGGCTCCGTGACCGGCGGCCTCGGACCGGAACCGAGATAGACCTGCGCGACCCGTGAGCCGGGTCGCCGGCCGGTGTCGCGCACCGTGAAGGACACGCGGACGTCGCCGTGCCGATTCGGACGCCCGACGCGCAGGCGGCTCAACGAGAAACGCGTGTACGACAGGCCGAACCCGAACGGGAACGCCGGCGTCGAGTGGTGCGCGTCGAACCAGCGATAGCCGACGAGCACGCCCTCCTTGTAGATCTCGACGTTGGTGACGCCCGGGTACCGCATCGAGTCGCCGGCCGTGGGGAGGTCGTCCGCCGACTGCGGGAACGTGGCCGGCAGCGCGCCGCCCGGGTCGACGTCGCCGAAGAGGACGCGTGCGATCGCCGCGCCGCCCTGCTCGCCCGGGTACCAGGCCTCGAGGATCGCGGCGACGCCGTAGCGCCACGCGGTCAGAACGGGCCCTCCGGTCTCGAGGACGACGACCGTCCGCGGATTGGCCGTCGCGACCGTGCCGATCAGCCGGTCCTGGTCGCCGTAGACGGGCGGGCACTCGAGACTCAGGCAGGCGCGATCGATGCCCTCGGTCTGGTAGTCGGCGGCGACGACGACCACGACGTCGCTGGCACGCGCCACGGTCTCTGCTCGCAACAGGTCGCTGCCGTCGTCGTAGCGGACGGCGACACCCGCGGCTTCGGCGCGCGCGGTGATTCCGTCGAGAGGCGTCACCACGCCGTAGGGCGTCACGTCCGACGAGCCGCCCCCGGTGACGAAGCGTGCCGCCGGAGCGCCGATCACGGCGAGCGTTCGCACACCGGCCAGTGGAAGCAGGCCGTGTGCGTTCTTCAGCAGCACCATTCCGCGCTCCGCGATCTGCTGCGACGCCAGAGCGTGTGCAGCCTTGTCGATGCTCGCCTCGTCGTCGACATAGGGAGCCCGATCGAAGACACCGAAGGCGAACAGCGTCCGGAGATAGCGCCGGACGTGAGCGTTGACATCGGAAGTGGACATCCGGCCCGATGCGAGCGCGTCGTCGACCTCCTCCACCCCGTATGCCGTCCCGGGCCAAGGCTCGAAGTCGAGCCCGCCGACGTTGTCGGCGACCGTGTCGTGCGCGGCGCCGTAATCGCTCAGGACGAAGCCGGGGAATCCCCACTCGCGCTCGAGCACGCCGGTGAGCAGCGGCCGGTTCTCGCAGTTGTAGATCCCGTCGACGCGGTTGTACGCGCACATCACCGTCCCCACGCCCGCGTCCTTCACCGCGGCCTCGAACGGAGGCAGGTAGATCTCGCGCAGCGCGCGGTCGCCGATGACGGCGCTGACGTAGAACCGGCTGCCCTCGGTCGGCATCGGGCCGACGATCTGACCGGGTCTGCTGTCGTTCGCAGCCGGACCGGCGCCCTCCTGATTGTTGGCGACGTAGGTGTTCGCGTCGCCGATGACGCCCTGGGCCTGGAGCCCGCGGATGAAGGCCACGCCGGTCTGCGCGGTGAGCACCGGATCTTCGCCGAGCCCCTGGAACGTGCGCCCCGCCAGCGGCGTGCGCGCGATCGTCAGCATCGGGCCGTAGAAGACGTCGTTGCCCTTCCGCTTCGCCTCGTCGCCGAGCGTCGCGCCGTCGAGCCGCGCTGTCGCAGGGTCGAACGCCGCCGCGACGGAGATCGGTGCCGGCATCGCCGTCGCCGAGCCTTGCCGGATGCCCGCCATCCCGTCGGTGAAGTGCACCGACGGGATGCCGACGCGTGCGATCCCGTCGCTCGTCCCGGTGTGCGTCCCGGGGCCGCCGAACACGCCCTCGAGCTCGTCGCCGGCGAGCAGCGACACCTTCTCGTCGCGCGTGAGAGCGGCGAGGAGGAGATCGGCGCGACGGTCGGCCGAGAGGCTCGTGTCACACCACGGGCGGTCGGCCACCGCACCGCACGGGCCGACGGTCCGTGCAGCCGGCGAGGCCGACGGCGCGATCGCGACGACCATCGCGGCCACACAGGCGAGACGCTTCGTCACGTCCCGTCTCAGTAGTCGTGCATGCGCACCCTCAGCCGGCGCGGCGGAGGGTGCTCATCGGAACGGGGCGCGGGAGGTCCGATGGCGAGCAGGTCGCTCTGCAGCCGCCGCCAGGCATCCTCCTCGACCGCCTCGTACGCGTCGGCGGTGGCCGCGCGCGTCTCCTCGAGATAGCGGCGCCAGGCGCGGCGCGTCTGGCCCGCCAGGATGATCGATTGCTCTCGCAACAGCGGCATCGCCCCCAGTATCGGACGCTTTCGGGCATGCGAACGTCCGCGTCGGCGCGGATCCACGAGTCGTGGTCTCGCCCGATGGGCGGCCGGGTGAACGGAGCGACGCTGGTGGCATGAACATCGTCGTCGGGGTCGACGGGTCGGAAGGATCGAAGCGGGCACTGCAGTGGGCCGTCGACGAGGCGCGTCTACGGGGCGCGCGCCTCACGCTCGTCCGCGCGTGGTACCCGTCGGCTGCGCTGTACGGCTTCGGCTTCGGGTTGATCGACGCGGAGGCGGTCGGCGACCTGCGCATCCTCGCGCAGAAGCAGCTCGACGAGATCCGCGCCGAGAACGCGGATCTGCTCGAGGGCATCGACGTCGAGTGCCGCGTCGTCGAGGATCTCCCCGCCAACGCCCTCCTCGCGGCCGCCCGCGATGCGGATCTCCTCGTCGTCGGCACGCGCGGTCACGGCGGCTTCGCCGGGCTGCTGCTCGGCTCGGTGAGCGCACACTGTGCGCATCACACGCCGTGCCCGCTCGTGATCGTGCCGCCCGCCGACCGCTAGGCGTGCTGCTCGGCTTCGAGCTCGCGCCAGCGGTCGTCGACGTGCGCCTCGATCTCGGCGATCGCCGACGGTGACAGGTGCGCGAAGCGTCCCTGTGCGGCGAGGTAGTCGCGCACGGGCAGCGGGTGCTTCGGCCGATACGTGATGCGCCAGTCGCCGTGCTCGCACTCGGCCAGCGGGAAGATGCGCGACTCCACCGCGAGCCGCGTGACGGACGTCGTCCGCGCGGTCGGATACCGCCAGCCCGGCGGGCACGCGCCGAGCACGTGCAGGAACCGGAAGCCGCTCATCCCTGCGGCCTTCGCCACCTTTGCGCGGAAGTCGCGCAGCATCGGCACGGAGCCCGCGGCGAGCGTCGCGACGTACGGCACACGGTGCGCCGCGACGATGCGCGCCATGTCCTTCTTCTCGCCGCGCCGCGGCGCTGCCACCGGCGTCGTCGTCGTCCACGCGCCCTCGGGGGTCGCGCCGGACTTCTGCACGCCGGTGTTCATGTACGCCTCGTTGTCGTTGAGGACGTAGAGGATGTCTTCGTTCCGCTCGGCTGCGGCCGACACGCCGGAGAAGCCGATGTCGTCCGTCGAGCCGTCGCCGCCCCAGACGACGACGGTCGCGTCCTCCATCCCCCGTAGCCGCAGCGCCGCCTTGATGCCGGACGCTTCCGCGGCAGCCGAGGCGAACGGCGTCAGGTGGACGGCGACGTCGAACGCGCTCACCGGCCACACGCCGGCGATGATCGTCCAGCACGACGCGGGGATCACGAGCACGATGCGCGATTCGGGCACGGCCTCGCTCAACGCACCGAGGACATGGCGAAGGTTGATCGCCGGTCCGCACCCCGCGCAGGCGCTGTGACCCGGCAGGAGCAACGGCCGCTCCCGCACGACGCCGTCGAGCCAGACCGCGCTCATCGCGTTCCCTCCGGCACGTAGACCGCCGCGACGCCGGCCGGCTGCTCGAGCGCCCACTGCAGCGTCACCGGCGTGACGTCCACGCCGCCGAGCCCGGCGACGACCGGCGTCGCGTCGATGCCGAGCGCGCGCACGTCGCACGCGAGCGGGCCGAGCGCGCCGAATGCCGCCGCCCGGTCGACCACGACGACGTGCGCGACCGGCGCGAGCACGTCGGCGAGCTGATCGGAGGGGAAGGGCCGATACGCGTGGACGCGCACGACCATCAGGTCGGGATCGTCGTCGAGGAGCTCTCGCGCCGTCTCCGCGATCGTCCCGATCGCGACGACCGCGCGCGAGGCCCGCCGGTTGCCGCTCACCTCGAGCGCTCCGACCTTGCGGCGCCCGAAGCGGTGTGTGAACTCCGCCGCGACGGCCTCGAACGTCGCGCCGGCATGGTCGAGCGCGAGCGCGACCTCGCGCTGGAACGCGTAGTAGTCGTCGGCTCCCGGCAGCGCGGAGAAGAGCCTCGGCCTGCGCGGATCGAGGAGCCAGTCCTCCGGAGGCTCGAGCACGGGAACGAACGCGTCGACGGCCTCCTGCGACGGGATGTCGACCACCTCGGAGGTGTGCGAAAGCAGGAAGCCCTCGGCGCACACGAGCACCGGCAGCATCGACCGCTCGGCGAGCGGATACGCGCAGAGCACGGTGTCGAGCACCTCCTGCGCCGACGAGCAGTAGAGCTGGATCCACCCCGTGTCGCGCTGGCTCATCGCGTCGGTGAGGTCGGGCTCGATGCTCCACGGTGCGAACACCGCACGGTTCACGTCGACGACGACGAGCGGGATGCGCTCGCGCGACGCGCGGTGCAGCTGCTCGTGGGCGTAGAGCAGGCCCTGGGACGACGTCGCCGTGAACGTGCGGACGCCGGCGCGCGCCGCCCCGACGACGTATCCGAACATCGAGTGCTCGCTCTCGAGCTCGGCGAACTCGACGTCGCTGCGGCCGGCGAGGAGCTCGGCCAACCGTTCCACGATGAGCGTCTGCGGCGTGATCGGGTAGCAGCCGACCGCCTGTACACGGGCGAGGACGGCCGCGTACGCCGCCGCCTCGTTCGCGGTGATGACCACGGGGCCTTGCGGAAGGCGGCTCATGCGACCTGCTCCATCAGGATGGCGTCTCGGACCGGGCACACGTCGACGCAGATGCCGCAGCCCTTGCAGTGGAGATAGTCCACGTTCATTTCCCCGTCGGCGCGCGACATCGCGCTCTCGGGACAGAAGAGCGCGCAGACGCCGCACGCGGTGCACGCGTCGGCGACGATCGGCCGCTCGAGCGACCACGTTCCGGTTGCGGACCCGCGCGAGTCGCGCGTGCTAACGGGGAAGCGGGGGCGCGCCACCGCACCCGCGAGTTCGGGAAGGAGCTCGACGTCGTCGGCCATTCGATGCTGCGCGATGCAGCGGTCGTATCCATCGTGCGCAGCGGCGACGTTGTGGTCCGCATCCGCGAAGCGCCCGCGGATCGAGGTCTCGAGCGTACCGAGCGCATCGGGGACGAGCAGGCGGACGCACGCCCCGAGCAGCGCCATGTTCCCCATCGGCCGCCCCTCCGTGGACAGGACGCCGCGCTCACGGGCGATGCGCGACGCCGGCACGCGGGCGACATGGAACGCGCCGGCGATCGGCGTCCGGCGCTCGGCGTTGACGAGCAGAAGACCGCCCGGCCTGATCCGCGCGAGCACCTCCGCGGACGGCGGCGAAGGCGACACGACCGCGAGGACGTCGCAGTCGCGCATCTTGTACCGCCGCCGGATCGGCGCATCGTCCCAGCGCACGTATGCGGCAATCGGCGCGCCGCGCCGCTCGGCGGTGAACTCCGGGAACGCCTGCACGCGGAAGCCCGCGCGACCGAGCGTGTCGGCGAAGATCTGCGACGCCAGGACGACGCCTTCGCCGCCCCGGCCCACGAACAGCATCTCTCTCATCGATGGCTCCGGCCTGAGGATCCTCCGGGCCGCGCGCGCCTGCATCGGGGAGAACGCCGAGGCCCCTCAGTAGTACAGTCCGAGCCACCGTGACCCTGGAGTCGATCAGGCGCTGGTTCCGCCGGCGCGCGGAGGACGTCGAGGACATCGCGAAGGGCGGGATGACGGTGACGTCCGAGCCGCCCGGCGTCGGGGGCGACGGAGAGCGGGAGACGTCGACGAACGCCCAGCTCGAGGGCACGGCCGACGAGCCGTGGCCCGACCGCGACTGACCCGCTTCACAGTCGTCTCTCAGGATCCGCCGGAACACTTCCCGGGTGGACGCGCCTCCGCGCTTCGATCCCGATGGAAACGAGCGGCTGACCGCTGCCACCGGGCTCGTGCTGGTCGTCCTCAGCGTGGCGGAGATCGCGACGCTGCTGCTCGGGCTGCAGCGCACGCTCCCATGGCATGTCGCAATCGGGCTGATGCTGATCCCG
>Ga0187809_10001321_pt1 | contig 11770 bp, 11 predicted proteins | sample NC_wetland_sal_i_8_FD_132415 | JGI IMG/M metagenome (GOLD analysis project Ga0187809, IMG submission 132415) | Wetland sediment microbial communities from Neuse River Estuary, North Carolina, USA - ASW_4 | ecosystem: Environmental > Aquatic > Freshwater > Wetlands > Sediment | place: USA: North... | reverse complement strand
TTCGACCTGGTCTGGCTGGAGATCGACAGCTACGACCCCGCGGCGCTCGCCACCATCCGCCGCAGTGCGCGCACGCGGATCGCATCATGCGAGTCGCTGTATGGGCGGCGCCAGTTCCGCCCGTATTTCGAGCAGCAATCGGTCGATGTGGCGATCATCGACGTGGCCTGGAACGGCATCCTGGAATCGATGAAAATCGCCGCGATGGCGGATGCGTACGAAGTGAACGTGGCGCCGCACAACTTCAACGGTCATATCGGATCGCTGATGAGCGCGCATCTGTGTGCGGCGATCCCGAATTTCCGGGTGATGGAGATCGATATCGAGGACGTGCCGTGGAAGGACGACCTCGTCACCGTCCCGCCGCGCATCGAGAACGGCGAATTGCTGATTCCGACCGGCGCCGGATGGGGCGCCGAGGTGAACGAAGAGGTGATCCGGGCGCATCCGCCACGCCGGCCGGTGAAATGGCAGCGCTAGAGCTGACCGGGCACTCCTGCACCGCCGCCCGTCTTGCGTGGCTCAGTCTGCCGCGGACGCGACCAGCTCCACTGGCGGGGCGGCCGGCGCGTCGCGCATCACCCACCGCAGACGCGGAACGAAACGGGTGATCCGACGGTCCTCCACCCGCGCATCGTTGCTCAGGTGATCGAACTGGTAGCTGGGAAACGGCCGTTCCGATCCGGGCGGGTCGTCCGCCCGCCCGCGCTGCATCTTCACCTGCCAGTCCTCGGCTGAACGCGTGAGGTAATGGTTCAGCACAATGGCGTCGTGACACGGCGGATCGTGCCGGGCGTGCGCGGGGATGCGCTGGCCGCGCGTGTTGCACACCGGCCCGAGGCTGACCATGATGTGCGGCGTGGAATGCGCGTCCCGCAGATCATGCGTGCGCAGCAGGGATTTCACGTGCTGGTTCACCGGCGTGGCATCCGGCACGCGCATCACGTAGTTGGCGATGGTCAGTCCGTCCGGGGACGCCTCATGTCCGGACGGACCGAACACCAGCCAGTGCAGCAGCACCCCGGAAAACCCGTCGTAGCGCGCCAGCAGCGGCCGGATGGTGTCGGTCTCCAGCGGGTGGATATACTCGTCCAGGTCGATGAACGCCGCCCAGGTGAAGCGTCTTGCATGGCGCTGGATGAAATCGGCATAGGCCGGCAACTGCCCGCCCTGCATCGGCCAGTCGACCAGCGTCACGTAGCGGGCGAAGGGTGAAGTGCGGATCAGCGCCGCCCCCCCGTCGCTGCTGGCGTTGTCGTACAGCACGAAGTGATCGACGCCGATCATGCGGTGGAAGCCGATCCACTCCAGCAGGTAGCGCGCCTCGTTCTTGAAGATGGCGCAGATCGCGATGCTGTCCATGTCCGCTGTATGTCACGCCGGACGCGACCGCACCATGACTTCCCGGCAGCCCCGGCGCAGTATCCCGGCGGCGCGCAACGTCAGGAGACGCCCATGCCCATCACCGCGATCGATACCGGCCTGTATCGCATCCAGTTGCCAGTACCGCTGTCCGATTCCACTCATGGCACGATGACGCATTTCGAGCTGGTCACCGTGCGCCTGCGCGACAGCGACGGCGTGGAGGGCGTCGGCTACACCTATACCACCGGTGCCGGCGGGGCGGCGGTGCACGCGCTGATCGATCAGGGCCTGCGGCCGGTGCTGCGCGATGCCGATCCCGGCGCGATCGAGGCGCTGTGGCAGCGCATGTGGTGGAGCCTGCATTACGGTGGCCGCGGCGGCAGCGTCAGCCTGGCGGTGTCCGCCTGCGACATCGCGCTGTGGGACATGAAGGCGCGCCGCCACAACACACCGCTCTGGCGCCTGCTCGGCGGCTTCGATCCGGCGGTGCCATGCTATGCCGGCGGCATCGACCTGGATTTTCCCCTGCATGCGCTGCTGCAACAGACCGACGACAACTTGGCGAAGGGTTTCCGCGCCATCAAGATGAAGGTCGGCCGGCCCCGCCTGTCGGAGGATCTGGAGCGGGTACGCGCCATGCGCCGCCACCTCGGCGACGATTTTCCGCTGATGGTGGATGCCAACATGCGCTGGACGGTGGACGAGGCGATCCGCGCCGCCCGCGGTCTGCAGGACCAGAACCTGATCTGGCTGGAGGAGCCCACCATTCCCGACGACGTCGCCGGGCATGCGCGCATCGTGCGCGACGGCGGCGTGCCGATCGCCACCGGCGAGAATCTGCACACGCTGCACGAATTCACCCAGATGATCGCCGCCGGCGGCGTCACCTTTCCGGAACCGGATGTGACCAATTGCGGCGGTGTGACGGTGTTCATGAAGGTGGCGCATTTGGCGGAGGCACATAACCTGCCGCTGACCTCGCACGGCGCGCACGACCTGACGGTGCATTTGCTCGCCGCCGCGCCGAACCGCTCGTACCTGGAGGTGCACGGTTTCGGGCTGGACCGCTACATCGCCGCGCCGATCGCCATTTGCGACGGCAAGGCGCTGGCGCCAGACACGCCGGGCCATGGCGTGGCGTTCGACTGGGCGGCTTTGGAGGGTTGTCGGGCGTAAAGCGGACAGTCCCACGATGGAGGTTAAGGTGCCCTGTTCAGGTCCTAAGGATGGAATGGCAGAAATCCGGCTAAAGCCGCCAGGAGCGCCGCATTTGACAAACCCTTGGTTACGCTGCTAGTCACAATTGCTTGACTCGGCCAGTCGGGGGAAACCCCGGGTCGAGTCGCGTGCGAGAGAAAAGCGTAAGGTGAGAGTGGGGGAAGTGAATAGATTCTGGAGCTTTGTCGAATATGCGAACGAGTATGTTCATAAGGCATTTGTCGTCATATTTGCCATTTATCTTGTTGTCATGGGTGCCGAGGAAATTGAAAAGTACGGTGATTTTTTTCACCTCTCGACGCTGCTCCGACCTCATTTCCAAACGATACTTTATTTTTTCGTCCTGACAAGTACCCTCATAAATGCTGTGACATTCACTTTGCTGAGATTCGTTCGTGGCAGGCTGCGGAGTACCTCAGCAGCCCAGCAACTCACTGCATCTGAGCGGGACGCACTAAAGTCGTGGATGGAACGCTATCGTGTTTGTGAGGAAACTATAAGGATACTTGCAAGACAGAACGCACAGTGCGACAAGGTAATTTTTACCTCATTGTGTATGCATCAAATACACGGTGTCTCCCAACGACATGCTGCGATATCGATGTCGATTACGTCGATAAAGAGGAACATCATAGAAATCCTGGACGCTGCTCGGACGGTGATCGGAAATATTATTGGTCACGAATGCGCTGCTTGTGTTCAAACTTTTTCTGCGGTTGGGCAGGACAAAAAGGAAGGCGTGGTATCGACCATCGCAAGGGATAGTGTCAGCTCGACCCACCGACCGAATACGGTAGTGGGTCACAAAGTGAAGGACAACGATACACACATCCGAATTTTTATTGAGGGTGAAGAGCTGGTTGTTGTGGAAGATATAAAGAAGGAAATGAGTGAACGTGGATTCAGAACAACGAGCAGGGGTTGGCGAAGTCTATACAATTCAGTTATGGTTGCCGCGATTCCGCCGATCGACCCTTACAATGTATCCACGGACACGGTCGCGACTTTGTGTATCGACAGTAAGAACGGTGGCCTTCAAAGCCCTATCTGTCATCACTTTGTAAAAGAACTTACCTGGAGGCTCTCGGTTTTGTTATATCAGCTCGACGCCTTGCAGCGGGATCTTGAGAAACTTTCCGTTAATGGTTTGGTTGAATAATGCGGACGGTAGCTATGCCAGGAGCAAAGCCTATGGCGAAAAGCGAGCTTTCTCGAGACGAGATGGCAGAGGTGAACCGGTTCAGCAGGAGTATCCGTGATGCCCTCTCCGCTCCCATCGCCCCCGACCGAGGGTGGGGGGACAAAAATCGGCGCAGGCAGAGTAGTCCAACGCTTTCCCCAGACGAGATCACCGAAGTTAATAGATTCAGCAGGAGCATTGCTCACGCGTTTCACAAGGAACCTCCTGTATCGGATCAGGAGTAGGGTCCGACTGCGCAGGCAGTTGGCTCATGTATAGGTCGCTGGCAGGCGCCTCGCGCATGCAGGTCTGCCTCTCGATCGGAACCGACCATTGCTCGGGTTGAACGCCTTTAATCTGCGAGTGAGGCAGTTCCGTCCGAAATCGGTTCCCATTTTCGACCGCTGAATTAGGGCGAGTCGTGCCGGCCCGCTCTCAAAAAAAGACGGCTGCTCCCCAGCACAAACTTCGCCGGCTGTCCTGTGTGGTCCACTGCCGATGGCAGCAGTTCGTATTAGAGGCACCCGTTCCCGCTAGCGGATCAGCCCGGTCAGCGGGCTGGACGGATCGGCGCCCATCCGCCGCGGCATGCGGCCGGCCAGGTGCGCCAGCCGCCCCGCCTCGACCGCCAGCTTCATCGCCCGGGCCATGCGGATCGGGTCCTTCGCCAAGGCGATCGCCGAGTTCAGCAGCACCGCGTCGCATCCCAGTTCCATGGCGATCGCCGCGTCGGACGCGGTGCCCACGCCGGCATCCACCAGGAACGGCACGCTGACATGCTCCATCATCATGGTGAGCATGGCGGGGTTCTGCACGCCGAGCCCGGAGCCGATCGGCGCCCCGAGCGGCATGATGGCGACGCAGCCCATCTCCTCCAGCCGCTTGGCGGCGAGCGGGTCGTCGGCGCAGTACACCATCACCTCGAAGCCGTCCTTGATCAGCGCCTCGGCTGCCTCGAACGTGCCGCGCATGTCGGGGTAGAGCAGGGGAGGCGGCCCCAGCACTTCCAGCTTCACCAGGTTCCAGCCGCCGGCCTCACGCGCCAGGCGCAGGGTGCGCACCGCCTCGTTGGCGGTATGGCAGCCGGCGGTGTTGGGCAGGTAGGTGATCTTCTTCGGATCGACGAAATCCTGCAGCATCGGCGCCTTGGGATCGGACAGGTTCACCCGGCGCACCGCCACGGTGACGATCTCCGCGCCGCTGGCCTCGATGGCGGCGGCGGTTTCCTCCAGGTCCTTGTACTTGCCGGTGCCGACGATGAGCCGGGAGCGGAACCGGCGGCCAGCCACCGTCCAGGTATCCTCGACGGGCAAAGATCCATCCATGTTCAGCCTCCACCGATGAAATGCACGATTTCCAGCGCGTCGCCGGTGGCCAGCCAGGTTTCGGCATAGCGGGACCGGGGCACGATCTCCTCGTTGCGCTCGACCGCCACCTTGCGGGTGTCGAGGCCGAGCGAGACGAGCAGACCCGATACCGAAACCGGCCCGTCCAGGGCACGGCTTTCGCCATTCACCGTTACGGTCAGCACTGTCTGCATGCCGCGGATTATGGACTTGCGGGGCGGGTCCGGCAAGCAAGCGGCGCCGCGGCCGGCATTTCGCATTTTGGCGGTCGGCCGGAGGGACATGGGTAATTCCCCCTCCGCCCCGCCAGGCGGAGAAGGAACCCGGACGGCGCGCTGCCTGCCAGCGTGCCGGAGCGAGGCAACACCGATGCCGTGCAGGCAACCAGGCTGAATCACTTGCAGCGCAGGCAATCAGGCTCAATCGCTTCGGTCCGCAGCGAAGCGAACCGCGTGGTGTTGTGCGGCCCCCGTCCGGTACGCCGCCATTCCATTCTTCGCAGGCCAATCATGTTCGATGTCACTAAGCCGAGGCCGCCGCCGGTGTTCTTCGGATGGCAGGTGGTCGGCGCGGCCTTCGCCATCGCGGTATTCGCCTGGGGCATCGGGTTCTATGGACCGCCGATCTTCCTGGAAGCCTTGCACCGCTCGCGCGGCTGGTCCGCTTCCCTGATCTCCGCGGCGATCACCGCGCATTTCCTGTTCGGCGCGCTGGTCGTGGCGAATCTCGCGCGGCTGCACCGTGTCTTCGGCCTTCCCGCGGTCACCCGTGCCGGCGCGCTGCTGACCGCGTTCGGCCTGCTCGGCTGGGCGTTGGCGCGTGAGCCTTGGCAGCTCTTCGCCATCACCCCGCTGAGCGGTGCGGGATGGGCGGCCACCAGCGGTGCGGCGCTCAATGCGATGGTGTCGCCCTGGTTCGTGCGCCGCCGGCCCGCGGCACTCGCCATGGCGTTCAACGGCGCCAGCATGGGTGGCGTGATCTTTTCGCCGCTCTGGGTCGCACTGATCGCCGGTCTGGGGTTCCAGTGGGCCGGCATTGCCGTCGCGCTGGCGATGACCGCGGTGCTGTGGTTGCTGACCGGCCGCTATCTCGCGCCGACGCCCGCAAGCCTGGGGCTGCTGCCCGATGGCGACGCTTCGGCCGCCGCACGCCCACAGGGGCGCAGGGGCCGGGCGGACGCCGCGCCGCTGGAGCATCCCTGGCGCGACCGGCGGTTCGGGACGCTGGCGCTGGCCGCGTCACTGGGCCTGTTCGCCCAGATCGGACTGATCTCGCAACTGTTCTCCTTGCTGGTACCGCCGCTGGGCGCGGCGGGAGCCGGGGCCGCCATGGGATTTGCCACCGCCTGCGCAATCTTCGGACGCACGGTACTTGGCATGGTGATGCGGCCGGACACCGACCGGCGCGTGGTCGCCGCGCTGAACGTGACGCTGCAGGCATGCGGATCGGTCGCGCTGATCCTGGCGGCAGGTGACAGCATTCCGTTTCTGCTGCTGGGCTGCACGCTGTTCGGCCTGGGGCTGGGCAATGTCACCTCGCTGCCGCCGCTGATCGCGCAACTCGAGTTTACGCCGGATGACGTGCAGCATGCCGTGGCTCTGGTGACGGCGCTCAGCCAGGCGACATACGCGTTTGCACCCGCCACGTTCGGATTGCTGCGCCAGGCCGGGCAGATGGCGGGGCCGGCGCCCCATGCCGGCAGTTCGCCGCTGCTGTTCGCGGCGGCGGCGCTGATCCAGCTGCTCTCGGCCGGCGCCGCGATGCTGGGACGCGAGCCGGCCCCGGCGGGGTTCGGTTGAGTGTCCGTCAGGTTCGGCAGGGCGTCACGGGTCCGGGCAGGCCGGCGCCATCAGTCTTAGTGTGGTCGGTTGGAAAAGACATTCACGTGATGCCAAGGGGTGAATATCCGCTCCCCACCCAAGGCCGCTGCTTCAACCGGCGCCCCGGCCCGCGGCATCTGGTCACAGCACGGTTTCCAGGCGGGTGAATCGCACCGGAAGTATCTCGTGCTTCTGTACTGCACCATTGCCATCCTTGCTGACCAGGCTGAGCACCTGCGCACCCTCCGGCCCCACCGGCATGACCAGGCGCCCGCCGGGCCGGAGTTGTTCGAGCAATGCGTCGGGGAGATCGTCCGCCGCGGCGGCCACGATGATCTTGTCATAGGGCGCGTGCTCACCCCAGCCGCGCGATCCGTCGCCGACCCGGATTTCGACATTGCGGTAGCCTGCCTGCGTCAGCCGGGCTTCAGCGCCCTCGGCCAGTTCCTCGACGATTTCCACGCTCCAGACCTCGGCGGCGAGTTCCGCCAGAAGGGCGGTTTGATAACCGAGGCCGGTGCCGACCTCGAGAACCCTGTCGCCAGGGGCAAGCGCGAGCAGGTCCGTCATCAACGCGCAGATGAAAGGCTGCGAGATCGTCTTGTCGAAGCCGATTGGCAGCGGCCGGTCCTCGTACGCCAGGCTGGCCAGCGGCTCGGGGACAAACCGATGCCGCGGAACCCGCAGCATGGCCGCCAGGACACGCTGGTCCAAAATGGCTTTCCCAAGCTCCTCCGCCATGACGTCCGCATGGATGCCGATGACCTCGACCATGTGCCGCCGCAGAATGGCGAAGTGTGTGTCGTTCATCGGTTTCATGGCGAATGGTCCTCAGTTGCGCCGGCCGTGACCAACCTTCAGGCGGCGCCGCACCGGCCCGGTCCGCTTGCCCCGGCCGGAACTGGTTCGGTGCCGAGCGCCAGCCACACCATGACACTTCGGCGACATCGCTGCGAGCAGCCACGCACGGGCTTTCCCGCACAGGCAATCCTGGCTACAGGACAGCACTGCGCCAACAATACCGGAGCATGTGACAATATCATGACGGAATTGCTCCAGTCGTCGCATGCCACCACTGACACGGGCCGGGTAAACACTGCGGCAGCCGGCGCGAAACCAGCGCTGTTCTTCCGCCGCTGGCTGGCCAATCCGCTGCAGATGGGGTCGGTGGTGCCATCCTCCCCGGCGCTGTGCCGGCGGATCGTGCAGCAGACCCGGCGTGCGCCGGACGAGGCCGTGCTGGAACTCGGCGCCGGCACCGGCGTGATCTCGCGCGCGCTGCTGGCCGGCGGCGTGCCGGCCGAACGGCTGTTCGTGGTGGAGATCGTGCCGGAAATGGCCGCACACCTGCGGCATGTGCTGCCGGGCGTGACGGTCATCGAGGGCGATGCGCGCCAACTCCCCAGGCTGATCCCCCAACCTTGGGTCGGCCGCATCGGCACCGTGGTGTGCGGCATCCCGCTGGTGCTGCTGCCGAAGCAGGAGCAGCGGCGCTTCATCGACGCGATCGAGGCGGTGGCGCCGGGGCGCGGTTTCCTCCACTACAGCTATTGCGCCACCTCGCCGCTGCCGATGCGCCGGCACAGCCTGTCCGGCCGGCGGGAGGCCTGGACGCCGCTCAATTTTCCGCCGGCCAGCGTCTGGCGCTACGTCAGGCAGGTTGGCTGAGCCGCGCCCGCGCTGCATGCCGGCGCGTGCCGGGCGATGCCCAACACGCGGCTGGCCAACACGCAGCGGCCCGACATGCAGCTGGCCACACGCAGCTGGCCGACACGCAGCTGGCCGACACGCAGCTGGCCGACACGCAGCTGGCCACACGCAGCTGGCCGACATGCAGCTGCCCACACGCAGCTGTACGGAATCTTAACCTTCTGGGCGCACCCTGCGGCGCATGGCCAGTCCAGCAGACCTGATCGCCGGGCGATACGCCGTGGACCTCGCCGCCCCCATGCCCGCTTGTGGCGGCGGCCTGTCGGCGTTCGGCGCCATCGACCAAACCACCGGCGATGACGGCTTCGTCGCCGTGCAGGTGCAGCGTCAGGCGCCCGCCCGAGCCTTTGCCCTGCAGATTCTGACCCGGCCCATCGACGGACTGCTGAGCCCGCTCGCTCATGGCAGGGCGCCCGGGCCGCTGGGGAAGGCAGGGTATTTCGTCATTTGCCACACGCCACCCGGCATGCCGCTCGCGGCGCAGCTGCATCCGTGGCCGGAGGCGGCGCTGCTCGAACAGTTCCTGCGCCCCGCCGCCCTGGTGCTGGAACAGTTGCAGGCAAGTGGACTGACCCATCGCGCCATCCGGCTCAACAACCTGTTCCAGGCCGGCCCCGGTCACCCGGTGGTGCTCGGCCAGGCCTGGGCGGCACCGCCCGCGATGCACCAGCCGGCGGTGTATGAGCCCCCCTACAGCGGCGCCTGCCTGCCGGCCGGCCGCGGCGCCGGCACCACCGCCGACGATGTGTACGCCCTGGGGATCGCGCTGCTGTCGCTCGCACTCGGGCGGGTGCCGCTGGCGGAGCTGGACGAAGTGACGGTGGTCCGCCGCAAGTTGGAACGCGGCAGCTACGCGGCGCTGGCCGCCGAGGAGCGCCTGCCGCCGGCCATCACCGACCTGGTACGCGGCATGCTGGCCGAAGATCCCGAGCACCGTCCCACACCGACGCTGCTGCTCGACCCTGCCGCGGCACGTGGGCGGCGCGTCGCCGCTCGGCCGCCGCGTCATGCGCAGCGTCCCCTGACGATCGCCGGCACGCCGACCTGGGACGCCCGCACGCTGGCGAACGCCATCGCCGTGGAACCGGAGCAGGGCCTGCACGCCCTGCGCAACGGCACTGCCGAGTTGTGGCTGCGGCGGGAGCTGGGCGACGCCGGCCTCGCCTCCCGCATCGAGGATCTGCTGCGCCACCGCCTGGGCGAAACCGGGGCCGAGGAGACCCGCTCCGACGCGATCCTGACCATGCGCGCCGTATCGCTGCTGGACCCGCTGGCGCCGCTGTGCTGGCGCGGACTGAACATGTGGCCAGACGGGCTGGGACCGGTGCTGGCCGCCGCGCAGGACAGCGATCCCTCCAGCATGACCAAGCTCGAGGAACTCATCGTCACGGAGGCAATCTCGCAATGGGCCGGCGGCCGTCCCGACCGCTGCGACTTTCCCATGCTGCGTGTCGAGGCCCGGCAGAATCGCGCCTGGCTGACCACGCGCGGCCTGGCGGGCGGGCTGCCGCGCCTCCTCTATGCGCTGAACCCGCTGCTGCCCTGCCTCAGCCCGCTGACCGCGACCCGCTGGGTGGCGCGGCTGACCGAGGTCCTGCCGGCGCTGGAGGAGGCCGTCGCCGCCAATCCGAAACTGCGCCCGATCGACCCGCACATCGCCGCCTTCATTGCCGCCCGCACCGAACGCGGACTGGATGGCGAACTCAACGCCCTGTCCGCACCCAAGGCGGCCATCGCGGAATCGGCACAGTACCGCCTGCTGGCGCAGATGCAGGCACGGCTGCACCGGCAGCCGTTGCCGGCACTGGCCGCATGGCTGGCGGAGCAGACCAGGCCGATGGTGCAGCAATGGTACAATCGGGCCCGGCGCGTGGAGTTGGAACAGCGCCTGGGCGAGCTGGCGCAGTCAGGGCTGCTGGCGCCGATGCTGGCGCTGGTGGAGGATCCCATTGGCCGCAACGCCGACGCCCAGGCCGCACAGGTCGCGGCAGCCGAACTGGCGCGCATCGAGGAGGAGCTGGCGCAGATCGCCGCCGGCGGTCCGCAGCGTACGGCGCAGGGCCTGCGCTTCGGCCAGGAGCTGGCGGCAGGGGTCGGGCTGACCGTCCTGGCTGCCGTGCTCGCGATCGCGGCGCTGAGCTGATGGCCCGGTGCCCTCCAAAGCCCGGAGCCAGCGCGGTGGCGCACCCGCCGAAGCGGCAGCATTCGCTGGTCTGGCTGCAGGGTCTGGGCTGCGGCGCCGTGGTGACGCTGGCGCCGGGATTTGCCGCGCTGCTCGGGGCACTGCTCGCACCCGGGCTGCTCGCCCTGATGCTGGATCGCGAGCCGGGGCATCCCATGGCACGCTGCGTGCTGCTGATGGGGATGGCCACCTGCGTGCCGCCGATCGAAGCGCTGTGGTCCAGCGGCCAGACGCTGGCGGCGGCAATGAACCTGCTCGGCGACTTCCAGGTCCTCGGCACCGCATGGATCGCCGCCGCGGCGGGCTGGCTGCTGGCGGAAGCCGCGCCATTGGGCAGCCGCCTGGTGTTGGAGGCGCTGGCCCGCTCCCGCGCCGCCCGGCTGCGGGCGCGGCGTCAGGAGCTGGTCGAGGCCTGGGGTTTCGATTCGACGGGCGAGGAATGACTGTCCGCTGCCGGTTAACGGGCGCGGGCTCCACTCTCTGGTGTCATGACCGGCTGGTGTCATGACCGGGCGCGAGCTGGCCATACACCCACGACAGGGCGCCGTATTCCGGCCCGATCGTTCCGGAGCAGATGGCCGGGTCAAGCCCGGCCATGACACGAAATGGGGCGGCCGGCGGTCCACTTGCACCACCACCGTCCGATATCGACCTGCCGGTAATGGTCAGGCCAGGCCGGCCATGACTCATCGCGGCTCTGTCGTGGTACGGTGCAGCACTTGCTGTGGAAACGACCGTGAAACCAGGTGCGGCGCAAGACAGCCAGCATGGAGAACCGACGAGGCCGGGCCGGCAGATTGCATTATCTCGACGGGCTTCGCGGCTGGGCGTCGCTCTCGGTATTGCTGTATCATACCAACGGCCCTAAGTTTTCACCCATGCCCAATCCCGGCGTGTGATCGATGTCAGCACGTCGGGCAGGCGCATGAGCGCGTTCCAGGCATCGCAG